>Ga0180218_1000126_pt1 | contig 114794 bp, 96 predicted proteins | sample eDN3rd37CKraftBY_FD_151334 | JGI IMG/M metagenome (GOLD analysis project Ga0180218, IMG submission 151334) | Enriched backyard soil microbial communities from Emeryville, California, USA - eDNA 3rd pass 37_C Kraft BY (version 2) (version 2) | ecosystem: Environmental > Terrestrial > Soil >... | reverse complement strand
AACGCGCCGGAACCTACCAGCACTGGCTGCACCACTACAATCACCACCGACCCCACACCGGCATCGGCGGAATGACACCAATCGAGCGCCTACGCGTTCACAACCTACCCGTGAAGAACAGCTAGGTTGGCCGGCGATGCGTCGATGACGCTGGGCGACATCGTCACCGACAACGCCCGGCGGTTTCCCGACGTCGTCGCCTACCGGCTCGGCGAGCGCGAGGTGACCCACGGTCAGCTCTACGAGCGGGCCGTGAAGTTGGTGTCGGCGATGGTGTCGGCCGGGGTCCGGCGCCAGGACCGCATCGCGATCCTGAGCCGCAACAGCATCGAGTTCGGCGAGGTGATGGCGGCCACGCACTTGAGCGGAATCATCTTGGCAACGGTCAACTTCCGGCTCACCGCCGACGAGATCCGTGACGTCATCAACCGGGTGCGGCCGAAAATCGTGTTCGTCGCCGACGAGTTCGCACCGATGATCGCCGAGATCGCGCCGTCGCTGACGTCTGCGCCGCTTCTCGTCGGCATCGGGGCCGACTACGAACAGTTCCTCGCCGGCGGAACCGGCGGTGAACCCGTGCTGCGCGCCACGCCCGAGGACATCGCCTGTCTGATCTTCACCAGCGGCACCACCGGAGCGTCGAAGTGCTGCATCCTCGGCCACCCCGAACAACGTCGCGTCCTGTTCACGATGAACGCCGAAATGCGTTCGGGCGCAGACGATCAGATCTTGATCAACATGCCGATGTTCCACATCGGTGCGATGGCGATGCTCGGCGGCGTGCATGCGCGCGGCGGCACGGTGGTGCTGCAGCAGCAGTTCGACCCCGACGAGGCCGTACGGCTGATCGCCGAACACCGCATCACCGTGCTGCATCTCGCGCCGGTCATGCTGCGCGCGCTGCTCGACGCGGTGACCGACACCCGGTCGGTCGAATCGCTGCGCACCGTCGTCTACGCGGCAGCGCCGATGACCATGACCATTCTGGAACGCGCTCTGGCGCTGATGCCGTCGGTCGGCTTCCTGAACCTCTACGGGCAGACCGAGGCGATCGTTTCCGGGCTGCCCCGCGAGCTGCACGGCGGTGACCCCGAACCGCTGCGGTCCGTCGGCTTCCCGTTCCCCGGCAACCATGTGCGCATCGTCGACGACGACGGTGCCGAGGTGCCGGTGGGGCAGCCCGGCGAGATCGCGGTGCGGTCGGAATCGTTGTTCCGCGGCTACTGGGACGACCACGCCGCGACCTTGGTGACGCTACGCGACGGCTGGTGTCACACCGGTGACGTCGGCCGGTTCGACGAACGCGGGCTGCTGTATCTGGTCGACCGCAAGAAGGACGTGATCATCACCGGCGGCGAGAACGTGTACTCGCCGGAGGTGGAGGACGCCGTCAGCCGCGTCGACGGCGTCGCCGCCTGCGCGGTGGTCGGCGCGCCGGATGAGCGCTGGGGGGAGACGGTGTGCGCGGTCGTCGTTCCCGACCCGGGGGCGGTGGTCACGCTCGAGGACGTCCAGGCCGAGGCGCGGCAGCGGCTGGCGGCCTACAAGATTCCGCGCCGGCTGCTGGTCGTCGACGAGTTGCCCGTGCTGCCGAGCGGCAAGGTGGACAAGAAGCGGCTGCGCTTAGAGGTGGCTCAGACGGGCGGGTACGCCGGTGGCGGGTAGACGCCGCGCAGTATCCAGGCGAACCAGTTGATGCCGTACTCCAACTCGTCGCTGGCGTCGTAGTCCGGATTCGGATCCATTGACATAGTGAACCAACCTGAGGTCGAATTGGGAAGATATTTAGCGGATTTGTTTTCGGGTGAACGGGGTGCAATGACGAATCGCAGCGTCTATGCGATGGCGGCTGTCCTCGCGGTCGGCCTGGCGGGGTGTTCGAGTCCCGAGCCGCCCGTGCGCCCAGCCGGCGCGCTGGCCCCGGGGACCGCCGAAATCGCGCTCGACGGCGCGCTCACGGAAACCACCCACGACGTCAAGTGCACGTCCGACGGCACCGTCACCACGCTCACCACCGGCAACGAAGAGTCCGGCACCACCACGGCCGTCGACACCTTGGCCGAGCCGGTGGTCCGGTCCGCCGAACTGCACAATGTCGACGGCTTCACCGGCAGTTACTGGGAGCAACTGGGGCCTGCGGGGGAGGTGGAGATCACCGGTGCGACATTCCTGATCAAGGGCACCGCGACCGGTTTCACCCAGGACAATCCGAGTGCGCGCGTATCGAGTGAGTTCTCGATCAAAGTTGCGTGTTGACGGGTGCAGCCCACCCGTTTCGAAATAGAGGAGAACGAGGTTCAGCGATAAAAGTCCGTCTGGAGCAAGCGCGTTGCGTCGGTCACGCCCAGTGCTACGCCGTCGACCCCGACCTGTTCCCCATCGACGACGCCGGCTACAGCATCCTGGAAGCCCATGAGGTCCGGCCCGAGGACGAGGCGAAGGTCCGTGAAGGCGCGGCGGCGTGCCCCGAAATAGCGATCGTCATCGAAGAAGACTGAGAGGGCCTTGCACCCACATAAGTAACCAAGTTAACTTTGTCGGGTGATCACCGCTGGGGACTGGCGCGAACGCCTGCACGCACTGCTCGACGAGCGCCGACGAGAGCAGGTGAACGACGGGCCACGGCCGGACCGGATCACCGCCGCCCGGGCGTGGCATTCGCGGCTGGTCGACGAGGGGTTGGCCGCGCCGGGCTGGCCGAAGTCGGCCGGTGGGATGGAGCTGTCGCTGGAAGACCAGCTCGACTACTACCGGATCACCACGGCGGCGGGCGCTCCGCCGCATCCGTGCTCGCTGTCGTTCATCGTCGCGCCGACGCTGATCAAGCACGGCACCGACGCGCAACGGGCCCGGTTCCTCGAACCGCTGCTGCGCGCGGACGAATTCTGGTGCCAGGGCTTCTCCGAACCCGGCGCCGGCAGTGACCTCGCGTCGCTGTCGACGCGGGCGGTGCGCGACGGCGACGTCTACCGGGTGACCGGCCAGAAGGTGTGGACCTCGATGGCCGATCGCGCGGACTGGATGTTCGCGCTGGTGCGCACCGGGCCTGCCGGTAGGAGCACTGAGGGCATCACGTACCTGCTGATCCCGATGAACGCCCCGGGCGTCGAGGTGCGGCCGCTGTGCGATATCAGCGGCGGCGCCCATTTCGCCGAGGTGTTCTTCGACGACGTCGAGGTGCCCGTCGAGAATGTGGTCGGCGAGGAGGGCAACGGCTGGGCGATCATGCGCACGTCGCTCGGACACGAGCGCGCCACCGCCTTTCTGGCCGACGAGTTCAAGTACCGCAAGACCACCGACCGGGTGTTCGCGCTGCTCCGCGATCAGGGGCTGCACACCGATCCGCTGGTTCTGCAGCAGGTGGCGCGCCTGGAGTCCGGTGTCCGCGCGATCGCCGCGAACAGCGCCCGCGCTCTGGACGCTGTGCTGCGCGGGGAGGATCCCGGCGGGGTGGCGTCGGTGAACCGGTTGGTCAAGTCCGAGTTCGAGCAGGACCTGCATACGCTGGCACTGCGCGCGACGGGACCGCAGGCCGCGCTGGGCAGCCGCGCGGCCGGAGCCGTCGACAACGGCCGCTGGACCTACGGCTACCTGATGAGCCGGGCCACCACGATCGGCGCGGGTACCGCCGAGATCCAGCGCAACACGATCGCCGAGACCGTGCTGGGGCTGCCGTCGCACCGCGGGGAGGGCCGCCGAACCGCCGCAGTGAAACCCGGTGCCCCGCTGGCGGTTTCCGATCCCGACGAGCAGAGCCTGCGCGAGGCACTGGGCGCGGTCAGCGAGCGGGTGGACATCGAAGCGCTGCTGGACCGGCGGCGTCCGCACGACGCGTTCGACCGTGACGTGTGGTCCGCGCTGGTGGAGTTCGGGTTACCGGCGCTGGCGGTCGACGAGGCGCTGGGCGGCGCGGGTGCTGACCGCCGGCAGTTGTACGCGGCGATCGAGGAGGCGGCCAAGGCGCTGGCCCCGGTTCCGCTGGTGTCGACCGTCACCGCGCTCGACGTGGCGACCGCGGTCGACGCCAAGTCGGTGGTCGGCCGGATCGCCGGCGGCGCGACCGCGGCGTTCGCGGTCCCGCTCAGCGACAGCGGCTGGGTGCTCTCCGGAGAGGCCCTGCCCACCTGGGACGGTGCGCGCTTGACCGGGACCGTCCCGGTGGTCGCGGGCGCGCCGGCGGCCGAGGTGCTGCTGGTGCTGGCCCGCCGCGGCGACGTTGTAGTGCTGATCGCGGTCGACCCGTCGGCAGCCGCGGTCGAGGTCCAGCAGCCGCTGGACCTGACCGCGACGATCGGCGCGGTGACCTTCGATGGAGCGCAAGGCGAGATCCTCGCGGAGGGAAGCGATCTGGTCGGTGCGCTGGCGAGAGCCCGGCGCTACGGGCTGCTGGCCGCGGCGGCGGACTCCGTCGGCGTGGCCGCCCGCGCGCTGGCGATGGCCGTCAACTGGGCCGGGGAACGCGAACAGTTCGGCAGGCCGATCGGCAGCTTCCAGGCGGTGTCGCACCGGTGCGCCGACATGCTGGTCGCGCTGGAAGGGACGCGCAGCCTCGTGGCGGCGGCGGCCGAGGGGACGACGACCGCGCCGCGGAACTGGCCGCCGCGGCCGCCTTCGACGCCGCGGTCGCGATCGCCGAAGGCGCTGTGCAGGTCCACGGCGGGATCGGCTTCACCTGGGAGCATCCCGCGCACCTTCTGCTGCGCCGCGCCCGCGCCAACACGGTGCTGATCGAACATCCGGATTCTCTGCGGGACAAGGCTGCTCGCACCGTACTTCAGGAGCTCACTTCATGACCGACACACTCGACGACTTCCGCGCCGAGGTGCGCGCGTTCATCGCCGAGCACGCCCCGGACATCCCCTACCGCGCCGGGGTGCGCAGCGCCGACAACGAAACCGAGTTCGCGGCCTTGCAGCGGTGGACCGGTCAGCTCTACGAGGCCGGATACGTCGGCGCGGACTGGCCGGCCGAGTTCGGCGGCCGCGAGGACCGCACACCCGGACACGCGATCGTCGTCGCCGAGTAGCTGGCGCGGGCTCAGGTCCCCGGCGGCCAGAGCGGCAGCGTGCTGGCCGCGCGGGCCCTGATCGACTTCGGCACCGACGAGCAGCGTCACCGCCATCTGCCGAAAATCCGTGCCGGTGAGGAATTCTGGTGCCAGCTGTTCAGCGAGCCCGGGGCGGGCAGCGACCTGGCGTCGCTGCGCACCCGCGCGGTCCGCGACGGCGACAACTACGTCATCGACGGGCAGAAGGTGTGGACCACCGACGGGCACTGGGCGCGGTACGGCTACCTGCTGGCCCGCACCGATCCCGATGCGCCCAAGCACAAGGGCATCAGCGCGTTCATCCTCGACATGTCGGCACCCGGCGTCAGCGTGCGACCGCTGCGCGAGTTGACCGGGACATCGGACTTCAACGAGGTGTTCTTCGACTCGGTCACGGTGCCCGCCGATGCGATGATCGGTGCGCCCGGCCAGGGCTGGGTGATCGCGAATGCGACACTGGCACACGAACGGACCAATGTCGGTGCGGTCGTGGTCATGCTCCGGGCGGCCCTCGACGCGCTCATCGACCTGGCCCGCCGCGTCGAGATCGGCGGGCGCCCCGCCATCGAGAGCGACCGGGTGCGCGACCGGATCGGCGAGTTCAGCGCGCGGGTCGAGGCGCTGTCCGCGCTCACCGGGGCGAACCTCACCCGGTGGCTGCGCGGTGGCGAGCGCATGCACGACGCCGCGATGGGCAAGCTGATGTTCAGCGAGCTCAACCTCGAGATCGCCAGCTTCGCCGTCGAACTCGGCGGTGAGGCAGGCGTTCTGGTCGAAGGCGACGCCGCGGTCCTGGACGACGGCCGGTGGCAGGACGAGTGGCTCTACGCCCGCGCGTTCACCATCGCCGGCGGCAGTTCGGAGATCATGCGCAACATGATCGCCGAGCGTGGGCTCGGGCTGCCGCGGGACCGCAGGTGATCAGGCCGGCACGAGCGCCGCGCGGTGCTCGGCGACGCTGCCGTCGAACGCCTCATCGACGCGGATGCGGCGCAGGAACAGGTGCAGATCGTGCTCCCAGGTGAATCCGATGCCGCCGTGCACCTGCAGCGCGGTGCCCGCCACTTCGCTCGCGGCGTTCTTGGCGTAGGCGACCGCGGCCGAGACCAGGTGCGAAGACCGCGCGGCGTCGGCGTCGAGCGACGCGGCGGCCGCCCACAGCGTCGCGCGGCCCGGCCTCCACACCCACCGCCATGTCGGCGCAGTGGTGCTTGACCGCCTGGAAGGACCCGATCGGCGCGCCGAACTGCTCGCGCTGACCCGCGTACTCCACGGTCATCTCCAGCAGCCGCGCCGCCGCGCCGATCGCGTCGAACCCGCGGTGCAGCGCCAGCGCGGCGCGGACGCGCTCCGATGTCCCGGGCGGCGCGGGACGCCACTCGGGCGCGTCGAGCGTCAGGCGGGCCCACGAGCGGGTCAGGTCCAGCGTCGTCAACTCGGCGAGCACCGGATTGGTCACGACCGCAACGGATTCGTCGCGCACGACCACGAACTGCGCCATGTCCGCGGCCATCGGCGCCGGCCGGGTGGTGGTTTCGGCTGCCTGGGCCACCCCGGTGAGCGCGTCGCTCTCGACACCGACGCGTTCGAGCACCCAGCGCGCGACCGCGAGATCCGCGATCGGCAGCGAACTTCCCGCGTAACCGTGCGCCTCGGCGCACACCGCGAGGTCCATGTGGGTGCCGCCGACCTCGGTGGTCAGCAGGTCGAGCAGCCCCGACTCCTCGGCATGGGCGACGGCGTCGTCGTCGATGCGAATCGGCGCGTGGTCCAACGCTTGTCGCACCTTCGCGATCGGATCGTGGCGGCTCAGCCAGGCCCGCTCCGCGTCAGCCAGTTGTTCTTGTTCGTCGGTCATGCCGATGTCCATGTCGACTCCCTCGAGGTGGTTGACCTAGTAAACCATGTGGACTACGTTCGGCGGAACGGGTCAACCCGACTCAGAAGGTGGCGATGACGAGCATCCGAGAAGCGCTGGGCCGGCTGTGGGATGCGCCCGACGAGGCGCCGATGCTCCAGCAGGACGGGCAGTGGTTCAGCTGGCGTGACATCCGCGTTCTCAGCGAGACGCTCGACCGTGAACTCGGCGCCGTCGGGGCCGGGCCCGGCGCGCGGGTGGCCGTCGTCCTGGAGAACCGGATGGAGTCGGTCGCCGCGCTGATCACGCTGCTGCGCACCGAGCGCACGATGGTGACGTTGAGCCCGCTGCAGCCGGCCGACCGTCTCGGCGAGGACCTGACCGCCAGCGCCGCCGACTACGTCCTCGCGCCGCGGGAACTGTTGGAGAACACGGTGTTCGGCGCGGTGGCCGCGGACAGCGGTGCCACGGTCTTCGCCGTCGACGGTGGCGACGTCACCGTGTACGCCAAGGCATCGCGTGAGCCCCGGCCGGGCGACCCCGGTGTGCTGATCGAGATGCTGACGTCCGGCACCACCGGTCCGGCGAAGCGGATCCCGCTGCGCCGCAAGCAGATGGAAGCCTCGCTGTCGGCGGCGCTGGAGCACAACAACCGGCCCGAGGTCCGCGACAAGCCGCCGCTGACCGGTGCGGTCGGAATGGTGATCCTGCCGATCGTGCACATCGGCGGGCTGTGGTCGCTGCTGACCGCGCTGCTGGCGGCGCGTCCCATCGTCATGCTGAAGCGGTTCAGCATCGAGGGTTGGCACGCCGCGATCGTCGAGCACCGGCCCATCCTCGGCGGCCTGCCACCGCCGGCGATCCGTGCGGTGCTCGACTCCGACATCCCGCGTGAAGACCTGTCGAGCCTGCGTGCCATGATCGCCGGCACCGCCCCGGTCGACCCCGACCTGGTGGACGCGTTTCTCGAGCGGTTCGGCATTCCGATCCTGGTCACTTACGGCGCCACCGAATTCGCCGGTGCCGTCGCCGGATGGACAGCGAAGGACTTCCGCGCATCGTGGGCGGACAAGAAGGGCAGCGTCGGGCGGGCGTTCCCCGGTGTGCGCCTGCAGGTGGTCGACGACGACGGCCGGGTGCTCGGGGCAGGCCAGACCGGGCGGCTGCAGGTGGCGTCGGCCCAGGTCGGTGACTCCGCCGAGAACTGGGTCACGACAAGCGATCTGGCACACATCGACGCCGACGGCTACCTCTACATCGACGGCCGCGCCGACGACGTCATCGTGCGCGGCGGCTTCAAGATCGCACCGGAGACCGTGGTGCGGGCGCTGCGCAGCCACGAGGCGGTCGCCGATGCGGCGGTCGCGGGCCTGCCCGATCAGCGCCTCGGACAGGTGCCCGTCGCGGCAGTGCAGGTGAAGGACGGCGCGACGGTGACCGGCGAGGCGCTTCGCGAGCACTGCCGCAGCACGCTGACTCCCTACGAGGTGCCCGTGTCGGTGTTCGTCGTCGACGAACTGCCACGCAGCGCCGCTCTCAAGGTCGACCGGCGGCGCCTGATCGCGCTGATCGAAGAACTTCAACAACGGAACTAGGAAAGGCACAACGATGGGACGCGTACAGGACAAGGTCGTTCTGGTGACGGGCGGTGCGCGCGGACAGGGCCGCAGCCACGCGGTGAAGCTGGCCGAGGAAGGCGCCGACGTCATCCTGTTCGACATCTGCCACGACATCGAGACCAACGAGTACCCGCTGGCCACCCCGCGCGACCTCGAGGAGGCCGGCCTCGAGGTGGAGAAGACCGGGCGTCGCGCGTACACCGCGGAGGTCGATGTGCGCGACCGAGCGGCGGTGACCCGCGAACTCGCCAACGCCGTCGCGGAGTTCGGCAAGCTCGACGTCGTGGTCGCCAACGCCGGAATCTGCCCGCTCGGTGAGCATTTGGAGATCCAGGCGTTCGTCGACGCCTTCGACGTCGACTTCATCGGAGTGGTCAACACCGTGCACGCCGCGCTTCCGCACCTGAAGGAGGGTGCGTCGATCATCACCACCGGGTCGATCGCGGCCCTGCTGGCAGCGAAGATGCCCGCGGGTGCCGGCGGACCGCAGGGCCCGGGCGGCCTGGGGTACAGCTACGCCAAGCAGCTGGTGGATTCCTACGCCACGCAGATGGCCGGTCTGCTTGCTCCGAAGTCGATCCGGGTCAACGCCATCCATCCCACCAACGTCAACACCGACATGCTCAACAGCGCACCGATGTACAAGCAGTTCCGGCCGGACCTGGAGGCGCCGACGCGCGATGACGCACTGCTGGCGTTCCCGGCGATGCAGGCGATGCCCACCCCGTACGTCGAGGCCGAAGATGTCTCCGCCCTCGTGTGCTTCCTGGCCTCCGACGAATCCCGTTTCGTCACCGGACAACAGTTCCGGGTCGACGCCGGCGCGATGCTGAAATTCTGAAAGGGCGATCTATGACCACCGCGCAGCAGGACGACAGCGCCGTCATCGAGGGCCGCATCACCGACGAGGACATCGAGCGGGCCCGGGCCCAGATCGGCATCGCCGTGCACCAGCGCGACGAGCCGTGGAACAAGCTGCCCAACGCCGACGCCATCTCGCACTTCGCGTGGGGGTGCGGCGACGACAACCCGCTGTTCCACGACCCGGAGTACGGCGCGGCCACCCGCTGGCACGGCCAGATCGCGTCGCCGACCTTCCCGATCGCCACCGGCCTGGACCAGACCCCGAAGTTCACCGACCCCGAGCGCAAGAAGCTGTTCCGCGGACTGTTCCGGGGTACCGGCAAGTACTACGCCGGCGTGAAATGGACCTGGTATCAACCGATCTACGCGGGCCGGCCGGTGCTGATGGAGGTCTACACCCAGGACGTCGAGGTCAAGGAAAGCCAGTTCTCCGGTGGCCGCTCGGTCAAGGAGACCTACCGCTACCTCTACGTCGACGTCGACGGCAACCCGATCGCCACCCGCGACGAGGCCTACATCAACGCCGAACGGCACGGGTCGAAGAAGTCGGGCAAGCTGGCCGGCATCGAGCGCCAGCGCTGGACCCCTGAGGAGTTCGAGGAGGTCGAGCAGGCGTACGAGGCCGAGGTGCGGCGCGGTGCCGATCCGCGGTGGTGGGAGGACGTGACTGTCGGCGAGGAACTGCCGCCGATCATGAAGGGCCCGCTGACCGTCGTCGACATCATTAGCATGCACATGGGGTGGGGCTGGGGCGGCTACGGTGTCGGCCCGCTCAAGTACGCCCACCAGTTGCGTAAACGCATGCCGGCGTTCTACACCCCCGACGAGTACGGGGTGCCCGACATCGTGCAGCGGCTGCACTGGGACCCCGAACGGGCCAAGGCACTGGGCATTCCGGCGCCCTACGACTACGGGCAGATGCGCGCGGCGTGGGTCAGTCACCTGCTGACCAACTGGATCGGCGACGACGGGTGGCTGTTCGAGATGGATCTGCAGATGCGCGGGTTCAACTATCACGGTGACATCCACCGCTGTACCGGCTCGGTGAGCGCCAAGGGCGACGGGCCGGGCGAGGTGGTGTCGATCGACGTCGCGGCCACCAACCAGCGTGACGAGACCACGACAAGAGGCAGCGCCAAGGTGCTGCTGCCGTCGCGTGAGACTGGGGCCGTGGTGCTCCCCGTTCCCGACGACGAGCTGCGTCGACGGGGCGCACAGGTGGCGTCGCGCAAGGCAGGTCGGGTCGGCGAAGAGATGCGCCGCATCCACGGAGAGTGAACGGCATCTCGGTCAGCCGCGACGGCGCGGTGCTGCGGGTGGCGCTCGACCGGCCCGACAAGCTCAACGCCGTTGACACACCGATGCTTACAGAGCTGTCGGCGCGGCTGACCGAGGCGGCCGACGACGCGTCGGTACGCGTGGTTGCGCTGACCGGAGCCGGGCGCGCGTTCTGCTCAGGCGGTGATCTGACCGGCCGCAACACCGAGGGCGCCGCGGAGGCGGCGTACGAGGTGGTGCGCACGCTGACCACGCTGCCCAAACCGGTGATCGCCGGGGTGCACGGCCCCGCCGCCGGATTCGGCTGCCCGCTGGCGCTGGCGTGCGACCTGGTGGTCGCGGCGAGGTCGGCCTACTTCCAGCTGGCGTTCGCCCGCGTGGGGCTGATGCCGGACGGCGGGGCCTCGGCGCTGCTGCCCCGCGCCATCGGACGTGCGCGGGCGGCCCGGATGGCGATGACCGCCGAAAAGGTCTCGGCCACCGAGGCATTCGAGTGGGGCCTGGTGTCGCATGTGGTCGACGACGACGCCTACGAGCGCGAGCTGGCGTCGCTGACCGCCACCCTGGCCGAGGGGCCCACGCAGTCCTACCGCTGGACCAAGAAGGCATTGGCGGCGGCCACGCTGGCCGACCTGGACGCCGTGCAGGAGATCGAGATCGAAGGGCAGCGGGCGCTGGTGGCCACCAACGACTTCCGCGAGGCCAGGGCCGCGTTCCGGGAGCATCGCAGGCCGAAATTCGGTGGCAGGTAGCCGGTCTCAGCGAAAACGCGGTTTGCGTTTGTTGGCGCGGGAGTCGGTGGGGTTGTCGTAGTCGTTGCCCAGGTGCGTGTACGACAGCCCGTGGCGCTGGCGCAGGGTCGGGGAGAGGTCTCTGGCCTCCCACAGCGCCCGCACCGTGCCCTGCACGGCCAGCGGTCGACGGCTGGCGATTTCGGCGGCGATTTCCGCTGCGCGTGAACGCAGTTCATCGTCCGGCACGACCTCGGTCACCAAGCCGAGCCGCAGGGCGGTGGCGGCGGTGATGCGTTCCTCGCTGCCGGTCAGCGCCCAGCGCATCACGTCGCCGAACGGGATGCCCAGCGACAGCATGCCCATCGGTTCGAGCGCCGAGACCACGCCGCCGTTGAGGTGCGGGTCGAAGAACGTCGCGCCCTCCCCGCAGATGGAGAAGTCGCACTCGTTGACGAAATACATTGCCCCGCCCGCGACCATGCCGTGCAGCGCGGCGATGACGGGCTTCCAGACGCGATGGGTCTTCGGGCCGAGGAACGCGCCGGGGTCTTCCTGGTTGAAGATCGGCTGCTCGCCCCACCAGCGGCCCGCCGAGACGTCGATACCGGTGCAGAACGCGCGTTCGCCGTTGGCTTGCAGGACCGCCACGTGGATGTCGTCGTCCTCGCGGACCCGCCGCCACGCGTCGGTGATCTCACCGGCCATCGTCTCGTTGAAGCTGTTCATCTGGTCCGGCCGGTTCAGCGTCACGGTGGCGACGTGGTCGCTGACCACGAACTCGATCGTTTCAAAGTCGGTCATCGACGCTCCCTGTGTAGACAGGTCACTAAGTTAACTATGTGGGCGATCCGGGCGTCAAGCAGAGCGCGGCCGGAACAGCGGCAGCCACACCCTGGTGTCCTCATCGCCGGACGGGTCGGTCCAGTCCTCGAAGAACACCTCGACCGGAAGCCCGACGGCGATGTCGTCGAGGGAGACATCGACCACGTTGGTGATCAGCCGGACGTCGGGTTCGTCGTCGAGTTCGACCATGGCCACGATGTAGGGCGGCTCCAGGCCGGGAATCCACAGTTGGCGGTTGACGGTGTACGCGGCGACGGTCGCGAGCCCGGAGACGGGTTCGGGAGCGACGTTTGTGCTGCGGCAGCGAAAGCACGCCGGCCCCGGCGGGTGGAAGAAGCGCCGGCAGTCGCGGCACCGCGTGATCAGCAGCTCGCCGCGCGCGCCGCCGGTCCAAAAGTCGCGGGACTCGGACGTGGGCGTGGGGGCCAGCCGGAACTGCGGCCTGCTGTAGGTTGTGGACATCGCATAAAGAGTAAACTATTTACCGTTTTGGTTGGTCGTTTTCCGGTGCGTGCGACGGGACCCGTGGTCTCCGACGCTATGGTGTCGAACACATAGGTTGGGACCGACCTGTGACTGACCCCGATCTGGCCGCCGGCCGCTGAGGAAACATAGATGGCAGACGAGAAGCCCCCCGCCGAGGGGGAGGAGTCGACCGCGGAAGTCGGCGCCCCGGATGCGCAGGACAAGGAATCCGAGGTCACGCCACCCGCCGCGGACTCGTCAGAGGCGGTGGAGGACACCGAAGCTGTCGAGGACTACCCCACCGATAGCGGAGCCGCCGACGCTGAGGACGCGGACGGGGAGGCGGTCGCCGCCAAGCCGCGCATGTCGCACGTCAAGCTCGCGATGATCGCGGGCCTGGTGCTGGTGCTCGGGCTCGGCGGGCTGGCCGGGTGGCTCGGCTACCGCGCCTACGAGTCCCGCCAGGCCGAGGATCTGCACAACCTGTTTCTGCAGGTGGGCAGGCAGGGCGCGCTGAACCTCACCACGATCAACCATGAACAGGCCGAAGCCGACGTGCAGCGGGTGCTGGACTCGTCGACCGGCACGTTCTACGACGACTTCCAGCAGCGCTCGGCCCCGTTCATCGAGGTCGTCAAGCAGGCGCAGTCCAAGTCTGAGGGCAAGATCGCCGAGGCCGGTCTGGAGTCGTCCAGCGACACCGAAGGTCAGGTCCTGGTGGCCGTGACCGTCAACACCACCAATGCCGGCGCGCCCGAGCAGGCGCCGCGTTCGTGGCGGATGCGGATCTCGGTGCAGAAGACCGGCGACGATGAGGCCAAGGTCTCGAATGTGGAGTTCGTCGTGCCGTGAGTAGTAAGCACAGACTGCCCAAGCGGGCCCAGGACGCCGACTCGACCGCAGAGACCACGCCCGAACAGGAGACCGAAGCGGTGGAGTTGACCGAGTCGACGGCGGACGTTGCTGACACCGAGGCCGCTGACACCGAGGCCGCCGAGTCGCCGGACGAGCCGGTCGGCGGTGCGGTGGCCGAGACGGAAGAAGCCGCGCCGAAACGCGGCATCAACTGGGCGCGGGTGTTCGCGTTCGGTGTGCTGCCCGCAATCGCGCTGATCCTGGCCGGAGCGGCCGGCTACTTCAAATGGGTGGACAACTCGGTACGCAACAGCGAGGTGGCCCGCATCGAGACCGTGCAGGTCGCCAAGGACAGCACGATCGCGATGCTGTCGTACAAGCCGGACACCGTCGAGCAGCAGCTCAACGATGCCCGCAACCTGCTCACCGGCGACTTCCAGGACTCCTACACCGGTCTGATCAACGACGTGGTGATCCCCGGCGCCAAGGAGAAGCAGATTTCGGCGGTGGCGTCGGTGCCCGCGGCCGCCTCGGTGAAGGCCGAGCAGGACGAGGCCGAGGTGCTGGTGTTCGTCAACCAGACCGTGGTCGTGGGCCAGGATGCGCCCACCGACACCGCGTCGAGCGTGCGGGTGACGCTGGAGAAGATCGACGGCCGTTGGCTGATCTCCAAGTTCGACCCGGTGTAGAGCCGCGGTGGCCGAACCCTCGCTGATCGACGTCGACGCGCCGGAAGTCCGGCTGCGGGCGCTGGTCTGGGGTCCGCAGGACGCGCCGATCGCGTTGTGCCTGCACGGCTTTCCCGACACCGCGCACGGCTGGCGCAAGGTGGCGCCGGTGCTGGTCGACGCCGGTTGGCGGGTGGTGGCTCCGTTCATGCGTGGTTATGCGCCGTCGTCGGTCGCGGCCGACGGTAGTTATCACGTCGGCGCGCTGATGGACGATGCGCTGCGGGTGCTCGACGCGGTGGGCGCGACGGGCCGGGACGTGTTGATCGGGCACGACTGGGGTGCGATCGCCGGCGCCGGGCTGGCCGCGATGCCCGACAGCCCGTTCCGCAAGGCGGTGATCATGTCGGTGCCGCCGTCGGCCTCGTTCCGTCCGCTGGGGCGGGTGCCCGATGGGCTGCGGCTGGCGGCGCAACTGCCGCGTCAGCTGATGCGCAGCTGGTACATCATGTATTTCCAGCTGCCCGGGCTGCCGGACCGATCGGCCGACTGGGTGGTGCCGCGGCTGTGGCGGCTGTGGTCGCCCGGTTACGACGCGACCGAGGACGTCGCTCATGTCTTCGAGGCGATCGGCGCACCGCAGAACTGGCGCGCCGCGCTGGGCTACTACCGCGCCACCGTGCGCAACAGCAAGCCGCCGGCCCGCTACCGCGAGCTGCACCAGCATTGGCTGGCGGCCCCGCACCTGCCGACGCTGTACCTGCACGGTCTCGACGACGGTTGCGCCTCAGCGGATTACATCCGGTGGGTGGAGCCCGCGCTGCCGGAAGGCAGCCGGGCGCTCGGCGTCGCGCGGGCCGGACACTTCCTGCAACTCGAACAGCCCGACGCGGTGGGCGGCCACATCGTCGACTTCATCGGACGCGCCTAGCCTGGCTGGCATGGCTCGACTGTCCGCGGTGGACGCGCAGGCGTACTGGATGTCGGCGAAGATCCCCAGCGACCAGTTCCTGCTCTACGGGTTCGCCGGGACGACGCCTGATGTCGGGGCGGTGGTGCAGGGCCTGCGCGCCCGGGCGGCCGAGTGTCCGGAACTGAGAATTCGTGTCGCCGAACGGAATCGGTGGTCCTATCCGCAGTGGGTGCCGACGCAGGTCTCGGCGGAGCAGTTCGTGGTGCACGACGCGGCGATGCGGTGGTCGGATTGTCTGGCCGCAGTGATGCGGCTCGACGGCATCCAACTCGACCCGCAGGTCACACCGTGGCGGCTGCATGTGTTTCCCGACGTGAGCGGGATGCCCGGTGCCGACCGCGCGACCGTGGCCGTGATGCAGGTGCCGCACGCGCTGGCCGACGGGGTGCGCGCCTCGGCGCTGGCGGCGTGGCTGTTCGGGCGGGCGCAGGCGGTGCCTCCGGTGGCCGCGCCGCGTCCGCTGCAGGCGTTGGCGATGCCGCTACGGGGCGTCCGCGCGGCGCGGGCGCACCGACGACTGGTTCAGGACACGGAGGCGGGGCTGGTGCCGCCGCCCGCGGTTAAGTGTCCTGCGCTGCAATGTAATTCGCGCCCCGAGGGTGGTCGCTTGCTGCGTACCGTGGCGCTCGAGTCCTACGAGCAGGGCAAGGAACTGCGGCTCAAGAAGGTGCCGGACTACAACGGTGAGGGCGACCCCCGCAAGGCGTACGCCGACGAGATCGTCTTCGACACCACCGTCGCCTCCGCCGACGCCGCCTCCCAGCAGCTGCAGACCGGCACCGCCGACATCGGCCTGTACATCCGCGCCTACCCGGCCAACGTGATCGCCCAGTACAAGAAGACCGACCCGGATCACCTGCACAGCTCGGCGAGCGGGTCGGCGGTCTTCATCAGCTGGAACAACCCGGACAAGCCCGCCACCCCCGGACAGGAGGCGCTCAAGGATCTGCGGGTGCGCCAGGCGTTCAACTACGCGCTGGACAAGGCCGATGTCGTACGCGGCCTCGGCGGCCCGGACGCCGCACAGGTCAGCGACCAGATCCTGACGTCGACCATCGTCGGCTACAACGAGGACAGCCCGTACTCCACCCCGGACGGCAAGGGCTACCCGGAGAAGGCCAAGGCGTTGCTGGCCGAGGCCGGCAGGGAGAACCTGACGGTCAACCTGGCCTACCGCACCAACCCGGAGTTCGAGAAGATCGCCACCTCGGTGCAGAACTCGGCCAAGCGCGCGGGCATCGACGTGAAGCTCACCCCGGTGCCCGCCGACAGCTGGAGTGCGCTCAACGCGTTCCTCGGCGACAAGTCCAAGGTCGACCAGTGGGATCTGGCGATCACCACCTGGACCCCGGACTGGCAGGGCAACAGCGCCCGGATGACGCTGGGCGGCTGGCTGAACTCCGACTTCGCGCCCGGCGGCACCTGGAACGGCGTCACCTACAGCAACCCGAAGCTCAACGAGGCCGCCGCGCGGGCGTTCGCCGCGCCGGACCCGACCGGGGACTGGCAGGAGGCCAACCGCATCGCCACCGAGGACCTGGCCTGGTTCCCGCTGATCGAGCGGGTGAAGACGGTGCCCACCTCCGACCGGGTGACCAACTGGACGTGGCAGTCGCTCGGTAACGGCGCCGACATCACCAACATCGCCGTCACCGGATAGCTGAGACCCGGAAGCCGGGGTCACACCGCGGTGTGACCCCGGCTTTCGCGCGGCTCACATGGGGGCGGCTCACATGGGGGCGTTGGCCGGAACGAAGCCGCCGGAGCTGTCGGCCTCCTCCTCGGCGCGGATCACGTGCACCACGGCGTTGATCAGCGCCAGGTGGGTGAACGCCTGCGGGAAGTTGCCCAGATGGCGGCCGGTGCGCGGCTCGATCTCCTCGGCGTAGAGGTGCAGCGGGCTGGCGAACGACAGCAGCCGCTCGCAGAGATGCTTGGCGCGGCTGATCTCGCCGATCTCCACCAGCGCCGACACCAGCCAGAACGAGCAGATCGTGAACGTGCCCTCCTCGCCGGAGAGCCCGTCGTCGGTCTCCTCGACCCGGTACCGCAGCACCAGGCCGTCCTCGGTCAGCTCGTCGGCGATGGCCAGCACGGTGTTGCGGATCCGCGGGTCGTCGGGCGGCAGGAACCGGGTCAGCACCGCCAGCAGCAGCGAGGCGTCCAGCGGTCGCTGCCGTAGCGCTGGGTCAGGATGCCGCGTTCGTTGACGCCGTGCTTGAGGATGTCGGCCTTGATCTCCTCGGCGATCGCGCGCCACTGCTGGGCGTAGGACTTCTCGCCCTGCAGTTCGGCCAGCTTGGAGCCGCGGTCCAGCGCCACCCAGCACATGATCTTGCTGGAGGTGAAGTGCTGCGGCTCGCCGCGCACCTCCCAGATGCCGCGGTCGGGCTTCTTCCAGTGCTTGATCGCCTCCTCGACCTGCTGCTTGAGCACCGGCCACAGCGTGTCGGAGATCTGCTCGCGCGACTTGGCGTGCAGATACACCGAGTCCAGCATCGTGCCCCAGATGTCGTGCTGCATCTGGTTGTAGGCGCCGTTGCCGATGCGCACCGGGCGCGCCCCGTCGTAGCCGGACAGGTGGTGCAGCTCCTCCTCGACGAGCTCGCGCTCGCCGCCGACGCCGTACATCACCTGCAGCGGATGGCGCTCACCGTTGTTGGCGCCGGACACGTCGGCGATGAACGCGAAGAAGTCGTCGGCCTCGCGGTCCAGGCCCAGCGTGTACAGGCCCCACAGCGCGAACGTGGAGTCCCGCACCCAGGCGTAGCGGTAGTCCCAGTTGCGCTCGCCGTGCGGGGTTTCCGGCAGCGACGTGGTGGGCGCGGCCAGCAGCGCGCCGGTCGGCGAGTACGTCAGCCCCTTCAGCGTCAGCGCGCTGCGCTGCAGATAGGCCCGCCACGGGTGGTCCGGGAAGTCCCCGACGTTGATCCACTGCCGCCATGCCTCGCTGGTCTGCCACATCTTCTCGGCGGCTTCCTCATAGGTCTGCGGCGCCGGATGCTTGGACCACGACAGCGCGACGAACGCGTTGTCGCCCTCCTTCATCCGGGTGCGCGCCCGCGCCTCGTGGCCCTCCAGGCCGAGCCGCAGGTTCGTCGTCAGCCGCAGTGTCGGATGCGCGTCGGCGTCCCGGCTGGCCCGCGCGATCGCCTCGCCGTAGGCCTGCGCCGAGTACTCCCAGGTGGCGGGGATGCGGTGGTAGTCGAACGCCGGCTCGCAGTTCATCACCAGCTCGACGGTGCCGGACACGCAGCGCACCGTGCGCAGCAGGATGTGCTCGGCGTCCCAGTCCATCGGCGTGCGGCGGTGGGTGCGCGAGCGCTGCTCGATGTCGTGCCACGGGCCCATCACCAGCGCCTCGCGCACGATCAGCCAGCCGGTCGGGGTCTGCCAGGTGGTCTCCAGGATCAGGCTGCCCGGCAGGTAGCGCCGCGCCGATGGCACCGACACCCCGTACGGGCCGAGCCGGAAGTGGCCGGCGCCGCGGTCCAGGATCGCGCCGAACACCGACGGGGAGTCCGGCCGGGGCACGCACATCCACTCCACCGAACCCGACGAGGAGATCAGGCAGGTGTTCTCGCAGTCGGACAGAAAGCCGTAGTCCGCGATCGGTGGGAACGGATTCCGCAACCCGGTGGTGGGGGCGTAGGGGCTCGGCGCGGTCACCGTCAGGGGGGTGTCGTTCGCGCCGGACTGGCCGGGTGTCGCCCCGTTGGCGGATTCCAGCGACCCGTCCGAAGGCCCGGTCTGTTGCAGAACCATGCGCAACATCATCGACTGCGGGGGCGCCCGGCGTCCACTTCTCGGCGGCGTGTTCGGACCGCTGCCCGGATCAGCGTCGGGCAAAGGCCGGGATATGTTCGGGCAGCGGTCCGATCGCGACCCCGTACGCGACCACCCGGCGCAGCGCGGGCAGCCGGCGCGCCACCCGGACGAGCAGCGGTGCCACACCCGGCTGCCGGGCGTTGACCGCCACCGCGATCACCCGCCGGTGGATGACCCGCTGCACCGCCTGGATCAGCGCTGCGGGCAACCAGCGCCGCGCCTGGACCCGGGCCAGGTGCCGGCGGCGCAGGGTGCCGTCGCGCAGCGGCCCGGCCAGCACCCGCGCGGCGGCGACCGCGTCGGCCACAGCCAGGTTGATCCCGACGCCGCCGACCGGCGACATCGCGTGGGCGGCGTCGCCGAGCAGCAACAGCCCGTCGGTGTACCACCGGTGCAGCCGGTTGAGCTGCACGTCGAGCAGCTTGACGTCGTCGAACGACGTCACCGTGCCGATCCGGTCGGCCAGCCACGGCACCAGCTCGACCGCCCCGCGGTGCAGTGACCCGATGCCCCTGGCGCGCAGCTCGGCGTCGCGGCCCTTCGGGATGATGTAGGCGCACTGGTAGTAGTCGCCGCGGTCGATGACGATCAGCGCGTGTCCGCTGCCCAGCACCCCGGCCAGACCGCGCGGGTCCTGCTCGTCGCGCGGCAGCCGGAACCACCACACGTCCATCGGCGCGCCGAAGTTCCTCGGGTGCAGCCCCATCGCCGCGCGCAGCGTCGAGGTGCGCCCGTCGCAGGCCACGGTCAGCGTCGCCCGCATCCGGCCGACCCGGCCGTCGGCGCCGCGGTAGCGCACCCCGACCACCTTCTCGCCGTCGAGCAGCGGGCCGAGCACCTCGGTGCTGCGCAGCAGCGTGAAGGTCGGTTCGCGCTGCGCCGCCGAGGCCAGCAGCTCCAGGAAGTCCCATTGCGGTACCAGCGCGATGTGCTTGTGCGGACCGGGAATTCGACGCAGATCCAGTGCCACCGGCGTGCCCTGCACCGTCATCGTCAGGGTCTGGATCTCGCGGTGGCGCACGCGGGCGAACGCGTCGGACAGCCCGAGTTCGTCGAGCATCCGCAGGGTGCTGGCGTGCACGGTGTCGCCGCGGAAGTCGCGCAGGAAATCCGCGTGCTTCTCCATGACGGTCACGTCGACGCCGGCGCGGGCGAGCAACAACCCCAGCATCACGCCCGCGGGGCCGCCGCCGGCGATCACACAGGTGGTCCGATCGGCGGGCACGGTGCCCATCGTCGCATCCCCTAGGCTGGCGGGGTGGCCGGATTCCTCAACTGGTGGGACGGGGTCGAACTCTGGCTCTCCGGACTGCCTTTCGTCGCGCAGACCGCGGTGGTGATGCCCGTGGTGCTGGCGCTGGCGTACGGGATCGCGGTGGTGCTCGACGGCGCCCTCGGCAACGGCATCAAGTTGCTGCGGCACATTCGTCACGACGAGCGGGATGTGGAGCGATGAATCGGGGCAACAGCGGGATGCCGCGGTCGCGGGTGACGCTGATCTTGGTGCTGCTTGTGGTCCTGGTGATCGTCATGTGGTGGTTCACGCGGTGATACCCGCCACACCTCGGACCAGAGAATCCGTAGGTCTCTGTTAGGCTTCGCGCCATGCAGACAGCGTCCGGCATCCCGGGTGGCCCCGTCGTGGCCGTCCTGAGCTGCGCTGTTGCCGAAGTCTGTTGTTGTTGCTGACCCATCGCCCGTCCGCGGTTCGGTGTCGGTGACGGCTATGTGATGCGCTTCGGCTGATCCATCGCCTTCCGTTGAGACGGGCTCTCCACCGCAGTTCCCTCAACGAAAGGTTCCCCATGGTCAACATCCGCAAGTCCTGGCGCGCCGCGCTGGCGCTCGCCACGACCGCGACGGTGCTCGCCGCCTGCGGCGGCGGGTCCAGCGACGTCGCCGGTGAGAGTGGTGGCGACGCCGCCGACACCACGCTGACGCTGGTCGCCTACGCCGTGCCGGAGCCCGGGTGGAGCAAGATCATCCCGGCGTTCGCGGCCACCGAGGAGGGCAAGGGCGTCGCGGTGACCACCTCGTACGGGGCTTCCGGTGACCAGTCGCGCGCGGTCGTCGACGGCAAGCCGGCCGACATCGTGAACTTCTCCGTGCAACCCGACATCACCCGCCTGGTCAAGGCCGGCAAGGTGAACGAGGACTGGAACGCCGGCGCCACCAAGGGCATCCCGTTCGGTTCGGTGGTCTCGTTCGCGGTGCGCCCGGGCAACCCCAAGGGCATCAAGGACTGGCCGGACCTGCTCAAGCCGGGTGTCGAGGTCATCACGCCCAGCCCGCTGAGCTCGGGTGCGGCCAAGTGGAACCTGCTGGCGCCGTACGCGTGGGCCAGCAAGGGCGGCCAGGACCCGCAGGCCGGCATCGAGTTCGTCAGCAAGCTGGTGACCGAGCACGTCAAGCTGCGTCCGGGCTCGGGCCGGGAGGCCACCGACGTGTTCCGCCAGGGCAGCGGCGACGTGCTGCTGGCCTACGAGAACGAGGCGCTGAACTTCGACCTGGAGCACGTCAACCCGCCGGAGACCTTCAAGATCGAGAACCCGGTCGCGGTCGTGAACACCAGCCAGCACCTGGACAAGGCCACCGCCCTGAACAACTTCCTGTTCACCCCGGAGGCGCAGAAGCTGTGGGCCGAGGCCAACTTCCGTCCCGTTGACCCCGCCGTGCTCGCCGAGTACCGCGACAAGTTCCCGGAGCCGGCCAAGCTGTGGACGGTCGACGACCTGGGTGGCTGGGAGAAGCTGGATCCGGAGCTGTTCGATAAGGAGAACGGCACCATCACCAAGATCTACATGCAGGCGACCGGATGACAGCTTCTGTGGTTGCCCGGCCCGAGCACACCGATGGTGAGCCGGGCCGGGCCTCCCGGATTTTCGCGGGCCGCCACGGCTCGACGACGCTGCGGGTGGGCGCCGCCTCGATCTGGCTGAGCCTGATCGTGCTGCTGCCGCTGGCCGCGATCCTCTGGCAGGCCGTCGGCGGGGGCTATGACGCGTTCTGGGCGGCGGTCACCTCCAACGCGGCGCTGGCGTCGTTCAAGGTGACGCTGACCGTGTCGTTCGCCGTCACGGCGGTCAACATGGTGTTCGGCCTGCTGGTGGCGTGGGTGCTGACCCGCGACGACTTCTTCGGCAAGCGGCTCATCGACTCGGTCATCGACCTGCCGTTCGCGCTGCCCACCATCGTGGCCAGCCTGGTGATGCTGGCCCTCTACGGTCCGGCCAGCCCGGTCGGCCTGCACCTGCAACACACCAAGTGGGGTATCGGGGTGGCGCTGTTGTTCGTCACGCTGCCGTTCGTGGTGCGGTCGGTGCAGCCGGTGCTGCTCGAACTCGACCGCGAGGTCGAGGAGGCCGCCGCGTCGCTGGGCGCCAGCAACCGGGTGATCTTCACCCGGGTGATCATGCCCGCGCTGCTGCCCGCGCTGCTGTCCGGCGCTGGGCTGGCGTTCTCCCGAGCGATCGGCGAGTTCGGTTCGGTGGTGCTGATCGGCGGTGCGGTGCCCGGGGAGACCGAGGTGTCCTCGCAGTGGATCCGCACCCTGATCGAGAACGACGACCGCACCGGCGCCGCGGCGATCTCCATTGTGCTGCTGCTGATCTCGTTCGTCGTGCTGTTCATCCTGCGCGCCATCGGGCACCGGGCCGCCAAACGTGAGGAGCTGGCGCAGTGACGCTGTCGGCTCCCGTGAAGTACCTGCTGCGGTTCCTGGCGCTGGCCTACGTCGTCATCCTCGTGGTGGTGCCGGTGGGTCTGATCCTGTGGCGTACGTTCAGCCCGGGCATCGGCGAGTTCATCAGCTCGATCACCACCCCGGCGGCGATCTCGGCGCTGCAGTTGTCGCTGCTGGTGGTCGCGATCGTGGTGCCGCTCAACGTGCTGTTCGGTGTGCCGACGGCACTGGTGCTGGCGCGCAACAAGTTCCGCGGTAAGAGCGCGCTGCAGGCGGTCATCGACCTGCCGTTCGCGGTGTCGCCGGTGGTGGTCGGCGTCGCGCTGATCCTGCTGTGGGGCTCGGCGGGCCTGTTCGGGTTCGTCGAGAACAACCTCGGATTCAAGATCATCTTCGGCTTCCCGGGCATCGTGCTGGCCAGCGTCTTCGTGACGGTGCCGTTCGTGATCCGCGAGGTCGAACCGGTGCTGCACGAGATCGGCACCGACCAGGAGGAGGCCGCCGCCACGCTCGGTTCGCAGTGGTGGCAGACGTTCTGGCGGGTCACGCTGCCGTCGATCCGGTGGGGCCTGACCTACGGTGTGGTGCTGACCATCGCGCGCACCCTCGGCGAGTACGGCGCGGTGCTGATGGTGTCGTCGAACCTGCCGGGCAAGTCGCAGACGCTCACACTGTTGGTGTCGGACCGGTACGGCCGCGGCGCCGAGTACGGCGCCTACGCGGTGTCGACGCTGCTGATGGGCGTGGCGGTGGTGGTGCTGGTCGCGCAGGTGGTGCTCGACGCGCGGCGGGCACGGGCGGACAAGTAGACGAAGTGAGCAGGGGCTGGGAGAAGAACAGATGACCAACGCAATCGTCGTCCGCGGCGCGAACAAGCGCTACGGCGACTTCGCCGCGCTCGACAACGTCGACTTCGAGGTGCCGTCGGGCTCGCTGACCGCCCTGCTGGGCCCCAGCGGCTCGGGCAAGTCCACGCTGCTGCGCGCCATCGCCGGACTGGACCAGCCCGACACCGGCACGATCACGATCAACGGCCGCGACGTCACCGACGTGCCGCCGCAGCGCCGCGGCATCGGGTTCGTGTTCCAGCACTACGCGGCGTTCAAGCACCTGACGGTGCGCGACAACGTGGCGTTCGGGCTCAAGATCCGCAAGCGCCCCAAGGCCGAGATCAAGGCGAGGGTGGACGAACTGCTGGAAGTGGTGGGGCTGGCCGGTTTTCAGAACCGCTACCCCAACCAGCTGTCCGGCGGGCAGCGTCAGCGCATGGCGCTGGCCCGCGCGCTGGCGGTGGATCCGCAGGTGCTGCTGCTCGACGAGCCGTTCGGTGCGCTGGACGCCAAGGTGCGCGAGGACCTGCGCGCCTGGCTGCGCCGGCTGCACGACGAGGTGCACGTCACCACGGTGCTGGTCACCCACGACCAGGCCGAGGCGCTCGACGTCGCCGACCGCATCGCGGTGCTCAACAAGGGCCGCATCGAGCAGGTCGGCCCGCCGACCGAGGTGTACGACGCACCGGCCAACGCGTTCGTGATGTCGTTCCTGGGTGCGGTGTCCTCGCTGAACGGGGCGATGGTGCGTCCGCACGACATCCGGGTGGGCCGCAACCCCGAGATGGCGATCGCCTCCGCCGACGACTCGGTCCAGTCCACCGGGGTGGTGCGCGCGACGATCGACCGGATCGTGATGCTGGGCTTCGAGGTTCGCGTCGAGTTGACCAGCGCCGCCGACAACACGCCGTTCACCGCGCAGATCACCCGCGGCGACGCCGAGGCGCTCGCGCTCAAGGAGGGCGACACCGTCTACGTGCGCGCCACCCGGGTGCCACAGCTGCCGGACGCGGTGGTCAAAGAGTCGGTCAGCACCGGCTAGTTCGCCGAATGTGAATCTGGCGACGGTTTTCGGTCGAAAACCGTCGCCAGATTCACAATTGGGCGCTCTCAGGCCAGCGCGAGGAACAGCTTCTCGAGTTCGGTCTCGGTCATCAGTTCGCGGCACTTGTCGCCGCCGTTCTCGGTGATGCACTCCCGCAGGCTGGTGGCGACGATCTTGAACCCCGCACGGTCCAGGGCCTTCGACACGGCGGCCAGCTGGGTGACGACGTCCTTGCAGTCGCGGCCCTCCTCGATCATCGAGATCACTCCCGCGAGTTGGCCCTGCGCGCGACGGAGCCGGTTGAGCACCGCGGTGGTGGCTTCCTCGTCACTCAGCACGTCGTTCTCCTTCTGGTGGTCGCTTGTCGCCACTGTACCCGTGGGGGTATCCATCCCGGGGGTTTACGCGGCGGCCGCGGCCGTGCGGACGCGGCGGCCAAACAGCCACCGCCACGGGCAGAACCGCGCGACGCGGCACGTGAGATACAGCGTCGCGGCCAGCGCGGTCATTCCCGCCCAGGCCACCCCGACGGCGGGGTGGATCTCCTGGCCCAGGATCACCGCCGACATCGCCAGCACGAACCACCCGAACGCCTGGCGCAGCGAGTCCGGGTTGACCACCGCGGTCAACCGGGCACCCAGCAGGGCGCCGAACACCGCCGCGGCGGTGACGAGTCCCGCTGCGGTCCAGTCGATCTGGACACTGGTCAGGTAGCCGGCCAGACCCGCGAACGACTTCATCGCGATCACCACCAGCGACGTGCCGACGGCGACCGGCATCGGCAGGCCGCCCAGCAGCGCCAGCGCGGGCACCACCAGGAAGCCGCCGCCCGCCCCGACCAGGCCGGTGACGACCCCGACGATCAGCCCCTCGGCGATCACCTTGGCCACGGGGATCCGGTGCCCGGCGACCGGCGCCGCCGCCTTGCGGCCGCGCAGCATGGCGATCGCGGTGGCGATCATCATCAGCGCGAAACCGATCAGCAGCACCGAGCCCGGGATGAAACGGCCGAACAGCCCGCCGGCGTACGCGCCCGCCATTCCGGCCACCCCGAAGATCAGCCCGGTGCGCCACTGCACCCGGCCGGCCCGGGCGTGCGAGACCGCGCCCACCGCGCTGGTGACACCGACGATCAGCAGGCTGGTGGCGATGGCCTGTTTGGCTTCCATCCCGGCGACGTAGGCCAGCAGCGGCACGGTCAGGATCGAGCCGCCGCCGCCGAGTACGCCCAGCGCCACACCGACCAGCACGGCGAGGGCAACCGTCAACCCCAGCATGGTCGTCAGTTCCCGGTGAGGCGGGCGACGACGGTCGCCGCGTCGCAGGACGGGGGCCGGTTGTAGGGCAGCTTCGACAGCAGCGTGCCCATCGCGCAGGTGTCGGTCAGCGCCGCCACCGACAGGCCCGCGCCGACACCGGCGGCCAGCCACTTCAGCCCGGGCACGGCGACACTGCCGAGGATGCCGGCCAGCACCAGCGAGCCCGCCGTCAGCCGCACCTGACGTTCCAGGTCCCAGCGCTGCCTGCCGCGGTTGACGGTGAGGCCGGCGCCCTCCCAGGCGAGCATCCCGCCGTTCAGGATGTGCACGTTGGTCAGGCCGGCGTCGCGCAGCGACTGTTCGGCGTCACCGGCCCGCTTACCGGACCGGCAGATCAGCACCACCTCGTCACGCAGGTGGCCCGCGATCTCGTCGCGGTGCTCGCGCAGCAGGTCCAGCGGGACGTTGTACGACCCTGGGATGTGGGCGGTCTCGAACTCCGCCGGGGTGCGGACGTCGATCAGCCGGGGCGGGCGGCCCGAGGTGAGCATGTCGCGCAGGTCCTCGGGGTTCAGCGTCAGAGCGGTTGTCATGTCAGGCAAGTCCTTTGAGCATCAGGTTCCAGTACATGAACGGCAGGCCGTAGCGCTTGAGGTACCAGTAGGCGCGGTGCGGCTTGGCCGGGTTGAGGACCGGGAACGTCGGCTTCATCTGGAACGTGTAGTCGAACTCGGCGAGCAGCATGTCGCGTGACGACGTGACGATCGGGCACGACGCATAGCCGTCGTAGAGCGCGGGCAGGGGACGGCCCGCCAGGTACGCGTCGATGTTGTCGACGACGACGGGGGCCTGCTTGCGAATCGCGGCCCCGGTCTTGGAGTTCGGGGTGGAGCCGGCGTCGCCGAGGCTGAACACGTTGGGGTAGCGCACATGCTGCATCGTGTTCTTGTCCACGTCGACGTAGCCGTTGGCGTCGCACGTCGACAGCGGGCTGGCCTTGATCCAGTCCGGCGCCGACTGTTTCGGCGCGATGTGCATGACGTCGTAGGGCAGCGTGGTGACCGCACCCGGGTCGCTGATACTGCTCACCGTGACCTTGCGGGCACCGCCGTCGACCGCGGTCACCTCGGAATGGGTGTGCACGTGGATGCCGTAGTCGGCGGCGACCTTGTCGAGGCTGTCGGCGATCTCGGGGATGCCGAAGGTGCGCGGTGTCGGCAGCACCAGGTGCACGTCGATGTTGGACAGCACCCCCTCGCGGCGCCAGTGGTCGCAGGCCAGGTATGCGATCTTCTGCGGCGCACCCGCGCACTTGATCGGGCCGGACGGCATCGCGAAAACCGCGGTGCCCGAACGGGTGTTGCGGATGAACTCCCAGGTGCGCGGGGCCAGCTCGTAGGAGTAGTTCGACGAGACACCGTTGCGGCCGAGCGTGTCCGTCAGGCCCTCGGTGCGGTCCCAGTCCAGCTGGATGCCGGGGCACACGACGAGCACGTCGTACTCGTAGCGGGAGCCGTCGGCGCAGTCGACCGCGTTGTTGTCCGGGTCGATGGTCGTCGCCGAGGTCCGGATCCAGGTGGCGCCCTTGGGCATCACGCTGCACTCGGGCCGGGCGGTGGCGGCGGCCCTGGCCTGCCCGCCACTCACCAGCGTCCACATCGCCTGGTAGTAGTGGGTGTCCGACGGTTCGATCACCGCGACATCGGTGTGGCCCTTGCGCAGCAGGCGGGCCGCGACCGTGATACCTGCCGTGCCGCCACCGATGATCAGGATGCGGTGCTTAGCGGTTGTCAACTTCGGTTCCTTTCGTACTCAGGCGTTCTGGAAGGTCTGGTCCCAGGCGTTGTAACCGCCGATGATGTCGCTGACGTCGGTGAAGCCGTGGTGGCGCAGCAGGCTCGCAGCGATCGAGGAGCGGTACCCGCCCGCGCAGTACACGACCGTCGGGGTGGCGGCGTCGAGTTCGCCGATGCGCCCGGCCAATTGGGCCAGCGGGATGTTGACGGCGCCGGGGATGATGCCGGCCTCCGCCTCGCCCGGGTTGCGCACGTCGACGATCTGCAGCCCGCTCACCTCGGCGACCCGGTCGCCGAACGCCTTGGCGGTCAGCCGCGACGCCACCGCGACGTCCTGCGGATGCTCGACCATCGCCTTGTCGGGTTCGGCCAGATAGCCGAGCACCCGGTCGAATCCGATGCGCGCCAACCGGTTCTTGCCCTCCAGCTCCTGGCCGGGCTCGGTGACCAGCACGATCTCGACGTCGGGGGACAGCACCGAACCGGTGAACTCGGCGTAGCGGCCGCCGAGCCCGATGTTGACCGAGCCACGCAGGTGGCCGCGGGCGAAGTCGTCGGGGGTGCGGGTGTCGACGACGACGGCGCCGCGGTCGACCGCCTGACGAACCCGGTCGTAGCTCAGCGCCTCGGGCGCCCGGTCCTCGTCGAGCAGACCGTGGACCTTACGGTTGAGGATCGCGTCGTAGACGAAGTAGCCCGGCGCCGGCGGCTGCCCCTCGGTGACCAGCCGCATGAAGGTCTCCTTGTCGGGGGCACGCAGCGCGTAGTTCCACTGCTTCTGCTCGCCGATCGTCGAGACCAGGTCGGTCGACAGGTTCTTGCCGCACGCCGAGCCGGCGCCGTGGGCGGGGTAGACCCGGGTGGCGTCGGGCAGCGTGATCAGCTTGGTGTGCAGCGAGTCGTAGAGCAGTTCGGCCAGCTCCTCACGGGAGTAGCCGATCGAGGCCAGCAGGTCGGGGCGGCCCACGTCGCCGATGAACAGGGTGTCGCCGGTGAAGACGCCGTACGGCACCTCGTCGTCGGCGTGCTCGTAGACCACGATCGACAGCGACTCTGGGGTGTGGCCGGGGGTGTGGCGGAACTCCAGCGTCACCTCGCCCAGCGAGTAGCGCTGACCGTCGGCGACCCCCATGAAGTCGAACTCCGGCTCGGCGACCGACGAGTAGACGATCGTGGCGCCGGTGGCCTCCGCCAGCTCCAGGTGGCCGGAGATGAAGTCGGCGTGGAAGTGCGTCTCGATGACGAGTTCGATTGCGAAACCGTACTTCTCGGCGTCGGCGAGGTATTCGGAGATGTCGCGCTGCGGGTCGATGACCACGGCGCGTCCGGTGGTCTCGTCGCCGATCAGGTACGACGCGTGGGACAGACAGTCCAGGTAGTACTGGATGAGTTTCATGGCCGCATCCCTTCAATGCTCGCTGCCTATACCCTGGGGGGTATTTCTGATGTCGTTGACTATACCCCTGGGGGTATAGGAGTCAAAGGGCTGCGGCCCGGATCACAGGGTCGCCAAACGCCGCGAGCAGACACAGAATCGCGTGAATTCGCGGGAAAGCGTGCGATTCTGTGTCTGCTCGCGGGAGGAATTCGCGGGAGGAAAAGGGGGAGTTAGGCGGCCAGGTCCAGCGCGGCGACCGCGTCGAAGCGGTCCAGCACCGTCGCGGCCACCAGGTTGTGCGAGCCCAGCGGCTGGGCCATCGGAATGCCCTGCGCGCCGGCGAACGCGGCGACCCGGTCGGTGATCACCCCGTGCGCCAGGAACCACGGCGCCACCACCAGCCGCTCGACACCGCGGGCCCGCATCCGCTCAACGACCGCGGGCAGGTTCGCGTACGGGCCGGTGGCGAACGCCATCTCCGTTGCAGCCCAACGAGTTCCGGACTGCAGCGCCGACGCCACCGTCGCGGTGCGGGCATTGGCCGCCGGATCCGACGAGCCCACCGCCACGACCACCACACCGAGGCCGTCGTCGTCGGGGGAGACCCCGAGCTCGGCCAGCCGCAACCGCATCACCGTCAGCAGCGCCGGGTCCTCGCCGAGCACCTCGGCGCGGTCCACCTCGGCGCCCGACTCGGCGATCATCGCCGGGATGTCGACTCGCGCGTGGAACGCGCTGGCCAGCAGGAACGGCACCACCACGGCGGGCCCGTCGAGGCCGCGCAGCGTCTCACCCAGGCTCGGCCCGGTCTTCTCGAGGAACGCCGCGCGCACGTCGAGCCAGGGCCGCAGCCGCCGGATCCGGCCGGCGACCGCGTGCGTGACCGCCGCCGAGCGCGGATCAGCGCTGCCGTGCGCGGTCAGAACCAGCGTCACCGGGTCCTCACGAGGCGTGCAGACCGCATTCGATCTTGCCGGTGCCCGCCCAGCGGCCGCTGCGTGGATCCGCGCCGTCGACCGGCTTGGTGGTGCACGGCGCGCAGCCGATCGACGGGTAGCCCTCGTCGACAAGCGGATTCACCAGCACCCCGTGCTTCTCGATGTAGGCCTGCATGTCCTCGTCGGTCCACGCCGCCAGCGGGTTGATCTTGACCAGGCCGAACGCGCTGTCCCAGCTGATGAACGGGGCGTTCGCACGCGTCGGCGCCTCCACCCGGCGGATCCCGGTGACCCACGCCGAGTAGTTGCGCAGCGCCTTGCTCAGCGGCTCCACCTTGCGCAGCCGGCAGCACTCGTTGGGTTCGCGGGCGAACAGGTTCTTACCCAGCGCGGCGTCCTGTTCGGCGACGCTGCGCTCCGGGGTGACGTTGACGATGTTGACGTCATAGACCGCCTCGACCGCGTCGCGGGTGCCGATCGTCTCGGCGAAGTGGTAGCCGGTGTCGAGGAACAGGATGTCCACCCCGGGGCGGACCTGCGCGGCCATGTGTACCAGCACCGCGTCCTGCATGTTCGAGGCCACCACGTAACCCGATCGTGCCGGTCCGCCGGGCTCCCCGCCGAAGTGCTCGTCGGTCCAGCGCAGCAACTCCTCGGCGCTCGCCCCGTCCAGCTCGGCGGCACCCCGCTCGGCCAGTGCCTTCAGCTCGTCCTCGGTCCTCGCGTTGTTCATCGCTGGGTTCACCTCGCTCATCGCAGGTCCGCTTCGTCGGCGCGCATCGCCCAGACAGCGAAACGCTCGCCATCCTGGCGTTGTTTCACGAAGTTGCGCACCACCCGGTCGATGTAGTCGCCCAGCTCGCTGGACAGCACCTTGTGGCCGCGCAGCTTGCGGCCGAACCCGCTGTCCAGGCCCAGGCTGCCGCCCAGGTGCACCTGGAAGCCCTCGACGGCGTTGCCGTTGCCGTCGTCGACCATCTGGCCCTTGAACCCGATATCGGCGATCTGGATGCGCGCGCACGAGTTCGGGCAGCCGTTGATGTTCACCGTGATCGGCACGTCCAGCCGCGCGTTGATGTCCTCGAGCCGCTTCTCCAGCTCCGGCACCAGCGCCTGCGCCCGGTTGCGGGTCTCGGCGAACGACAGCTTGCAGAACTCGATGCCGGTGCAGGCCATCAGGTTCTTGCGCCACGCCGACGGCCGCGCCGGCAGCCCCAGTGCGTCCAGGCCGGCGGTCAGCTCGTCGAGCTTGTCGTCGGGGACGTCGAGGATGATCAGCTTCTGGTACGGGGTGAACCGGACCCGGTTGGACCCGGCCGCCTCCGCGAGGTCGGCCACCTTGGTCAGGATCGTGCCCGACACCCGGCCCGCGATCGGGGCGACGCCGACGGCGTTGAGCCCGTTCTTGAGCTTCTGGATGCCGACGTGGTCGATCGGGTGGGTGACCGGTTCGGGCGCGGGCCCGTCGATCAGCTTGCGGCCCAGGTACTCCTGCTCGAGAACTTCCCGGAACTTCTCGACGCCCCAGTCCTTGATCAGGAACTTCAGCCGCGCCTTGGACCGCAGCCGGCGGTACCCGTAGTCGCGGAACACCTTGACGATGCCCTCCCAGACGTCGGGCACCTCCTCCAGCGGCACCCACGCGCCCAGCCGCTGGGCCAGCATCGGGTTGGTGGACAGGCCGCCGCCGACCCACACGTCCAGGCCCGGACCGTGCTCGGGATGGTTGACGCCGATGAACGCGACGTCGTTGACCTCGTGCGCGACGTCCTGCAGACCCGAGATCGCGGTCTTGAACTTGCGCGGCAGGTTGGACAGCTCCTTGTCGCCGATGTAGCGGCGCACGATCTCCTCGATCGCCCAGGTCGGGTCGAGGACCTCGTCGAGCGACTCCCCGGCCAGCGGGCTGCCCAGCACCACGCGCGGGCAGTCACCGCACGCCTCGGTGGTGTGCAGGCCGTGCTCCTCGAGCCGGCGCCAGATCTCCGGGACGTTCTCGATCTCGATCCAGTGGTACTGGACGTTCTCCCGGTCGGAGATGTCGGCGGTGTTGCGGGCGAAGTCGACGGAGATCTCGCCGAGCGTGCGCAGCGCCGCGGTGGTCAGGGCGCCGCCGTCGCAGCGCACCCGCATCATGAAGTACTTCGCCTCGAGGACGTCGATGTTCTCGTCGCCGGTCCAGGTGCCGTCGTAGCCCTGCTCACGCTGGGTGTACAGGCCCATCCAGCGCATCCGGCCGCGCAGGTCCTGCTTGTCGATGCTGTCGAAGCCGCGCTTGGAGTAGATGTCGAGGATGCGGCCGCGCACGTTGAGCGGGTTGTCGTCCTTCTTGAACTGCTCGTTGGCGTTGAGCGGCTCGCGGTAGCCGAGCGCCCACTGACCCTCGGCCCGGGTCTTCTTGGGCCGCGGCTTGGACTCTGCGGTAGTCATCTGGGTGTGGCTCCTTCAGGAGCCGGCGTTCGGATCGCGAAAACCCACCGGTGGCTGTCCGGCGGCGCAGATCCGGCGGCCAGCTGAAAATTCTCGTGGGGTGGGCTGGGTCCTCAGATCAAGCGCGTCAACGCAGACAACAACAGGTACAGACGCGCTTGAAATCGACATGCCGACGCACGACCAGCGTCACGCGCTGGGAGTAGATGCGGGGGGCAGTCACGCGCCCAATTCTGCCACGACCGCCGCACCAGCCCTAACCGGGGCAGATTTGCGCTCACGATGAGCAAAACCGCGGTCTGGGACACTGGGCTGATGACCGCCCGAACCGCGCCCGCCGCGCCACCCGCGCTGCGTCCGGTGCCCGGCCGGCCGTTCGGCGTCTACATCCACGTCCCGTTCTGCGTGACCCGCTGCGGATACTGCGACTTCAACACGTATACGGCCGCCGAGCTCGGTGGCGCCAGCACCGACGGCTGGCTGGCGGCGCTGCGCACCGAGCTCACGTTGGCCGCCGCGCACCTGGACACCCTGCCCACGGTGCAGACCGTCTTCGTCGGCGGCGGCACCCCGTCGTTGCTGGGCGCCGACGGGCTGCGCGCGGTGCTCGACGCCGTGCGCGCGCACTTCACCCTGGCCCCGGACGCCGAGGTCACCACCGAGGCCAACCCGGAGTCCACCTCGCCTGCGCTGTTCGAGGCGCTGCTGGCGGCCGGCTACACCCGGATCTCGCTGGGCATGCAGTCCACCGCGCCGCACGTGCTGGCGACGCTGGACCGCACCCACCGGCCGGGTCGGGCGCTGGACGCCGCGCGGGAGGCGCTGGCCGCCGGGTTCACCCACGTCAGCCTCGACCTCATCTACGGCACCCCGGGGGAGTCCGATGACGACCTGCTGCGTTCGGTGGACGCGGCGCTGGGCACCGGCATCGACCACCTGTCGGCGTACGCGCTGGTCGTCGAGGACGGCACCGCGATGGCCCGGCGGGTGCGCCGCGGCGAGCTGACCCCGCCCGACGACGACGTGCTGGCCCGCCGCTACGAACTGCTCGACGCGCGGCTGCGCGCCGCCGGATTCGACTGGTACGAGGTGTCCAACTGGAGCCGCCCGGGCGGGCGGTGCCGGCACAACATCGGCTACTGGGACGGCGGCGAATGGTGGGGCGCCGGGCCCGGTGCGCACGGCTTCGTCGGCGACGTCCGTTGGTGGAACGTCAAGCACCCCAACACATATGCGCAGACGCTGGCCGACGGCGCGCTGCCGGTCGCCGACTTCGAACAGCTCGACGCGGCCACCATGCACATCGAGGACGTGATGCTGCGGGTGCGGCTGCGCGACGGGCTGCCGCTGCAGCTGCTCAGCGACTCCGAACGTGCGCGCGCCGACGCCGTCGTCGCCGCCGGTCTGCTCACCCGCACGGGGGACCGGCTGGTGCTCACCGACCGCGGCCGGCTGCTGGCCGACGCCGTGGTGCGCGACCTGATCGACTGAGCGGTCGTTCCCGCCGATCCCCCGCGCCGGCGGGCGGGATGTTGAACCATTGACGGGCGGATGTCGTTGTGCTCAGCGATGACGACGGCCGAAAGCGTGGACAAGTGATGAGTGCCGGGCCCGAGCAGGCCGAACTGCTGCGTGCGGTGCACGACGAGCACCGCCACGCGCTGCTGCGCTACGTGCTGCGGCTGACCCGCGGTGACATGCCGTTCGCCGAGGATGTGGTGCAGGAGTCGCTGCTGCGGTTGTGGCGCAAACCCGAGATCCTGCGTCAGTCCGGCGAGTCGGCGCGGGCGTGGCTGTTCACCGTCGCGCGTAACCTCGTCATCGACGACCGGCGCAGCGCGCGGTTCACCCGCGAACTGCAGACCGACGATGTCCCGGAACGGCCCTCGCTGGACGCGATCGGCCCGGCGGTCGACAAGTGGGTCCTCGCCGACGCGCTCAAATCGCTGAGCCCCGAGCACCGCACCGCGATCGTGCGGGCGTACTACCTCGGCCAGACCGTCAACGACATCGCCGCGCTGGAGAACGTCCCGCCGGGCACCGTGAAGTCGCGGCTTCACTACGCGTTGCGCGCGCTGCGGACCGCGCTGCAGGAGAGGGGAGTGGTCCAGTGACCGACCGGACACCCGATGACATCACGCAGTGGGATGCCGCCTACCTGCTCGACGCGCTGAACGCCGACGACCGTCGCACCTACGAGGACTACCTCGCCGCCCACCCCGAGCGCGCCGACGACCTCGCCGGGCTGGCCGGCCTGCCCGACCTGCTCGACGTCCTCAGCCCGCAGGAGGCGCTGGAGCTGACCGACCTCGGCGCACCCGCCGCCGCGGAGCCGGGCGGCGTCGCCAGCCTGGCCGAGGCGGCCGCGCGCCGGGAGCGCCGGGCGCGGCGCGGCATGCTCGCCGGGTTCGTCGCGGCGGCCGCGGCGCTGGCCGTGCTCGGCGGTGTAGTGGGGGCGACGGTCTTCCCGCGCACCCCGTCGGTGCAGACGGTCGCGATGGCGCCGATGCAGCCCGGCCAGCGCGAGGGTGTGACCGCCCAGCTCGCCGTCACCGAGAAGAAGTGGGGCACCGAACTGCACTGGTCGTGCGAGTACACCAGGGACTGGGCGCGGGAGGTCGACAGCTACGACATCGTGGTGACCACCCGCGACGGCCGCCAGACCGCGGTGGGCTCGTGGCGGCCCGCCGGGGACGAGGCGACCGGTCTGTCGGCGGCGACCAGCATCCCGAGGGAACAGATCGCCAGCATCGACATCCGGGTGTCGGGCACCGACCAGCCGCTGGCGATCCAGACGCTGTAGCCCCACGGCGTCACCCGTGCGCGCCGTCGGCCCCGTCGGAGCCGTTGGTGCCGCTGGTGCCGGAGCCGCCGGTGCCGCCGATCCCGCCGGAGCCGCTGGTGGCGTTGGCGCCGTTGCCCCCGTTGCCGCCGTTGCCGAACAGCAGACCGCCCACACCGCCGTCGCCGCCGCGCCCGGCGGGCCCGACACCGTTACCGCCGTTGCCGCCGTTGCCCCACAGCAGGCCGCCGCGGCCGCCGTTCTGGCCGGGCCCGCCGTCGGCGCCGTTGCCGATCAGCAGACCGGCGTTCTGGCCGGGTTCGACACCGTCGCCGATGAAGATCCCGACGAAGGAGCCGATGAGGTTGGGGGCGGCGCCGGCAGGCGCACCGGCGAACGTCGCCGGCCGCGGCCCGTCCGACCCGAGCGGCAGCACTGTGTCCGGACGCGCGGAAACCGGTGCGAACCGCAGTGTTTCGCGCTCAGCACGCAGCGCCCGCCGCGCGCTGTGCAGCCTCGGCGGCGTCAGCGCTGACGCGTCGCCGATGACGGCGGGTGCGACGCCGACCGGCGGGGCCGCGAACAGCGGGTTCGCCGCGGCGGTCACGGCGGGCGCCGGGTGCGCCACGGGTGCGACCACGATTCCGGGTGTCTCCGCCCCGGCGGGCCGCGGCGCCGCGACGCGCTCCGGTGGGCCGGCGGTGCCCACGACGGTCAGCGTCCCGGCCGCCAGCACCGCGGCCGCCACCGACAGGTGGGTGATCGTCTTGTCGTACATCATCTTTCGTTCCTTCCAACCTGCGGATCGAGCTCCTCGTCCACGACGGTCACGCTGGTCACCGCGATCCCGCAGCGCCGCAACTGTTCCCGTACGACGCTTTCGTCCTCGGCCTCGTGAACGCACAACACCCGCTCACCGGCGACGTAGCTGCGGATCCACCGGTAGGGCACGCCCAGCGAGGCGATCGCGTTCTCGGACCTGCGGGTGAACTCGGCCAGTCCGGCTCCGGTCAGCCCGCCGGGAACCGAGCGTTCGATGAGGAACCGTTTCATGGCATTCACGGTCGGCCACCGGGCGTCCGCGCACATGGGGAGAACCGCCCTATCTTGTTGCCGAACGTTGCCCTATTCGCGGCTGGGCTGCTGTTTTTGCTGGTGAGAAGGCATCGGCTGGGTACCATCGCGGCGTGCTGCTCCGCGAGCGCGACGATCAACTCGCCGAACTCACCGCCCGCGCCGACGCCGCACGGACCGGCACCGGCGGCCTGGTCCTGGTCTGCGGCGAGTCGGGTGCGGGCAAGACGTCGTTCGTCGAGACGTTCCTGGCGCGGTGGGTGGACGGGCAGCGGGTGCTGTGGGGCGTGTGTGACCCGCTGGGCACCCCGCGACCGCTCGGCCCGCTGCACGACGTGGCCGAGCAGTTGCACCCGTCGACCCGCGCCGTGCTGCGGGACGGCCGGCCGCCGCACGAGATCTTCGCCGCCGTCTGCGACGACCTGCGGGAACAGCCCACGGTGTTCGTCGTCGACGACCTGCACTGGGCCGACCAGGCCACCGTCGACCTGCTGCGCTCGCTGCTGCGCCGGATCGCGGGGACCAGCTCCCTGGTGGTCGGCACGGTGCGCGACGACGAGCTCACCCCCGGGCACCCGATGCGGCTGCTGCTCGGCGACGTCGCCCGCTCGCCCGCGGCGCACCGGCTGTCGCTGCCGCCGCTGACCCTCGACGGGGTGGCCGAGATCGTCGGCGACCGCGACGTCGAACCGGGATGGCTGCACCGGATCACCGGTGGCAACCCGTTTTTCGTGGTCGAAATGCTCGACCACACCGGGACGGACCTGCCGACGACGGTGCGCGACGCGATCCTGGCCCGCACCGTCGGTCTCGACGCCGCCGCCTGGGATCTGCTGTACCTGTTGGCGTGTGCACCGGGAGCGCTGCCCGACATCCTGTTGGCGCCGCTGAACGTCACGATTCCGACGCTGCGCACCCTCGACACCGCCAAGCTGATCCGGCGCAGCGACCGCGGTGTGGCGTTCCGCCACGACCTGTGCCGACTGGCCGTCGAGAGCGTCATCCCGCCGGGCGCCGAGGTGGCGGTGCACCGGCGGATGATCGCGGCCTATCAGACTGTGCCCGAACCGGATCCGGCCGTGCTGACCCACCATGCGCTCGGCGCCGGCGACACCGGCCTGACCCGGCGGTCGGCCGCCCGGGCGGGCCGGGCGGCCGCGCGGTCCGGGGCGCACACCCAGGCGGCCGACTTCTACCGCACCGCACTGGAATACGGCGGTGAGCTGGCGCCGGGCGAGGAGGCCGATCTGCTCGAGGCCCTCGCCGACGAGTACTACCTGACCGACCGTCTCGACGACGCGATCGGCGCCCGGCGCCGCGCCCTGCGGCTGCGCGAACAGGAGGGCGACCGGCGCGCGGTCGGCGTCAACCACTGCCTGCTGGCCCGCTACGAACTCGACAACGCCGACCGGTCCCGCGCCGAGTGGCACGCCGCCCTGGCGGTCGAGGTGATCGACGGGTGCCCCGACGCCGACCCCGCGTCGCTCGGACACGCGCTGGCCTCCAGGGCCTACTTCGCGGTGCTGGCAAGCGACTTCGCCGCGGCGCACCGGCTGCTGGTGCGGGCGCGCGCGCTCGCCGACCGCGCCGAGTGGGGCCGCGGCCAGCTGGCGATGTGGCTGCGCCGCCTCGACCCCGGGTTCCAGGCCCACGGCGTCGCTTCGCCGAGGCCGCCGAGGCGTTCACCCGGCTGTCGACACCGTACGAGGCCGCCCTGGCGCTCATCGACGCGGCGGAACCGGAGTCGACCCGGCGCGGCCTGGACCTGCTCGACCGGCTCGGCGCCGTCGCGGTGGCCGCCAAGGTGCGCCGCGACCTGCGGTCGGCCGGGCAGCCGGTGGTGCCGGCGCGGCGGCGCACCAGCACGATCGCCCACCCGGCGGGCCTGACCGCCCGCCAGGTCGAGGTGCTGCGGCTGATGGCGGACGGGTTGACCAACGCCGAGCTGGCCGAGCGGCTGTATCTGTCGGTCAAGACCGTCGGCCACCACGTGTCGGTGATCCTGGCCAAGCTCGGGGTCGCCAGCCGGCGCGAGGCGATCCGGCGGGCCCGCGACCTGGGCCTGCTGTCCTGACCGGTGTGACGCAAATCGGCAGGTGTAGCGCTCGGCGCCGGGAGCGGATATGTCACTATTGCTGGCATGCCCAACGACTTGTTAGGTAAGGCTAGCCAGATTTCGGCGCATCCCGGCGGGCGCTGACGTGGGCGTTCCCGAGACACCCGAGCCGATCGCGATCATCGGCATGGGCTGCCGCGTGGCCGGGGACATCGGCGCCCCGGCCCGGCTCTGGCGCTTCCTGCTCGCGGGCGGCAGCAACGTCCGCGACATCCCCGAGGACCGCTGGGAGCCCTACCTGCGTCGCGACCCGCGCAACGCCGCGGTGCTCAAGGAGACCACCCGGCTGGGCACCTTCCTCGACGACCTGGCCGGCTTCGACGCCGAGTTCTTCGGTGTGTCCCCGCGCGAAGCCGAGCTGATGGACCCCCAGCAGCGCCTCGCGCTGGAGGTCAGCTGGGAGGCCCTCGAACACGCGGGTGTGCCGCCGCGGTCGCTGGCGGGCACCGACACCGCGGTGCTGATGGGCGTCAACTCCGACGACTACGGCAAGCTGCTGATGGAGGACCTCACCGGCATCGAGGCGTGGACCGGGATCGGCACCTCGCTGTGCGGGGTGGCCAACCGGGTGTCACACCTGCTGGACCTGCGCGGCCCGAGCGTCGCGCTGGACGCCGCCTGTGCGGCCTCACTGGTGGCCGTGCACCAGGCCTGCCAATTGCTGCGCGCCGGGGAGACCTCGCTGGCGCTGGCCGGCGGGGTCAGCGCGCTGATCGGGCCCGGCCTGACCCGGGTGCTCGACGTGGCCGGGGCCACCGCCCCGGACGGTCGCTGCAAGACCTTCGACGCCGCCGCCGACGGGTACGGCCGCGGTGAGGGCGCGGGAGTGGTGGTGCTCAAGCGCCTGTCCGACGCACTGCGCGACGGTGACCACGTGTACGCCGTGGTGCGCGGCGGCGCCGTCGCCCAGGACGGCCGCACCGTCGGGATCATGTCGCCCAACGGCGACGCCCAGGCCGACATGTTCCGGCGCGCTTGCGAATTCGCCGGAGTCGAACCGTTGAGCGTGGACTTCGTCGAGGCCCACGGCACCGGCACCCCGACCGGCGACCCGACCGAGGTGCGCGCGTTGGCGTCGGTCTACGGCGCGGGCAGGCCCGCCGACGCGCCGTGCCGCATCGGCTCGGTGAAACCCAACGTCGGCCACCTGGAGGGCGGGGCGGGTGTGCTCGGCCTGATCAAGGCCGCCCTCGCGCTGCACCACGAGACCATCCCGCCGACGGCCGGCATCACCGAACTCACCCCGGCGGTGGACTGGGCCGCCAGCGGCCTGCGGGTGCCCACCGAGGCCGAACCGTGGCCCCGCACCGGCACACCGCGCCGCGCGGCGGTCTGCAGCTACGGCTACGGCGGAACCATCGCGCACGTGCTGCTCGAGGAGGCGCCCGCCGTCACCGAACTCCCAGCCGAAACCACAGGGGCGCAACGATATCCGGTGATCCTCCCGGTCTCGGCGCGCTCGGCCGCCCGGCTGCGGGTGCAGGCAGGCGCGCTCGCCGAGCACCTCCGCGACACCGCGCCCGATCTCGACCGGGTCGCGGCCACCCTGTGGCGGCGCCGGTCGCACGAGTCCGCGCGGGCCGCTGTGGTCGCCGACAGTGCCGCCGACGCGGTCGCCGCGCTGACCGCGCTCGCCGACGAGCGGCCCGACCCCGCCGTGGTGTCCGGCACCGCGCTGCCCGGCGACGGCGCGGTGTGGGTGTTCTCCGGGCACGGCTCGCACTGGGCTGGGATGGGGCGCGAACTGCTCACCACCGCAACCGAATTCGCCGAGGTCATCGACACCGTCGACCCGGTGTTCGGCCGCGAGTTGGGTTTCTCCGCGCGCGCGGCGCTGACCTCCGGCGAGCTCGGCGGCACCGACCGGGTGCAGGCGCTGACGTTCGCGATGCAGGCGGGGCTGGCCGCGGTGCTGCGCGCCCGCGGGGTGCGGCCGGCCGCGGTGATCGGCCATTCGGTCGGCGAGGTCGCCGCCTGTGTGGCCGCCGGGGTGTTCGACCTGACCGTCGGCGCCCACGTCGCCTGCTACCGGGCGCGCGGCTTCCGCTCGGTGATGGGCCGCGGCGCCATGGCGCTGGTGCGGCTGCCGTTCGACGAGGCCGGCCGCCGGCTGGCCGGCCGCTCCGACGTGGTGGCCGCGATCAGCGCGTCCCCGGAGTCGACGGTGATCTCCGGGGAGCTCGCCGCCGTCGAGCAGGTGTGCGAGCAGTGGAGCGCCGACGGCGCGATGGTCCGGCGCGTCAACACCGACGTCGCGTTCCACAGCCCGGCGATGGACGGCCTCACCGCCGACCTGGGTCGGCTGGTCGCGCAGCTGCCGCCGCCGCGCACACCCGAGATCCCGCTCTACACAACGGCTCTGGCCGATCCTCGGTCGGACGCCCCGCGCGACCGGCACTACTGGGTGGCCAACCTGCGCGACCGGGTGCGGTTCGCCGAGGCGGTCAGCGCCGCGGTCGACGACGGGCACCGCGTCTTCCTCGAGGTGTCGGCGCACCCGGTGGTGGCGCACTCGATCGTCGAGACGCTCGGCCACGCCGGTGTGCGCGACCACGCGGTGGTGCCGCTGCTGCGCCGCGACAAGCCCGAGATGCGTTCGGTGGCAACGGCGCTCGCCCAGCTGCACTGCCACGGGGTGCCGGTCGACCCGGGCCTGCCCGCCGAGGCGCCGTGGGCCGACGACGTGCCGGTCACGCGGTGGCAGCACCGGCGGTTCTGGCGCACCCCGACCCCGCCGCCCGGCGGCCGCGGCGTCCACGACGTCGACAGCCACACCCTGCTCGGTGGGCGCACCGAGGTGACCGGGCCGCTGGCCGCCCGGATGTGGCAGACCCGCGTCGACCTCGACACCCGGCCCTATCCGGGCGACCACCCGGTCAAGGGCACCGAGATCGTGCCCGCCGCGGTCATTCTCAACACCTTCCTGACCGCGGCCGCCGACGTCGGCGGCCCCGGCCTGGTCGACGTGCGGCTGCGCACCCCCGTCGCCCCCGGCCGCGCCCGCGATGTCCAGGTGGTGCTCGCCGACCGGGCGCTCACCCTGGCCAGCCGCCTGGTCGACGACGAGGACGACGACGGCGGCTGGCTGACCCACAGCAGCGCGGTGGTGGCCACCGACGAGCACGACATCGACGACCTGGTCGGCGAGGTGATCGACGCGACCGCCGCCCGGCGGCGGTGCCCGCAACCGTTGCCGTCGACGCACGTGGTCGACACCCTGGCCACCCTCGGGGTGGCCGCGATGGGCTTCGACTGGGAGATCCTCGACCTGCACGGCGGCGAGGGTGAACTGCTCGCCCGCGTCGCCGCCCGCGCCGACCGCCGCACCCCGCAGAGCTGGGCGCCGCTGCTGGACGCGGCCACCTCGGCGGCGTCGACGGTGTTCGACGGGCCGCCGCGGCTGCGGATGCCTGCCCGGCTGGAGCGGGTGCGGGTGCACGGCGCCCCGCCGGCCGTCGCACTGCTGCACGTGCGGCGCAGGCCCGGCACCACCACCACCGACGTCTGGCTCGGCGACGAGTCCGGCACGGTGCTCGCCACGCTCACCGGGATGACGTTCGACCAGCTCGAGAACCCGTCGGGCAGCGACGTGTCGCGGATGGTGCACCGGGTGGCGTGGCATCCGCTGACCTGGGACGCGCAGGCGCGGCCCAGCGCGGTGGTGGTCGTCGGCGGCGACGAGGCCACCCGTGACCTCGTCGCCCGTGACCTGCGGGCCGCCGGTGTGCCGCACGCGTTCTACCGCGATGCCGGCGACATCGCCTCGGCGACAGCGGGTCTGGACCGCGACGCGATCGTGCTGGTGCTGCCCGCCGCGCAGGGGAACCCACAGGGCCCGGTGGCCGCGGTCATGCAGACCCTGCGCACGCTGCTGGACAGCGGCGCCGCCGCGCGGATGTGGGTGCTGACGCAGCGGGTGCACGAGGGGGAGAACCTCGCCCACGCCCCGCTGTGGGGCCTGGCCCGGGTCGCGGCGGCCGAACATCCGGCGCAGTTCGGCGGTGTGCTCGACGTGTCCGGTGAGGACCTGCCGGTCGGGGTGCTGGCCGGTGTGCGGGGTCATCCCGTGGTGGTGGTCCGCGACGGGGTGGCCTACACCGCGCGGCTGGCGCCCGCCGCGGGCGGCGCCGGCACCCCGCTGCGGTGTTCGGCGGGCGGCACCTACGTGATCACCGGCGGCACCGGTGCGCTGGGCCTGCGGATGGCCCAGCGGCTGGCCGACGCCGGTGCCCGCCGCCTGGTGCTGCTGTCCCGCCGGGGTATGCCGGAACGCTCGCAGTGGCAACCGGATTCGGAGGTGGTCCGCACGGTGTCGGCGCTCGAGGAGCGCGGCATCACCGTGCACGTGGTCGCGATGGACATCGCCGCGCCGGGGGCCGCCGAGGTGCTGGGCGCCGCGCTGCGCGACCTGCCGCCGGTACGCGGGGTGGTGCACGCCGCCGGGGTGGAGGCCGGTGCGCTGCTGGTCAACACCACCGCCGACCACTTCGCCGCCGCGATGCGGCCGAAGGTGGACGGCACCCTGACCCTGCACGAGCTGTTCCCGCCCGAACAGCTGGACTGGCTGATCCTGTTCTCGTCGTGCGGTTATCTGGCCGGGTTTCCCGGCCAGGGCGCGTACGCGTGCGCGAACTCGTTCCTCGACGTGATGGCGCGCCACCGGCGTCGGCTCGGCGACCGCACCATCAGCGTCGCGTGGACGGCGTGGCGCGGCCTGGGCATGGGCTCGACCTCCGGGTTCATCGCCGCGCAGCTCGACGCGCTCGGCATGGACACCGTCGGCGCCGACGAGGCCATGCGCGCCCTGGACCTGGCGATGCGCTACGACGACCCGAACGTCGTTGTGCTGCCCACACTTCCGGCTGCCGCGGCGGTGCCGATGCTGGCCGACGTGGCGCCCGCGCAGACTGAGGAGCCGGACGACGACGACACCGCGGCGGGCCTGCTGGACGCCGACCCGGAGCGGGTCGAGCGGCTGGTGATCGCGGCGGTGGCCGCGCAGCTGGGCGTGGCCGACGACGACGTCGACACCGGCCTGCCGCTGGTGGAGGTCGGCGTGGACTCGATCATGACGGTCGGGCTGCTGCGCACGCTGGAGAAGCAGACCGGGCTGTCGCTTCCGCCCACGCTGTTGTGGGAATACCCAACGGCCGCGGCGGTTTCCGAGCGGATCGTGGACCTGCTGGCCGCTGGGGCCGATCAGCTCGAAGCGTCCTGACTCAGTCCTGATCGACGAGCTGCGCCACGACCTTCTTCTTGTCCACCTTGCCCACTGGCGTCTTCGGCAGCGACGGAAGCGCCGCCAGCACGTCGGGCCGGCAGTGCGCGGAGACCCCGCGCTCGTCGAGGAACTCGTTGAGCTCGGCCAGGGTGATCGGCGCACCCTTGAACACCACTGCGGCGCAGATCTTCTCGCCGAGGAACTCGTCGGGCAGCGGGACCGCGGCCGCGGCGTAGATCGCCGGATGCGCGAACAGGTGCTCCTCGAGGTCGGACGCCGACACCGTCTCACCGCCGCGGTGGATGACGTCTTTGATCCGGCCGGTCACCTCGACGTAGCCGGCCCGCGGCCCGTCGGTGAAGATGCGCACGCGGTCGCCGCTGCGGTAGAAGCCGTCCGGGGTGAACGACCGCGCGTTGGCCTCCGGGTCGCGGTAGTAGCCGTTGAGGGTGTACGGCCCGCGTACCAGCAGTTCACCCTCCTCGCCGGGCGCCACCTCGTCGCCGTTCTCGTCGACCACCCGCATCTCGTCGTGCGCGGACATCCTGCGGCCCTGGGTGTTGACCACCACGTCGCGCGGATCGCCGGGCCGGGTGAAGTTCAGCATGCCTTCGGCCATGCCGAAGATCTGCGACAGCCCGGGGGTGAGCCCGTCGAGGATGTACTCGGCCTCCTGCGGTGTCATCCGCGACCCGCCGACCTGCACCACCCGCAGCGACGTCGGCAGCACCGGCTCCCACTCACAGGCCTGGGTCCACACCTTGGCCAGCGCGTTGACCAGGCCGGTGACCGTCACCTTGTACTTGTCGATCAGCGCGAAACACGCCTCCGGGCTGGCGTCGGCGGTGAACACCGACGGCGCACCGACGGTCATCGAGCCCAGCAGGCCCGGGCAGCCCAGCGGGAAGTTGTGCCCGGCGGGCAGCACCACGAGATATACGTCGTCGCTGGTCATTCCGAGCGACTGCGCGCTGGCCTTGGCGGTGTAGACGTAGTCGTTGTGGGTGCGGGCGATCAGCTTGGGCAGCCCCGTCGTACCGCCCGACACCAGCAGCAGCGCGGGCACATCCGGGTCGATCGGCGGGCGTTGCGGGGCGGTGCCGTCGAAATCGGCCAGCGCGTACCAGGATTCGAACCGGCCCGGGTCGCCGGCGACGAACACGTGCCGCAGCGCCGGGTTGTTGGCCACCAGGTTCTCGGCCAGCTCGCGGTAGTCGAAGCCGGCGATGACGTCGGGCACGATCAGCGCGACCGCACCGCTGACCGCGGCGAAGTGGTTGAGCTCGGCGTGCCGGTGGCCGGGCAGACACATCACCGGCACCAGCGCGGCGCGCAGCACCCCGAACAGCGCGACGGCGAACTCACACGTGTTGGGCAGCTGCACCAGCACCCGGTCGCCGGGGCGCAGACCGCGCGCGGTGAGCGCGGCGGCGATCCGGTCGGCCTTGGCGTCGAGCTCGGCGTAGGTGTAGCTGACCTCCGGATCGATGATCGCGGTGCGGTCCGGCCACTGCGCGACGGCGTCGGCGAGGATCGAGTCCAGCGGCCGGTCCTCCCAGTACCCGGCGCGCCGGTACTCCGCGGCCCGGTCGGGTGGGAACGGGACGAATCCGTCCAGCAGGTCGCCGACATCGGATATGCGCTGTTCGTAACCGGTGCTCATGCGGGGTGACGCCTTCGGGGTAGGGGTGTGTGACAGGCGGAAACTAAGGTAGCGTACCCACGGTTAGTTAGGGCAGCCTGTACTAATTTCGGAGGACCGCGAGTGGGTGCTGGTGAGACCGGAGCGACGACCCCTGCGTCGGTGCGGGAGGAGGTCGCCGAACTTCTGGGCGTGCGGCCCGAGGAGGTCGACCCCGACGCGGACCTGATCGCCTCGGGCCTGGACTCGATCCGGATGATGTCGCTGTCCGGGCGGTGGCGCAAACAGGGTCTCGACATCAACTTCGCGGCCCTGGCCGAGAAGCCGACCGTCGCCGCGTGGACCGAGCTGGTGGCGTCGCGGCTGGGGGAGAGTGCCGCCGCGGTGCAACCCGAAGCGGTCCCCGTCGTCGCGGATGACGACGAACCGTTCCCGCTCGGCCCGATGCAGCACGCGATGTGGCTGGGCCGCAACGAGGATCAGCAGCTGGGCGGGGTGGCGGCGCACCTGTACGTCGAATTCGACGGTGCGGGTGTCGATCCCGAGCGGCTGCGCTACGCCGCCGCCAAACTCATTGCGCGCCACCCGATGCTGCGGGTGGAGATCCTGCCCGACGGCACCCAGCGCATCGGTGACCGCGACCTGCCGGTCACCGTCTACGACCTGCGCGACCTCGACGAGGCCGCCGCCGAGGCGCGGCTGGAGGAGATCCGGCACCAGAAGTCACACCAGATCCTCGACGGCGACGTGCTCGAGCTGAGCCTGTCGCTGCGCCCGGACGGCCGCACCCGGCTGCACGTCGACATGGACATGAACGCCTCCGACGCGGTGAGCTACCGCAAGTTCATGGCCGACCTGGCGGTGTTCTACCGCGGCGGCGACCTGCCCGAGCTGCGCTACACCTATCGCCAGTACCGCGCCGCCCTGGCCGCCACCGATCCCGGCCCGTCCGAGGAGGACCGGCGGTGGTGGGCCGAGCGGATCCCGGAGCTGCCCGAACCGCCTGTGCTGCCGCTGGTTCCGCCCGCCGAACAGAACGACCCGCGGCGCAGCGTGCGGCTGTGGCACATCTTCGACGTGCCCACCCGCGACGCGCTGTTCGCCGCCGCGCACCGCCGCGGCCTGACCCCCGCCATGGCGGTGGCCGCGTCGTACGCCAACGCGCTGGCCCGCTGGTCGACCGGGTCGCGGTTCCTGCTGAACCTGCCGATGTTCGGCCGCGAGCCGTTCCACCCCGACGTCGAGAAGCTGGTCGGCTGCTTCACCTCCTCGCTGATGCTCGACATCGACCTGACCGAGACCCGCACCCCGGCGCAGCGGGCGCGGGCGGTGCAGGAGACCCTGCACGCCACCGCGCAGCACTCCAGCTACTCCGGGCTGTCGGTGCTGCGCGACCTCGGCCGCCACCGTGGCCACCAGGTGCTGGCGCCGATCGTCTACACCAGCGCGCTGGGCCTCGGCGACCTGTTCGCCGGTGAGGTGCTCGAGCAGTTCGGCAAGCCGGTGTGGACGATCTCGCAGGGCCCGCAGGTGCTCATCGACGCGCAGGCCACCCCGCTGGTCGACGGGCTGATGATCAACTGGGACGTCCGCGTCGAGGCGTTCCGGCCCGGTGTCGCCGACGCGATGTTCGCCTACCACATCGCCGAGCTGACCCGGCTGGCCACCGACGACGGCGCCTGGGACCGGCCCGACCCGCCCGCGGTGCCGGAGGCCCAGCTCGCCGTGCGCCGGGCGGTCAACTCCAGGACCGCGCCGGCCAGCGGAGAAGCGTTGCACGACGGCTTCTTCCGCGCCGCCGGGCGGACCCCCGACGCCACCGCGGTGATCGACCGCGACGGCGAGCTCAGCTACGCCGAGCTGCGCCGCCGCGCCCTCGGGGTGACCGCGGCGCTGCGGGCCAACGGGGTCGCGCCCGGCGACGTCGTCGCCCTGATCGGGCCCAAGTGCACCGAGCAGATCCCCGCCGTGCTGGGCATCCTCGCCGCCGGCGCGGCCTACCTGCCCGTCGGCGCCGACCAGCCCGCCGAGCGCACCGCCCGCATCCTCGATGCCAGCGGCGTCGCGGCGATCCTGACCTGCGGCGGCCAGCCGGCGCCGTCGGCCGCGGTGCCGCAGCTGACCGTCGCCGACGCCGTCGCCTTCGAGCCCGCCGCCGAACCGGCGGCCGTCGACCCGAACGCGCTTGCCTACGTGCTGTTCACGTCCGGCTCGACCGGCGAACCCAAGGGCGTGGAGCTCACCCACGACGCGGTGATGAACACCGTCGAGTTCCTCAGCGATCACTTCGCGCTCACCGCGCGCGACCGCAGCCTGGCGCTGGCCTCGCTGGAGGCCGACATGTCGGTGCTGGAGATCTTCGCGCCGCTGCGCGCCGGCGGCACGGTCGTGGTCGTCGACGAGGACCAGCGCCGCGACCCCGACGCGTGGGCCGACCTGATCGCCCGCCACCGCGTGACGTTCCTGAACTGGATGCCCGGCTGGCTCGACATGCTGCTCGAGGTCGGCGGCGACCGGCTCACCAGCCTGCGGGTGGTGCTGCTCGGCGGCGACTGGGTACGCCCGGAACTGATTCGCGCCCTGCGCAGGTCGGCGCCCGGGGTGCGGGCTGCCGGTCTCGGCGGCGCTACCGAGACCGCGGTGCACGGCACGCTGTGCGAGGTCGAGGGCGACCCGCCCGCGCACTGGACGTCGGTGCCCTACGGCACCCCGTTCCCGAACAACGCCTGCCGCGTGGTGGCCGCCGACGGCTCGGACTGCCCGGACTGGGTGCCCGGCGAGCTGTGGTTCACCGGGCGCGGTATCGCCCGCGGCTACCGCGGCAGGCCAGACCTGACCGCCGAGAAGTTCGTCGCCCACGACGGCCGGATCTGGTACCGCACCGGCGATCTGGTGCGCTACCTGCCCGACGGGTCGCTGGAGTTCGTCGGCCGCGCCGACCACCGGGTCAAGATCAGCGGCTACCGCATCGAGCTCGGCGAGGTGGAGTCCGCGCTCAAACGCGTCGCCGGCGTCGACGCCGCGGTGGCCGCCGTCGTCCCCGGGCACCCCGACGTGCTGGCAGCGCTGGTACGCACCGACGACACCGGCCTCGACGCGCAGACTGTCGCGGCGGCGCTGGCCGATCTGGTGCCCGCGCACATGATCCCGAAGATCATCGTCGTCACCGACCGGATCCCGTTCACCGTCAACGGCAAGATCGACCGCACCGCCGTCGCGCGAATCCTGGCCGAGGCGGAACCGCCTGCGGGACAGGGCTACCGGGCGCCCGGCAGCCCGCTGGAGACCGCGCTGACCGGCATCGTCGCCGACATCCTGGGCGTCGACAGCGCCGAGGTCGGCGTCGACGACGACTTCTTCGCCCTCGGCGGCGACTCGGTGCTGGCCACCCAGGTGATCGCCCGGGTGCGCGACTGGCTGGACACCCCGACGGCGACGGTCACCGACATGTTCGCCGCCCGCAGCGTGGCCGCCCTCGCCGAACGGCTGACCGCCCGCGAGGCGGACCCCGAGCGGCTCGACGCCGTCGCCGAGGTCTACCTCGAGGTGGCCCGGATGGACAACGCCGCCGTGCTCGACGAGCTGGAGTCCTCGGCCTAGTTGCGGGCCTGGCCGCTGTTGCGCCGAACGTGAGCTTGTGTGCGAAGAATCGGCGATTTTTCGGTCATAAGCTCACGTTCGGCGGGTAAGTGCATCGGCCAGCCGACGCCACTGCTCGTGCGGGAACTCCCGCGGATCGGCGGTGAGCACCTGCACGCACACGTGGTCGGCGCCGGCGTCGAGGTGTTCGCGCACCCGGCGCAGCACGGTGTCCTCGTCACCCCAGGCGATGATCGCGTCGAACAGCCGGTCGCTGACCGAGTCGACGTCGTCCTCGCTGAACCCGGTGCGCAACAGGTTGTTGCGGTAGTTCGGCAGCGCGAGATACGACTTCAGCCAATCGGTTCCGATGCCGCGGGCCTCGTCGCGGTCGGTGGTCAGCAGCACCGTCTGCTCGGGCAGCAGCAGCGGGCCGGTGCCCAGCTGCTCACGCGCGAAGCGGGTGTGGTCGGGGGTGACCAGGTACGGGTGCGCGCCGCGCGACCGTGTTGCGGCCAGCTCAAGCATCTTCGGCCCCAGCGCCGCGAGTACCCGGTTGGCCACCGGAACCGGTTGCGGCGTGGCGTCGATCGCGTCGAGGTAGGCGCGGGTGGCGGCCAGCGGCCTGCGGTACTTGCCGGGCTCCTTGGAGTCGATCAGCGGCGCGTGGCTGACGCCGATGCCGAGCAGCGTGCGCTCACGGTCGGCTTCGGGCAGCGCGGCGAACCGCGCGGCCACGTCGGCGGGGTCGTTCATCCAGAGGTTCAGGATGCCGGTGGCGATCACCACCTGCCTGGTCGACTTCAGCAGGTGCTCGACGGAGTCGAGGACGCCGCCGCTCACGTCGGGGATCCACAGCGCCGTGAAGCCGAGTTCCTCGAGTTCGGCGGCCGATTCGGCGGCCTGCCCCTGATCGCCGTACCGCAGTTGTGAAGTCCACACACCGACGCCTGCCAGATCCATGGCCGTCCTTTCCCGAGCTGTGCGATCGAGTAACCCCTCCCACGTTACGTAGCGGCCACCGGACGTCACGCGACCGGTAGGGTTAGGCGACCCTTAGTCGACGACCTCCCGGGAGGGTGCATGACCGCGGTGCAGACCGCACAGGCGCCGGAGACGGCGCCGGACGCCAAGCGCGCCGCGACGTACGACAAGCTCGCGCTGCAGCAGCTGCTGGCCCCGACCAGGGCCCGGTCGGCGCGAGCGCAGCGCTATCAACTGCTGGCGTCGGCGGCGACGATCGTCCCGTTCATCGGCATCGTCGAGATCGGCCGCGAGCTGCTCGGCGGCGACACCCCGGACGCCGGCCGGATCTGGATGGTCGTCGGCGTGGTCATCGCCGCGCTGTTGGTGCGCACCCTCGCCGGCGGTGCCGCACTGGCCGTCACCCACGCCGCCGACGTCGACCTGCAACGCTCGCTGCGGCTGCGCATCGTCGACAAGCTCGGCCGGCTGCCGCTGGGCTGGTTCTCCACCCGCTCCTCCGGGGAGGTCCGCAAGGCCGTCGAACACGACGTCGGCGAACTGCACTTCCTGGTGGCACATTCGGCGGTGGAGAACACCGGCGCGCTGGCCACCCCGCTGTTCGGGCTGATCTACTGCTTCTACCTGGACTGGCGTCTCGGCCTGCTCGCGATGGCGACGGTGCCGTTCTACATCGGCGTCTACGTGGCGCTGGGCCGCGACACCCGCACCCAGATGGAACGCCTGGACCGCGGCGTCGAACGCATCAGCGCGACGATCGTCGAGTTCATCGCGGGCGTCTCGGTGGTCAAGACGTTCGGCGAAACCGGCAAGGCGCACAAGCGGTTCGCCGATGCGGCCGACGAGTTCAACGACAGCTTCGCCGAATGGATCGGCCCGCTGGTGCGGGTCAAGGCGATCTCGTCGATCTTCATCGACACCCCGGTGCTGATGCTGGCCAACCTGGCAGGCGGTTACTGGTTCGTGCGCGCCGGCTGGGTCACCCCGATCGAGGTGCTGGGGTCGACGCTGGTCGCGGTGACGATCCCCGCCGCGGTGCTGACCGTCGGCTACTCCGCGCACATCAAACGCCAGGCCGCCGCGGCGGCGGGCCGGCTGCAGCGCCTGTTCGACACCCCGAACCTGCCGGTGCCGCGCGAACCGCAACGGCCGCAGGGTAACTCGGTCGAGTTCGACCGCGTGCGGTTCTCCTACGACGGGGTCAACACCGTGCTGCACGACGTGTCGCTGTCGCTGCCCGCCGGCACCATCACCGCGCTGGTCGGCCCGTCGGGCAGCGGCAAGTCCACGCTGGCCACCCTGGGGCCGCGCTTCCACGACGTCACCGCGGGCGCGGTGCGCGTCGGCGGCGTCGATGTCCGCGACGTCGCCCCGGGCGAGCTGTACCGCCACGTCGGCTTCGTGCTGCAGGACGTGTCGCTGCTCGCCATGAGCGTCGCCGACAACATCCGGCTCGGCCGTGCCGACGCCACCGACGACGAGGTGATCGCGGCCGCCGAGGCCGCCCAGATCCACGAGCGGATCCTGGCGCTGCCCAAGGGATATGACTCGGTCGTCGGCGACGACGCGCACTTCTCCGGTGGCGAGGCGCAGCGCGTCAGCATCGCCCGCGCGATACTGGCCGACACCCCGATCCTGGTGCTCGACGAGGCCACCGCGTTCGCCGACCCGGACTCCGAGGCGGCCATCCAGGAGGCGCTGGCCCGGCTGATCGTCGGGCGCACCGTGCTGGTGATCGCGCACCGGCTCGGCTCGATCGTCGCCGCCGACAACATCGTGGTGCTCGACGGTGGCCGCATCGTCGAACAGGGCCGCCACCACGACCTGCTCGCCGCCGACGGCCAGTACGCGCGGATGTGGCAGACCTACACCGCAGGCCAGGCACAGGAGGTCGCCCGATGATCCGCGGATTCCTGCAGATCCTCGGCCCCGAGCGGGGCACGATGTTCAAGTTCCTGGCCGTGGTGGGTCTGTACGGGGTGCTGCACGGCCTGGCGATGCTGTCGCTGGTGCCGATCACCGTCGCGCTGTTCGACGGCGACTACGCCGGCGCCGGGCGCTGGCTGCTGGCGATGGCCGCCGTCGTCGCCGTCGGCGCGGTGGTCAACTACGCCCAGGCCAAGCTGGCGATCCGGATGGCGCTGACCACGATGCGGCTGCTGCACCACCGGCTGGGCGACCACATGGTCACGCTGCCGCTGGGCTGGTTCACCCGCGACCGGGTCGGCGACGTCTCGCAGATCGCGGTCAAGGGCACCGTGTTCGTCGGCACCAGCGGCGGCAACCTGGTCACCCCGTTGGTGGTGAACACCGTCAGCGCGCTCACCGTCGCCGTCGGTCTGCTGTTCTTCGACTGGCGCATCGGACTGGTCGCGCTCGTCGGCGGTGCGCTGCTGGTGGTCTGCGGCCGGTTCACCTCGGGCCTGGTCGCCGCCGCCGAGGTGCGCACCCACGACGCCGCCACCGAGGTCAACAACCGGGTTCTCGAGTTCGCGCGGCATCAGCCGACGCTGCGCGCCTTCGGCCGCACCGGGTCCGACTACACCCCGCTGCACGACGCGCTTCAGCGTCAGCACCGCGCAGGCCGCTCGGCGCTGTGGCAGTCGGTGGCCGGGCTGATGCTCAACGGTGTCGCGGTGCAGGCGGTGTTCTCGGTGCTGATCGCGGTCGCCGCGTGGATCGCGGTCAGCGGAGAGGTCAACCCGGTCACGCTGGTGGCGATCCTCGGGCTGGCCGCGCGGTTCGCGTCGCCGCTGTCGCAGCTGGCCGAGCTCGGCTCGGCGATGCGGCTGGCGCGCGCCGAACTGCAGCGCATCACCTCGATCCTGGCGACCCCGGCGCTACCTGAGCCGGTCAGCCCGGTCGCGGTGGCCGACACGGGACGCGTCGAACTCGACGGCGTCTCGTTCGGCTACGACGGCCGGAAGGTGTTGAGCGACATCAGCTTCGCCGCCGAGCCCGGAACCATGACCGCGCTGGTCGGGCCGTCCGGGTCCGGGAAGTCGACGATCACCAAGCTGATCGCCCGGTTCTACGACGTCGACTCCGGCGTGGTGCGGGTCGGCGGCGTCGACGTGCGCGACCAGACCGCCGCCGACCTGATGGCGCAGCTGTCGCTGGTGTTCCAGGACGTCTACCTGTTCGACGACACCCTGTGGGAGAACATCCGGATCGGCCGCACCGACGCCACCGACGACGAGATCGTGGCGGCGGCGCGCACCGCTGGTCTGCTGTCGGTGGTCGAGCGGCTGCCCGACGGCTGGCAGACCCGTGTCGGCGAGGGCGGTTCGGCGCTGTCCGGCGGGGAGCGGCAACGGGTGTCGATCGCCCGCGCGCTGCTCAAGAACGCGCCGATCGTGCTGTTCGACGAGGCCACCAGCGCGCTGGACCCGGAGAACGAGCACCACGTCGCCGAGTCGATCCGCGCCCTGGCGCATAGCAGCACGGTCATCGTCATCGCACACAAGCTGTCGACGGTCACCGCCGCGGACAACATCGTGGTGCTGTCCGGTCACGGCACGGTGGAGGACCAGGGTACGCACGCCGACCTGACGGACCGCGGTGGCCAGTACGCGCAGTTCTGGCGCCAACGGGTCGCGGCCAGCGGGTGGGTGATGGCCGGTTCGGACTGATCTGCGCAGGTCAGATCGCTGCGGGCGCGGGGTGTGACATCGCCCGCGCAACTCGTGTGTAGGCGTATCCGAGGTGGGAAGGATAGGGTAACCTCACTTCCACTTAGGGCAGCCTGCGCTAAACCACACGGAAGGGGTCTCATGGGTGTTTCCGCTGCCGACGTGACGCCGTCCCGCCCCATGGCCCCCTGGATCAAGCGCACCCCGGGCCGGACCTCCACCGGTGCGACCGTGGTCTTCCCGCACGCCGGCGGCGCCGCGGCCGCCTACCGGCCGCTCGCGGCCGCGCTGGCCGCCGGCGGCGACGACGCCTACGTCGTGCAGTACCCGCAGCGGGCCGACCGGCTGACCCACCCGGCGCCGGAGACCGTCGAGCAACTGGCCGAGGACCTGTTCGCGGCGGGGGACTGGGCCGGCATCGGGCCGCTGCGGCTGTTCGGTCACTGCATGGGCGCGGTGATCGCGTTCGAATTTGGCCGGGTCGCCGAGCGGCACGGTGTCGAGCTCCGCGCGCTGTGGGTGTCGGCCAGCCAGGCACCGTCGACCATCGCGACTTCGCCGCGACTGCCCACCGCGGACGCCGAGATCGTGGCCAACATGGTCGATCTCGGCGGCACCGACCCGCGGCTGCTGGAGGACGAGGACTTCGTGGAGCTGCTGGTGCGCGCGGTGCGCGCCGACTACCTGGCGTTCAACCGCTACGCGTGCGCGCCCGACGTCCGGCTCGCCGCCGACATCCACACCATCGGCGGCGAGTCCGACCACCGGATCAGCCCGGACATGTTGCGCGGCTGGCAGGTTCACACCCGCGGTGCGTTCACGACGATGCTGTTCGACGGCGGGCACTTCTACATCAACGACCACGTCGACGCGGTCGCGGAGTTGGTCAATGCGGTCTGACCGCCCGTCTGAGGAAGCGGCCGCCGACGATCCGATCGTGATCGTCGGCATGGCGCTCGAGGCCCCCGGCGGCATCACCACCGCCGAGCAGTACTGGGACCTGTTGGCCGGGCGCCGCGAAGGGCTGTGCCCGTTCCCGCGCGACCGCGGCTGGTCGGTGCGCGAGCTGTTCGACGGCTCCCGCCGCGACGGGTTCAAGCCGATCCACGATCTCGGCGGATTCCTCGACGGCGCCGCCGAATTCGACCCGGAGTTCTTCGGGATCTCACCGCGCGAGGCCGTCGCGATGGACCCGCAGCAGCGGGTGGCGCTGCGGGTGGCGTGGCGGGCGCTGGAGAACAGCGGCATCAACCCCGACGACCTGGCCGGCCACGACGCCGGCTGCTACGTCGGCGCCTCGACCATGGGCTACGGCCCAGACCTGGCCGAATTCACCGACCTGACCGGACATCTGATGTCCGGCACCGCGCTGGGCGTGATCTCCGGGCGGATCGCCTACACGCTCGGGCTGGCAGGCCCCGCGCTGACCGTCGACACGTCGTGCTCGTCGACGCTGACCGCCATCCACACCGCCGCCGCGGCCCTGCGCGCCGGCGACTGCGACCTCGCGCTGGCCGGCGGGGTGTGCGTGATGGGATCGCCCGGCTTCTTCGTCGAGTTCTCCAAACAGCACGCGTTGTCCGACGACGGCCACTGCCGGCCCTACAGCGTCCACGCCAGCGGCACCGTCTGGGCCGAGGGCGCGGCGATGTTCGTGCTGCAGCGCCGATCCGCCGCACTGCGCGACGGCCGCGACGTGCTCGCCGAACTGCGCGTCACCTGCCTGAACCAGGACGGCCGCTCGGCGGGGCTGACCGCGCCCAGCGGCCAGGCGCAGGCCCGGCTGTTCGCGCGGGCCCTGCAGCGCGCCGGGGTGCGCCCGCACGACATCGGGATGATCGAGGGCCACGGCACCGCCACCCGGCTCGGCGACCGCACCGAGCTGATCTCGCTGGCGCAGACCTACGGTGACACCGAACCCGGCACCGGGCCGCTGCTCGGATCGGTCAAGTCCAACCTGGGCCACACCCAGGCCGCCGCCGGCGGGCTCGGCCTGGCCAAGGTGCTGATCGCCGCCGAGCGCGGCGCGGTCCCGCCCACCCTGCACGCCGAGGAGGCCAGCCGCGAAATCGACTGGGAATCCCAGGGATTGCGGCTGGCCACCGAGCTGACCCCGTGGCCCGCGGTGGACGGGCGGCGGCTGGGCGCGGTGACCGCGTTCGGGATGAGCGGCACCAACGCGCACCTGATCGTGTCGGTGCCGGCGAGCGAGGCCGCATGACGCGCCTGCCCGACGGCCGGGTGCCCGTGGTGCTCAGCGCCCATGCCGAGGACCTGCTGCCCGCCGACGCCGCGGCCGTGCTGCGCTACACCGAGCACGCGGCCGACGTTCCCGGGGTCGCCGAGGTGGCCGCCGCGTTGCTGCGCACCCGCCGGATCCGCCGCCACCGCATCGTGATCCGCGCCGCCGACACCGCCGAACTGACCGGTGCGCTGCGCGCGGTCGCCGACGGCGACGATCACCGTCTGGTCGCCCGGTCCTGCGAAACCGGTTCCCCGGTAACGGCGTTCGTCTTCCCCGGGCAGGGCAACCAGTGGCCGTCGATGGGTCTGCAGGCCTACCGGCGCTGCGCCGAGTACCGCGACCAGGCCGACCGGTGCGCCGAGGCGTTCGTCGCCGCCGGCCACCCGTCGCCGCTGCCGTACCTGCTGGCCGACCACACCGGCGGCACGTGGTCGCAGACCGAGATCCAGGGCGCGCAGTTCACCCACGCCGTCGCGCTGTCGCGGATCTGGCGCTCCTGCGGGATCCAGCCCGCCATGACGATCGGGCACAGCCTCGGGGAGGTGGCCGCCGCCCACGTCGCCGGCGCGATCACGCTGCCCGACGCGGTCGCCGTCGTCGCCGCCCGCGCCCGGGCCGTCGACCGGCTCAGCGGCGACTACCGGATGGCCGCGCTGGGCCTCGCCCCCGCCGACGCCGACGCGCTGCTGGCCGAGGTGCCCGGCTGGCTGGAGATCTCGGCGGTCAACGCCGCCACCTCGGTGGTGGTGGCGGGGGAGCGCACCGCGATCACCGCGCTGGTGGCCACCGCCGCCGACCGCGGAATATTCGTCCGCGAACTCGACGTCGACTATCCCGGCCACACCAGCGCGCTGGAGCCGCTGCGCGACGAGCTGGTCGCGATGCTGCCCGACGCCGAGTTCGCCGACAGCCCCGTCCGTTTCATCGCCTCCACCACCGGTGACGTGGTGCCCGCGGGCACCGGCTTCGCCGACTACTGGTACCGCAACCTGCGCCGAACCGTGCGGTTCGACCGCGCCGTCGGCACCGCCCGCACCCTCGGGGTCACCGTGTTCGTCGAGATGTCCGCGCATCCCGCGCTGCGGTTCGCGCTCGGCGAGCTGGTCGGCGACGAGCTGGTTGTCGGCTCCGGGCACCGCGACGAACCCCTCACCGACTCGCTGTCGGCCAACATCGCCGCGGTCGCCGCCGCCGACCCGGCCTACCGCTGGATCGACCACGTCGACGTCGCGAACCAGCCGATCCTGCGGGGCTTTCCCAACGCGCCGATGCGCGCGGTGCGGCTGTGGGCCGAACCCCGCCGCCTCACCCCGGTGCAGACGGTCACCGTCGCGCACGAAACCTGGTCGCCTGCAACAGTTTCTGCGGGTACCGGGCAGCGGGTCGCCGTCGTCGACCTCCCCGGGCCCCGCGGCCCGCTCGCCGACCGGCTGCGCGCCGGGCTGGCCGCCCATCCCGGCGGGGAGCTCGTCGATCCGCCCGATGCCGATCTCCTCGTCGGCGTCGCGCCCATGCTCGACCACCCGGACACCGGACAGGCCGTCACCGAGCTCGCCGGGCTGCTCGACACCGGGCTGCTCGACTACCGGGACGCGGCCGGACCGCGGTGCCGCACCGTGTGTCTGGTCACCGTCGGCGGGGAGCACGTGCTCGACGGGGAGCCGGTCGCGCTGCCCGCCCAGGCCGCGCTGGCCGCGATGCACCGCTGCCTCGGCTTCGAGCGGCCCGACCAGACGTTTTCCCACCTCGATCTGCCCGCGTGGGATCCGGGCGACGCGGTCGTCGCGACGGCGGTCGACGCGCTGCTCACCCCGTTCATCGAAGCGGCGGTGCGGGAGGACATCTCGGGGCCCGTGCTGTTCGCGCGCACCACCGCCGAGTCGCTCGACTCCGCACCTGCCTGGCGGTCCGATCCCGCCGCGTTCGAGGATGTGGTGATCACCGGCGGCAACGGCGCGGTCGGCCTGCACTTCGCGCGCTACCTCGCCGCGCACGGCGCCCGCCGCATCGTGCTGCTCAGCCGCGGCGGCGTCGACGAGTCGGTCCGCGCCGAGATCGCAGGAACCGCAACCGAAGTCATCGCACCCGTGTGCGACGTCACCGACCCGGCCGCCGTCGCCGAGACCGCGCGACAGCACGGCGGAGCCGGTGCCACGCTGCTCATCCACGCCGCGGGCACCGCCACGTTCACCGACCGCGACGGCCTTACCGGCGCCGTGCTCACCGACACCGCGGCCGCCAAACTCACCGGCCTGGCCAGCATGACCGAGCTGTGGCCGCTGCGCGAGCATGCCCGGATCCTGGTGTGCTCCTCGGTTTCCGGGGTGTGGGGTGGTCGCGGGCACGCCGCCTACTCGGCCGCCAACCGGATGCTCGACGTGATGGCCGGCCAGCTGCGCGCCGGCGGACGGCACTGCGCAGCGGCCCGTTACGGGCTGTGGCGCGGCGACGGCATCGCCGGCGCGAACGAGGTCACCCGCATCGAACGCTCCGGGCTGATCGCGATGGCACCCGAGGCCGCCGTCGACGCCAGCCTGCGCACCTACCCGGCGGATCCGCTGCTGTTCAGCGCCGACCCCGACCGGATCCGGATCTTCCTCGGCGACCGCGAGAACCGTTCTGCCGCACAGGACCCGGCCGGCGGGGACATCCGGGCGCGGGTGCTCGCCGAGATCGCGACCGTGCTCAGCCTCGACGCCGCCGCGATCGACCCCACGACATCACTGCTCGACCTCGGCCTGGACTCGCTGCTGGCGCTCGATCTGCGCAAACGCCTGCAGCAGGCCACCGGGCGCAAGGTGGCGCTGGCGACCCTGCTGGGAGGCGTCACCGCCGGTGAACTCGTCACCGATCTGGCCGACACGACCCGAAAAGAGAAGGTGGACAACGCGTGACTGACACGGTCGACATCCGCGGACAGGCCGAGGACCGCCGGCTCGAGCTGCTGCGCCGCAGGCTCGCCGAGCGCGGCCTGCGCGCCGGCGACGGTCGGCCCGCCGTCCCGGCCACCGGGCTGTCGGACGGGCAGCGCCGGATGTGGTTCGTGCAGAACGCCGATCCGACCGGCGCCATCCTCAACATCTGCCTGTCCTACCGGATCACCGGCCCGCTCGACGTGGACCGGCTGCACGACGCGGTCCGCACCGTCGTCACCCGCCATCCCGTGCTGCGCACCACCTACCACGCCGACGACACCGGTGAACCCCGGCTGACCGTGCACGACGAGCTGGCGCCCGGCTGGGCCGTGCACGACCTCACCGGGCTCGGCGAACACGCCCGCCGGCTGCGCCTGGAGGTGCTGGCGCAGCGCGAGTTCAGCGCCCCGTTCGACCTGAGCGCGGACTCCCCGCTGCGACTCACCGTGGTGCGCACCGGCGCCGACGAACACATCCTGCTGCTGGTGGCCCACCACATCGCCTGGGACGACGGCTGCTGGTCGGTGTTCTTCGGTGACCTCACCCGCGCCTACACCGGCCAGCCGCTACCCCCGCCGGCGGTCCCGCCCGCGCAGCCGCCCGGCCCGGTCGACGACGACCTCGAGTACTGGCGCACCGTGCTGGCCGACCCGCCCGAACCGCTGGAGCTGCCCGGGCCGAACGGCTCGGCGGTGCCGACGAACTTCCGCGCCCAGCGCGTCACGATGACGCTGCCGCAACACACCGCCGACCGGGTGGCGGAGTTCGCCCGCGAGATTGGCGCCACCCCGTACATGGTGCTGCTGGGCGGATTCGCCGCGCTGATGCACCGCTACACCCACGCCGACGACTTCCTGGTCGCCGCCCCGGTGCTGAACCGGACCGCCGACCTGGAGGACGTGATCGGCTACTACGGCAACACCGTGGCGCTGCGGCTGCGCCCCGGCGCGCGGCAGAGCTTCCGCGAGGTCACCGCACACGCCCGCGACGTCGCCGTCGGCGCGTTCGCCCACCAGCGCATCAACATGGACCGGGTGGTCCGCGAGATCAACCCGGACCGCCGCCACGGCACCGAACGGATGACCCGGGTGACGTTCGGCGCGCGCGGCGCCGACGGGCCCGGCTTCAACCCGCCCGGCATCACCTGCCGCCGCGCCGAGCTGCGCAGCCAGTTCACCCAGCTGCCACTGGGATTCATGGTCGAGTTCGACGGCACGGAAACAAGGGGGAGCATCGAGATCGAGGTCGAGTACCTCGTCGAGATCCTCGACGCCGCCCTGGCCCGCCAACTGCTCGACCACTACGCGGTGCTGCTCGACGACGCCCTGCGCCGCCCCGACGCGCCGATCGCCGAGCTCGACGTGATGGGCCCCGCCGACGCCGACTGGCTGCGCGAGGTCTCGGCGGGGGAGCGGTTCGACACCCCGCCGTTGACCATCACCGCGCTGGTGGAGGCCCGGGCCGAACGCAGCCCCGACGCGGTCGCCGTCGTCTACGAGGGCCGCCACTACACCTACCGCGAACTCAACGCGGCGGCCAACCGGGTGGCGCACTGGCTGATCGGGCAGGGCATCGGCACCGAGGACCGTGTCGCGGTGCTGCTGGACAAGTCACCGGAGCTGGTGATCACCGCACTCGGCGTGATCAAGGCCGGCGCGGTGTACCTGCCCGTCGACCCCACCTATCCCGAGGACCGGCTGAAGTTCATCCTGTCCGACTCCGATCCGAAAATCATTGTCCGCGAACCGATCCCCGACACCGACGGGCTCCGCGACACCAACCCCACCGACGCCGACCGGGTGCGCCCGCTGTTCCCGGAGAGCACCGCGTACCTGATCTACACCTCCGGCTCCACCGGCCTGCCCAAGGGGGTACCGGTGCCGCACCGGCCGGTCGCCGAGTACTTCGTCTGGTTCAAGGGCGAATACGGCGTCGACGAGAGCGAGCGGCTGCTGCAGGTCGCCTCGCCGAGCTTCGACGTCTCGATCGCCGAGATCTTCGGCATGCTGGCCTGCGGCGGCCGGCTGGTCATCCCGCGCCCCGACGGGCTGCGCGACATCGGCTACCTGACCGACCTGCTGCAGAACGAGGGCATCACCTCGATGCACTTCGTGCCCTCACTGCTCGGGCTGTTCCTGTCGCTGCCGGGTGTGTCCCAGTGGCGCACCCTGCAGCGGGTGCCGATCGGCGGCGAGGCGCTGCCCGGCGAACTGGCCGACAAGTTCCACGCCACCTTCGACGCGCTGCTGCACAACTTCTACGGCCCCACCGAGACCGTGATCAACGCCAGCCGCTACAAGGTGGAGGGCAAGCAGGGCACCCGGATCGTGCCGATCGGCAAGCCCAAGATCAACACGCGGATCTACCTGCTCGACGAGGCGCTGCAACCCGTGCCGGTCGGCGTCATCGGCGAGATCTACATCGGCGGAACACATGTCGCGCGCGGCTACCACCGCCGCCCCGGCCTGACCGCGGAACGCTTTGTCGCCGACCCGTTCAACCCGGGCCAGCGGATGTACCGCTCCGGTGATCTGGCGCGGCGCAACGCCGACGGCGACATCGAGTTCGTCGGCCGCGCCGACGAGCAGGTCAAGATCCGCGGCTTCCGCATCGAACTCGGTGAGGTCGCCGCCGCCATCTCGGTGGACCCCAGCGTCGGTCAGGCCGTCGTGCTGGCCAGCGACCTGCCCGGTGTCGGCAAGGCGCTGGTCGGCTACGTCACCCCCGCCGACGGCGCGGAAACCGTTGACGTCGAACGCATCCGCGCCCGCGTCACCGCCGCGCTGCCCGAGTACATGAACCCCGCGGCCTACGTGGTGGTCGACGAGATCCCGGTCACCGCGCACGGCAAGATCGACCGCGCCGCGCTGCCCGAACCCGACATCGCATCCGGCGTGCAGTACCGGGAGCCGGGCGAGGGCGCCGAACGGCGGATCGCCGAACTGTTCGCCGAACTGCTCGAACGCGACCGCGTCGGCGCCGACGACTCGTTCTTCGACCTCGGCGGGCACTCGCTGCTGGCCACCAAACTCGTCGCCGCCATCCGCGCCGAGTTCGACGTCGACCTCGGGGTGCGCGAGGTCTTCGAACTCGGCACCGTCGCCGCGCTGGCCCGGCGCATCGACTCCGCGCAGACCGTCTCGGCCAGGCCGAAACTGGTTCCGGTGCCGCACGACGGCCCCCTGCAGATGTCGGCGTCACAGCTGCGGATGTGGTTCCAGTACCGCATCGACGGGCCCAGCCCGGTCAACAACATCCCGTTCGCGGCCCGCATCACCGGACCCTGCGATCCCGACGCGTTCGTCGCCGCGGTCCGCGACGTCGTGGACCGCCACGAGGTGCTGCGCACCACCTACCGCGAGATCGACGGCGCCCCCTACCAGGTCGTCGAGGACGGTCTCGAGATCGCCGTGCGGCGGGCCCGCGGCGCCGACGACGCCTGGCTGGCCGCCGAACTCGACAAGGAACGCCGCCACGTCTTCGACCTCGAGCGCCAGCCGCCGATCCGGCCCGCGGTGCTGACCACCCCCGACGCGCACGTCGTATCGCTGGTGGTGCACCACATCGCCGCCGACCACTGGTCGGCCATGGTGCTGTTCAGCGACCTGCTCACCGCCTACCGGGCCCGCCAGGCCGGCCGCGCACCCGAATTCGCGCCGCTGCGCGTGCAGTACGCCGACTACGCCGCCTGGCAGGCCCGGTTGCTGGCCCAACCCGACGGCCCGATCGCCGCGCAGCGGGACTACTGGCGCGACCAACTGGCCGGCATCCCGGAGGAACCGGGCCTGGCACCGGACTTCCCGCGCCCGCCCGTGCTCAGCGGCGAGGGCGACGCGGTCGAGTTCGGCGTCGACGCCGCCACCCGAGCCCGGATCGCCGAGCTGAGCCGCGGACTCGGGGTCACCGAGTTCATGCTGCTGCAGGCCGCCGTCGCGATCGCGCTGCACAAAGCCGGTGAACGCCCGGACATTCCGCTGGGCACCCCGGTCGCCGGGCGCACCGAGGCCGAGCTCGACCAGCTGGTCGGGTTCTTCATCAACATCGTGGTGCTGCGCAACGACCTGCGGGAGAACCCGACGCTGCGCGAGGTGCTGCGCCGCGCCCGCGACACCGCGCTGGCCGCCTACGCCCACCAGGACCTGCCGTTCGACCAGGTCGTCGACGCGGTACGGCCGGTCCGATCGCTGTCGCGCAACCCGCTTTTCGGGGTCGTGGTGCACGTGCGCGACGCGGTGCCCGCCGACCAGGTCATCGAGTCCGGGCCGGACGGCGACACCGTGTTCACCGCGCTGGAACCGCCGTTCGACGTCGCGCACGCCGACCTGTCGGTGAACTTCTTCGGCACCGACGACGGCTACCGCGGTCACGTCATCTACCGCACCGACCTGTACCGCCGCGACACCGCCGAACGGTTCGCCGGCTGGCTGCGGCGGGTGCTGGCCGCGTTCGCCGACGATCCCGGCCAGCGGGTCCGCGACGTGCAGATCGCCGACCGCGAGGAACGCAGGCAGGTCGAGAGGTTCAGCGCCGCCGCGAAGGTCAGCGTGCTCGACGGGTGGCGCGACCCGGTCGCGATCGGCGCGGTCGGCGACGTCTACGAACACGTCACCGACGAGACCGGCACCCACCTGCGGCCCACCGGCCGACGCGCCCGCTGGACCGCCGACGGGCGCCTGGAGTACGTCGAGGCCGCCGCACCGCGCCGCAGCGCCGCCCCCGCGGGGGAGGCCGAACCGCCGCGCACCGACACCGAACGCGCGCTGGCCGCGCTGCTGGCCGAGGTCGTCAACGTGCCCGAGGTCAACCGCACCGACGACTTCTTCGAGCTCGGCGGCGACTCCATCCTCGCCGTGCAACTGGCCGCCAGGGCCCGCGACGCCGGGCTGGCCGTCACCGCGCGAATGGTGTTCGAGCACCCCACGATTCACGAGCTGGCCGCCGTCGTCGACGAGGCAGGCGCCGGGACGGACACCGACGACACCCGTCACGCGCCGATGGAGGCCTCCGGCCTGTCGCCGGACGAACTGGCCGCGGTCACCTCGATGTGGTCGCAATCCCATGAGGGAGCTTCGTGACCTCGACCCGGCAGGCCCCCGCCATCGAGGACGTGATGGCGCTCAGCCCCCTGCAGCAGGGGCTGTACTCGCTGTCGGCGCTGAGCACCGGCGGGGAGGACCCCTACGTCATCGCGATGGCCGCAGATGTCACCGGCGCGCTGGACACCGACCTGCTGCGCCGCTGCGCGGCCACCATGCTGGAGCGCCACCCCAACCTGCGCACCAGCTTCCTGCGCGCGGGCGCCAAGACGGTGCAGGTGGTGCCGGACCGGGTCGACGTGCCGTGGCGCCACCTCACCGCGACCGCCGACGAGGTGGCCGCGCTCGAGGCCGACGAACGCCGCCGCCCGTTCAACCTCGAACGCGGACCGGCGATCCGGTTCGTGCTCATCGAGGTCCCCGGGTCGCACTGGCGGTTCGTCGTCGTCGCCCACCACATCATCATCGACGGCTGGTCGCTGCCGCTGTTCGTCGGCGAGCTGATCGCGCTGTACCGCTCCGGCGGCGACACCTCGGTGCTGCCCCCGCCGCCGCGGCCCTACCGCGACTACATCGGCTGGCTGGCCCGCCGCGATCAGGAGGCCAGCCGCCGGCTGTGGCGTGAACACCTCGCCGGCCTCGACGGGCCCACCCTGGTCACCCCCGCGCTGACGTCGGGGGAGACGCCGACCGGCGCACCGCGCCGCACCGAGGTCACCCTCGACCGCGACGCCACCCGCCGGCTCGCCGACGCCGCCCGGGTACACGGCGTCACGGTCAACACCCTGGTCCAGATGGCCTGGGCGGCAATTCTTTCCGCGTTCACCGACCGGCACGACGTGGTGTTCGGTGTCACGGTGTCCGGCCGTCCCGGTGAGCTGTCCGGGGTGGAGACCATGGTCGGGCTGTTCATCAACACCGTCCCGCTGCGGGTGCGATTGGACCCGGCCGGCCGCATCGGCGCGCAGTGCGTGGCGCTGCAGCGCGAGGCCGCCCGGCTGCGCGACCACGGCTACCTGCCGCACAACGAACTGCGCGCACTCGGCGGCATCGGCGAACTGTTCGACACCCTGCTGGTGTACGAGAACTTCCCGCCCGGCGGACTGGTCGGCGGCGGCGACTTCGAGGCCAACGGCGCCGTCTTCACCCCCGCCGCGCTGGAGAGCGTGTCGCATTTCCCGGTCACCCTCGCCGCCCACATGGCCGGCGACGAGCTGACCGTGCTGGTCGAGATCGTCGACGGCGCACTCGGCCACATGACCGCCGAATCACTGGGCCGGCGGCTGCTGGTCACCGTCGAACGGCTGATCGCCAACTGGGACAAGCCGTTACGTGACCTCAACGTGCGACTCGACGGCGAGGAGGCCGTCACCACCAACCCCGAACCACTGCCCGCGCCGACCCATCTCGGCGTGCACACCGCGTTCACCGAGACCGCGGGCACGCGGCTGGCCTCACCCGCGCTGAGCTGGTCCGGCGGTGAGATGACCTACCGCGAACTCGACGAGGCCGCCGACCGGCTGGCCGGTGCGCTGGCCGCCCGCGGCGTCGGCGTCGAGACCCCGGTGGCGATCCTGCTGCCCCGCGGCCCGCAGTACGTGATCGCGATGTTCGCCGTGCTCAAGGCCGGCGGGGTGATCGTTCCGCTGGACCCCGGCATGCCCACCGACCGGATCGCCGACATCCTCGAGCAGTGCGGCGCGGGTGTCGTCGTCGACGCCGACCTGCTGGCCGCCACCGAACGCGAGGACCACGAGGACTTCCGCCCGGTGCCCGCGCGACCCGGTCAGGCCGCCTACACGGTGTTCACCTCCGGCACCACCGGGCGGCCCAAGGGCGTCATCGGCACCCACCGGGCCCTGCTCGCCTACGCCGAGGACCACGCGCGAAACGTGTTGCGCCCGGCGGCCGCCCGGCTGCGCCACCCCCTGCGGGTCGCGCACGCCTGGTCGTTCACGTTCGACGCGGCGTGGCAGCCGCTGGCCGCGCTGCTCGACGGGCACACCGTGCACATCGTCGACGACGCCACCCAGCGCGACGCCGAGGCGCTGGTGGAGACCATCGGCCGCTACGGCATCGACCTGATCGACACCACCCCGTCGATGTTCGCCCAACTGCGCGCCGTCGGCCTGCTGACCACGGTGCCGCTGGGCGTGCTGGCCCTCGGCGGGGAGGCCGTCGGGATCCCGGCGTGGACGATGATCCGCGACGAGTGCGCCCGCACCGGCATGACGGCCTACAACTGCTACGGCCCCACGGAGACCACCGTCGAGGCGGTGGTGGCGCCGATCGCCGACTACGACCAGCCGACCATCGGCAGACCCACCGCGCCGACCCGCGCCTACGTGCTGGACTCCTGGCTGCGGCCGGTGCCCGACGGGGTGGCCGGTGAGCTGTACCTGTCCGGCGACCAGCTCACCCGCGGCTACCTCGGCCGGGCCGGGGAGACCGCGGCCCGCTTCGTCGCCGATCCGTTCCACCCCGGCGAGCGGATGTACCGCACCGGTGACGTGGTGCGCCGCAGGCCCGACGGCGGCTTCGAGTTCCTCGGCCGCTCCGACGCCCAGGTCAAGATCCGCGGCTTCCGCGTCGAGCCCGCCGAGATCGCCGCGGTACTGCACAGCCATCCCGCCGTGCGGCACGCCCACGTCGTCGTGCGCCGCCGGAAATGGGGGCCACAACTGATCGCCTACGTCGCCGCCGACCCGGCACCCGAGGTCGCCGAACTACGCGCCCTGGTGGCCAAACGACTGCCGCGCTACATGGTTCCGCACGCGATCGTCGTGCTCGACCAGATGCCACTGACCGCGCACGGCAAGATCGACGAACCGGCCCTGGACGCCATCGCCGTCGCCGAAGCGCCGTCGGCCGCGCCGGCCACCCCGACCGAGAAGGCGCTCGCCGAGGTGCTCTGCGAACTGCTCGACGGTGTCGAGAGCAGCGGGGGGATCGATGTCACCGCGGACTTCCTCGCGCTCGGCCTGGACAGCATCGTCGCGCTGTCGGTGGTGCAGGCCGCCCGCCGCCGCGGCATCCCGCTGCGCGCCCGGCTGATGCTGGAGTGCGCGACGCTGCGCGACCTGGCCGCGGCCGTCGACACCGAGTCGGCCGCCCCCACCCATCCGGGCGACGAACCCGCGGGCCCGATCCCGGTGCTGCCCAACGTGCACTGGCTCTACGAACACGGCGACCCGCGGCGGCTGGCGCAGACCGAGGCGATCCGGCTGCCCGACACCGTCACCCGCGAGCAGCTCGACCGGCTGCTCGCCGCCGTCGTCGACGGCCACGAGATGCTGCGCAGCCGGCTCGACCGCGACACCATGACGTTCGTCGCGCACCGGCCCGCCGAGCTGCTCACCGAGGTGCGCGTCGACGGCGATCTGACCGCGGCGGTCGCCGAACACTCCGCTCAGTTGGTGGAAGGCCTTGACCCGCACCAGGGTCCGATGCTCAAGGCGGTGTGGCTGCGCCCGCCCGACGGGGGCGGTGTGCTGCTGCTGGCCGCGCACGTGCTCGCCATGGACCCGGCGTCGTGGCGGGTGGTGCTCGCCGAACTCGACGCCGGCTGGCACACGTTGGCGGCCGGCCGCGACCCGGCGCCCACCCCCGAGCACACCGGCTACCGGCGGTGGTCGCGGTTGCTGCGCGAGCGGGCGCAGGCCCTGGACACCGTCGACTTCTGGGCCGCCCAGCTCGACGGTCCCGACCCGCTGATCGGCGCCCGCCGGCTGGACCCGCGCACCGACCGGGCCCGCGACGTGACGGTGACGATGTCCTCGGTCGACCCCGACCTGACCCACCGGCTGCTGGGCGCCGATACGCCCACGCCGCACCTGCTTGCCGCCGCCGCGGCGCGCACCGTCACCCGCTGGCGGCAGCGGCGCGGCCAGGAGCAACCCCCGGTGCTGCTGGCGCTGGAGACTCACGGCCGCGCCGACTCCGTCGTCGACGGTGCCGACACCTCCGACACCGTCGGGCTGCTCACCGCGATCTACCCGCTGCGCGTCACCGCGGCCGGCGACGTCCCGCAGATCCCCGGTGAGCCAATCGATTACGGTCTGCTGCGGTACCTGCGCGGCGACACCGCCGAACGCCTGGCCGCACTGCCCGAACCGCAGTTGCTGCTGAACTTCCTGGGCCGCGTGCACGTCGGCGTCGACATCGGTGCGCTGCGGCCCGACCGTGCGCTGCTGGCCGGGGTGAACCCGCTGCCCGAGCCGAATCTCGCGGTGCGCCACGAGCTGACCGTGCTCGCGGCGGTTCTGGGGGAGCCCGACGCGCCGGTGCTGGCCACCCAGTGGCGGACGCTGCCCGACATCCTGACCGCCGACGAGGTCGCCGCCTTGCAGGCGATCTGGGCGGACTCCCTACGAGAGGTCCTCTCATGAACCACACGCTGGCGATCATCGGTGCGGGCGCCAAGGCGGTCGCCGTCGCCGCCAAGGCCGCCGTTCTGCGCGACATGGGCGTCGACGCGCCCGACGTCGTCGCGGTCGAGAAGATCTGCGTCGGTGCCAACTGGCAGGCCGACGGCGGCTGGACCGACGGGGCGCACCGCCTGGGCACGAGCCCGGAGAAGGACGTCGGCTTCCCGTACCGCTCGTCGCTGGTGCCGCGCCGCAACGCCGAACTCGACGAGCGGATGACCCGGCTCAGCTGGCAGCAGTACCTGATCGCCACCGGGCAGTTCGCCGAATGGATCGACCGAGGCAGGCCCGCACCCACCCACCGGCGCTGGAGCCAGTACCTGAACTGGGTGGCCGACAACGTCGACATGAACGTCGTCGTCGGTGAGGCACAACAGATCTCGGTGGACACCACCGGGGAGGCGCCGCGCTGGTCCGTGCACACCCCCGAGCGCACCGTGACGGCCGACGGGCTGATGATCACCGGCCCGGGTCAGGCCGAACGCTCGATCCTGCCCGGCAACCCGCGGGTGCTGTCGATCGCGCAGTTCTGGCACCGCGCCGCCCAGCACGAGCTGATCTCCGCCGAACGGGTCGCGGTCATCGGCGGCGGCGAGACCGCCGCCTCGATGCTCAACGAGCTGTTCCGGCACCGGGTTTCGACCATCACCGTGATCTCCCCGCAGGTCACCCTGTTCACCCGCGGGGAGAGCTTCTTCGAGAACTCGCTGTTCTCCGACCCCACCGGCTGGACCGGGCTGACGCTGGCCGAGCGGCGCGACGCGATGCAGCGCACCGACCGCGGGGTGTTCTCCGCCCGGGTGCAGGAGTCGCTGCTGGCCGACGACCGCATCCGTCACCTGCGCGGCCGCGTCGCGCACGCCGTGGCCCGCGACGGGCGGATCCGGTTGACGCTGAGCACCAATCAGGGCGGCGAGTGCCTGGAGACCGTGCACCCGTTCGACCTGGTGATCGACGGGTCGGGCGCCGACGCGCTGTGGTTTCTGCCGCTGTTCGCCCAGGACGCGCTCGACGTGATCGAGCTGGGCCTCGGCGTCCCGCTGACCGGCGCCGCGCTGGAGGAGGCGATCGGCGACGACCTCGCGGTCACCGGCGTGTGGCCGAAACTGTTCCTGCCCAACCTGGCCGGGCTGAACCAGGGGCCCGGCTTCCCGAACCTGTCGTGTCTGGGCCTGCTGTCGGACCGGGTCCTCGGCGCCGACCTGGCCCACCCCGCCCAGCCATCACCGAGGAGAACCGATGAGCACCAACCCGTTCGATGACGAGAACGGCACCTTCTACGTTCTGGTGAACGACGAGGACCAGCACAGCCTGTGGCCGGCGTTCGTGGCGGTGCCGGCCGGCTGGCGGATCGTGTTCGGGGAGAGCACCCGCGCCGACTGCCTGGCCTACGTCGAGGAGAACTGGCAGGACCTGCGTCCGCGCAGCCTGCGCGAGGCCATGTCCGAGTAGAGAGGGTCGACCGGTAACCGGCACGCCCGGGCGCCCGTGGTTACGTTGTTGCTGTGTCGACGACGCGCCCCGGCGGGGCCCTGGTGAACCGGCCCCTGATCGCGGCGGGCGCCGCGTGCTGGATCCTCGCCGCCGTCGGCTACGTCGTCGCCGAGTTCGCGACCGCGCTGGCGGTGCCCGGCTACAGCTACACCGAGCAGTACATCAGCGCGCTCGGGGTGCCGGCCTGGTCCCCGCGCCACTACCTGATCAACGGGGCGCTCTACGCGCAGGGCGCGCTGTTCGTCCTCGGGGCGGTGCTGGTGGTGCGCGCGGTGCGGGCCCGCTGGCTGGGCGCGCTGTTCGTGCTGCTGACCGTCGCCGCCGCCGTCGGCGACGCCCTGGTGGCCTTCGTGTACGGCGGCTCCCCGCTGTGGAACGACGGCTACGAGTGGCTGCACGCCCTCGGCGCGATCCTGGCGATCTTCGGCGGCAACCTGGCGGTGCTGGCCGGCACCACGGTGGCGGGCCGCGCCGTCGGCGGCTGGTCCTACCGGGTGGTCGGCACGCTGATCGGGCTGGCCGGGCTGGTGATCTTCTGGATGCTGCAGAACTACGACTACTTCACCGTGCGCTACGCGCCGATCGGCACCGTCGAACGCGGCTGCGTCTACACGGTGATGCTGTGGCAGCTGGTCACCGGGGTCTGGCTGCTCGCCCGTCGTCGCTGATCTGCCGCGACAGCGGCACGTCCATGTCGAACACCCGCGCGTGCAGCACGGTGCGGTTGCGCAGCGCCGCCCGCACCGCCCGGTGCAGGCCGTCCTCGAGGTAGATGGTGCCCTGCCAGCGCACGGCGTGCGGGAACAGGTCGCCGTAGAAGGTGGAGTCCTCCGACAACAGCCGGTCCAGCGCCAGGTGAGTGGTGGTGGTGACCAGCTCGTCGAGGCGGATCTGGCGGGGCGGGATCTGCGCCCACTGGCGATACGTCAGCCCGTGCTCTGGATAGGGCCTGCCATCCATGACACCCTTGAAGATCATCGGGCAAACGTCCTTCGTGTCGTCACCCCTGGTATTGGCGCCTCGCCGGCATCAGGCAGCAAGGTCTCGACAAAGGCTAGTGCACGCCGCGGGCGCGCGGCGGCACCGGCCGCGCGGACACGGTCGGAGCGCCCGAAAACCGTAAACTGGTACATAACTCGACACGAAGGGCAGGTGGACAGGCATGGGTAGCGCCGAAGAACGCCGGTTCAAGGTGCTGCAGGCGATTGTTGCCGACTTCGTGGCCACCAAGGAACCCATCGGATCGAAAACGCTGGTGGAGCGCCACAACCTCGGCGTGTCCAGCGCCACCGTGCGCAACGACATGGCGGTGCTGGAGGCCGAGGGCTACATCACCCAACCGCACACCAGCTCCGGGCGGATCCCGACAGAGAAGGGCTACCGCGAGTTCGTCGACCGCCTCGACGACGTCAAACCGCTGTCCCAGGCGGAACGCACCGCGATCCTGCGGTTCCTGGAGGGCGGGGTGGACCTCGATGACGTACTGCGCCGCGCGGTGAAGCTGCTGGCCCAGCTCACCCGGCAGGTGGCCGTCGTGCAGTACCCGACCCTGACCACCTCCAGCGTGCGGCATCTGGAGGTCGTGTCCCTGACGCCCGCCAAGCTGCTGCTGGTGGTCATCACCGACACCGGACGCGTCGACCAGCGCATCGTCGAACTCGGCGACACCCTCGACGAGGACGACCTGTCCCGGCTGCGCCAGCTGCTGGGCCAGGCGCTGGAGGGCAAACCGCTGGCGGCGGCCTCGATCGCGGTGTCGGACCTGGCGTCGCAGCTCAACGGTGCCGGCAAGCTCGCCGACGCCGTCGGGCGGGCGGCCACCGTCCTCGTCGAGACCCTCGTGGAGCACAGCGAGGAGCGCCTGGTGCTCGGCGGCACCGCCAACCTGACCCGCAACACCGCGGACTTCGGCGGTTCGCTGCGCCACGTGCTCGAGGCCCTCGAGGAACAGGTGGTCGTGCTGCGGCTGCTCGCCGCCCAGCAGGAGGCGGGCAAGGTGAGCGTGCGCATCGGCCACGAGACCGAGGCGGAGGAGATGGCGGGCGCCTCGGTGGTGACGACCGCATACGGCAGCGCCGGCAAGGTCTACGGCGGCATGGGTGTGTTGGGGCCCACGCGAATGGACTATCCGGGAACTATCGCTAATGTCGCTGCGGTTGCTTTGTACATCGGGGAAGTCTTAGGCAGCCGGTAACCAACCCGGCTCATGTGAAAGGTCAGGCGAGGTCAGCGTGGCACGCGACTATTACGGGCTGCTCGGCGTGAGCAAGGGAGCGTCTGATCAGGAGATCAAGCGCGCCTATCGCAAGCTGGCGCGCGAACTGCATCCAGACGTCAATCCCGACGAGGAGGCCCAGGCGCGCTTCAAGGAGATCAGCGTCGCCTACGAGGTGTTGTCCGATCCCGAGAAGCGGCGCATCGTCGACCTCGGCGGGGACCCGATGGAACCGGGCGGCGCGGCCGCGGGCAACGGGTTCGCCGGCTTCGGCGGCCTCGGCGACGTGTTCGAGGCGTTCTTCGGCGGCGGCACCTCCTCGCGGGGCCCGATCGGCCGGGTGCGGCCCGGCCAGGACTCGCTGCTGCGGATGCGGCTGGACCTCGAGGAGTGCGCGACCGGCGTGACCAAGACGGTCACCGTCGACACCGCGGTGCTGTGCGACCTGTGCCAGGGCCGGGGCACCCACGGCGACTCCCGGCCGACCACCTGCGACACCTGCGGCGGGCGCGGCGAGATCCAGACCGTGCAGCGGTCGCTGCTGGGCCAGGTGATGACGTCGCGGCCGTGCCCGGTGTGCGGTGGCGTCGGCGAGGTCATCCCGGATCCGTGCCACCGCTGCGGCGGCGACGGCCGGGTGCGGGCCCGCCGCGAGATCAGCGTGAAGATCCCCGCCGGTGTCGGCGACGGCATGCGGGTGCGGCTGGCCGCCCAGGGTGAGGTCGGCCCCGGCGGCGGCCCGGCCGGCGACCTGTACGTCGAGGTGCACGAGCAGCCGCACGACATCTTCGTGCGCGACGGCGACGATCTGCACTGCACGATCTCGGTGCCGATGGTCGACGCGGCGCTGGGCACCACGCTGATGATCGACGCGATCCTCGACGGTCCGACCGAGATCGAGATCCCGCCGGGCACCCAGCCCGGTTCGGTCGTCACGCTGCGCGGCCACGGCATGCCGCACCTGCGGTCCGGGGTGCGCGGCGACCTGCACGCGCACATCGACGTGGTGGTGCCGACCCGGCTGGACGACGAGGACGTCGAACTGCTCACCCAGCTGCGCGACAAGCGCGCCCGCGACGCCGCCGAGGTGCGGTCGACCTCGCAGAACAACCACTCCGGCGGCGGCCTGTTCAGCCGGCTGCGTGAGACGTTCACCGGCCGCTGACGAGCGGCGATCGGTGACCTGACGATGACCGCCGCCCTGTTCTACGTCGACACGCTGCCCGCTGTCGGTGAGCTCGCCGTCGTCGACGGCGACGAGGGACACCACGCCGCCACCGTGCGCCGCATCCGCGTCGGTGAGCGCATCGACCTCAGCGACGGCGCCGGCGGGCTGGCGCACTGCGAGGTCGAGGAGGTCGGCAAGGGCCGGCTGGCGGCCCGGCTGCTGGACCGCACCACCGTGCCCGCGCCGACGCCGACGGTGACCGTCGTGCAGGCGCTACCCAAGTCCGACCGCTCGGAGCTGGCCGTCGAACTGGCCACCGAGGCCGGGGCGGACGCGTTCGTGGCGTGGCAGTCGGCCCGCTGTGTGGCCCGCTGGGAGACCCCGGCCAAGGTCGACAAGGGGCTGCGGCGCTGGCGCGCGGTGGTGCGTTCGGCCGCCCGCCAGTCGCGGCGCCCCTGGATTCCCGAGGTCAGCGGCGTGGTGTCGACCGCCGAGCTGGTGCAGGCGTTCGGCGCCGACGACCGGCTGGTGCTGGTTCTGCACGAGTCGGCGACCCAGCCGCTGACCGAGGTCCCGGTCGCCGAGGCGGACGCGATCACCCTGCTGGTGGGCCCGGAGGGCGGGATCAGCGACGACGAGCTGGGCGCGCTGAGCGGCGCCGGGGCGACCGTGGTGCGGCTGGGGCCGACGGTGCTGCGCACCTCGACGGCCGCGGCGGTGGCGCTGGGGGCGCTGGGCGCGCTGACCTCCCGCTGGGCCTGACGGTTAACCACTGGGATGCGTCCCGGCCCGGCGGTAAACTGTGACCAGCAATTGACCAGGCGAAACCCAGAAAGCAGGCAAGAAACCCTCTTGACGCCCCGCCAGACGACCGCTGAATCGTCGCAGGCTGCTCAGACACCTGAGTCGGTACGCAGCAGCATCAACGTCCCGCCCGACCTCGTCATGGGCCTCCTGGGTTCCGCCGACGAGAATCTGCGCGCCATCGAGCGCTCCCTGGCCGCCGACATCCACGCCCGCGGCAACGCCCTGACCCTGTCCGGTCAGCCCGCCGACGTCGCGCTCGCCGAACGGGTCATCACCGAGCTGATCGCGATCCTGGCTGCCGGCCAGGGCCTGACCCCGGAGGTGGTCCGGCACAGCGTCGCGATGCTCACCGGCTCCGACGAGGAGTCGCCCGCCGAGGTGCTCACGCTCGACATCCTGTCGCGGCGCGGTAAGACCATCCGGCCCAAGACGCTCAACCAGAAGCGCTACGTCGACGCCATCGATGCCAACACCGTCGTGTTCGGCATCGGGCCCGCGGGCACCGGCAAGACGTATCTGGCAATGGCCAAGGCCGTCAACGCTTTACAGACCAAGCAGGTGTCGCGGATCATCCTGACCCGGCCCGCGGTGGAGGCGGGGGAGCGGCTCGGCTTCCTGCCCGGCACGCTCAGCGAGAAGATCGACCCGTATCTGCGGCCGCTGTACGACGCGCTGCACGACATGATGGACGCCGAGCTCATCCCGAAGCTGATGAGCGCCGGGGTCATCGAGGTCGCCCCGCTGGCCTACATGCGCGGCCGCACCCTCAACGACGCGTTCATCATCCTCGACGAGGCGCAGAACACCACCGCCGAGCAGATGAAGATGTTCCTGACGCGTCTGGGCTTCGGCTCGAAAATCGTTGTCACCGGCGATGTCACGCAGGTCGACCTGCCCGACGGGTCGTCGTCGGGGCTGCAGGCCGCGATGCGCATTCTCGACGGCATCGACGACATCCACTTCGCGGAACTCACCAGCGCCGACGTGGTGCGTCACCGGCTGGTGTCCGAGATCGTCGACGCCTACGCGCGATCCGAGGAGCCGACGATGATGAACCGCGCGCAGCGCCGCGCCTCCGGAAACCGGACCCGGCGGTAAGCGGGCGACATGAGCATTGAGGTGTCCAACGAGTCGGGCATCGACGTCTCCGAAGAGGAGCTCATCAGCGTCGCCCGGTTCGTGATCAAGAAGATGAACGTCAACCCGGCCGCCGAGTTGTCGATGGTGCTGCTCGACACCGCGGCGATGGCCGATCTGCACATGCGCTGGATGGACCTGCCCGGGCCCACCGACGTGATGAGCTTCCCGATGGACGAACTCGAACCGGGCGGCCGCCCCGACGCGCCGGAACCCGGTCCGGCGGTGCTCGGCGACATCGTGCTGTGCCCCGAGTTCGCCGCGCAGCAGGCCGCCGCGGCCGGGCACTCGCTCGGCCAGGAGCTGGCGTTGCTGACCGTGCACGGTGTCCTTCACCTGTTGGGCTACGACCACGCCGAGCCCGACGAGGAGCGGGAGATGTTCGCCCTGCAGCGCCAGCTGCTCGAGGAGTGGGTGGCCGACCAGGTCGAGGCGTATCACCGGGACCGGCAGGCGGAGAAGGAACGCCGGCTGCTGGACAACTCGCGATTCTTCGACCAGCAGTGAGCGACATAGGCCAACTGATCTTCGCGATCGTTCTCGTCGCCCTGGGCGGGTTGTTCGCGGCCATCGACGCCGCGCTGAGCACGGTGTCGATCGCGCGGGTGGAGGAACTGGTCCGCGAGGAGCGCCCGGGTGCGGTGCGGTTGGCGCGGGTGGTGGCCGACCGGCCGCGCTACATCAACCTGATCGTGCTGCTGCGCATCACCGGCGAGGTGGGTGCGACGGTGCTGCTGGCCGCCTACCTCGACGGGCACCTCGGGGTGACGTGGGGGCTGTTCGCCGCCGCGGCGATCATGGTGGTCGTCAGCTTCGTGGTGATCGGCGTCGGACCGCGCACGGTCGGACGCCAGCACGCCTACACCATCGCGCTGCTGTCCGCGCTTCCGCTGCAGGCGCTTTCGGTGCTGCTGACGCCGATCAGCCGGCTGCTGGTGCTGATCGGTAACGCGCTGACGCCGGGCCGCGGGTTCCGCAACGGACCGTTCGCCTCCGAGATCGAGCTGCGCGAGGTCGTCGACCTGGCGCAGCAGCGCGGTGTGGTGGCCGACGACGAGCGCCGGATGATCCAGTCGGTGTTCGAGCTCGCCGACACCCCCGCGCGCGAGGTGATGGTGCCGCGCACCGAGATGGTGTGGATCGAACACGACAAGACCGCCGGGCAGGCCACGTCGCTGGCGGTGCGCAGCGGACACTCCCGGATCCCGGTGATCGGGGAGAACGTCGACGACATCGTCGGCGTCGTCTATCTCAAAGACCTTGTGCAGCGCACCTATTACTCCACCGACGGCGGCCGCGGCACCAAGGTCGAGCAGGTGATGCGCAAACCGGTGTTCGTACCGGACTCCAAACCGCTCGACGAACTGCTGCGCGAGATGCAGCGCGACCGCAACCACATGGTGCTGCTGGTCGACGAGTACGGCGCGATCGCCGGGCTTGTCACCATCGAGGACGTGCTCGAGGAGATCGTCGGCGAGATCGTCGACGAGTACGACGCCGGCGAAGTGGTGCCGGTGGAGGACCTCGGCGACCGGCGCTACCGGGTGTCGGCGCGGCTGCCGATCGAGGACCTCGGCGAGCTCTACGACATCGAGCTCGACGACGACCTGGACGTCGACACCGTCGGCGGGCTGGTCGCACTCGAGCTCGGCAGGGTGCCGCTGCCGGGCGCCGAGGTGGTCTGGGACGGTCTGCGCCTGCGCGCGGAGGGCGGCCGCGACCACCGCGGCCGGGTCCGGATCGGCACGGTTCTGGTCTGCCCCAACGAAGACTCCGAAGGAGACAAGAGCGATGAGTGACCTCGATGCGGAGGACGCCAAGCTGGTGACCCTGGCCCGTGGTGCGATGGCGCGGGCCGAGGCCGGCAGCGGGGCGGCGGTGCGCGACGCCGACGGCCGCACCTATGCGGGGGCGCCGGTGGCGTTGAAGGCGTTGCAGCTCAGCGCTCTTCAGTCCGCGGTGGCCGCCGCGGTGTCCAGCGGCGCGACCGGGCTGGAGGCGGCGGTGCTGGTCGGCGGGGCCGCCGACGACCCGGGGGTGGCCGCGGTGCGGGAGATCTCCGCCGACGCGGCGATCATCGTGACCGACCGTTCGGGGCGTCCGCTGTGACCCCGCAGAAGGACTCGGGCAACGACGAGTTCCGTTCGGGTTTCGTGTGTTTCGTCGGCCGGCCGAACACCGGTAAGTCGACGCTGACCAACGCGCTGGTCGGGGCGAAGGTGGCGATCACGTCGAACCGTCCGCAGACCACCCGGCACACCATCCGCGGCATCGTGCACCGCGACGACTTCCAGATCATCCTCGTCGACACCCCGGGTCTGCACCGGCCGCGCACCCTGCTCGGGCAGCGGCTCAACGATCTGGTGAAGGACACCTACTCCACGGTCGACGTGATCGGGCTGTGCATCCCGGCCGACGAGCGGATCGGGCCGGGGGACCGGTGGATCCACGAGCAGATCCGCGCGGTGGCGCCGCACACCACGCTGGTGGCGATCGTCACCAAGATCGACAAAGTGTCCAAGGAACGGCTTGCGGCGCAACTGATCTCGGTCAGCGAGCTGGTCGGCCCGGAGGCCGAGATCGTGCCGGTGTCGGCGACCGCCGACGACAACCTCGACGAGCTGATCAACGTGCTCGCCGGCGCACTGCCGCCGGGGCCCGCGTTCTACCCGGACGGTGAACTCACCGACGAGCCCGAGGAGACGCTGATGGCCGAGCTGATCCGCGAGGCCGCACTGGAGGGGGTGCGCGACGAACTGCCGCACTCGCTGGCCGTCGTCATCGAGGAGATCAACCAGCGCGAGGACCGCGACGACCTGATCGACGTGCACGCGGTGCTCTATGTCGAACGCGACAGCCAGAAGGGCATCGTGATCGGCAAGGGCGGCGCCCGGTTGCGTGAGGTCGGTACCGCCGCCCGCACCCAGATCGAGAAACTCCTCGGCACCAAGGTGTTCCTCGACCTGCGGGTCAAGGTCGCCAAGAACTGGCAGCGCGACCCGAAACAGCTTGGGAAGCTGGGTTTTTAAGGGCTATCAGCCCGGCGCGCCCGCACCCGGCGTGCCGAACGGGCGGCCGGGGGCGTAGACCGGCGGGGCGGCGTCACCCTTGCCGTACACCGCCACCACGACGGTGCGGTCCAGCGCGTTCACCGACCACACGCCGATGTCGACGTTGCCGCAGTCGGCCATGATGGCGTAGTAGTCCGGCCGGTAGTACCAGCGGTTGATCAACTCGATGCCGCTGATCGCCAGCGCCGGGTTGATCGCGGTGGTCTCGGCGACCTCACCCTCGTAGCCGGCGTTGCGGGCCCGGTCGGCCACCGTCGACCCGTCGGAGCCGATGTCGCCGTCGAGTGCACGGTTGTTGAGCACGTCGTTGGCGTGCCACTCGGCGGCCAGCCGCAACTTCGGGTTGACCTTGATGTCGGTGTCGCACCCGGCCTGCGACTTGACCGTGTAGACGTTGGACACCACCGCGTCGTTGAGCCGCTTGTTATCCGCGCCCGCGGCCGGGGCAACCGCCACCGCACCGCAGGTCAGACCGATAACCGCCACCGCAACTGTGTTACGCCGCACACTCATGGTTCGCAACTTTACGCGACCTCACCGGAGACGCTGTCGGTTACCGGACGGTTCGGTTCGGGTTCGCCGGACGTGACCCGCACACCCATTCCCGGCAACCACCACGGATCCGGTTCCTGGCTGGCCCACCCGTTGATCGCCTCCAGCGCCGCGGCCAGCGACACCAGCAGCGGTTCGCTGTTCGCCGGGCCCATCAGCTGCACCCCGATCGGCAGACCGCCCGCGGTGAACCCGGCGGGCACGTTGATCGACGGCCAGCCCACCAGATTCCACGGCCACGTCACCGGGCAGGCCCGGATCATCGCCCGGTCGGTCGCCAGGCCGCTGAGCTCGTCGAACGCGTCCACCCGCGGCGGCGGCAGCGCCGTCGTCGGCGCCAGCACCACGTCGGCGATGTTGAAGATGTAGCCCAGCCGCCGCTGCGCCCGGGCCTCCCGGGCCCGCGCCCTGCGCAGCGTGTGCTCGGACAGCACCCACCCGGTGCGCACGTTCGCCCTGGTCCGCTTGTCCAGGGTGACGCCGTCGCCGAGCCGGTCGACCCAGTCCCGCAGCCCCGCCGTCGAGCGGGACAGGAAGCTCCACGACATCTCGAGGCTGTAGTCGGGGTCGGCGGGGAACACGTGGTGGCCGAGTTCCTCGAGCTGTTCGGCGACGACGGTCATCGCCGCCTCGATCTCCGGATGCAGCTTGGCCCGGAACCCGGTGAACGGGAACTTCGTCGACATCGCGATCCGCAGCGGGCCCGGCGCCTGCGACACGTAGTCGGAGACCTGCACCGGCGGCGGCTGGTGCAGATCGCCGGGCGCGTTGCCCGAGGCCGCGTCGAGGACCAGGGCGGCGTCGGTGACGGTGCGGGCCAGCACCCCGTTGACGGTGATGCCGTTGAACGCCTCCGGCAGCGGCCACGTCGAGATCCGCCCGCGCTGCGGCTTGATCCCGACCAGGTGCGTCCACGCCGCCGGGATGCGGACACTGCCCGCGCCGTCGGAGCCGATCGCGGCGGTCACCAGCCCGGCGGCCACCGCGGCGGCGCTGCCGCCCGACGACCCGCCCGGGGTATGGGCCTGCGACCACGGGTTGCGGGTGTGGCCGAACCCGGGACCGCTGGTGAACGGCCACTGGCCGAGCTCGCAGGTGTTGGTCTTGCCGACGATCACCGCGCCCGCGGCGCGCAGCCGGCGCACCACCTCACTGTCCTCGGTGGCCGGGCGTACCTCGCCGTCGGTGCCGAAGCGGGTCGGCACCCCGGCGACGTCGACGTCGTCCTTCACCGCGATCGGGACGCCCAGCAACGGCTGGTCGGAGGTGTCGGCGCCGGCCGCGCGGATGCGGTCGGCACGTTCGGCGTCGGCCAGCGCCTGCTCGGTGAGCACCACGCGGAACGCGTTGAGCGCGGGCTGGCTCGCCGCGATCGCGTCCAGGGAGCGCTGGACCAGCTCCACCGACGTGACCGAGCCGTTCGCGAGCTGGAAAAGCTGCTGAGTCAGGGTGGGAATTCTGGCTTTTTGCGACATCAGTTACGAGGATACGGCGATGCGGACCGGATTTTGACAGACCGCGATGCGACACTGGGCGAATGCGGCTGTACCGGGACCGAGCGGTGGTGCTGCGCCAGCACAAGCTTGGCGAGGCCGACCGGATCGTCACGCTGCTGACCCGCGACCACGGGCTGGTGCGGGCGGTGGCCAAGGGCGTCCGGCGTACCCGCAGCAAATTCGGTGCCCGGCTGGAGCCGTTCGCGCACATCGACGTCCAGCTGCATCCGGGCCGCAACCTCGACATCGTCACCCAGGTGCAGTCCATCGACGCGTTCGCCTCCGACATCGTCTGCGACTACGGCCGCTACACGACCGCCTGCGCGATGCTCGAGACCGCCGAACGCCTCGCCGGCGAGGAGCGCGCCCCGGCGCCGGCGCTGCACCGGCTGACGGTGGCCGCGCTGCGCGCGGTGGCCGACGGCAGGCGGCCGCGGGAGCTGCTGCTGGACTCCTATCTGCTGCGCGCGATGGGCATCGCCGGCTGGGCGCCCGCGCTGACCGAGTGCGCCCGCTGCGCCGCGCCCGGCCCGCACCGGGCGTTTAACGTGGCCGCCGGGGGCAGCGTGTGCGTGCACTGCCGGCCGTCGGGGTCGGTAACCCCGCCGCAGGGGGTGCTGGACCTGATGGCGGCGCTGCACGACGGGGACTGGGAGTTCGCCGAGGCGTCGCCGCCGTCGTACCGCAGCCAGGCCAGCGGACTGGTGGCCGCGCACCTGCAGTGGCATCTGGAACGTCAGCTGCGGACATTGCCGCTGGTCGAACGGGTGTACCGGGTCGATAGGAGTGTCGGCGATCCGCCCGCGCCGGTGGTCGGGCAGTATGTGGCGCATGGCAACCGAACGGGCTGGTCGGAGGAAGAAGGACCAGGAGAACTACCCACAGCTGCCCCCGGCGCCTGACGACTACCCGACGTTCCCGGACAAGTCGACGTGGCCGGTCGTGTTCCCGGAGATCCCGGCGGGCACCAACGGCCGCTTCGCCCGTCCGCCCCAGCACACCTCCAAGGCCGCCGCGCCGCGCATCCCGGCCGACCAGGTGCCCAACCACGTCGCCGTCGTCATGGACGGCAACGGCCGCTGGGCCACCCAGCGCGGGCTGAGCCGCACCGAGGGACACAAGATGGGCGAGGCGGTGCTCATCGACATCACCTGCGGGGCAATCGAGATCGGTATCAAACACCTGACGGTGTACGCGTTCTCCACCGAGAACTGGAACCGCAGCGCCGAGGAGGTGCGGTTCCTGATGGGCTTCAACCGCGAGGTGGTGCGGCGGCGCCGGGAGAACCTCAACGACATGGGCGTGCGGATGCGCTGGGTCGGGTCCCGGCCGCGGATGTGGCGCAGCGTCATCAAGGAGTTCGACATCGCCGAGCAGATGACGGTCGGCAACGACGTCATCACGATCAACTACTGCGTGAACTACGGCGGGCGCCGCGAGATCGTCGAGGCCAGCCAGCAGCTCGCACAGTTGGCGGCCGAGGGCAAGATCAAGCCCAACCGGATCACCGAGGCGATGTTCGCCAAGCATCTGCACCGCCCCGACATCCCCGACGTCGACCTGTTCATCCGCACCTCGGGGGAGCAGCGGGCCAGCAACTTCCTGCTGTGGCAGTCCGCCTACGCCGAGTTCGTGTTCCAGGACAAGCTGTGGCCGGACTACGACCGCCGCGACCTGTGGGCGGCCTGTGAGGAGTACGTGCGCCGCAACCGTCGCTTCGGCAGGGCCTGATGGATCTGCAGCGGCGGCTCGCCGAGGTCCTCGAGGAGGTCCTGCCCGTCACCCGCGAGGAGGACGGGGCCGTCACCGTGAACTACGACTCGACGTTCGCGTCGCTGCGCACGGTCCCGGTCGCCGAGGGACTGGAGTTGGTGTCGCTCACCCAGATCCTGGCGTGGGATCTGCCGCTGGACGCCAAACTGCGCAACGCCGTCGCCGAGCACGCCCACAAGACGCTGCTGGGCACCGTGTCGCTGACCGCCAAGGCCGCGCCCAAGGAGATCGCCGCCGGTGCCAAACGCAACTCGCGTAAGGCCGCGGATGTGTTGCTGCGCTATAACTTTCCGGCCGCGGGGCTGGGTGACGACGCGCTGCGCACGCTGATCCTGATGGTGCTGGCCACCGGGGCCGAGGTGCGGCGCGCGCTAGTGGGCTGACGTCTGGGTGGTCCGGGTGCAGTCGGCGCAGCGGCCGAAGATCTCGATCGTGTGGCTGACGTCGGAGAAGCCGTGTTCGCGCGCGACGTTGGCGGCCCAGTCCTCGACGTCGCCGCCCTGGATCTCCACCGCCGCCCCGCAGGTGCGGCACACCAGATGGTGGTGGTGGTCGGTCGAGCAGCGCCGGTACACCGACTCGCCGGTGTCGGTGCGCAGGCTGTCGACGACACCGGCGGCCGCCATCTGCTGCAGGGTGCGGTAGACCGTCGTCAACCCGATGCTCTCGCCGCGCCTGCGCAGCTCGTCGTGCAGTTCCTGGGCGGAGCGGAACTCGCCGACGTCGTCGAGGAGCGCCGCGATCGCCGCGCGCTGCCGGGTGGCGCGCACGCCGGTCGACGGCCCCGCCGCGGTCACCGGGTGCCCTCGGCCGCGTGGGTGACCGCCGCGACGACGATATCGGCGAGGTGGTCGTCGACCAGGCGGTACATCACCTCGCGGCCGGACCGTTCCCCGGCCACCACACCCGCGGCCTTGAGGATCCGCAGGTGCTGGCTGACCAGCGGTTGCGGCACGCCCAGCGCGTCGACGAGTTCGTGCACGCAGCGCGCCGCTTCGCGCAGCTGCAGCACGATCGCGATCCGCACCGGCGCGGCCAGGGCCCGCAGCAGGTCCCCGGAGGTGTCGAGCACCTCGCGGTTGGGGAGCTCGGGAAGCGGTGCGCCGCCGTGGTCGTGGTGCCCGTCCGCCAAAGTGGAAACGGTTTTCATTATGACGCTCACAATACATGCGCTAAGACGCATGTCAACGGCGCGAAACGGGGTCGCTAGGCTGTGCAGTCGTGGCTTCCTCTTCGATCATCGACACCGTCGCGAACCTGGCCAAGCGGCGCGGGTTGGTCTATCAGGCCGGCGAGATCTACGGCGGCACCCGCTCGGCGTGGGACTACGGCCCGCTGGGCGTGGAACTCAAGGAGAACATCAAGCGGCAGTGGTGGAAGTCGGTGGTCACCAGCCGCGACGACGTCGTCGGCCTGGACAGCTCGATCATCCTGCCGCGCCAGGTGTGGGTGGCCTCGGGCCACGTCGACGTGTTCAACGACCCGCTGGTGGAGTGCCTGAACTGCCATAAGCGGCACCGGCAGGACCACATGCAGGAGGCCTACTTCGAGAAGAGCGGGGCGAAGAAGGGCTACGCAGATCCCGACGCGGTCGAGATGAGCGAGATCACCTGTCCGGACTGCGGCACCAAGGGCCAGTGGACCGAACCGCGTGACTTCAACATGATGCTCAAGACCTATCTCGGCCCGATCGAGTCCGAGGAGGGCCTGCACTATCTGCGCCCGGAGACCGCGCAGGGCATCTTCGTCAACTTCGCCAACGTGGTGACCACGCAGCGCAAGAAGCCGCCGTTCGGTATCGCCCAGACCGGCAAGAGCTTCCGCAACGAGATCACCCCCGGCAACTTCATCTTCCGCACCCGCGAGTTTGAGCAGATGGAGATGGAGTTCTTCGTCGAGCCGTCGACCGCGCGCGAATGGCACCAGTACTGGATTGACGAGCGGCTTAAGTGGTACGTCGAGCTCGGCATCAACCGCGACAACCTGCGGCTCTACGAGCACCCCAAGGAGAAGCTGTCGCACTACTCCGACCGCACGGTCGACATCGAGTACAAGTTCGGCTTCGTCGGCAGCCCGTGGGGTGAGCTGGAGGGCATCGCCAACCGCACCGACTTCGACTTGTCCACGCACTCAAAGCATTCCGGTGTGGACCTGTCGTACTACGACCAGGCCAGCGACACCCGCTACATCCCGTACGTGATCGAGCCGGCAGCCGGTCTGACCCGGTCGTTCATGGCGTTCTTGATCGACGCCTACGCCGAGGACGAGGCGCCCAACGCCAAGGGCGGCGTCGACAAGCGCACCGTGCTGCGGCTGGACCCGCGGCTGGCTCCGGTCAAGGCCGCGGTGCTGCCGCTGTCGCGCAACGAGCAGCTGTCGCCGAAGGCCCGCGACCTGGCCGCCGAGCTGCGCAAGTGCTGGAACGTCGACTTCGACGACGCCGGTGCGATCGGCCGCCGCTACCGCCGCCAGGACGAGATCGGCACCCCGTTCTGTGTGACGGTGGACTTCGACACGCTCGAGGACCACGCGGTGACGATCCGCGAACGCGACACCATGACCCAGGACCGCGTCGCGCTCGACCAGGTCAGCGACTACCTGGCCGCCCGCCTGAAAGGCTGCTAACCCTTTCCTTTCCTCCCGCGTTCCTCCCGCGTTCCTCCCGCGAGCGTGCGTGTCTGCTCACGACACGCCGCGGAATCTGCGGCATTTGCGCACGCTCGCGACGGGTCGCGTGGCGACGGGTCGCGGGGCGCTCGCGCTCGCTCGCTGGCGCTCGTTCGTCGAGTTCTACGCCTGGGTCGTGATTCGTCGAGAATCACTGCCCTGGTGTAGATCTCGCGACACCCTCGACGCGGTCAGCGCCTGAGCGGGTCCGCGAGCGTGCGCAAACGCAGGAAAAACCCCGGCGTGTCGTGAGCAGACACGCACGCTCGCGCTAGAGGCGGCGCGGCACGCGCTAGAAGCGGCGGGGCACGCGCTAGAAGCGGCCGCCGCCGCCGAACATGCCGCCACCGCCGGAACCGCCGAACGAACCGGGGTTGAAACCGCCACCGCCCAGTCCGCCGCCGATCCCGCCGCGACCGCCGGACAGGATGTTGCCGATCAGGATGCCGCCGAGGATCGCGCCGAGGTTGCCACCCCCACCGCCGGCGGTGGGCCCGCCGCCGCCCCACGGTCCGGAGAACCGGTTCTGCGCGTTGATGACGTCGTTGTGCGCCAGCGTCTGCGCCTGCGAGGCCAGCATCGCCGCCCCGTTGGCGTGCCGGATCGCCTCGGCCGGATCGGTGTGCCGCTTCTCGTCGGCCGCGGCGAGTTGACGCACCGCCTCGGCCAGCCGGGTGCGGGCCTCCGGACCGACGGCGCCGCGGCGGGTGTCGATGAAGTCCGACACCGACCGGATCCGCGACCGCGCCGTGAACATCGCCTCGTCGAGCGTGCGCTGCAACCGCTCGGCGGCCTCCTTCTCCTGCTCGACGGCGGCCAGCAGCCGGTCCAGCTCCGCGTCGGCCTTCGTCAGCTCGGTGACCGCGCCGAGCGGATCCACCGCCCCCGTCCGCTGCGCCGTGGCCACCGCGGCCGCCGCGGCGTCGCGCGCCTCGGCCAGCTTCTGCGCCTGCGGCACCTTGCCGTCGGCCAGCAGCTCACCGGCCTGGCGGATGCCGTTCTGGATGTCCTCGATCGTCGCGGGCAGCTGGGCCGCGGCGCGCCGGATGTCGCTGGCCGCGGAGTCGACCGCGTCGAGCAGTTCGCGCGCCTGCGCCAGCGCCGACTCGGCGGCGTGCACGCAGTCGACCAGCTCGCTCTGCTGCCCGGCCACCGGACGCTGCGCCAGCTCCCGGCCGCGGCTGATGTTCTTGTCGGCGAACTCCACCAGCTCCTTGGCGGCGTCGACGTTGCCGTCCACCGACGTCAGCGCCGCCGCGTCGAACTCGGTGTGCAGCTGCGCGAGCTTCTGCCGGGCGGGCTCCAGCCGCGCGGTGATGTCGACGACCTGCTGGGTCATCGCGGCCAGCCGGTCCGGCGCGGTGATCGCCAGGTTGCGCAGCTCGGCGAACGCGTCGCGCTGGGCGTCGAGCTCACGGTCGGCCTTGGCGGCGGCGACGATCACCCGGGTCAGCAGGTCGCGGCGCTGCGCCGGGGTCTCGGGCACCGCGTCGTCGAGAATCTGGCGCACGTTGAACGCTTGCGCCAGCGTCGTTTTCGCGTTGTTGACGGCACGCGTGAACGGTTCGGTGCGCTGCTCGCCGAACTCCTCGACCGCGATCTCGAGCTCGTGCGCGCTGGTGCGCACCGCGTTGTCGACCTCCACCACCATCGCCCGCGACAGGTCGTCGAGCGCGTCCAGCGGCACCGCCGCCAGCGCCCGCGGATCGGTCGGGTCCACCCGGCGCGCCGCGGCGAACTCGGCCTCGCGGCGCTTGCGCCTGCGCCGTCGCTGCCACACCATCAGGCCCAGCACGGCCAGCGCCAGCACCGCCAGCGTCACCAGCACCCCGACCCAGCTGATGCTCGTCGGTGCCGGGTTCAGGCCCTGCGCGGCCGCGATCGCCGCCCCGGCCCAGTCGTTGGCCCGCAGCGCCGGTTCGATGTCGTTACGCCGCACCCGGTCGACCTCGGCGGCGCTGAGGTCGGTGGCGCTGTCGGGCACCAGGAACGCGTACGCGCGGTCGACGGTGGCCACCGCCAGCAGCGCGTCGTAGCTGCCCAAATCGCTGGCCCGCATGGTGTTTCGCGCCCACGTCTCGGCGGCCATGCCGTTGAAGGTCTCGACGTAGACCACCCACAGCCGGGTCTTGCGGTCGGCGTAGAGGGTGTCGATCGCCGCGGTCACCTCCGACCTCTGGGCGGCGGTGAGCGCCCCGGCGTCGTCGGTCAGGTAGCCGGACAGCCGCATGGGAGCCTCGGCGGGGGCTGACGGGGCCAGCAGCGCACCGGTGGTGAGCAGCGCGAGCAGAACGGTCAGCAGGCGGGCGAAACGCATGTCCGCCAATCTAGTGGCCTACCGGGCCAGGTCGGGTAGTGCTGGCAGACTGTGAGGCAGTGGGAGCCAAGACCGACGTGTACGACGAGTTCGACCGCGAACGCCGCGTGGCCGAACCCCCCAAGGGTGCCGCGCTGCCCGGAACCGACGCCGAGCACCGCACCGACTTCGCCCGGGACCGGGCCCGGGTGCTGCACTGCGCGGCGCTGCGGCGACTGGCCGACAAGACGCAGGTGGTCGGTCCGCGGGAGGGCGAGACCCCACGCACCCGGTTGACGCACTCGCTGGAGGTCGCCCAGATCGGCCGGGAGATGGCCGCTGGCCTGGGCTGCGACCCCGACCTCGTCGACCTCGCTGGCCTGGCCCACGACATCGGGCATCCGCCCTACGGCCACAACGGGGAGCGCGCGCTCAACGAGATCGCCAAGTCGTTCGGCGGGTTCGAGGGCAACGCCCAGAACTTCCGCATCCTGACCTGCCTGGAACCGAAAGTCCTTGACGCCGACGGCAACAGTGCCGGGCTGAACCTGACCCGCGCGGCGCTGGACGCGGTCACGAAGTACCCGTGGCGGCGCGAGGGGGAGCGCACCAAGTTCGGTTTCTACGACGTCGACCGGGAGGCCGCCGATTGGGTGCGCGCCGGCGCCCCCGTCGACCGGCCGTGCCTGGAGGCGCAGGTGATGGACTGGGCCGACGACGTCGCCTACTCGGTGCACGACGTCGAGGACGGCGTCATCTCCGGGCGCATCGACCTGCGGGTGCTCGCCGACGCCGACGCCGCCGACGCGCTGGCCCGGCTGGGCGCGCGGTCGTTCTCCGCGCTGACCCCCGACGACCTGCGCGCCGCCGCCGAGCGGCTCTCGGCGATGCCGACGGTGGTGGCGGTCGGCAAGTACGACGGCACCGTGGCGTCGTCGGTGGCGCTCAAACGGCTGACCAGCGAGCTGGTGGGCCGGTTCGTCACCGCGGCGATCTCGCAGACCCGCGCCTCGGCCGGGCCCGGCCCGCTGCGCCGCTTCGACACCGACCTGTCGGTGCCGACCACGGTGCGCGCCGAGGTCGCGGTGCTCAAGACGCTGGCGCTGCAGTTCATCATGAGCGACCACCTGCACCTGCAGCTGCAGGCCGACCAGCGGGCCCGCATCCACGAGCTCGCGCTGGCGCTGTGGGCGCAGGCCCCCAACAGCCTGGATCCGCAGTTCGCCGCCCAGTTCGCCGCGGCCGAGGACGACGGCGCCCGGCTGCGCGCGGTGATCGACCAAATCGCCTCCTACACCGAGAGCCGCTTCGAACGTGTGCATGAGGCGCGCTCACCGCGACCCTTAGACTGAGCCGGTGGCCGGCCGCATTCCTGATCGCGACATCGCCGCCATCCGTGAACAGGTCCGCATCGAGGACGTCGTCGGCGACTACGTGCAGCTCCGCCGTGCCGGCGCGGACTCGATGAAGGGGCTGTGCCCGTTCCATGACGAGAAGACGCCGTCGTTTCACGTCCGCCCCAACCACGGTCACTTCCACTGCTTCGGCTGCGGTGAGGGCGGCGACGTGTACGCCTTCATCCAGAAGATCGAGCACTGCAGCTTCGTCGAGGCCGTCGAACTGCTCGCCGACCGGGTCGGCTACACGATCAGCTACACCGGCTCGTCGACCACCAACGTCCAGCGCGACCGCGGCAGCCGCAGCCGGCTGCTGGCCGCCAACGCCGCCGCCGCGGAGTTCTACGCCGCGGCGCTGGAGTCCGACGAGGCCGCGCCCGCGCGCCAATACCTGATCGAGCGCAACTTCGACGCCGACGCGGCCAAACGGTTCGGCTGCGGGTTCGCCCCGTCCGGCTGGGACACCCTGACAAAACACCTGCTGCGCAAGGGTTTCGAGTTCAAGGAGCTGGAGGCGGCCGGGCTGTCGCGGGAGGGCAAGCGCGGCCCGATGGACCGTTTCCACCGCCGCCTGCTGTGGCCGATCCGGGCCAGCGGCGGCGAGGTGATCGGGTTCGGGGCCCGGCGCATCTTCGACGACGACCCGATGCAGGCCAAGTACGTCAACACCCCCGAGACGGTGCTGTACAAGAAGTCGTCGGTGCTGTTCGGGCTGGACCTGGCCAAACGCGACATCGCCAAGGGCCACCAGGCCGTGGTGGTGGAGGGCTACACCGACGTCATGGCGATGCACCTGGCCGGGGTGACGACGGCGGTCGCGGCGTGCGGCACCGCGTTCGGCGACGAACACCTGGCGATGCTGCGCCGACTCATGATGGACGACAACTTCTTTCGCGGTGAGCTGATCTACGTCTTCGACGGCGACGAGGCAGGCCGCGCCGCGGCGCTCAAGGCGTTCGAGGGGGAGCAGAACCTCGCCGGGCAGTCGTTCGTGGCGATCGCCGACGACGGAATGGACCCGTGCGATCTGCGGTTGAAGTCCGGCGACGGTGCGCTGCGCGACCTGGTGGCGCGGCGAACCCCGTTGTTCGAGTTCGCGATTCGCACCGCGCTGGCCGAGCACGACCTCGACAGCGCCGAGGGCCGGGTGGCGGCGCTGCGCCGCTGCGTGCCGATGGTCGCCCGGATCAAGGAGCCGATGCTGCGCGACGAGTACGCGCGCCGGCTCGCCGGCTGGGTCGGCTGGGCCGACGAGAAACAGGTGCTGTCACGGGTCCGGGAGATCGTCGGCGGCAAGTCCACCGGCCGCGGGGCGGGCCGCGGTGAGCGGCGTACCGCGCAGCGCCCGCCCGAGGTGGCGCGGCCGGACCCGAAGGACCCGACGCTGTGGCCGCAGCGCGAGGCGCTCAAGGCCGCGCTGCAGTACCCGGCGATCGCCGGGCCGGTGTTCGACTCGCTGACCGTGGAGAGCTTCACCCACCCGGGCTACGCGGCGGTGCGCACCGCGATCGAGGCGGCCGGCGGCACGTCGGCGGGGCTGTCGGGCGCGGAGTGGATCGAGGCGGTGCGCGCGCAGACGACGACGCCGGAGGCGGGCACCCTGGTCAACGAGCTCGGCGTGGAAGCCATCAACGTCGAGGACGACGAGAAGCTCCCGCGCTACATCGGCGGGGTGCTGGCCCGGCTGCAGGAGGTCTGGGTGGGCCGCCAGATCGCCGAGGTGAAGTCGAAGCTGCAGCGGATGTCGCCGGTGGACCAGGGTGATGAGTATCACGCCCTGTTCGGCGACCTGGTCGCGATGGAGGCCTACCGGCGCAGCCTTCTCGAGCAGGCCAGCGGTGACGACATCTCTGCGTGAGCCGCTGTAACGCGATATGGTGGGCCCGCTATATACCGTCGGGGGAACGGTCAGGAAGGCGTATTTGTGACATCGAGCAACATCCGTGCACGGCGGCTCGTCGCCGCCGGAGCGTTCGCGGTGGCCGCGGTCGCGGCGCCGTTCGCCGCATCCGTGCTGACCACCGACGTGTCCGACGTGCAGGCGGGGCCGGCCTGCCTGGCGTGGTTCGGCAACAAGGAAGACGGAAAGTGCCTGAGCTACTCCAACGGCAACGGCATCAACGTCGGCACCCCGGACATCGGGATCTACGGGCCGAACACCGGCTCGCTGCCTGGTGGCGGCATCGGCGTGAGCAGCGGCCCGCTGCTGCCCGGCACGTCGTGGAACCAGGGCATCGGCATCAACTGAGCGTCGACCGGATTTGACCCTTAACGGGTTGATCGCTCGCACCAGGTGCGGGGGATCAACCCGTTAAGTCGTTTTCGGGCTACTTCTGGCCCTTGGGCGGTGTCTCCGGTCCGATCACCGTCGTGCCCTTCTCCAACTCGGTCAGCGTGACCATCGGCGGGTCGGGGGAGACCCGCTCGGCGATCTTGCGCCGGCTGGCGTCGAGCAGCGCCTTCGCGGCGGGACTCTCGGTCAGCGCCTTGTAGGTGCCGGCGATCTGCTCATATCGGCGCCGGCCGGCCTTCGTGCCCAGCACATAGCCGACCCCCAATACGACGAGATACCGGATCACAGGGCTCCTTCCGGACGATGACGGGTCGGTCTCCATCCTGCCTCACCCGGCCGCGATCGCGTGGGGTGGCGGCGGTTGGCGGCGAGACTCATGCATACGCTAGAGTCATGCCTCGGCCCGCGCAGAAGGCGAAAGCAAGAACGCGGGAGAGCAGTCCCCTGTAGCTCAATTGGCAGAGCATTCGGCTGTTAACCGAAGGGTTGCTGGTTCGAGTCCAGCCGGGGGAGCAGGCACCGACACTCCGGCGTGGTGGCCGTGAGGACTCCGGCCCGCAGAGCATGATGGGGCGATGGCCGAAGCAGCATTCTGGATCGCGTGGGGTCTGCCCGCGCGCGGACGGGAAGTCCAAGCCCTCGACCTTCTCAAGGAATCCACCACCGGCTACCTCGACCAGCTCCGCGACGACGGCCGCATCGAGCGCTACGACACCGCGATCCTGCGCCCCCAGAGCATGGAGCTCGGCGGCTTCGTGCTGATCCAGGGTTCGCAGGCCCAGATCGACGCACTGCGCCGCGCCCCGGACTTCGAACAGTGGGTCACCCGGATCCAGCTGGTCGCCGACCGCGTCGGCATCGTCGACGCCTGGGTCAACGACGGGCTCGGCGAGGCGATCGACCTGTACACCGAGGCCCTGCAGAAGGCCGGCCTGCTCCCGTAACGGTTGTTGCTCGCACGCCGATAACCGGAGGGAACTCCCCACTACAGCTGAGACTGCAGCGACCGCTGTTGTTTACTGGGACGATCGTTCCTTTTGCTAAACAGCGTCGCGTAATGCGGTGTAATGGCAAGTTGTCAGGTTGGGGACCGCCTGTGGGAGGTAGGCATGGGAGCTGCACACTACATCGGTCGCGTCGGTGGTCTGGCTGTCGCGCTCGGGGTCGGGACCGCGATCGCTACCGGCCACGGCATCGCCGTCGCCGAGACGCCTGACTCGCAGTCCACCAACTCCGAGCAGTCCGACAACACGGCCAAGAACCCCGACACCCAGGGTTCCGAGAAGGGCTCCGAGAAGGCCCCGCAGACCAAGGACACCCTAGACAACGACCCCGACACCGGCGACGGGCCGGAGGAGTCCTCGGGCACCACCACGACCGTCGAGTCCGGCGGGGTCGTCGTGCGGGCGCAGACCAACACCAGCAAGAGCGACACCGACCCCCAGGAAGAACCCGAGGAAGAAGAGCCCGAAGAAGAGCCCGAAGAAGAACCCGAGGAAGAGCCGGCCGAGGAACCCGAGCCGTCCGAGGAGCCGGAGCCCGAAGCCGACGCTGGCACCGGCACCCCGCCGGCCCCGGAGCCGACCACCGAACCGGGCGCCAAGTCCGACACCCAGGCCCCGAACACTCAGACCCCGAACACCCCGGCGCCCACGCCCAGCGCCAACCGCGCGGCCGACGCCGAGGAGCTGCCCGGCCCCGCCGAGACCCTCAAGACGCCCGCCAAGGTCGCGGTCTTCGCCGACGCCCGCTCGCTGGCCGCACAGACGCCGTCGCTGACGGCGCTGAGCCAGCCGTTCACCGCGGCGGCGACGCCTCCAGCGCCGTCCCTGCCGAACCTGTTCACCGCGGTGGTCAACGTCGTCAAGACCACGATCGACTGGATCCTCAACCCGCTGGCCGGACTCGGCGGCACCTCGCCCGCACAGCCGCCGCTGATCTGGAGCCTGCTGGCGTTCGCGCGCCGTGAGTTCGAGACGTTCGTCAACGCGCTGACCGGTCGCTCGTCGGCGACGGCGCAGCAGCAGCCGCTGGCCGCCCTGGCGCTCGCCGCGACGCCGAGCGGTCCGCTGTACTCGCCGTGGCCCAACCCGCAGGTGAGCCCGTCGACGGAGTTCGTCGCCTGGGTGACCGGAAACTACGTCTACCCCAACGACCCGGAGACCGGGTACACCGATCTGATCGCCAACACCTGGACCCGCTATACCGTCGGCGGCACGGATCTCGGAATCATGTGGGACAACGGCATTCCCGACGATCCGAACACCCCCGACATCAACGAGCACCAGGTGCTGATCATCGTCGGCGACACCTTCGCCGACGGCAACATGTCGCTCGACTGGCGCTCCAACACGCTGTTCCGCAGCTCCGACACCGACCTGAGCAACGGGATGGAGATCCCGAACGGCCAGTGGTACACCGGCAACATGTTCGGCGGCGCGCCGCTCGGTCCCGACGGGTATCCGAACCGCGCCCGCCAGGTGATCTGGCCCGAGGGCCTGCCCGCCGGCATCACGCTGATCCCGACCGCCGGGATCTCGGTGCCCGACCCGGACTCGAAATACGGCGCCATCCAGTACGTCAGCTTCATGTCGGTGACGAACTGGGGTTCGGCAGGCCGGTGGACGACGAACTACTCGGCGATCGCCTGGTCCGACGACAACGGCGAGACCTTCCACGTCGCACCGGAAACCGTGCGTTACAACCAGCCGTGGAGCGGTAACCAGAACTTCCAGCAGATGGCGTTCGTACGGCCCGGCGACGGCTACGTCTACGTCTACGGCACCCCCAACGGCCGCCAGGGCGCCGCGCACCTGGCAAGGGTGCCCGAGCAGGACATCCTCGACCTGGACAAGTACGAGTACTGGGACGGCGGCAGCAAGGGCTGGCTGTTCGGCATCGGCGCCCGGCCCGCCGGCTGGAAGAAGAACCCGTCGTCGGCCACCCCGGTGTTCGGCGTGGACAAGGGTGCCTGCGGTGTCGGCAACCCGGGCAACCAGGTTAGTGAGATGTCGGTGCAGTACAACGAGTACCTCGGCAAGTACGTCGTGCTGTACGGCGACCAGTTCAACAACATCGTGATGCGCACGGCCGACTCCCCGGAGGGCAAGTGGTCGAGTGCGACGGTGCTGATGAAACAGCAGCCCGGCGGCATCTACGCGCCGATGATGCACCCGTGGTCGCCGTCGACGCTGGGCACCGGCTCCGAGCTGTACTGGAACCTGTCGCTGTGGTCGGAGTACAACGTGATGTTGATGAAGACCGATCTGACGAAGGTGTGACGTGTTGCGCGCGACGATCGTCGCCCTGCTGGTCGCGCTGGGCACCGCGCCCATGGCGTGTGCCCAGCCGGCAGCCGAAAGTGGCGGCTGCACAGCCGATCTCGACGGTGCGATGACGCGGATGCCTGACGCCAGGCAGCCGTCGGTGTGCCGCGGCGGGGCCTGGCAGCCGGTGGACGTGCCGCAGCCGCCCGCCGACCGCTGGGTCAGCTCGGACACGCCGCTGCTGCTGCACGGCCAGGGCATGCGCAACCCGGAGATGGCGGCCGGAACCTGGACCGGCACACCGCGTGAGGAGTCGGCGCGGTGCCGCGCGCAGCAGCGCGACGTGGTCTCACCCGGTCAGCTCAGCGACCCCGTCACCGTCGAGGGCGACCCGGGGCAGCCGGTGCGACTGGAGGTGGCCCCGCGCATGTTCACCGTCGAACTGTCCGGCAACTGCGTGTGGAGCCGCGGCTGAGCCGGTCTCAGTCCGGAATGCGCTCGGGGTGCAGCATCTCGGCGTCGCGCAGCTGCTCGGGGATGCCGAACCCGTCGACGAGCAGTTCGGCATAGGGGCGCAGCGTGCGGCAGCGCTCGTTGATGCCGCGGGTGACGGCCTTGGCGCGCTCGGTCGAGATGTAGCGGTGCTCGATGTACCACGCCTTGTCCTTCTCGATCACCGATAGCGCGTACAGGTCGCACACCATGGACAGGATGCGGCGGGCCTCCTCGTCCGGGCAGGCGTCGATACCGGCGACGAACGCCTCGAGGATGACCCGGTCGATGTGCGCCTGCGCGGTGTGCAGCACGTGGTCCTGCACGGCGTTGAACGCGTCGAACGGGCTCATCTCCTTGGACTTGGCCTGTAGCCGGCGGGCCACCGTGGACAGCAGGTACTCCTCGCGGTCCTCGAACATCTTGACCTGGGTACCGCGGTTGAAGAGGCTGCCCTCCTCCTCGTTGTCCTGGCGGGTGTCCAGGATGGTCTGCATGATCGCCTCGGCCGCAGTGCGTTTGAGCACCCGGTCGCCGGCGAAGTTGGCGGCGAAGCGCACCCATTCCACCGGGCTCATGCTCTTGACGTCGTCGGCGTACTCGGTGAGCAGCTGCTTGGCCACCAGCTGGGTCAGCACGTGGTTGTCGCCCTCGAACGTGGTGAACACGTCGGTGTCGGCCTTCAGCGCGATCAGCCGGTTCTCGGCCATGTAGCCCGCGCCGCCGCACGCCTCGCGGGCCTCCTGGATGGCGCGGGTGGCGTGCCAGGTGTTGGCGGCCTTCAGCCCGGCCGCGCGGGCCTCGAGTTCGCGCTGCTCCTCGGGATCGGGGTCGTCGGCGGTCTGCAGATCGTGGCACTTGGCGACCAGTTCGTTCTGCGCGAACTGCAGCGCATACGACTCGGCGATCAGCGGCAGCAGCCGCCGCTGGTGCACCAGGTAGTCCATGATGACGACTTCCTTGTCGTCACCGGGTGCCTCGAACTGTCTGCGCTGCAACGCATATCGCGTCGCTATGTCCAGTGCGACGCGGGCCGCGGCCGCGGCGCTGCCGCCGACGGTGACCCGGCCGCGCACCAGGGTGCCCAGCATGGTGAAGAACCGGCGGCCCGGGTTCTCGATCGGTGAGCTGTAGGTGCCGTCGGGGGCGACGTCGCCGTACTTGTTGAGCAGGTTCTCCCGCGGCACCCGGACGTGGTCGAACTGGATGCGCCCGTTGTCCACACCGGGCAGCCCGCCCTTGTAGTGGCAGTCGGAGGTGGTGATGCCGGGCAGGTCGTTGCCGTCCTCGTCGCGGATCGGCACCAACACGCAGTGCACCCCGTGGTTGACGCCGTCCGGGGTGATCAGCTGCGCGAAAACCGCTGCCATCCGGGCGGTTTCGGCGGCGCCGCCGATGTAGTCCTTGCGCGCTGTCGGGGTGGGGGAGTCGACGACGAACTCTTCGGTGGCCGGGTCGTAGGTCGCCGTCGTCTCCAGCGCCTGCACGTTGCTGCCGTGGCCGGTCTCGGTCATCGCGAAGCAGCCCAGCAGTTCGCAGTCGATGATCTTCTTGACGTACTTCTCGTGGTGGCGTTCGGTGCCGAGGTTCTCGATGGCCCCGCCGAACAGGCCCCACTGCACACCGGCTTTCACCATCAGGGACAGGTCGCTCATCGCGAGCATCTCGATGCGGGTGACGGCCGCGCCGACGTCGCCGTTACCGCCGTGCTCCTTGCGGAAGCCGTCCTCGGCGGCGCCCTTGGCCGCCATGATCTTGAGCTGCTCGGCCACCTTCGCCCGTGCGATGGCGGTGTTGGGGGTGTAGTGCGGACGGAAGATCTCGTTGCCGAGCTCCTCGCGTACCTCATTCTTCACATCACGGAAACGGCCGTCGAGCGCATTGCGCAGATGTTCTGCCGTGGTCGTCATGTTCCGACGGTACCCGCGTGGGCCCGCCGCAAACTGTGATGCGCGAAATGTAGGCAAACCTTCGTGGATTTCCCGACACCGGTCGGGGTTGAATCCCTCCATGACCGAGAACGCGAAACCCACCGGGTCAGACACGAAGAGCCGGTACGACGTCGGTCACGACCACGGTGACGTCAGCGGGGGATGGTTGCGTGCGGCCACCTTCGGTGCGATGGACGGGCTGGTCTCCAACACCGCGCTGATCGCCGGTGTCGGCGCCGCGGCCGATGCGCACGCCGTGGTGCTCGGCGGGTTCGCCGGTCTGGCCGCCGGCGCATTCTCGATGGCGCTCGGGGAGTTGGCGTCGGTGCAGACCGCCAACGAGCAGATCGACTCGGAGGTCCGCGTCGAGCGCCGCGCGTTCCGCAAGCATCCGCAGGCCGAGAAGGCCGAACTCGCCCACATGATGCAGGAGCTGGGGATGAGCGAGGCGACGGCCCGGCAGGCCGCCGAGGAGATCCACCGCGACGAGGACCGCGCGATCAACTTCCACATCGTCCAGGAGATCGGGATCGACCCGACCGAGAAGCCGTCGCCGTACGTCGCGGCGATCTCCTCGTTCTTCATGTTCGCCATCGGCGCGGTGACGCCGCTGATCCCGTACCTGTTCGGGTTCGAGCACCTGTGGCTCGGGCTGGCGTTCGGCGGGCTCGGCCTGATGATCGCCGGCGGTGTCGCGTCGAGGTTCACCGGCAAACCGGTGTGGTTCGCCGCGCTGCGCCAGCTCGCGTTCGGTGTCGTGGCGGTGGCGGCGACCTATCTGGTCGGCATGCTCGTCGGGGTGGCGGTCACGTAGTGCGCTCAGTAACTGACCTGTGACTCATGTCTCGATTTTCCGTCTCAATTTGATACGGTAGGCCTCCAGGAGTTCTACGCTGTGGATCGCATCACATCTGGAGGTGCTCGAGTCGATGGATCGTCCTCTGGCTGGAGTGCGGGTGCTGGAGGTTGCCCAGTTCACGTTCGTTCCGTCTGCGGGTGCGGTGCTGGCGGACTGGGGCGCCGAGGTCATCAAGATCGAAAACCCGATCACCGGGGACGGGCAGCGCGGCCTGGCCACGGTGCTCGGTCACGGCACCGGGGTCGACAGTGCGGCGTTCGCGCCGGTGGTCGAGGGGCCCAACCGGGGCAAGCGCAGCATCGGCCTGGAGCTCGGGGTGGCCGAGGCGCGACCGGTGCTCGACGAACTGATCCGGCGCAGTGATGTGTTCATGACGAACTATCTGCCGACGACGCGGGCCAAGCTGCGCATCGACGTCGAGCACGTGCGGCGCATCAATCCGGACATCATCTACGTCGTCGGCAGCGGCTACGGCACCAAGGGGCCGGACTCCGAGACCGGGGCCTACGACGCAACCGCCTTCTGGGCGCGCGGCGGCAGCGCCGACGGTGTCACCCCGGCCCGGGCCGAGCAGTCGTCCTTCATGCCCGCAGGAGGTTACGGCGACAACATCGGCGGGCTGGCCATCGCCGGCGGGGTGGCCGCGGCGCTCTACGGCCGCAACGTCACCGGGCAACCGTCGGTGCTTGACGTGTCGCTTCTGGCGGTCGGTGCGTGGGCGACGCAGTTCAGCGTCAACATGGCCTTGCAGGCGGGCGGGCCGCTGCCGCGGTTCGAGACCCGTACCCAGGCGGCCTGCAATCCGCTGACCGGCAGCTACCGCACCGCCGACGGCCGCTACATCCAGCTGGCCATGCTGCAGCCCACCCGGCACTGGCCGGAGTTCTGCAAGCTGATGGGCTGCGGGCAGTACGCGTTCGACCCGCGCTTCTCCTCGCTGGAGGCGCTTTCCGAGAACATCGACCTGGCAATCGAAATCGTCGAGGACGCGATCGGGTCCCGCACACTCGCCGAGTGCAGGCGGCTACTCGACTACGGCACCGGGCCGTGGTCGGTGGTGCAGGACAGCTGGGAGGTCGGCAACGACGAGGCGCTGGTCGTCAACGGCCGTATCGTCGAGATCGAGGACAGCGCCGGCCGTCCGCAGAAACTGGTGGCCAACCCCGTCAAGTTCGACGAGGGAGAACTCGCGCTGCAACGTGCCCCGAAGTTCGCCGAACATACCGACGAGATCCTGCGCGAGCTGGGATTCGACGAGGACATGCTCACCGAGTTGAAATTCACCGGGGCGATCACGTGACCGCCGACAGCTTCGATGATCTTGGCGACGATGACGACTACGTTCGCGCCCGACTGATCGCCGCCGCCGAGCAGGAGTTCGCCGAGAATCCGGACGGCATACCGCAGATGGAGGCGATCGCCAAGCGGGCGGGGGTGTCGCGGGCCACCGCGTTCCGTCGGCTGGGCAGCATCCACGACGTCATCGTGCAGGTCGCGCTCCGCCGTGCCCGCCGTCACATCGCGGCCGTGCAGGAGCTGATGACCGCCCAGCACGGGGTGTTCTCCAAGCTCGAGGCGGCGCTGATCTACACCGCGCGCGAACTGCCGACCGACGCCTCGATCGCCGCGCTGATCGCCCAGCACTCCACCAGCGTCAACGACTCCCGGGTGCATCAGGCCGCGGTCGGCGCGATGGGTGAGGTGCTCGCCGAGGGGCAACGCACCGGCGAGATTCGCGACGACGTCGCACTCGACGACCTCGTCGATTTCCTCGTCGAACAGACTTACCTGGCCGCCGAGTCGAAGGACCGCTCGGAAGCCGCTGTACGCAAACGCTTTCAGACGTTCATCGTGCCCGCCATCGAGGCTCGGCAGGGTCCCGGCGGGGAAGTGCTCTCCCGCGCCCGTGAACTGCAGGAGACGGTGACCGCGGCCTTGGCCGCCGCTCGCAGCCTGACCGAACAGTTGGAGAAAGGACAGAAACAGTGACCGCAGACGAACGGGTGGCGCAATGCCCGGTGGCCAACATCGAGCTGAGCAGCCTGGCGGGCCCGGCCCTCACCGGCTTCAGGGCCATCGACGACGCCCAGGACGAGACACGTCCGGTGCTCCGCAACACCGAGGGTGAGCACAACTACTGGATGTTCACCGACTACGACACGATCATCGAGGGTCTGCAGCATCCCGAGTTGTGGTCCAGCAGCGTCATCGTGCCTACCGATCCCAACCCGCTCTACAAGTGGATCCCGGTGATGATCGACCCACCGGAGCACGCCGCGTGGCGTCGGGTGCTTGCCGAGTACTTCTCGCCGGGCCGGGTCAAGAGCATGCGCGACGAGCAGCACCGGTTGGCGGGGGAGATCGTCGACGGTCTGATCGCCAAGGGGGAGTGCGACTTCGTCACCGAGGTGGCGCGGCTGTTTCCGTCGACCATCTTCCTCGACATCATGGGCATGCCGAAGGAGAAGCTGCCCGAGTTCCTCGAGTGGGAGGACAAGATGCTGCACCAGACCGGCGCCGACGAGGAGACCATGGCGGTCCGGCTGGAGGGCATGGGACAGGTTGTCGCGTACTTCCAGACGCTGATCGAGGAGCGCCGCGCCAACCCCGATCCGAATGCCCAGGACATCGTCACCGCGGCGTTGAACTGGACGCTCGACGGTGAGCCGATCAACGACGGCGACCTGCTCAACTGCCTGTTGCTGTTGTTCATGGCCGGTCTCGACACCGTCGCCAACCAGCTGTCCTACAGCATGCTGCACCTGGCGACCCACGCCGAGGACCGGGCCCGTATCGTCGCCGACCCCGAACTGATCCCGCGTGCGGTCGAGGAGATACTGCGCGTCTACCCGATCGTGCAGACGGCGCGTAAGGCCACCAAGGACTTCGAATTCCATGGTTGCCCGGTGAAAGCCGGGGATATGGCGTCGTTCCCGCTGGCAGCCGCGGGCCGCGACGAGAACATGTTCCCCGACGCCCGCACGGTCGACCTGGATCGCGGTGTCACCCGGCACATCTCGTTCGGTGCGGGACCGCACCGCTGCCTGGGTTCGCACCTGGCCCGCCAGGAGCTGGCGGTGCTGCTCGAGGAGTGGCACAAGCGGATCCCGGAGTACCGGGTGGTCGGAGAGCCGAAGGAGCACGCCGGGCAGGTGTTCGGCCTGGATTCGCTTGTGCTGAGTTGGAAGTAGCGCTCAGGGCGCCGGCGACAGCATATGTTTTCAGCCGTCGCCGGCGTCCGGGGTGCCGTTACGCCCCGGTAGGTGACGCCGTAGGGACCGACGGCCTCCCCGGTGGCCGGTGTGAGTAGATCCCGTCTCCGGTAACGGCGCCGGGCAGTCCACGATCTGTTTCGGGTTTCCGTACCGGGGTGGTCGCCCGTTTACCCGGAACGTCGGCGCATGGGTAGATGCGCGCTCCGCGAACGACATTCGGCGCGTCCTTGGGGTCTTGCAGTACCGGATGTCGGTCGGCGGCGGCATCATCTCATGGAGCTCTGTCCGGGGCCAGGGGTGCCAGCAGGGTGGTGATCATCCTCCGGACCTTGGCCGGATCGTCCACGGCCGGGCTGATCTCCGGAGCCAGCCAGACGCTGCCGAAGAAACGCATCAGCAGCTCGGCGACGATCGCGGTGTCGGCCTGAGATCCGGTCCGGCGCGCGATCCCGTCGAGTTGGGACTTCAGACTCAGCAGTTGGAACTCGGCGATGCGCGGGTCGCGGTGCAGGGACAGCGCGTCGCCGTCCTCGACGAGGCGACGGGCCACCGGGTGGGTGCGGATGACGGCGACGGTCTCGACAGACAGCTCGACCATGCGGTCGTAGGGATCGTGGATTGCGTCGGCCTTGGCGCCGAATTCTTCGACCAGACGCCGCAGTTCGAGGGCGAACGCCTGTCGGATCATCTCGTCCTTGGACTCGAACCGGCGGAACACGGTCGCCCGTCCCACTCCGGCCGCCTTGGCGACGTCCTCGACGGTCATGCGGTTGAGCCCGAAGCGGGTCAGGCAGCGCAGCGTCGCTTCGAGGATCGCGATGTCGGTGCCGTCCCGCTCCACCGGCGCCATGAACAGCGCACCGGCGACGAGGTTACCCGCCTTAGGTGTGGGCCTCATGGTCGCAGAGAGTATCATCCGTCTCATTCGACTCATCGGGACTGGCCAGACCGGCCCCGCGGCTTCGAGGAGGTCCTGTGAGACCAGGCAGCACGACCCGCGCTGTGGTGGAGACGGCACTGGCGATCTCGCCCTGGGCGCCCGCACCAAAACCACACTCGGCCGCCGACGTCGATGCCGAGTGGTTGACCAAGGCGGTCGCCGCGGGGATCCCAGGCGCGGTGGCGCGGGACGTGCAGCCGCTGGACGGCACGACCGGCACCACCGATCGGCGTCGTCTGGCCGTTGAGTGGAACGAGGTGGGCCGTGCGGCCGGGCTGCCGCCGAGCGTGTTCGTCAAGTCCACGCCGCTGTCGGCGAAGAACCGCACGATGGTCGCCGCTCTGGACATGGCGGTCAACGAGGTTCGGTTCTATCAGCAGGTTCGCCCCGAACTCGGCGAAAATGTCGCACCCGCGGTCTACGCCTGCCATGCGGGACACGGCGCCCGGCATCTATTGGTGCTGGAGGATCTGGAGGCGGCCGGCGCGAGGTTCCTGAAGGAGGCCGACGAACTCGACCTCCCCTACGCCGAGGGCATGGTGCGGGCGCTTGGCCAGCTGCACGCGGCGTTCTGGGAGAGTCCGAGGCTGCACGCCGACCTGTCGTGGATCGCCCCGGAGACCAGGCGTCCGGGCTTCAAACTGCTGCTGTGGCAGTTCCGTTCGATGCGCAAGAAGATACTGTCGTCACCTGAACACGACCTGAACCCGGCGGTGCGGCGCATGGCGACGTTCGTCAACGATCACGATAAGGCCCTGCACGCCCGCTGGGAACTCGGACCGCAAACCGTGCTGCACGGCGACTCGCATTCCGGCAACACCTACGGTCTCCCGGACGGACGCGGCGGACTGCTGGACTGGCAGGTGATTCACCGCGGTCCCGGCATTCGCGAAATCAGTTACTTCCTCACCCATTCGGTGCCCACCGAGCTGCGCCGCCAGCACGAGGAGTCGCTGTTGAAGCTGTATCTGGCCACGCTCGCCGAGAACGGTGTGGCCGAGCCGCCGACGTTCGACCAGGCGTGGCAGGGGTACCGATTCTTCGCGTTCGACGCGTGGGACTCGGTCGGGATGTGCGTGGTGTGGCCGGGTCTGCAGCCGGAGGAGTTTGTGGTGGAGGGCTTCAAGCGGGCCAACACCACCGTCGCCGACCTTGAGGTCGACAAGGCGGTGATGGCCGCGCTGTCCTGACGCACGAGACGCCGCGAGGCTGTAACCACGCAGGGGTCCACTCGCACTTTTCCTGCGGGATTACAGCCTCGCGAAAGCCTCAGTCGCCGACTGTGACCGCGCGGGCCTGGTCGGTGAGCTCCTCGAGTTCGGACTCCTCGACGTCCAGACCGGTCAGGTGTGAGCGGGTCACGGCCAGCACGACCGCGGCCAGCAGCACCGCGGCGGCGCCCACCCAGTAGGGCAGGTGGATGTTGATCTGCTCGCCCAGCACCCCGGCCAGCCACGGCGCGACGGCGGCGCCGCCGAACCGCATGAAGCTGTAGGCCGCCGAGGCCACACCGCGCTCGACCGGGGCGGACTTCATCACGGTCTCGGTGATCAGCGTGTTGTTGATGCCGCACCACAGACCGGCGGCCACCACGGACGCGGCCAGCACCGCCTTGTCGTCGGTGAACAGCGCCATGACCGCCAGCGTCGCCGCCATCACCAGCAGGTTGACCAGCAGCACGGGCAGGGTGCCGAACCGGCGCTGCAACCACGGCGCGGCGACCACCGAGGTGAACGCCAGCGCGACACCCCAACCGAAGAAGATCAGCCCGATCTCGTGGGCGCTCATGTCGAGCGGGAACGGGGTGAACGCCAGCAGCGTGAAGAACCCGAAGTTGTACAGCAGCGCCGACAGCGCGACGCCGAACAGACCGGGGTGGCGCAGCGCGCGGAACGGGTCGGCCAGCGAGGTGGCGTGTGCGGGACGCGGGCTCGACGGCAGCAGGAAGACGGTCACCACGAACGCCAGCGCCATCAGCGCCGAGACCCCGAAGAACGGGCCGCGCCAGGAGATCGAACCGAGCGCCCCGCCGACCAGCGGGCCCACCGCGATGCCCAGGCCCAGCGCCGCCTCGTAGAGGATGATCGCCTGGGCGACAGAGCCTTTCGCGGAGTTGACGATCGCGGCCAGCGCGGTCGCGATGAACAGCGCGTTGCCCAGACCCCACAGCGCGCGCCAGCCGACGATCTCCATCACCGTCTCCGACAGGCCCGCCAGCCCGGCGCCGACGATGATGATCGCCAGGCCCAGCAGCAGTGTGCGCTTGGGGCCGATGCGGCTGGACACCGCGCCGGTGATCACCATCGCGACGCCCATCACCGCCATGTAGCTGGTGAACAGCAGCGACACCTGCGACGGTGAGGCGTTCAGGTTCTCGGCGATCGGTTTGAGGATCGGGTCGACCAGGCCGATGCCCATGAAGGCCACCACGCACGCGAAGGCCACAGCCCAAACAGCTTTCGGTTGACGCCACATGAGGGCGACCACTCCTTTTATTCAGTACGCGAGAAAATGCGAATCACTTCGTGACGGACGGCGCCGCGGCATCGTCGAGCAGGCGCCGCATGACCCGGACCGCCTCGGCCAACGTCTGGCGGTCCGCCGGGTCGAGCCGTTCCAGGTACGGATCGATCGCGGCACCGCGGTCCGCGCGGACCTGACGCAGCATCTCGACACCCTTGGGGGTGATCGCGATGAGCACCGCGCGGGCGTCCTCGGGGTCGACGCTGCGCGTGACGTACCCGGCGTCCTCGAGGCGGCGCACCTGCGTCGTCATCGTCGGCTGCGAGCAGTGGTCCAGCGCGGCCAGATCGGAGATGCGGGTCGGGCCCTGATCCTCGATCGTCGACAGCAGCCGCGCCTGGGCGTAGCCGAGCGGCAGGCGCACCCGCTGGGTGGCCAGTCGATTGATCCGGGCGACCACCGACAGCAGATCCGATCCGAGGGTCTGGGTCATGCCCTCCAGGATACATAGTTTGGCTATGCGTTCCAACCCCGGGCCGCGCTGGCAGAATCGTGCAATGACCGTGACCGGGGGTTCGCCGCGTCGAGGCGGGCCTCTGCGTCCCGTCGAACTGGCGCAGGCCTCGGTGATGGCGGCGCTGTGCGCGGCCACCGCGATCATCGCCGTCGTCGTCCCCTTCGCCGCCGGGCTGTCGCTGCTGGGCACCGTGCCGATGGGCCTGCTGTCGTACCGCTACCGGCTGCGGGTGCTGCTCACCGCGACCGTCGCCGGCGGCGTCATCGCCTTCCTCATCGCCGGCATGGGCGGCTTCATGACCGTCGTCAACTGCGCCTACATCGGCGGGCTGACCGGCATCGTCAAACGCCGCGGCCGCGGCACCCCGACCGTGTTCGTCGCCGCGCTGGTCGCCGGGGCGCTGTTCGGTGTCGTCATCGTCGCGGCACTGGCCGTGCTGTCACGGCTGCGCGACCTGATCTTCGCCTCGATGACCGCCAACGTCGACGGCACCGCCGCCGTGCTGCGCCGCATCCCCGAGATGGCCGAGGTCGCCGACCGGTTCCAACGCGACTTCGCGCTGGCCCTGCAGTACTGGCCGGTGCTGTTCTTCTTCGCCGGGGTCACCTCGATCACCTTCGTCACCCTGGTCGGCTGGTGGGCGCTGTCGCGGGTGCTGGAGCGGCTGTTCGGCATCCCCGACGTGCACAAGCTGGAGTCCACGCACGACAGCGGGCCGATCGCCCCGGTGCCGGCGCGGCTGCGCGACGTGTGCTTCCGCTACCCGGGCTCCGACCACGACGCGCTCGGCCCGGTCTCGCTGACCGTCGAACCCGGCGAGCACCTCGCGATCACCGGCGCCAACGGCTCGGGCAAGACCACGCTGATGCTGCTGCTGGCCGGCCGCGAACCCACCTCCGGCACCATCGAGCGGCCCGGCGCGGTCGGGCTGGGCCGCATCGGCGGCACCGCGGTGATCATGCAGCACCCCGAGAGCCAGGTGCTCGGCACCCGCGTCGCCGACGACGTGGTGTGGGGCCTGCCGCCCGGCACCGCGACCGACGTGGACAGACTGCTCGAAGAGGTGGGCCTGGACGGGATGGCCGAACGCGACACCGGCGGCCTGTCCGGCGGTGAGCTGCAGCGGCTCGCGGTGGCCGCGGCGCTGGCCCGCGAACCGTCCCTGATGATCGCCGACGAGGTCACCAGCATGGTCGACCAGCAGGGCCGCGACGCGCTGCTCGCGGTTCTCGGCGGGCTCACCGAACGCCACCGCATGGCGCTGGTGCACATCACCCACTACAACGACGAGGCCGACGCCGCCGACCGCACCGTCGCGCTGTCCGGTAACGGCGGCGCCGCCGACAACACCGACATGGTGCAGACCTCCGCGGCGCCCACCGCCGGCACCGCACCCCCGCCCGACGGGCGACCGGTGCTCGAACTGCGCGGTGTCGGCCACGAGTACGCCAGCGGCACCCCGTGGGCGACGACGGCGCTGCGCGACATCAGCTTCACCGTGCACGAGGGCGACGGCGTGCTGATCCACGGGCTCAACGGGTCGGGCAAGTCCACGCTGGCGTGGATCATGGCGGGGCTGACCGTGCCGACCGAGGGGCAGTGTCTGCTCGACGGCGCCCCGGTCGCCGATCAGGTGGGCGCGGTGGCGATCTCGTTCCAGGCCGCCCGGCTGCAGCTGATGCGCGGCCGCGTCGACCTCGAAATCGCCTCCACCGCAGGGTTTTCCCACCGCGACCGGCGGCGTGTGCTCGACGCGCTGGCCACCGTCGGGCTGGATCCCTCGCTGGCCGGGCGGCGCATCGACCAGCTCAGCGGCGGGCAGATGCGCCGCGTCGTGCTGGCCGGGCTGCTGGCCCGCAAACCACGCGCGCTGATCCTCGACGAGCCGCTGGCCGGTCTGGACGCCGCCAGCGGCCGCGGCCTGCTGCGGCTGCTCGCGCAACTGCGCCGCACCGCGGGCCTGACCGTCGTGGTCATCTCGCACGACTTCACCGGGCTCGAGGAGCTGTGCCCGCGCACGCTGCGGCTGGAGAACGGCACCCTGGTGTCCACCCCGACGACGACGGGGGACCGGGCATGAGCCAGCGTCGCGCCGTCGTCCTGCTGCGCCCCGTCCCCGGCGACAGCGTCGTGCACCGGCTGTGGGCGGGCACCAAGCTGCTCGTCGTCGCCGCCATCGGGGTGCTGTTGACCTTCTATCCCGGCTGGGTGCCGATCGCGGCGGTGGCGCTGCTGATCGTCCTCGCCGCGAAACTGGCCGGCATCCCGCGCGGGGTGCTGCCGTCGATCCCGGCGTGGCTGTGGGTGCTGCTGTTCCTCGGCGGGCTGACCGCCACCTTCGCCGGCGGTGACCCGACCATCGGCCTCCGCTCGGTGGAGCTGGGGCTCGGCGGGCTGCTGAAGTTTTTGCGCATCACCGCGTTGTCGATCGTGCTGCTCGGCCTCGGCGGCATGGTGTCGTGGACGACGAACGTCGCCGAGATCGCGCCCGCCGTCGCGACTTTGGGCCGCCCGCTGCGGGCGCTGCGGATCCCGGTCGACGAGTGGGCGGTCGCGCTGGCGTTGGCGCTGCGGGCCTTCCCGATGCTGATCGACGAGTTCCGGGTGCTCTACGCCGCGCGCCGGTTGCGGCCCCGGCCGGAGGCGGTACGCCGCCGCGGCCGATGGCGGGGCTGGTGGCTGGAGGCCGTCGACCTCCTCGCCGCCGCGATCACCGTCTCGCTGCGCCGCGCCGACGAGATGGGCGACGCGATCACCGCCCGCGGTGGCACCGGCCAGATCTCGGCGGCGCCGTCGAAGCCGAAGGCGATCGACTGGTGGGCGTTCCTGCTCGTCGCGGTGGTGTGCGGCACCGCGCTCGCTCTCGAGCTCACGGTCGCCGGGACCAGCGCCGCCGCGCGCTGAGCACCGCCGTTACGGTTGGGGGCGTGACAGCAACCGTTGATGCCGACTTCCTCGAGCTGCCGCGCGCGGCGCTGGCCGACGCGGCCCTGTCCGCGGCCCGCGCGGCCGGCGCCAGCTACGCCGACCTGCGCATCCACGGCATCACCACCGAGCTGATGTCGCTGCGCGACGGTGAACTCGAGACCGCCGTCGTGGACCGTGAGATCGGGCTGGCGGTGCGGGTGATCGTCGACGGCACCTGGGGTTTCGCCTCCCACGCCGAGCTGAGCGCCGACGTCGCCGCCGAGACCGCCCGCCGCGCGGTGCGGGTCGCGCGCACACTGGCCCCGCTGAACACCGAACGCATCGAGCTGGCGCCGGAACCGGTCTACCGCGACGTCACCTGGGTGTCGGATTACGCGATCGACCCGTTCACGGTGTCCACCCCCGACAAGCTGGCCGTGCTCGGCGACTACTCCGGCCGGCTGTTGGCCGCCGACGGCGTCGACCACGTGTCGGCCAGCTGGCACGCCGCCAAGGAGCAGACCTTCTACGCCGACACCTTCGGCTCGTCGATCACCCAGCAGCGGGTGCGGGTGCAGCCGTCGCTGGAGGCGGTCACCGTCGACGCGGCCGCAGGCACCTTCGAGACGATGCGCACGCTGGCGCCGCCGACCGCGCGCGGTTGGGAGTACGCCGCCGACGACGCGATCTGGGACTGGTCCGGCGAGTTGGCCGAGCTGCCGACGCTGCTGGCCGAGAAGATCAAGGCGCCCAGCGTCGTCGCCGGGCCCACCGACCTGGTCATCGACCCGACCAACCTGTGGCTGACCATCCACGAATCCATCGGCCACGCCACCGAATACGACCGTGCCATCGGGTACGAGGCCGCCTACGCGGGCACCTCGTTCGCCACCCCCGACAAGCTCGGCACGATGCGCTACGGCTCGCCGGTGATGAACGTGACCGCCGACCGCACCGTCGAACATGGTTTGGCGACAATCGGTTTCGACGACGAAGGGGTGCAGGCCCAGAAGTGGGACCTGGTGCGCGACGGCATCTTCGTCGGCTACCAGCTGGACCGGGTGTTCGCGCCCCGGCTCGGGGTCGCGCGGTCCAACGGCTGCTCCTACGCCGACTCGCCGCACCACGTGCCGATCCAGCGGATGGCCAACGTATCGCTGCAGCCGGCCGCCGAGGACATCAGCACCGACGACCTGATCGCCCGCGTCGAGGACGGCATCTACATCGTCGGCGACAAGAGCTGGTCAATCGACATGCAGCGCTACAACTTCCAGTTCACCGGGCAGCGGTTCTTCCGGATCCGCGGCGGCCGGCTCGACGGGCAGGTGCGCGATGTGGCGTACCAGGCGACGACGACGGACTTCTGGGGTTCGATGGAGGCCGCCGGCGGACCGTCGACGTGGCGGCTGGGCGGGGCGTTCAACTGCGGGAAGGCCCAGCCCGGGCAGGTCGCCGCGGTCAGCCACGGCTGCCCGTCGGCGCTGTTCCGCGGCGTGAACGTGCTCAACACCGTCGAGGAGGCCGGCCGATGATCGGCGCGCAGCAGGTGGTGGATCTGGCCCTGGCCGAGGCCGAACGGCTCGGCGGCGCCGACGAGACGATCGTGCTGGTGACCGACCGCACCGACGCGTCGCTGCGGTGGGCGAACAACTCGATGACCACCAACGGCGAGACGACCAGCCGCACCACCGCGGTGGTGTCGATCGTGCGCTCCGACAACGCCTCCCACGTCGGGTCGGTGCGCACCAGCGAGGTGGACCCGGCGCGGATCGCGGCGCTGGTGGCGGCCTCGCAGGAGGCGGCCCGCTCGGCGCCCGCGGCGCAGGACAGCGCGCCGCTGCTGGCCGGCGGCGACGCCCCGGCGGACTGGGACGCGCCGGTGCCGAGCACGTCGTCGGAGGTGTTCGGCACGGTGGCGTCCGGGCTGGCGCGCGGGTTCGCAGGCGGCGACCGGCTGTACGGGTTCGCCCGGCACGTGCTGGAGACGACGTTTCTGGCCACCTCGGGCGGGCTGCGGCGCCGGTTCACCCAGCCGACGGGCTCGGTGGAGATCAACGCCAAACGCGACGGGGCGTCGGCCTGGGTGGGGGTGAGCACCGCCGACTTCACCGATGTGGCAGTCGATTCCATGCTCGATGAGCTGTCCACCCGGTTGGGGTGGGCGGCGCGCACGGTGGAGCTGCCCGCCGGACGCTACGAGACAATCCTGCCGCCGTCGACGGTGGCGGACCTGATGATCTACATGTCGTGGGCGATGGAGGGCCGCGGCGCGCAGGAGGGCCGCACCGCGTTCTCCGCACCCGGCGGCGGCACCCGGGTCGGGGAGCGGCTGACCGAGCTGCCGCTGACGATGTACTCCGACCCGTTCGCCCGCGGCCTGGAGTGCACGCCGTTCGTGGCGACGGCGACGTCGTCGGAGCGGGTGTCGGTGTTCGACAACGGGATGGACATCGCCCGGGTGGACTGGCTGCGCGACGGGGTGATCAACGCGCTGGCCTATCCGCGCGCGGCGGCCGCCGAGTTCGACACCACCCCGGCGGTGCCGGCCGACAACCTGCTGATGACCGGTGGCGACAAGGATCTGGCCGACATGATCGCCGGCACCGAGCGGGGGCTGTTGCTGACCACGCTGTGGTACATCCGCACGGTGGACCCGGCGGTGCTGCTGCTGACCGGGCTGACCCGCGACGGGGTCTACCTGATCGAGGACGGCGAGGTGACCGCGGCGGTCAACAACTTCCGGTTCAACGAGAGTCCGTTGGACGTGCTGCGCCGGGCCACCGAGGCCGGGGTGGCCGAGCAGACGCTGCCGCGCGAGTGGGGCGACTGGGCGACGCGCGCGGTGATGCCGACGCTGCGGATTCCCGACTTTCACATGTCATCGGTCAGTCAGGCGCAATAATCGCGTGATGAGCGACGATGCGTCACAGCGGATCGCCGGGTTGGTGGCGATGTCGTCGGGCGATGCGGCCCGCGACACGCTGATCAGGTTGACGTGCGGACGGACCCTGTCGCTGCCGCCGCTGCCGGTGCCGGTGGACCCGGACGGAGCGGACCCGGTTGTCACGGCGTTCGCCGAGCAGTTCTGCGTCGACGTGACCGGGATCGGCGAGAACCAACGCAACCGGTTCCTGGAGGCCATGGGCGACAGCGCGTTTCGCGTCGTGGTGGCGGTCTTCATCGCCGACTTCGTGCCGCGGGTGTGGGCGGGCTGCACCGCACTGGGACTGGGCAGGCCGGGGGAGGGGCCGGTCGACTGGGACGCCGCGGCGGATCCGGTGGATGCGCTGCTCAACGGGTTCGCCCCGGCGGTGGCGCGGATGCGCAGCCTGGATCCGCTGACGACGGAGGTCGTGCGGTTGCGCGGGGCCACCCAGCACAACTGCCGGCTGTGCAAGTCGCTGCGCGACAGTGCCGCACTGGACGCCGGCGGCTCTGAGGACCTCTACACCCAGATCGAGCGCTACGAGCAGGCCGACGGTCTGTCGGCCGCACACAAGGCGGCGCTGCGCTACGTCGACGCGCTGATCTGGACGCCCGCCCGCATCCCGGCCGAGGTGGCCGCCGGTGTGCGCGAACACTTCTCGACCGAGCAGGCGCTGGAGCTCACGCTGGACGTGATGCGCAACGCGTGCAACAAGATCGCGGTGTCGCTCGGCGCCGACGCACCACGGGTGGCGTCGGGCACCGAGCAGTACACGATCGGCGCGGACGGTCAGCCGGTCTACGCGTGATCAGTGGGTGGTGAGCCACTCCACGGCGCGGTCGCGGTAGCTGATGATGCCCTTGTAGTCGGCCATGTCCTCGGGCAGGTCGGCCAGCACCGCCGCGGCGCGGGCCCGCCACTCCGGGACGGTGGCCAGGTCGACGAACGGCAGCATGTAGGTGCGGATCAAGAAGCAGATCGCCCCGGACTCGCACAGCCGGATCAGGTGCTGCAGTTCGACGCGCAGGTGCACCAGCCGGCCGAACTCCTCGTCGCTGACGGTCTGGATCATGGCGCGGTCGGGTCCCCACTCGTGGTAGAGCTCGGTGGAGACGTCGAGGCGGCGGCCGATGGTCAGCGTCCAGTTGGTGCGCCGGTAGATCTCGCCGGGCTGCAGCCGCATGAGGAACTCGCGGGCGCGGGTGATGACGCCGGTTTCGCGCAGACGCGGGACGGGGCCGTGGATCTCGAGGAAGGTCATGCCCACGTCGAAGCCGAACGACCAGTCGGCGGCGAAGGTGACCACACCGGCGTCGCCGAACAGGTCGCCGTCGCGCTGGTCGAGCAGCACGATGTCGTCCTGCACCTGGCTGCCGATGTAGGCCAGCGGCTCCATCGGCAGGGTGGACTCGTCACCGAGGACGAAATCGGCTGACAGGCCGAGACGTCCGTTGCGCCAGTGCCAGGTGTCTCCGGTGCGGGTGAGCGACATGGTGTCCGGATAGGCCTTGGCCATCTCACCCATCAGGGTGAGCATGCAGTCCCAGGCGGCGACCCGCATGTGCGGCAGCACGGCGTAGCGGGACGGGTCGCGTTCGAGAATCTGCTCGCGCAGGGCGAGTTCGTGTTCGTACTCGCTGTCGATGTCGATGATGTGCTCACCCCAGACGCCGGTGGGGGTGGGGACGGGCCCGCGGGCGGGTTCGACGTTGGTGGAGTAGCGGTACTGGTCGGTGGGGAACGGGAAGGGGAAGTTGGCGATCAGATCGGGTGCGGAAACCAGGGAGGCGGTCACAGCTTCAACTCCAATTCCGGTGAGGCCGCGCGGGATACGCAGGCCATAATGGCGTCACCGGCGGCCTTGTCGGCGTCGGTGAGGTACATGTCGCGGTGTTCGATCTCGCCGCTGGAGACGGTGAGACGGCATTCGCCGCACACGCCCTGGCGGCACAGGTTGGGGATGTTGTGGCCGGCGGCTTCGAGCGCCTCGAGCAGCGAGACCCCGGAGTCGACGGCGATGGTGGTGCCGGAGTTGGCGAGCTTGACAGTGAACGGCTCGCCGGGGTCCAGGGCGCCGACGCCGAAGCGTTCGAAGTGGATTCGGCTCTGCGGCCAGCCGTGGGCGGTGGCCGCGGCGACGACGTCGTCGATGAACGTGGTGGGCCCGCAGATGTAGAGGTGGGCGCCGAACGGCTGGGCCGCCAGGGTATCCGGGAGCACGCCGAGGAAGTCGGCGCGGTTGGTGAAGATGCGGGCGGTGTCGGTGAGGGCGGCGATGTCGTCGAGGTGTGCGCCGCGGCCGGGCCGGTGCACGTAGAGCAGTTCGGTGTCGCGGCCCCACTGCTTGGCGGCGCGCAGGTGCGAGATCATCGGTGTGACACCGATTCCGGCGGCGACGAGCAGGTGCTTGCGGGCACGCAGAATGGGTGCGAAGGCGCTGCGCGGGGGCAGGACGGAGACGGGGTCGCCGACGGTGAGGTTGTGGATCCAGCGGGAGCCGCCCTTGCCGTCGGGTAGTTCGAGCACCGAGATGTCGTACTGCGTGGGCTGGACGGAGTCGCTGGTCAGCGAGTACGCGTTGGCGACGTCGCCGCACTGCACGACGATGTGGCTGCCGGGGGTGAAGGACGGCAGCGTTGTCCCGTCGGGATGGGCGAGGGTCAGGCTGCGGACACCGGGCACCGAGTCGTCGATGGCGGTGACGACGAGATCGATTGTGCTCATGCCGATTCCACCAGTTGCTCGGCGTCGACCTGATAGCCCAGGTATGCACCCTGCCGTCGCGAAACGTGGTAGTGCACCAGCAGGTTGCGTGCGCATCCGGCGCAGGGGAGGACGTCCTCGATGCCGACCGGTGCTTCGTTGCGCTCGCCGCAGTGCACACACAGGACGGTGCGGTGGTCGACTTCGGTGCTGGCGAAGGTCATCTCGTCGTCGGCGACCTCATGGCGCACGGCGTGGGCGCGGACCTTCAGGCAGGCGTGGGCGGGGCCGGCGACCATGAGCCGCCAGCCGACGCTGGCCGCGGTGAGGTCGGCGTCGAGGGCGGCGACGGCGGAGGAGACGTCGTCGACGCGGTGGACGGTGACCGGGGCGCTCGGGTGGGCGGCGGTCACTTGTGCGGTCCAGGTGTCGACGACCGGGCCGGCGTCGGGGCCGATGGCGATGACGGTCCAGGTGGCGCCGGTGACGTCGGCGTCGGGCAGGGTGGGGGACACGGTCCAGGGCGGCACACTCGTCAGTTCCAACGCGGGTTTCACGTGGGTGGACACCTCCAGTTGACGTTGTTCCCCCATAGGAAATCAGTGCCGCGTTTCAAGAACGTGAAAGCGGTGTCTCAGGCAGTTGAAACTGTGGCGGTTCGGGCGCCGTCAGGGCGGCCGAGCGCAGGGGAATATGACTCGTCGCCAAGCTTGCAGCGACAGAGTCGCTGATCTACTACCGAGTGTCGTCGAGCCGCCGACAAAGTCGCTGCGAGGTGGGCAGGAAGCGATATGGGATCATGATTCGCGCGCGACGCGCCCAGGGGCGGTAGCTCAGTTGGTTAGAGCCGCGGACTCATAATCCGTTGGTCGCGGGTTCGAGCCCCGCCCGCCCTACAACATCATTACCGCAGGTAGAAGGTAATTTCTGCCGCCGGACTTCCCCGCGTCAAACGCGCCATTCTCGGCCTCCCTGATAGCAGCGTGACAGCAAAACGGCTTCGCCGCGGCGTTGCGTTCAACGAGATGTCGCACCTCGCAGCTAGGTTGACTTCATGCTGAATCACGTCTGTTGGCTGTGCAACCGATACCGGACACACCTTGAGCGGCGATCTCACCTTCCTAGGCCCTGAAGTCGCGAGACCTGGGCCGTCGGGCAAGTAGATGGCGTGTGCACCGTTCAGATGCGGGATCTGTAACGGCCAGTCCATCGCAATCGGTGTCGTTGGGCCGGAGATTGGCTTACGCCAGCTGCCTTTGTCCTTCGAGTAGGTCCCGTGGCGACGAGTTGAGATGGCGCCCATCGGTAACCGAAACAACGGACTACCCAAACGTGCCAACCCATATTGCCGAGGGGTACGAGCAGGATCGAGAACAGAGTCAAGACGTCTCGTTAGGTCGCATGACCTGGGGTTATCTGAATTGAGTTCCTACATGATCTCTGTCAAGGGCGTAGTGCTGTCGTACGTAATTGTTGGCGGACTCGTGGTAGCAGGCCTTGCGCAAGAGCATCCCGTCGCCGCAGTCATCGTCGGCGGCATCCTGCTTGTCATGGCCGTCGCCGTGTTCCTGTTGTATCTAAACTTGCGCAGGCGATTCCTTCACTACCTGATCGCCCGCCGCGCCGACAAGCAGAACGCGGCCTACCTGAAGGGCAAGGACAAGGGCATGCACGGCAAGTTCTGGCCTGAGGACTTGAGCTAGTCGCACCGAATCTGGCGCGTACGGCCACAGCGGCTGAAAGGGTAGTGCCGCTACGTCGGAAGAGCGGAACCGCTTAGCTGTCTGCCTTCGGCACACGCTTATTCGGGCGGACGCGCCTGGACTCTGGTTCTGGAAGAATCTGCACCACGTTGTCGCCGATGTTCACTGTGACTTCACGGCGAACCGGTGCTTTCTTCGCGCGTTCGTATTTTGCGCCCGCAATTTGCTGCCGTACGGGACTCGGTTTCGCCATCTCCTCGCGTGATGCCTTGGTGATGGATTCACCCACGCCCGAGAAGCCATATCCTTCGAGTTGCTTCGCGAGTGCCGAACCGGCTGTCGGCTCCGGTCGAATCCTGCGCAGTTTCTTCCGGTCGAAAAGTGAGCAGGTTTACGGGGTTGAGTCTGCCTGACGGTCGACTTCGACGGAGGGTAGTGACTCGATTGCGGTGTGTTTGATGCG
>Ga0180218_1000125_pt1 | contig 115746 bp, 111 predicted proteins | sample eDN3rd37CKraftBY_FD_151334 | JGI IMG/M metagenome (GOLD analysis project Ga0180218, IMG submission 151334) | Enriched backyard soil microbial communities from Emeryville, California, USA - eDNA 3rd pass 37_C Kraft BY (version 2) (version 2) | ecosystem: Environmental > Terrestrial > Soil >... | reverse complement strand
AGTCCCTGCGCTGGAGCGATCTGGCCAACCCGACGCGCTTCGTCGCGCTGGCAGACCGGCTGATACCCTGGCTTGCGGGCGTGGCGGCGCTGGTGCTGGCCGTCGGCCTCACCATGAGCTTCGCCGCGCCCGAGGACTACCAGCAGGGCATCACGGTTCGCATCATGTATATCCACGTGCCTTTCGCCTGGCTGTCGATGATGTGCTACACGGTGATGGCCATTTCGGCGCTCGGCACGCTGGTCTGGCGCCACCCGCTCGCCGATGTGGCGCTCAAGGCCGCCGCGCCGATCGGGGCCGTCTTCACGGCGCTAGCGCTGATCACAGGGTCGATCTGGGGCAAGCCCATGTGGGGCACCTGGTGGGTGTGGGATGGCCGGCTGACCTCGGTCTTCGTGCTCTTCATCCTTTATCTCGGCATCATCGCGCTTACCCGCGCGCTCGACGATCCCTCGCGTTCGGCGCGGGCGGCCGCCGTCATCGCGCTGGTCGGCTTCATCAACATCCCGATCATAAAGTTCTCGGTCGACTGGTGGGCGACGCTGCACCAGCCGGCCTCGGTGTTCCGCCTGGACGGCCCGACGATCCATCCGAGCCTGCTGTGGCCGCTGATGGTCATGGCACTCGGTTTCACCATCCTGTTCTTCGCGTTGCATCTGGTGGCGATGCGCACCGAGATCTGGCGCCGTCGGGTGGCGGCGATGCGGCGGGTGGCGGCCCGGCGGGCCGAAACGAGCGGGGCCCCTGCATGAGCCCCCACGCTCTTTATGTCACCGCCGCCTATGCGGTCACCGTGTTGGTGCTGGCCGGGCTGATCGGCTGGCTGCTCGTGGATCAGCGGGCGCGCCGCCGCGAACTCATCGAACTGGAGGCGCGCGGGGTGCGCCGCCGGTCCGATCGCGAGGGTGGGGCAAAGCCGTGAGCAGCCAGGCCGAAACGCCGAAAAAGCCGCGCAAGCTCTTGGTGCTCCTGCCGCTGGCCGTGTTCCTCGCACTGGCCGGCGTGTTCCTGATGCAGCTCTATTCCGGCCGCGACATCTCGGTCGTTCCCTCCGCGCTGATCGGATCGCCGGCCCCGGCGACCGACCTGCCGCCGCTTGAGGGCCTCGGCCTGCCCGGCCTCGCTTCCGAGGATTTCAAGGGCAAGGTCACGCTGGTCAACGTCTTCGCCTCGTGGTGCGGACCGTGCCGCGAGGAGCATCCGGTGCTGATGGCGCTTGCCCAAGACAAGCGTTTCGGCATTTCGGCCCTCAACTACAAGGACCGGCCGGAAGACGCCCATCGCTTCCTTGCCGAGCTCGGCAATCCGTTCGGCGCGCTCGGCGTCGACGAAAAGGGCCGCACGGCGATCGACTGGGGCGTCTACGGCGTGCCGGAGACCTTTCTGGTCGGCAGGAACGGCACCATCCTCTACAAGCATGTCGGGCCGCTGACGCCCGGGGCCGTGAAGGATAAGCTGCTGCCCGAGATCGAGAAGGCGCTCGCCGTACCGGCGCCGGCGTCCTGATTCTCGCGATCGAGCGCGCCGGCCACGTCTCCTATTCCTCGGGCGTGGGCATGTCGCCCTGCATTTCCGAAGGCATGTCGCCCGGCATATCCGACGGCATGTCCTCCGGTGAGGCCGCGGGCATATCCTCGGGCTCTTCCGACATGTCCTCTTGCGCAGTCATGTCCTCGGGGGACATCTGCTCCATGTCGGCGCGCCACTCGTGGCGAGGTCCGTTCCTGTCGTGCGGTCCCCTACGAGGCAGGAACGCGCGTTCGGCCTTCGCCAGCCTGTCCAGCTGTTCGGGCGTGAGCTGGGCCCGAAGCGCGTCGACTGCCGTTTTGAGGGCCCTCGCCTTGTCTGCCCGGGCGATCGCCCGGTCGGCGAGGCGATCGGCGAACAGGGCAGGTGCGGCATTGGCCGGCGCTGGCGCGGCCTCCCCTTGCGGGGATTGCGCCGGTGGCGTCTCGGCCGGCCCAGGACCACCCGGGCGCTGATCCCGACCAGGGCGCTCGAAGAAACCGATCAGCGCGGAGGAATAGGCGCGCCATACGTCGAGCTGCGCCGATGTAATTCCGACATAGGTCTCCGTCTGTGCCAATCTTGCCGCGATCACGAGCCCGAGCGATTGGCCGCGATGCGCATACCCATGGGGACCCATGCGCGCCATCATGCCTCCCATCCCTCCCATGTGCCCCATCATGCCACCCATCATGTGCCCCCTGTTGCGGCAGCCCCCTTGCGGGCCGGCACGATCCTCGTCCCGATCCGATGCGGTCCCCCAACCGTGGTCGCGATCAGCGTCCGCCTGGGCGAGGCGCAAAGGCGTACCCCGACCGTCCACCGACCCATCGAGGAGCCGGACCGGCGACCATTCCGCCGGCAAGCGGTCGGACGGGTCCGAGAAGGCCGGGGCGACCGTCGAAGCCAGCCCGCCGACCGACAGCAGGCCTATGACCATTAGGCAGCGTTTCATGTAACGTTCCTTCCTTTCCTGGCTTGGCCAGCAGGAAACTAGGAAGGGCCGACCGATGCTCAAGCCGAGCTCGACGTTCACTTTTCCGGGCGTGGGCCGTTACACCTGCTCGTTGCCTCCGGCAGCCGTCCAGGACGCTCGGATGCCCTCGGCGTCTTGCAGGCCCGAACCGAGAGATCGGATCGCCGTCGAGACGGCTGCGACAAGCGCCGCATTGTTGGGCGCCTGCGTTCCGTCCGGCAGGAGGAGGTTGTTCTCGAAGCCGACCCTGACATGGCCGCCCAGCAGCGCGGCCGCGACCACGCAGGCCGCCTCGTGCCGCCCGAAGGCGCAAACGCTCCAATGGCGGAACCGGGGAGCCTCCGGCGAGAGGAAGGGGAGAAGGTCGGCGGGCTGCGACGTCTGCGAGACGGTGTAGCGGCCGAGCACATAGAGCACGGCGACGTCGTCCCAAGGGAGCATACCGCGCTTTCTCATCGCGGCGAGGCGCATGGCTTCAGCCGGTTCGTAGAGAATGATCTGGGGCAGGACGTTCTCCCGCGCCATCCATTCCAGTGCTTCGACGAAAGCCGGCTCGGAGGCGTCGCCGGGGACGATTTCCCTCAGCGCCAGCGAGGCTGCCTCCGGTCGGACCGCCTTCAGCACGGCGATCTGTTCTGCAGGCTGGTATATGCCGAGCGCCTCGGTGGTGATCTGGATGACGAGCGACCGCCCCACCTCGGACCGAATGGCGCCGATCGCCTCGCCATAGGCGTCGGCGTCGAGCAGGTGGCTCCCGTCGGGCTTGCGGACGTGGACGTGGATCATGCCGGCGCCAGCCGCGAGACATTCCGCCGCCGTGCGGGCAAGCTCCGCCGGCGTGAGCGGTATGGCCGGATGGTCCGATTTGGTGCGGCGTCCCCCGTTGGGCGCCACGGCGATCGCTGTTCTTTCCATTCCCGTTCCAGTTCGCGGTCGAAGCCTCGATGATCCAATCAGTTCATTCAGTATTCCGGTGAAACAAACGTTGCAAGGCGGCAGGCAAGTGGCTAACGTATCATCATGGTGAGGGGGCCGCTGACAGAGACGATCGTGGACCGTTTCGACGACATGTCGAAACAGCTTCAGGCGGCTGCCCGCTACATTCTCGATCATCCCCGGGAAGTCGCGCTGCTGTCGATGCGCGAACAGGCGCGCCGCGGCGACGTCCAACCAGCCACGATGACGCGCCTCGCCAAGCATCTCGGTTTTGCCGGCTATGAAGACGTGCGCCAGCTCTATGCCGACTTCCTCCGGGGCGATGGCGGGGACTTCGCCCCGCGCGTCGATGCGCAGGCGCAAAACCAGCGGCTGAAAGGCGACCCGGCGCTGGCCGCGGAGATCCTGCGTGCCGTCGACTCCCACATCTCGGCGCTTGCCGACCCGCCGGGGCTCGCAGGCTTGGTGGAGGCGGCGCGGCTCATCGAGCAAGCTCGCCGCGTCTATTGCCTTGGCCTGCGCTCGAGCTATCCCGTGGCCTGGCACCTTCACTACATGCTATCGCTGGCAGGGGGGAACCCGGCGATGCTCGAAAGCGTCGGCGGTATCGGGCCGGACGCGCTGAGCAGCGCCACCGGGGAAGACGTGGCTGTCGCCGTGAGCGTCTTGCCCTACACGCGCCAGACGGTCGAGATTGCCGATTATGCGCGATCGCTCGGGGTGAAGCTCGTCGCCATCACGGACAGCCCGGTCGCGCCCCTGGCGCAACTCGCCGCCGTGACGATCGTCGTTGCGACGGAGAGCCCGTCATTCCTGCACACCATGGCGCCTGCCTTCACGGTTGCCGAGATCCTCGGCGCGCTCGTTGCCGGACATGGTGGCGATGCCGCGCGGGAGGCGATCGCCCGTGCCGATCGCCAGTCCGCCGCGCTCAACACGCACATCAAGAACAAGGCCAGACATTCGTGACCAGACTTCTGCAGCGCGCCATCCGTTCGAATCCGCCTGTGGCCGTCGGCGGCCGCGGCATCGAGATCTTCGACGCCTCGGGGAAGGCCTATATCGACGCGTCAGGAGGCGCTGCCGTCTCCTGCCTCGGCCATGGTCATCCGGCCGTGCTTTCGGCCCTGCATGCGCAGCTCGACAGGCTCGCCTACGCCCATACCGCCTTCTTCACCAGCGAGGCGGCCGAGGAGCTTGCGGAACTGCTGATCGAAGATGCGCCGGCGGGGATCAGCCATGTCTATCTCGTCAGCGGCGGTTCGGAAGCGGTCGAGGCCGCGCTCAAGATGGCCCGGCAATATTTCGTCGAGAAGGGCGAACCCCAGCGTCGGCATATCATCGCCCGGCGGCAGAGCTACCACGGCAACACGCTCGGCGCGCTGGCGGCCGGCGGCAACGAATGGCGACGCGAACAGTTCCGGCCGCTGCTCATCGAAACGCACCACATCGACCCCTGCTACGCCTATCGGCTCCAGCAGGCCGGCGAGAGCGACGAGGCCTATGCCGAGCGAGCCGCGCGCCAGCTCGAGGACAAGATCCTCGAACTCGGGCCCGATCGGGTGCTTGCCTTCGTCGCCGAGACGGTCGTCGGCGCCACCGCCGGCGCGGTCCCGCCTGTCGCCGATTACTTCAAGCGCATCCGCGCCATATGCGATCGCTATGGCGTCCTGCTCGTCCTGGACGAGGTCATGTGCGGCATGGGCCGAACCGGCACCATGCATGCCTGCGAGCAGGAGGGCATCGCCCCCGACCTGATGACCATCGCCAAAGGCCTCGGCGGCGGCTATCAGCCGATCGGCGCGGTGCTTTTGTCGGAAAAGATCTTCGAGGCATTCGAGCAGGGGTCCGGCTTCTTCCAGCATGGCCATACCTATATGGGCCACCCCATGGCGGCCGCCGCCGGTCTGGCGGTCCAGAAGACCATCCGTCGCGATGGGCTTCTCGCCAACGTGGTCGCGATGGGCGAAGAGCTGGAGCTCCGGCTGATCGAACGGCTCGGCAACCATCATCATATCGGCGACATCCGTGGCCGGGGCCTGTTCCGCGGCGTCGAGCTGGTGGCGGACCGGGTGACGAAGGCGCCGTTCGACCCCGCCCTGAAACTGAACGGCGTCATCAAGCGCGAGGCGATGGCGCGGGGCCTCATGGTCTATCCGATGGGGGGAACGATCGACGGCCGGCTCGGCGACCATGTGCTGTTGGCGCCGCCATTCATCGCCGAGCGCGAGGACATCGGCCGCATCGTCGAGCGTCTCGGCGATGCCATCGACGCGGCTATCGCCGCGACAGCCCAGTGACTTCGAGAAAACCAGTGACTTCAAGAAACCAGAGAAGGGAGCACCACATGCATCAGGCTAGAACTTTCAGGGCCGTGGCCCGGATCACAGCGCTTTCGGCGGCGCTGCTGTTCTGCGGCAGCGCCTCGGCGCAGCAGAATTTCGTGACCATCGGCACGGGGGGCGTCACCGGCGTCTACTATGCCGCCGGCGGCGCCATCTGCCGGCTGCTCAACAAGGACCGAAAGACCCACGGCATCCGCTGCTCGGTCGAATCGACCGGCGGCTCGGCCTTCAACGTCAATGCCATCAAGGAAGGCGAGCTCGATTTCGGCACGACGCAGTCGGACGTGCTGTACAACGCCTTCAAGGGCGAGGGCGCCTTCAAGGAGGGCGGGGCACATGCCGACCTGCGCTCGGTCTTCTCGATCCATCCCGAGCCCTTCACCGTGCTCGCCCGTCCGGACGCGAACATCACGAAGTTCGAAGATTTCAAGGGCAAGCGCTTCAATGTCGGCAATCCCGGCTCGGGGACCCGCGACTCCATGGAGCGTCTGCTCGGGGCGATGGGCTGGACGCTCGCGGACTTCTCGCTCGCTTCGGAGCTGAAGGCCGACGAGCACGGCGCCGCGCTGTGCGACAACAAGATCGACGGCTTCTTCTACGGCGTCGGCCATCCATCGGCCAACATCCAGGACCCGACGACCACCTGCGGCGCGAAGCTCGTTTCCCTGACAGGACCGGCCGTCGAGAAGCTGCTGGCGGAGGCGCCCTATTATGCGAAGGCGACCATTCCGGGCGGCCTCTACAACAGCAATCCCGACGATACGGAGACGTTCGGGGTGCTCGCCACGCTGGTCACCTCCGCCAAGGTGCCGGAGGAAACCGTCTATCAGCTCGTCAAGTCGACCTTCGACAATTTCGAGGACTTCAAGGCGCTGCACCCGGCCTTCGCGAATCTCGACCCCGCGAAGATGATCAAGGACGGCCTTTCCGCGCCGCTCCATCCCGGTGCGGAGAAATACTACAAGGAGAAGGGCTGGCTCAAATAGGTTTCGCCGCCTGAAGGCAGCATGGCGGGCGCCGGGCCTAGAGGGGGGCGCCCGCACATGCGGGGAGTGCTGCGCGTCTCCTGGACGCGCAGCACTCCTCCGTATCGTTGTTTTGACCGCATTCCGACGTCGCCGGGAGTTTTCATCTGGCCGAAGGATGCTCCTGGGAGAGCAAGATGAGCGAAGCCAAACCGCAAACGGCCGAGGTCGATCTCGAACAGCTGGTGGCGGAGGCCGACACCGGCGGGCGCCATGCCGCCGGCGCCGCTGGCCGCGTGCTGCTATGGACGGCAGTCGCCTGGTCGCTGTTCCAATTGTGGGTCGCCTCGCCTCTCTCCTTCGTGCTCGGCTTCGGCATCCTCAACGACACGAAGGCACGTGCGATCCATCTCGGCTTCGCGCTGTTCCTGACCTATGTCGCTTATCCGGCCCTGCGCTCCTCGCCGCGCGAGCGCGTGCCTCCGCTCGACTGGGTGCTGGCCCTCGCTGGCGCGTTCGCGGGCTCCTACCTCTTCCTGTTCCACGACGCGCTTTCGCAGCGGCCCGGATTGCCGACGACGCTCGACCTGGCGACGGGCACGGCGGGCATCCTGCTGCTCCTCGAAGCCACGCGGCGTGCCCTCGGCCTGCCGATGGTCATGGTCGCCGTGGTTTTCATCATCTATACGTTCGGCGGGCAATACATGCCCGACGTGATCCAGCATCGCGGTGCGTCGCTGGTGAAATTCCTCAATCACCAATGGCTGACCACGGAAGGCGTGTTCGGCATCGCGCTCGGCGTCTCGACCAGCTTCGTCTTCCTTTTCGTGCTGTTCGGCACGCTTCTGGAAAAGGCCGGCGCAGGCAATTGGATGATGCAGATTTCCATCGCGCTGCTCGGGCACCTGCGCGGCGGCCCGGCCAAGGTGGCCGTCATATCGTCGGCGCTCAACGGCATCGTCTCCGGCTCCTCAGTGTCCAACGTGGTGTCAGGCGGCATCTTCACCATTCCCCTGATGAGACGCACGGGCCTGTCGGGCGTGAAGGCCGGCGCCATCGAGGCAAGCGCCTCCATCAACGGCCAGATCATGCCGCCCGTCATGGGCGCGGCCGCCTTCCTGATGGTGGAATATGTGGGCATTCCCTATTCGCAGGTGGTGAAGCACGCTCTCCTGCCGGCCGTCTTCTCCTATCTGGCGCTGCTCTATATCGTGCATCTCGAAGCCGTGAAGATGGGGCTGAAGCCAATTCCCCAGCGCCCGTCACCGGCCAGGGAACGCTTGCTGCGGATGGGAATCGGTATCTCCGGCAGCGTGCTGGCGCTCTGCATTCTCTATTACGGGATCGTCTTCGCCCAGAGGCTCCTCGGCGCGGCGGCACCTGTCGTGCTCGCCCTCGCCGGCGTCGGCCTCTACGTGGCGTCGGTCTGGTTCGCCTCGCGCTATCCCGATCTCGAACTCGATGATCCCAACGCTCCGATCCTCGAATTGCCGCGGGCGTGGGACGTGACGCGCACCGGTCTGGATTTCCTGCTTCCCATCGTCGTGCTGCTGTGGTGCCTGATGGTGGAGCAGATGTCGCCGGGCCTTTCGGCCTTTTGGGCTACCGTCACGATCATCGGCATTCTGGTCACGCGCAAGCCGCTGATGGCGCTGTTCCGCAACGAGGAACTCGCCGCCGCGATCCGTGCCGCCGGGGACGATCTCGTCGAGGGGCTGGCGCTCGGCGCGCGCAACATGATCGGCATCGCCGTGGCGACCGCCACGGCCGGCATCGTCGTCGGCACCATCACCCTCACGGGCCTCGGCCTCATGATGACCGAGCTGGTCGAGCTCATCTCCGGCGGCAATGTCGTCCTGATGCTGCTTCTGATCGCCGCGGTCAGCCTCGTGCTCGGCATGGGCATCCCAACCACCGCCAACTACATCCTCGTCGCCACGCTGATGGCGCCTGTCGTCGTCGATCTCGGCGCGCAGGCCGGGCTTGCAATCCCGCTGATCGCGGTCCACCTCTTCGTCTTCTATTTCGGGATCATGGCCGACATCACGCCGCCGGTGGGGCTCGCCGCCTTCGCCGCTGCCGCGATCTCGCGTGAAAGCCCGATCGCGACCGGCTTCCAGGGAGCGCTCTATTCGCTGCGAACGGCGATCCTGCCCTTCGTCTTCATCTTCAATCCGGCAATGCTCCTGATCGGAGTAGAAAGCTGGGCTCAAACCATCTGGGTGGGCGCGATCTCGCTCGCCGCCATCCTGCTCTTTTCCGCCGCGACGATGAACTATTTCGTGACCCGAAGCCGGCTCTGGGAGTCGGCCATCCTGCTCGTCGTCAGCTTCACCTTGTTCCGCCCGGACTGGTGGATCAACCAGATATCGGAGCCCTATCACGAGCTCCCGGCAAGCCAGCTCCTGACCGAAGTCGAGCAGGCGCGGCCCGGCCACCACGTCACTTTCATCATCGAGGGCATCGACCTCAACGGCGATGATGTGCGCAAGACCGTCACTCTTCCGATCGAAGCATCGGGCGCCGCGAGCGAGCGGTTGCGCGCGGTCGGGCTCACCCTGGCTGGCACGGGGGAAATGCTCACCATCACCAACGTCGCCTTCGGTTCCCAAGCCAAGCGCATCGGTCTGGAAGCGGGCTACGATGTCGCGGCCGTTCTGCGCAAGGCGGATCAGCCGTCGAGGGCCATCCCCATCGGTCTTGCCTTGGCAGCCACGGCGGGCATCGCGGCGCTCCAGGCGGCGCGCCGGCGAAAAACCTTGGGGACCGCGTCACAGCCGATTGGCGCCTGAAAGTTCCTGCGGGGGTGAGTATTGTCTCTCCCCGCGCATGTGCCTGTCGCATTTAGGCGGATCAGGGGCTTGCCCGCGCGGCCAATCCTCATTGCCGCTGGTATGAAAGGGCCACTTCATAGCACGCGTCGGTTGATCTAACTTCGGCGAATCGCGAATTCATGGCGGAACGCCGGGGCCATCGACATGCAGCAAAATGCTGTGCTGACCATTTTCATGCCTCTGGTGATCGCGATCGTCATGCTTGGTCTCGGCCTTTCGCTGACGCTCGAGGATTTTCGCAAGGTGCTGGCGCGGCCGAAGCCGGTCGTCGTGGCGCTGGTCTGCCAAGCGCTCGTCCTGCCGGTCGTCTGCTTCGGAATGGTCCACGCAATGGCGCTTCCGCCGGCGCTCGCGGTCGGCATGATGCTGCTCGCAGCGAGCCCGGGCGGAACGTCCGCCAGCCTTTACAGCCACCTCGCCGGCGGCGACGTGGCGCTCAACATCACCGTCACCGCGATCAACTCGGCCCTGGTGGTCGTCACCCTGCCGATCATCGTCAATCTCTCGCTGGTCGCCTTCTACGGCGAGGGCGTGGCGATACCCTTGCAGTTCAGCCAGATCCTGCTGTTCTTGGGACTTGTCGTCGTGCCGGCCGCCATCGGCATGGCTGTCCGCCGCCTTTACCCCGAACGCGCTATCAGTATGGAGCGGCCGGTCAAGATCCTGTCCCTTCTCTTCGTCGTGGTGCTGGTGGTCGTGGCGATCGTGCGGGAGTGGAACACGATCCTCATCTGGGGCCCGGTTATCGGGCTTGCGGTGCTCGCCTTCAACCTGACCAGCATGGCCCTGGGCTATTGGGTGCCGCGCTTCTTCAAACTCGACGAAAGGCAGTCGATCGCCATCTGTATGGAGATCGGCCTCCATAACGCCGTGCTGGTGATCACGATCGCCCTGAGCGAAGAGCTGCTGAACAATCCGGAGATGGCCATACCGCCGGCGCTTTACGGAATCGTCGCCTATATCACCGCCGCGTTCCTTATCGCATGGTTGAGGCGCCGGCCGGTTGCCGCGGTAAGCTCAATTCAATCGTAGACGGATCGGTAGGCCTGATAGAGCATCTCGCCGCGATCGGCCCTGAGATCGACGAGATCGCGGTTGGAGAGGCTTTCGATCTCGCTCACCAGGCGGCGATATTCGGCGCGTTTGGCCAACCTGTCCCGCGCGCGGGCGATAAGATTGGAGAAGACCATAGCTTTGTCCTTTCGGCGCCAGCTTTCCGGCGCGCTGCTTTCCTCCTCCTGCAAGAATGACATAGAGATACTGCAGTGCAAAATTTATTGCTGCAATGCAGCAATGCATGTTTTGCATGTCAGCGAAGTGCACGTCGCCACAATGTGGGTACCGACATGCTGTGGGAAGAGCGGTGACGCGCGCAGCTCACCACATCGACTTCTTATAGGATTCGTCGAGCCACGCATCGGTCGCGGAGGCGGGCTCGCTGAGGGCCAGCTGGTCCTTGAGGATCGTGCCGAGCGTCGGCAGCGTCGAACGGTCGATCCAGCTGTCCGGCCGCCACAGTTCGGAGCGCATGAAGGCTTTGGCGCAGTGCATGTAGGCGGCCCGCACCTTGACCACGATGACGCTGACCGGGGGGCGTCCTTCGACGGCCATGCTTTCGCGCAGCGCCTGGTCGGTGGTGATGCGGGCATCGCCATTGATGCGAAGCGTTTCGTTCATGCCCGGGATCAGGAACAGCAGGCCGACGGCGGGATTGACGAGAATGTTTTCCAGCGTGTCGAGCCGGTTGTTGCCGGGCCGGTCGGGAATGGCGATCGTGTTGTCGTCGAGTATGGCGACGAAGCCGGGCTTGTCGCCCTTCGGCGTGACGTCGCCATTGCCGTTGGCGTCGGAGGAGCCGATCAGCACGAACGGACTTTTCGAGATGAAGCCGCGACAGTGGGCGTCGAGCGCCCTCAACTCCTTGCGCAGCGCGCCTTCTCCCGGTTGCTTGTAGATCGAGCGCAGTTCTTCGCGTGTGCCGACGAATTCCATCAACGTCCCCCTCGCATGGCGTGGTGCGACGTTACTTCGGTTCGGCCGGCGTGAAAACCCGCCGCGGCGAATGCTACTTCTGGGCGCGCTCGTCCAGCGAATGTCGCATGATCAGCGGCATCTGGCTGAAGGTGAAGACCAGGGTGATCGGCATGATGCCCCAGACCTTGAAGGCCACCCAGGCGTCGGTCGAGAATGTCCGCCACACGATTTCGTTGACGATCGCCAGGAACAGGAAGAACAGGCCCCAGCGGAAGGTGAGCTTTTTCCAGCCTTCGGCGTCGAGGCGGAAGGCTGAATCGAAGACGTAGCCGAGTAGCGACTTGCCGAAGGCAAGCCCGCCCAGCAGCACCGCCCCGAACAGCGTGTTGACGATGGTGGGCTTCATCTTGATGAAGACGTCATCCTGCAGCCAGAGCGTCAGCGCGCCGAACACGAACACGACCACGCCCGAGACCAGCGGCATCAAAGGCAAGGTTCTGGTGAGGAGCCACGAGACGGCGAGCGCGACTGCGGTCGCCACCATGAAGAGCCCGGTCGCCAGGAAGATCGGCCCGCCGAACGTGCCGAGCGCCGGGAACTGCGCGATCAGAGCCTCGCCGCGCGTGTTGGCGAAGAAGAAGACCAGAAGAGGTCCGAGCTCCAGCGCGAGCTTCAGGAACGGATTGATCTCCTTCTTCTTCGGATCGGTGGGGCCGCGCTCGAGGATCGGTTCGTTCATGATTACGCCACTCCGGCGATCGCCTTGGCGAAGTCGCTTGCGGAAAACGGTTCGAGGTCGTCGACCTGTTCGCCGACGCCGATGAAATAGACCGGCAGTTTATGCTTGGCGGCGATGGCGACCAAGATGCCGCCGCGCGCCGTGCCGTCGAGCTTGGTCATGACCAGACCGTTGACGCCGGCCACATTGCGGAAGATCTCGACCTGGTTCAGCGCGTTCTGACCGGTGGTGGCGTCGACCGTCTGCAGCACCGTGTGCGGCGCTTCCGGATCGAGCTTGCCGAGCACGCGCACGATCTTCTCGAGCTCCGCCATCAGCTCGGCCTTGTTCTGAAGGCGGCCCGCCGTGTCGATGATCAGCACATCGGAACCCGCCTGCTTGGCTTTCTCGAAGGCGTCGTAGGCGAGGCCCGCCGCGTCGGCGCCGAGCTTGGAGGAGACGACCGGCGAGCCGGTCCGCTCGCCCCAGATCTTGAGCTGCTCGATCGCCGCCGCGCGGAACGTGTCGCCGGCTGCGAGCGTCACGGAAAGCCCCCCTTCGGTGAGCTTGGCCGCGAGCTTGCCGATCGTGGTGGTCTTGCCGGTGCCGTTGACGCCCACCACCAGGATCACATGTGGCTTGTGGGAGAGGTCCAGCTCGAGCGGGAGGGCGACGGGCTTCAGCACCTTCTCGACTTCCTCGGCCATGATCGTGCGGACCTCCTCGTCCGACACGTTCTTGCCGTAGCGTCCGGAGGCGAGCGCGTCGGTGACGCGCAACGCGGTCTCGACGCCCAGGTCGGCGCGGATCAGCACGTCCTCCAGGTCCTGCAGCGTGTCCTCGTCGAGCTTGCGCTTGGTGAAGACGCCGGCAATGTTGCCGGAGAGCTCCCTGGACGAGCGCGACAGGCCATGCTTCAGTCGCTGGAACCAGGAAAGCCTCGGTGCCGGCTCGGCCGGCTTTGCCGCCTCGGCTTTCTGCTGCACCTTCTTGCTGACCGTCACCCGGCCCGCTGGCGTCGCGGTGATGTCTCTCGTTTGGCCAGCGGCCGGCAATTCCGGGACGGGCGGAGCCTCCTCGAGGGCGCCAGATTCTACGCCGACGTCCCCCCGATCGGCCTCGTCGATCGATCTCTCCTCCGAGGAGGAGGGAGGCGCGACGTCATGCGACGGGTCTGCAATGGGGACATGGCCACTGTCGGTCCTGCCTTCGGCAAGCCCGATGACTGGCTCCGTGCCAGGCAAGGGCGCCTCGGTCGGGCGCGCTTCCTGCGGGGCACCGAGCGCAGGCGAGCTCTTGCGCTGCTCCTCGGCAGGGGCCGAGGGAGCGGGTTCTGCCTTGCTCGGCGATTCTTCGACGGTGGGGCCTTGTTCTTCGGGGACCCCACCCAGATCGGCTTCCCCGATCGTTGGCGCGGCATGAGGCGTCTCCTCGACCGCAGCCCTTGTCGGCGTTTCCGGGGAAGGGGCCGGGGTTGCTGGCGGGGTCGGTATTTCGACCGGCGCCGGCTCGGATGCCGACGGTTCGATTTCCGGCTGCGCAGGCTCGGGCTCGACGGCGGGTTCGGCCGGCGGCGTCGCGACTTCGACCTGTGGCTGCCGAGGCTGTGGTTCCGGCGGCTGCGCGGGCGGTGCCGGATGCGGCACCTGCGGCGTCTCCTCGGGCTCGGTCGGCTCGGGAGCCGGGGACGGCTCAGGCGATGACGCAGACGGCTCGGGCTCCTGCGGGCCAGGGCCGGCCTGCTCGGGCAGCTCCTGAGGCCGCAATTCCTCCGCCGGGGGCGCCGCCTGCTCGTTCTCCTCGGCCTGCTTGCGGCCGAAGGAAAAGACCTTCTTGATGAAATTGAACGCCATCGATCGTTCCGTCAGGCCGCGCGCGCGGCGAGGGGAGAAGCCAGCAGCTGGCGACCGTCATGCCCGGTCACGACAGCCTCGACGATCTCGCCCGGCACGCCCCCGGCGATCGTGGCGAGGGTGAACCCTTCGGTGCGGCCGAGCCCGTCACGCTCGACGAGCAGCGATTGGCGCGTGCCGGAAAGGGCGGCGAGATGCACCCGGTAGGCCCTGTCGCCCGCGGCGCGAAGGCGTGCGGCCCGTTCCTTCACGACGCCGCGGTCCACCTGCGGCATGCGAGCCGCCGGTGTTCCCTGCCGTGGCGAGAACGGGAAGACGTGGAGGTGGGTGAGGCCGCATTCCTCGACGATTTTCAGCGAGTTCTCGAACATCGCTTCGGTCTCGGTCGGGAAACCGGCGATGATATCGGCGCCGAAGACGATCTCAGGACGAAGCCGGCGCACCTCCTCGCAAAAGCGGATGGAATCGTCGCGCAGGTGTCGCCGCTTCATGCGCTTCAGGATCATGTCGTCGCCCGCCTGGAGCGACAAATGGAGATGCGGCATCAGTCGCCTCTCGTTCGCCACGGCGTCGAGCAGATCGTCGTCGGCCTCGATCGAATCGATCGAGGAAAGGCGCAGCCGCCGGATGTCCGGAATCTGTTTCAGGATGGTCTTCACCAGCTTGCCGAGCTTCGGGGCGCCTGGCAGGTCGGCACCGTAGCTCGTCATGTCGACGCCGGTCAGCACCACTTCGGCATAGCCGTTGCCGGCGAGCCGCTTCACCTGCTCGATCACGGCGCCCATTGGCACCGAGCGCGAATTGCCCCGCCCGTAGGGAATGATGCAGAAGGTGCAGCGGTGGTCGCAGCCATTCTGGACCTGGACGAAGGCGCGAGCACGGCCCTCTATGGCATCGACCATGTGAGCGGCCGTCTCGCGCACGCTCATGATGTCGTTGACGCGCGCCTTCTCCGTGTCGTTGACGCCGAAGTCGGGAAGCGCGCGGTAGCTCGACGCCTTCAGCTTCTCCTCGTTGCCGAGCACGAGGTCGACCTCGCCCATCGCGGTGAAGGCTGCCGGGTCGGTCTGCGCCGCGCAGCCGGTGACGATGATGCGGGCGTCCGGATTCTCGCGACGCGCCTTGCGGATGGACTGCTTGGCTTGCCGCACGGCTTCGGCGGTCACCGCGCAGGTGTTGAAGATCACCGCGCCGCCCGTCAGGCCAGCCAGCCCGGCCGTCTCTGCCTCGCGGCGCATCACCTCCGATTCATAGGTGTTCAGCCGGCAGCCGAATGTCACGATGTCGACGGCCATCAGGCGACATCCTGTCGGTCACGGTCCCAGGCGCCGGTCCCGGCATCGAAGGTGCCGGAGAATTCCCACTCGGCCGGGCCGGTCATGACCACGTGGTCGTCGTCACGCCATTCGATGAGCAGCGGGCCGCCCGGCACGGTCACGGTCACCCTGCGGCCCGTGCGCCCGGTCCGTACGCCGCTGACGGCCGCGGCACAGGCCGCGGTTCCGCATGCCCGCGTCAGCCCCGCGCCGCGCTCCCAGGTGCGGATGGTCATGGCGTCCGGCTCCGTCACCCGGGCGATGGTGATGTTGGCCCGCTCCGGGAAGATCGGGTGGTTCTCCAGGAGCGGCCCGAAGCGATCGAGTTCATAGGTCCACACGTCGCGATCGACCCAGAAGATCGCGTGCGGGTTACCCATGGAGGCGACCGATGGCGAATGCAGCACCGGAGCGTCGATGGGCCCGACCTGCAGTTCGATCATGCGCGTGTCATGGAATTCCTCGGCAAGCGGGATATCCTTCCAGCCGAAACGCGGCACGCCCATGTCGACGGAGATCAGGCCGTCGGCATGCTCCTCGGCCGTCAGGATGCCGGCGATCGTCTCGAAGGTGAACCGCTTGCGTCCGGTCTCGGCGGCCAGCGCCTGGACCACGCAGCGCATGCCGTTGCCGCAGGCCTGCGCCCTCGACCCGTCGGAATTGATGATCTCGACGTAATTTTCGGTGCCCGGCGTACGCGGGTCGTGGATCGCCATGATCTGGTCGAAGCGGGTGGCCGGATCGGCATTGAGCGCGATCGCTGCGGCGGCCGACACGCGATCCGCGCGGCCGCGCATGTCGGCGACGATGATCTCGTTGCCGAGCCCGTTCATCTTGGCGAATTGCGCTCTCGCGGTCATTCTAGGGCTTGCTTCCCCGAGGCCTGTTCCGTTTGGGCGCTATATGGCGGAAACCGCCGCGAATTACCAGTGCAAGCAGGCTCAGGCTATGGCGATGATGCCGAAGAGAACGAGCAGGAACAGGACAAGCACGACGACGATGAGCAAGCGCGCCGCCGTCAGCGCGGTGCCGGCCAGCGTGTTGAAGCCGAGAAGGCCGGCGATCGCTGCCACGACGAGAAGGATGAGGATCCATTTGATCATTGGGTACTTACCTCCATCGCGAGGGGAACGTAGCGATGGAGGTTCGGTTCCCCGCCCGCGTGTACGCACTCCAACGATGGAGCCGGACGTTGCACGAGAAGCGTGGCAGAAGCGCAACAGTTGTCGGATGGATACGCTATTTTAACCATGTGATGTTGCAATTTCGCCAACATCGCGGATTTGGTTGCGATTGATAAGGATCGGCCGAGGCGTAGCGAGCTTCGACGGAGGGTTTAATGAATTTCTCGAAGATGGGCGTGGTTTCGGTGGCTTTGATGGCATTGGCCACGGCCGGGTGCTCGAGCTCACGGTTTTCGTCGCTGGAGTCGCGGCCAGAGCCGCTGACGCCCGCGCCGTCAGGCACCGTCACCGGTTCGCAACTGCCGCCACCGGCTCAGCCGGGCACTTTTCCGCCCCCTCCCAACGCCGGCGCCCAGGTCGCGGCACTTCCCGCCGAGCCGCCGGCTGGCGCGCCGGACCTCACCGCGGCAAACGTCGCCGGCGTGTGGAACGCCTCCGTCTCCGGTCAGAGCTGCAAGGTGGCGACGCCCCAGACCAAATTCGGTTCAGGCTTTCGCGCCGGCCCGCTGCGCTGCCCCGCTCCGCTCGATGGGGTGAAGTCGTGGAACGTTTCCGGCAAGCAGCTTACGCTCTATGACGAAAGTGGCGGCACGCTCGCCCGCCTCTATTCTTCGGGCGCGGAGAGGTTCGACGGGCAAACCGAAGGCGGCCTGCCGGTTTCGCTCTCCAGGTAACGAGCACCACGACGCTTTCCGGACCAGCTGATGCATCATCTGCGCGACGGCATACAGACGCACCCTTCCGTCGTGCAGCGCTACAACCATCTCGTCGAAACGGGCGCGATCGGGCATGACGAGGCGCAGGAAGGTGTCGCCAAGGCGCTGGACGGGCTGATCGGCGAGATCGCGGCGAAAAGGCTGGCGGCGAAGTCCAGTTCCCTCGGCTGGCTGTTCGGGCGCAAGCGCAAGCCGGAGCCGGTCAAGGGTCTCTATATCTATGGCAGCGTCGGTCGCGGCAAGACCATGCTGATGGACATGTTCTTCGAGCTTGTGCCCGTGCGGCGCAAGCGGCGTGCTCATTTCAACGACTTCATGGCCGACGTGCACGACCGCATCCAGAAGCAGCGAGCGGCGCGCAAGAATGGCGAGACGAGGGAAGACGATCCCATTCCGCCGGTCGCCAAGGCCCTTGCCGAAGAGGCGTGGGTGCTTTGCTTCGACGAATTCACGGTGACCGACATCGCCGACGCCATGATCCTGTCGCGGCTCTTCTCGGCGCTGTTCGCCGAAGGCGTCGTGCTGGTGGCCACCTCCAACGTGGTGCCCGACGAACTTTATCGCGACGGTCTGAACCGGCAGCTGTTCGTGCCGTTCATCGCCATCTTGAAGCAGCACGCCGGGGTGCTGTCGCTGGACGCCAAAAAGGATTACCGGCTGGAAAAGCTGGATAACCTTCCGGTTTATCTTACGCCGCTCGGAGCGGAGGCCGACGCCAGGATGGATGCGGCCTGGGCGACCGCAACGGAGGGGCATGGCATCGCTCCGGCCGAAATCGTCGTGAAAGGACGTCATGTCCCGATCCCGCGCGCGGCCGGCTCGGCTGCCCGCTTCACGTTCCACGACCTCTGCGAAAAGCCGCTCGGCGCACGCGACTATTTGGCGATCGTGGAACGCTTCGATACGATCTTCCTCGATCACGTGCCGGTCCTTGCCGAAGGAAAGCGTAACGAGACGAAGCGCTTCATTCTCCTCGTCGACACGATTTACGATCGCAAGGTGAGATTGATCGCGAGCGCGGAGGCTCCGCCGCAAGGGCTCTATCTCGGCAAGCGCGGGACGGAAGCCTTCGAGTTCGACCGCACGGTCTCGCGGCTGATCGAAATGCAGAGCCGCGACTGGGCCATGCGCTCCGGCCCGCATCGAGTCGAGCTGGGCGCCGAAGGCGGCTGACGGTCGGATGAGGAGTGCCCGCACCTGACGCGGCTCATACATTCGCACAAATTCTTACGTTTACGTAAATGCCAGTCAATCTAAACGATTGAAAAACTTAGCGCCCAAAGAATCGGTTGAATATTTCGGCCCGGAGCGCTATCTGCAGCCCTGAAATCCCGGCCCTTCAGGCCTGTCCTTTCATGCCCACCACAGCGCCGTCCGTGACGGTTCAGACAAGGGATACTCTCCACCATGGCTCGTAACAAGATCGCCCTCATCGGCTCAGGCATGATCGGCGGCACCCTCGCCCATATGATCGGCCTCAAGGAACTCGGCGACGTCACGATGTTCGACATCGCCGAAGGCATCCCGCAGGGCAAGGGCCTGGATATCGCCCAGTCCTCACCGGTGGACGGCTTCGATGCGCGCTTTGCCGGCGCCAACGACTATTCCGCGATCGAGGGCGCCGACGTCTGCATCGTCACCGCCGGCGTGCCGCGCAAGCCCGGCATGAGCCGCGACGATCTTCTCGGCATCAACCTGAAGGTCATGGAGCAGGTCGGCGCCGGCATCAAGAAATACGCGCCGAACGCATTCGTGATCTGCATCACCAACCCCCTCGACGCCATGGTCTGGGCGCTGCAGAAATTCTCCGGCCTGCCCAAGAGCCACGTCGTCGGCATGGCCGGCGTGCTGGACTCCGCCCGCTTCCGCTATTTCCTCGCCGAGGAGTTCAAGGTTTCCGTCGAGGATGTGACCGCCTTCGTGCTCGGCGGCCATGGCGACACGATGGTGCCGCTCACCCGCTACTCCACCGTCGCCGGCATTCCGCTGCCCGACCTCGTCAAGATGGGCTGGACGTCTCAGGAGAAGCTCGACCAGATCGTGCAGCGCACCCGTGACGGTGGCGCCGAGATCGTCGGCCTGCTGAAGACCGGCTCGGCCTATTACGCGCCCGCCTCCTCGGCCATCGCCATGGCGGAAGCCTACCTCAAGGACAAGAAGCGCGTGCTCCCCTGCGCGGCCCATCTCGCCGGCCAGTACGGTGTCAAGGACATGTATGTCGGCGTGCCCACCGTGATCGGCGCAGGCGGCATCGAACGCATCATCGAGATCGATCTCAACAAGGCAGAGCAGGCGATGTTCGACAAGTCGGTCGCCGCCGTGCAGGGCCTGTGCGAGGCCTGCATCGGGATCGCGCCGAATCTCGGCGCGAAGTAAGGAGGTTCTGCCCGTGAATATCCACGAGTATCAAGCCAAGCAGCTGCTGAAGGGTTACGGTCTTCCCGTGGCCGAAGGCGTCCCCGTGCTCAAGGTCGAGGAAGCCGCTGCGGCGGCGGCCCGGCTGCCGGGACCGCTCTATGTCGTGAAGAGCCAGATCCATGCCGGCGGGCGCGGCAAGGGCAAGTTCAAGGAACTCGGCCCGGACGCCAAGGGCGGCGTGCGGCTGTCGCGCTCGGCCGACGAGGTGGTCGCCAACGTCAAGGAAATGCTCGGCAACACGCTCGTCACCAAGCAGACCGGCCCGTCCGGCAAGCAGGTCAACCGCCTCTATATCGAAGACGGCGCCGACATCGACCGCGAGCTCTATCTGTCGATCCTCGTCGACCGCACGGTTGGCCGCATCGCTTTCGTCGTCTCGACCGAAGGCGGCATGGACATCGAGCAGGTGGCCCACGATACGCCGGAGAAGATCGTCACCCTGGCGATCGACCCCGACAAGGGCGTGACCGCCCAGGACGTGGCCGCGCTCAACGACGCGCTGAAGCTCACGGGCGAGGCGGCAAAGGACGGCGAAGCGGTGTTCCCGGCGCTCTACAAGGCCTTCGTCGAGAAGGACATGAGCCTGCTGGAGGTCAACCCGCTGATCGTCATGTCCAACGGGCGGCTGCGGCTGCTCGATGCCAAGGTATCCTTCGACAACAACGCGCTTTTCCGTCACCCGGATGTAGTGGAGCTGCGCGACACGACGGAAGAGGACCAGAAGGAGATCGAGGCGTCCAAATACGACCTGGCCTATGTCGCCCTCGACGGCAATATCGGCTGCATGGTCAACGGCGCCGGGCTCGCCATGGCGACCATGGACATCATCAAGCTCTACGGCGCCGAGCCGGCGAACTTCCTCGATGTCGGCGGCGGCGCGTCCAAGGAGAAGGTGACGGCGGCATTCAAGATCATCACCGCCGATCCGGCCGTGAAGGGCATCCTGGTGAACATCTTCGGCGGCATCATGAAATGCGACGTGATCGCCGAGGGCGTGGTGGCCGCGGTCAAGGAAGTGGGGCTCAAGGTGCCGCTGGTCGTGCGCCTTGAGGGCACCAATGTCGATCTCGGCAAGAAGATCCTGCGCGAGAGCGGCCTGAACGTCACGCCGGCCGACGACCTCGACGACGCGGCCAAGAAGATCGTCGCCGCGGTGAACGGATAGAGCCGTCGCGGGCAGGCGGGGGCTCATCCGAGCCCCTGCCGCCAGGCGATGCGGTCCCCACCCCAATTCGAACGGAAACGGCATGTCCATCCTCGTCAACAAAGACACCAAGGTCCTCGTCCAGGGCCTCACCGGCAAGACCGGCAGCTTCCATACCGAGCAGGCGCTCGCCTATCACGGCACCAAGATGGTCGGCGGCATCCACCCCAAGAAGGGCGGAGAGACCTGGACGGGCGCCGGTGGCGAAACCCTTCCGATCTTCGCCACCGTGGCCGAGGGCCGCGACAAGACCGGCGCCGACGCGTCGGTGATCTATGTCCCGCCGGCAGGCGCTGCCGAGGCCATCATCGAGGCCATCGACGCGGAGATCCCGCTCATCGTCTGCATCACCGAGGGCATCCCGGTGACGGACATGGTCAAGGTCAAGGCCAGGCTGGACAAGTCCAAGTCGCGCCTCATCGGCCCGAACTGCCCGGGCGTGCTCACCCCGAACGAATGCAAGATCGGCATCATGCCGGGCAACATCTTCCGCAAGGGCTCGGTGGGCGTCGTGTCGCGTTCGGGAACGCTGACCTATGAGGCGGTGTTCCAGACCACCAATGCCGGCCTCGGCCAGACGACGGCCGTCGGCATCGGCGGCGACCCCGTCAAGGGCACCGAGTTCATCGACGTGCTGGAGATGTTCCTGGCTGACGACGAGACGAAGTCGATCATCATGATCGGCGAGATCGGCGGCTCGGCCGAGGAGGACGCCGCGCAGTTCCTCAGGGATGAAGCCAAGCGCGGGCGCAAGAAGCCGATGGCCGGCTTCATCGCCGGGCGCACGGCTCCGGCCGGCCGCACCATGGGCCATGCCGGCGCTGTCATCTCCGGCGGCAAGGGCGGGGCGGAAGACAAGATCGCAGCGATGGAAGCGGCGGGCATACGCGTGTCGCCATCGCCGGCGCGCCTCGGCACGACGCTGCTCGAGGCGCTCAAGAGCTGACGAACAAGGGCGGCGGCCTTCATATCGGGCCGCCGCCCGCTCATGTGACGGACGGGTCCCGAAAAGAAGGGCCGGGCGGCCATATTGAGGGCACGGTTCGGGGAAAGAACGGACCCGTTCGATGGAAGCGGCACGGGCCGCGCAAAAGGAGACGGAGCGAAAGCTCCGATTTGAAGATGGCACGGCAGGATCAGGCCAACGACCAATTTTCCCTCACCTCGTTCCTTTATGGCGGCAATGCCGATTATATCGAGGAGCTCTATTCCAGTTACCAGGACGATCCGTCCTCGGTGAACGAGGAATGGCGCGAGTTCTTCTCGGGGCTGAAAGACGAGGCGAGCGACGTCAGGAAGAACGCCAAGGGCGCTTCCTGGTCGAAGCAGAACTGGCCGATCGCCGCCAATGGCGAGCTGGTGTCGGCGCTGGACGGCAATTGGGGCCAGGTCGAGAAGCACGTGGAGAAGAAGGTGCGCGACAAGGCGGCCGCCGGCGGCGTGTCGCTCAGCGATGGCGACGTGCTTCGGGCCACGCGCGATTCCGTGCGCGCCATCATGATGATCCGCGCCTATCGCATGCGCGGCCACCTTCATGCCAATCTCGACCCGCTCGGTCTCGCCAAGCCCATCGAGGACTACAACGAGCTGTCGCCGCTCACCTACGGCTTCACCGAGGCCGACTACGACCGCAAGATCTTCATCGACAACGTGCTGGGGCTCGAATACGCGACCATCCGGCAGATGCTGGAGATCCTGAAGCGCACCTATTGTTCGACGCTCGGCGTCGAGTTCATGCACATCTCCGATCCCGAGGAGAAGGCCTGGATCCAGGAGCGCATCGAAGGCGTCGACAAGGGTATCGCCTTCACCGATGCCGGCAAGAAGGCCATCCTGCACAAGCTGGTCGAGGCGGAAGGCTTCGAGCAGTTCATCGACGTCAAGTACAAGGGCACCAAGCGTTTCGGTCTCGATGGCGGCGAAGCGCTGATTCCGGCGCTGGAGCAGATCATCAAGCGCGGCGGCTCGCTGGGGATGGAAGAGATCGTGCTGGGGATGGCCCATCGCGGCCGCCTCAACGTCCTTTCGCAGGTCATGGGCAAGCCCCATCGCGCCATCTTCCACGAGTTCAAGGGCGGCTCCTATGCGCCGGACGACGTCGAGGGTTCGGGCGACGTCAAGTATCACCTCGGCGCCTCGTCGGACCGGGAGTTCGACGGCAACAAGGTGCATCTGTCGCTGACCGCCAACCCTTCGCATCTCGAGATCGTCGATCCCGTGGTGATGGGCAAGGCGCGCGCCAAGCAGGACCAGCTCTACGGCCGAAAGCGCGAGGAGATCGTGCCGCTGGCCGAGCGCGCCAAGGTGCTGCCGCTGCTGCTCCATGGCGACGCCGCCTTCGCCGGCCAGGGCGTGATCGCGGAGATCCTCGGCCTCTCCGGCTTGCGCGGTCACCGCGTCGCGGGCACGCTGCATTTCATCATCAACAACCAGATCGGCTTCACCACCAACCCCCGCTTCTCGCGTTCGTCGCCCTATCCGTCGGACGTCGCCAAGATGATCGAGGCGCCGATCTTCCACGTGAACGGCGACGACCCGGAGGCCGTGGTCTACGCGGCCAAGATCGCGATCGAGTTCCGCATGCGCTTCCACAAGCCGGTGGTGGTGGACATGTTCTGCTATCGCCGCTTCGGCCACAACGAAGGCGACGAGCCGGGCTTCACCCAGCCGATCATGTATCGCTCGATCCGCAACCATAAGACGACGCTGCAGCTCTATGCGGAGAAGCTGATCGGCGAAGGGCTTGTCACGCAAGCCGAGGTCGACGCGATGAAGGCCGAGTGGCGCGCCCATCTCGAGGCCGAGTTCGAATCGGGCCAGAGCTACAAGCCCAACAAGGCCGACTGGCTGGACGGCGCGTGGACCGGGCTCCGGACCGCCGACCAGCAGGACGAGCTGCGCCGCGGCAAGACCGCCGTGCCGCTGAAGACGCTGAAGGAGATCGGCAAGAAGCTCACCGAAGTCCCGCGGGACTTCGAGGTCCACCGCACCATCGGACGCTTCCTCGACAATCGCCGGCAAGCGATCGAATCGGGCGAGGGCATCGACTGGGCGACCGGCGAGGCGCTGGCCTTCGGCTCGATCCTGCTCGAGGGCAACCCGATCCGCCTTTCCGGCCAGGATTCCGAGCGCGGTACCTTCTCGCAGCGCCACTCCGTGCTGTACGACCAGCGCGACGAGAACCGCTATATCCCGCTGAACAACCTGTCCGCGGCCCAGGCCAACTACGAGGTCATCAACTCGATGCTCTCGGAAGAAGCCGTGCTCGGCTTCGAGTATGGCTATTCGCTGGCCGATCCCAAGGCGTTGACGCTGTGGGAAGCGCAGTTCGGCGATTTCGCCAACGGCGCCCAGGTCGTCTTCGACCAGTTCATCTCGTCGGGCGAGCGAAAGTGGCTGAGAATGTCGGGCCTGGTGTGCCTGCTGCCGCATGGCTATGAGGGGCAGGGGCCGGAGCATTCGTCCGCCCGGCTGGAGCGCTTCCTCCAGCTTTGCGCCGAAGACAACATGCAGGTGGCCAACGTCACCACGCCGGCCAACTATTTCCACATCCTGCGCCGGCAGCTCAAGCGCGACTTCCGCAAGCCGCTGATCCTGATGACGCCGAAGTCGCTCCTGCGCCACAAGCGCGCGGTCTCGACCCTGTCGGAGATGTCGGGCGAGAGCTCGTTCCACCGCCTGTTGTGGGACGACGCGCAATATCTGGACGGCCAGGCGATCAAGCTGGTCAAGGATTCCAAGATCCGCCGGGTCGTGCTCTGCTCGGGCAAGGTCTATTACGACCTTTACGAGGAGCGTGAGAAGCGCGGCATCGATGACGTCTATCTGCTGCGCGTCGAGCAGCTCTATCCCTTCCCGGCCAAGGCGCTGATCACGGAATTGTCGCGCTTCCGCAACGCGGAGATGGTGTGGTGCCAGGAGGAGCCCAAGAACATGGGCGCCTGGTCGTTCATCGACCCGTATTTGGAATGGGTGCTCGCCCATATCGACGCCAAGCATCAGCGCGTGCGCTATACCGGCCGTCCCGCGGCGGCATCTCCCGCGACCGGTCTCATGTCCAAGCATCTGGCGCAGCTCGAGTCCCTGCTCGAGGACGCGCTCGGCGAACAAGGCTAAATCAGGAAAACAACCGATGGCTACCGAAATCCGCGTTCCGACCCTCGGCGAATCCGTCACCGAGGCGACCATCGGAAAATGGTTCAAGAAGACAGGCGACGCCGTCGCGGTCGATGAGCCGCTGGTCGAGCTCGAGACCGACAAGGTGACGGTCGAGGTGCCGGCTCCCACCGCCGGCACCCTGTCCGAGATCGCCGTCAAGGAAGGCGAGACGGTGAATGTCGGCGCCCTGCTCGGCACCATCGCGGCCGGCGCTGCCGCTTCGGCGAAGCCCGCCGAGGCGAAGCCGGAAGCCGTCGCCCAGGCGGCCGGTAATTCCGGCGCGTCGACGGTCCGGGAGGCCGAGGCCAAGACCGCGAAGATCGCCGGCTCGCCGCCGGTCACGGAACGGACCATGCCGCCGGCGCCCGCCGCCGCGAAGCTGCTCGCCGAGGCCAATGTGTCGGCCGACCAGATCGCCGGCTCCGGCAAGCGCGGCCAAGTGCTGAAGGGCGACGTGCTCGACGCCATCGCCAGGGGCGCGGGCGCGCAGCCGGCGCCGGCTCCGGCCGCCGCTCCCGTTACCGCGCGGGCGCCGTCGCCGGCCGATGACGAGGCGCGCGAGGAGCGCGTGCGCATGACCAAGCTGCGCCAGACCATCGCGCGCCGGCTCAAGGAAGCGCAGTCGACGGCCGCCATGCTGACCACCTTCAACGAGGTGGACATGAAGGCGGTGATGGACCTGCGCGCCAAGTACAAGGACGTTTTCGAGAAGAAGCATGGCGTGAAGCTCGGCTTCATGGGCTTCTTCACCAAGGCGGTGACGCATGCGCTCAAGGAGATCCCGGCCGTCAACGCCGAGATCGACGGCACCGACATCATCTACAAGGACTACGCCCATATCGGCGTCGCCGTCGGCACCGACAAGGGGCTCGTGGTGCCGGTGGTGCGCAATGCAGACAGCATGAGCATCGCCGAGATCGAGAAGGAGATCGGCCGACTTGGCGTGGCGGCGCGCGACGGCAAGCTCGCCGTCACCGACATGCAGGGCGGCACCTTCACCATCTCGAACGGGGGTGTCTACGGCTCGCTGATGTCGACGCCGATCCTCAATGCGCCGCAATCCGGCATTCTCGGCATGCACAAGATCCAGGAGCGCCCGGTGGTCGTCGGCGGTCAGATCGTGATCCGTCCGATGATGTATCTGGCGCTCTCCTACGATCACCGCATCGTCGACGGCAAGGAGGCCGTCACCTTCCTTGTGCGCGTGAAGGAGAGCCTCGAGGACCCGGAGCGCCTGGTGCTGGACCTCTAGCTCCAGTTCGGCGGCGACGAGCAAGACGGGACGGCCAGGCGCCGTCCCGCCTGTTGAGGGAGAGGACCATCCGGCATGGCTTTCGAACCCGACATTCCCCCTATCCAGGTGCATCTGTGCGTCAGGCGCGGCAAGGCCGCGATCGCCTTCTACGAAGAGGCGTTCGGGGCGATAGAGACCTACGAGCAGATGGCCCAGGACGGCCAGCGCGTGCTTCACGCGAATCTGTCGATGTTCGGCACCGAAGTGATGCTGCATGACGAATTTCCCGAATTCGGCGCGGATGTGCTGTCGCCGGAAAGCCGTGGCGGCGCGGGTTTGACGATCACCGTCAATCTCAAGGCGCCCGCCGACGTCGATCAAGCGGTCGATCGGGCCGTCGCTGCGGGCGCGCTCGTTTCCGCGCCGGTTGCGGACATGTTCTGGGGCGCCCGCTACGGCAGGGTGCAGGATCCGTTCGGCCACGTCTGGGCCTTCAACGCACCGCTCGGGAAGGCGAGATGAGGCGTCGTGATTCCTCGCGTCCCCTCTGTCCTGCCGGGCATCCCCCTCACAAGGGGGGATTGGCAGTCCGCTTTGGTTTCGCCAATCGCCGGTTCCAGAGGATCGACGACATTGCCGCCGCTGATCTCCCCCCTTGTGGGGGAGATGTCCGGCAGGACAGAGGGGTGTGTCGTAAGGCACTGACCGCCTCCGTCGCGCTGATGCTGGGCATCGCCTCTGGCGGACAGGGATCGTCCAAATTGCCCTTCGATGTTTTCGCATTGAAGGGTTGTCATGAATGAATGGCTCCGCCATGGCGCGAAAGCGCGGCGGATCATAGATGCGGTTGGCAAAAGGAATTGTTGCAATGTCTTATGATGTCGTGGTGATTGGAACCGGGCCTGGGGGCTATGTCTGCGCGATCAAGGCAGCGCAGCTCGGATTGAAGACGGCCGTTGTCGAGAGGCGCCCGACCCATGGCGGCACTTGCGTGAATGTCGGCTGCATTCCGTCCAAGGCGTTGCTCCATGCGTCGGAGGTCTTCGCCGAGGCGAGCCACGGCTTCGAGGCGCTGGGCGTCGAAATCGCCAAGCCGAAGCTCAACCTCGCTCGGATGCTGGACCACAAAACCCAGACCGTCGACCAGAACGTCAAGGGTCTCGACTTCCTGATGAAGAAGAACAAGATCGACGTGCTGCGCGGCACCGGGCGCATCGCCGCCGCCGGCAAGGTGGCCGTCACCGGCGACGACGGCAAGGTTCAGGAAATCGAGACGCAGAACATCGTCATTGCCACGGGGTCGGACGTCAACGGCATTCCCGGCGTGAATTTCGAATTCGACGAGAAGGTGATCGTGTCCTCGACCGGGGCTCTGGAACTGGAGAAGGTGCCCGGCCATCTGGTGGTGGTCGGCGGCGGCGTGATAGGGCTCGAGCTCGGCTCCGTCTGGGGCCGGCTCGGCGCCAAGGTAACGGTCGTGGAGTTCCTCGACACGATCCTCGGTGGCATGGACGGCGAGGTGGCCAAGCAGTTCCAGCGCATGCTGGCCAAGCAGGGCGTGGATTTCAAGCTGGGTGCCAAGGTGACCGGCGTCGAGAAGGATGGGAAAGGCGCGAAGGTGACCTTCGAGCCGGTCAAGGGCGGTGCGTCGGAAACGATCGACGCCGATGTCGTCCTCGTCGCCACCGGCCGCAAGCCCTACACCGGGGGGCTCGGCCTTGCCGAGGCCGGCGTGGCGGTCGACGAGCGCGGCCGCGTGAAAACAGACGCCCACCTGCGGACCAACGTTCCCGGCATCTACGCGATCGGCGATGTGATCGCCGGGCCGATGCTCGCCCACAAGGCCGAGGACGAAGGTGTGGCCGTCGCCGAAATCATCGCCGGCCAGGCCGGCCATGTGAACTACGAGGTCATCCCGAGCGTCGTCTACACCAGCCCCGAAGTGGCTTCGGTGGGGAAGACGGAGGAGCAGCTCAAGGCCGAAGGCGTCGCCTACAAGGCCGGCAAGTTTCCGTTCTCGGCCAACGGTCGCGCCCGCGCCTCGCTGCACACGGACGGCTTCGTCAAGATCCTGGCGGACAAGGATACCGACCGGGTGCTCGGCGCCCATATCGTCGGCTTCGGCGCGGGCGAGATGATCCACGAGGCAGCGGTGCTGATGGAATTCGGCGGCTCGTCCGAAGACCTTGCCCGCACCTGCCACGCGCATCCGACCATGTCCGAGGCCGTGAAGGAGGCCGCGCTCGCGACCTTCTTCAAGCCGATTCACATCTGATCGCAACTGCACCTGCCGGCCCGCATGGGCCGGCGTAAGGGGTGAGACGGCCCGCCAGGAGCCGGCCGTCTCGTTTCCGGCCTACTGCGCCGGAGCGGGCTGAGCGGGCGTTGCCGGGTTGGCCGGAGCGGGTTCGGTCGGCGTGGCCGGAGCCGTGCCGCTCGGAGCCGGCGTGGTCGGCGCGCTCGACTCGGGCGCCGGTGTCGTAGGCGTCGCCGGTGCGGTCGCTGCCGGCTGCTCGGTCGGCGTCACCGTTTCGGTGTTTCGCGGACCGAACATGAAATAGGCGATCACCGCCAGTACCAGCACCACCGCCGCGATCAACACACTCGTTCCCATCCCACGATCCGTACGCATCACGGGCTCGTCGGCACGAGGCGTGTCGGTTGCCGCCATTCGGGGTTGGGTTGGATCCGTCCCGAGTGGTGGAACCGGATTGACGGGGTCGTTGACGAGGCGCGGATCCTGCGGATCGTCATATTTCCGTGCGGGATTAGCCATAGGGGCGGTCCTCCGTCGGTTGCTATGACGGATGAACGCGGAAAGTGCCCTTAGGTTTCACTCGATCGCAAAGCGCAACCAAAATCGCGCCCGCAACCTCACGCGATCAGCGCCAGCGGCCGGCCGCCCAGGCTATCTTGGGGGTGATAAGGGCGGCAACTTCGATCGAAGCCGCCGCCCGGGAGCCTCGCCGGCCGAAACCGGCGATGGGCAGGGAAGTTAGCCGTCCTTCTCCACAGTCGCGGTGGGAGTCTTTCCCTGATCCGCCTGCGTGGCAGTCGGTGCCGTGCTCATGGGCTTGGACATGGATTGGGTGGTGCTGGCCACCTTGGTGTGGTCGACCTTGGTGGACGCGGAACGCTGGAACTCGCAGGCATTGGCTCCCGCGAGGGAAAGGCCAAGGACAGCAGCCACTAGAAGGGCTCTGGTCATGCTCGTCATCCTCGTTTCGTCTGCTACCAACGCAAGGTAACAAAGCCCGGGCCGACGACCAAATCACGCTTTGCGTGATCGAACCGCGCATCGTTCACCCTAAGATAGTGGCATCTCCTGATCAGGGCCCTTGCTTCGCTCGAAGCATCGATAGGAAAGGCGCCGAGCGCGAGAGACCGATCCATGCAGAGTTTGGACTAGGAACAAGGCTGCCGGCGGGCGATTTTGCGCGCCGATGGGATCGGACGGCCGACGCGATGAGGTCGGCTCAGGCAGGGCGGCGGAAAGAATGGCGGCTGGTGGCGGGACGGCAACAAGCGGGCTCTTGTCCGGCAGGGGGCCTGGCGATCGTTTCAGGCTTCCTGCTGCCTGCACGACTTCCTGCATGGCTTGTGCGTTGGTCCTTGCCCTCGGCCTGGCCGTCGCGCCGGCCCTGGCCGGCGGAGGTTCAGGAGGCGATGGCGGGTCCGGGGGCGGTGACGGAGGCACCGGCTACGGTGGCAAGGGCATCGATAGCGTCGTCGGCGGCGGTGGCGGTGGAGGCGGCGGGTATTACGGCGGTGATGGCGGGAGATCCTTCGGCTGCCCGGATATGAGCTGCCTGGAAACCGGCGCCCAGTATGACGTGGCTCGGGGCGGGATCGGCGGTGGTCGCCTCGGGAATACCGACGGCACCGATGGTGAAAGCGGCGACGGCGCAGGCGGCGGTGGCGGCGGCGGCGCGCATGGCTTCGTCGACCCCTTGGCGGCCCCGCTGCCGACGACATTGACGAGGGGCGGCAATGGCGGCCACGGGGGGGCAGGCGGACGTGCCGGAGGCGGCGGCGGCGGCGCCGGCGACGGCGCGCTGCTCTACGGGACCGACTATACCCTCTCCGTGGATCTCGTCGGCGGCCGTGGCGGCAATGGCGGCAACGGGGGCGATTATGGCGGGATGGCAGGGTCGGGCGGTCACGGTCTGACCCTCAACAGAAGCGGCGCAAACATCACCATCCAATCGACCGTTACCGGCGGCGATGGCGGCCATGGCGGTACCGGCGCGACACGCGGCGGCAATGGCGGTGCAGCCGGGGCTGGCGTGGTGCTGGGTGGCGCCTATGGCGGCACGGTCGTCGTCCAGGGGACGATCGTGGGCGGCAATGGTGGGGCAGGCGGGGCGAACGGAGGATGGGACAGCGGCGGCGGATACGGCATCGCCGCCAGGCAGAGCGGGACGATCGTCGTGGGATCCACGGTGCGGGGCGGCAATGGCGGTGGCTCGGCCGGCGGCGGCGCCGCGATCTACGGTGGCGATGTCACCGTGACGTTGGGCTCGACGGCACGCATCGAGGGCGGTCTCTCCGGAGACGGAAGCAGCCGTGCCGCGTCGCTGGTCATGAACGGCCGGCTCAATATCGACGCGGGAGCGAGACTGATCGGCGACATCTATGCCGATGGCGCCCGGCTGTCGATCAACCCTTCGACGAGCTTCACCCTGGACCAGGCGATCCGCGGTTCCGGCGTGGTCGCCAAGATAGGGAGCGGCACCCTTATCCTCTCCGGCGTGAATGACTATGTCGGCGCGACGCAGATCAGCCAAGGAACGCTCGCCCTTTCCGGCGCAGGCACCATCGCAAGGTCCGACAGCGTCGAGATCGACGGAACCCTGGACATCTCGGCAACCACCTCCGGCGCAACCATTCGGGAGATCTACGGCAGTGACGGCGTCCCAATGGGAGAGATCCGGCTGGGCGCCAAGACGCTCACGGTTATCCAGGACCGAAGCTTCCGGTTCAACGACTACGTCTTCGGCACCTTCGGCGGCGTGATCTCGGGTTCCGGCGGACTGGTCAAGCAGGGCAGCGGGACACTGACCCTGACCGGCAACAATGCCTATTCGGGCGTAACGCGGATCGATCAGGGCACGCTGGCGCTCGCGGATGCCGGCGCCATCGCTGCTTCGCGCGGCGTCATCGTCAACAGCGCGCTCGACATTTCCGGCCTGTCATCGGGCGGAACGACCATCGAAAGCCTGACCGGCTCCGCGCCAGGCACCGTTCATCTCGGCGGGAAATCCTTGACGGTGAGGCAATCTGTCGACACCACGTTTGCCGGGCGGATCACCGGCTCGGGCTCGCTCGTGAAGTCGGGGAGCGGCACTCTTACCCTCACCGGCGCGAGCGACTATTCCGGCGGAACGACGATCCAGGCCGGTGCGCTCAAGGTCGCATCGAACGGCGCGTCAGGGACCGGGTTCATCGCGATCGAGGGTGGCGCCTTGCTCGACCTCGCCGCCGATAGTCTCGTACTCGCCAATGCGATCCGGCTCTCGGGCGATGCCGCCATATTCATCGGCGCGGGCCGGACCGGAACCCTGTCGGGTTCCCTCGGCGACGGCCTGTCAGTCGGGTCGCTTTCGAAGACGGGCGGCGGCGCGCTCGTCTTGACGGGGGAGAGCAGCTATTCTGGCGCCACATTGATCCAGGAGGGCACCCTGATGCTCTCGGGGAGCGGCTCCATCGCCGGTTCGGACGGCATCACCGTGAATGCGACGCTCGATATATCCGGCATCTCCCCAACCCTGGCCTCCGTCGGGACCTTGGCCGGTTCGGATGCGGGCATCATCAATCTCGGCACCAAGACGCTGATGGTGACGCAAACGGCAGACGCCGCCTTTGCCGGGCGGATCACCGGAGCGGGCTCCCTCGCCAAAGCCGAAGCCGGCCGGCTCATGCTGTCTGGAGCCAATGACTATTCAGGCGGGACGCGGGTGCTCGCCGGGACCGTCGCTGTGGCTTCAAACACTGCCCTGGGCACGGGCACGATCGCCATGGACGACGGGACGGCGCTGGAATTCGCGACCAGCGATCTCAGCCTCGCCAATGCCATCGAGCTTTCCGGCACCGCCCGGATCAATATCGATGCCGGGCGGGCGACCCTCGCGGGTTCGATCGACGACGGCGGCAAGACCGGCACGCTCGTCAAGACGGGCGATGGCACCCTTATCCTCACAGCCGCCGCTTCCCATAGCGGCGGAACGCTGATCGCGGCGGGCCGCCTCGTAGGCACGAGCAGTAGCCTTGCCGGCGATATCGTCAATGAAGCGGCCCTCGTCTTCGACCAGGCCGCCGATGGGACCTATTCCGGTACCATCGCCGGCTCGGGTTCCCTCACCAAGAGCGGGACCGGTTCCCTCGTTCTGACGGCCGACAACTCCTATGCCGGCGCGACGGTGATCGAGGCCGGGAGCCTGCAGGTCGGCGATGGCGGTTGGACCGGCAGTATTTCCGGGAACGTCGTCAACAACGGGACGCTCGTCTTCGACCGCAAGGGCACCTATGCCCTGCCGGAACTCATGACCGGCCCGGGGTTCCTGGTGCTCCGAGGCGGCGGCACTGCGCTGTTCGCCGGCACTGCCGAGGCTGGCGGGACCACCATTGTCGGGTCAGGGCTTGTGCTGGCGCCCCGCTCTCGTCTTTCCTCCGACGTCATGGTCGACTCCGGCGGAATGATCAGCGGGACGGGGACGATCAATGGGCTGTTCGTCAGGAATGGCGGCTTGGTGTCTCCAGGCCATTCGCCGGGAACCTTGTCGGTGGCCGGCGACGTCGCCTTCGCCTCGGGATCGACCTATGTGGTCGACGGTGCGCCCTCCGGCGAACATGACCTTCTTGCCGCCGAAGGCAGGGCCGCGCTTTCCGGCGGAACGGTGCAGGCGATCGCCGGAGAGGGCAAATACGCTCCGAAAACCGTCTACACGATCCTCTCCGCCGATGGCGGCGTGGCGGGCGAGTTCACCTCCGTCACGACGAATCTCGCATTTCTCGACCCCGTCCTGAGCTACGATGCCAACAATGTGTACCTGACCCTCAAGCGCAACAGCTGGGCCTTCGAGGATGTGGTGTTCCCAACGGAGCAGAAGGTCGTGGCAGACGCGGCGGAGCGCCTCGGGCTCGGCAATCCCGTCTATGACGCGATCCTTCAGCTCACGGCCGCTCAGGCGCCGGCCGCCTTCGACGCGCTGTCGGGCGAGATCCATGCCTCTGCCTCCGGGGTGATGGTGGAACATTCGACCTATCTTCGGGACGCGGTCACGCAGCGTCTTCGGCAGGCCTTCGCCAACGATCCCGTTGGCGCCACCGGCGGCGCCGCCAGCGCTCCCCTTGTAACAGGCTCCGCCGCGACGCTCTGGACCCGCGCCTATGGCGGACGGTCCGAGAATGAGGGCGCCGGCAGGGCTCGCGTCACCAGTGAAGCACGCGGCCTCTTTGCCGGCCTCGACGTGCCCCTTGCCGAGAGTTATCGCCTCGGCATCGTCGGCGGGTATGGTCGTTCGACTTTGGAGGCGGACGCCCTCGATTCGTCGGGCAGCCTCGATCGGGTCGATCTCGGCGTCTACGGCGCCGCCAGCCTCGGCGCGCTTGATCTGCTCGCGGGCGCTGCCTATGGCTGGAACGACGTTTCGATCGACCGTACGATCGAATTCCCCGGTTTCATGGAACACGGTTCCGCCCGCTACCGCGCTGCCGCCAGGCAGGTCTTCGGCGAGGCGAGCTACCGTTTCGATCTCCGCACGGCCGGATCGGGCAAGGCAGCCATCGAGCCGTTCGCCGGCCTCGCCTATGTGGACCTCGACGCCGACGTCTTCCGGGAGGATGGCTCGAGCGCTGCATTGACGGGCTCGGCGGATGATTATCGGTCGCTCTCCTCCATGCTTGGCGTGCGGTTCACGAGCAGCCTGGACCTGGCGAATGGTGGGCGGCTCGACCCGTATCTGAGCGCCGGTTGGCAGCACGGTTTCGGTGACACCGTTCCAGGCGCGTCGCTTGCCTTCGCCTCAGGCGGCACGGTCTTTTCCGTCTCCGGCACCCCGCTGGCTCGCGATATGGCCCTGGTGGAGGCCGGTTTCGACTATGAGCTCGGCCGGACCGTGTCCGCGGGCCTGTCCTACAAGGGCAGGTTCGCATCGGGCGCCGCGGAGAACAGCTTTTGGGGCGCGCTGAGCGTCAGGTTCTGAACTGCCGAGCCACTTCGATCAGAGCGCGATCTCTTCCGCGATGGCCCGATAATGCGCCATCTGGCCGGCCGCCCAGGTCTCGAACTGGTGGATCAGGTCTTCCGAAACGAATGTGAGGCGGCCGCCCTGCGCGACAGTGAACCACCCGCGCTTCTCCGCCTCGATGAAGATATTGCCGATATGCTGGCGCGAGACCTGGAAGCGTTCGGCCAGAGCATCGTAGGTGAGAGGTGCAGGCAGCCGGAGGCCGTGCACGCCCGAGAGGGCATAACGATGCCCCAGCACCGCAGTCAGGATCGGATAGCCGCAATCCTTTTCTGTGAAGTGCACGATCGGTCGAAACGGCGCAAGCAGCATATCCCCATCCATGAAGCGTTCCGTCGAGCGGGCAAGCAGCTGGCACAGCCGGTCATGACTGCGGCGCAGACAGGCCGCAAGGGGCGCGCGCGGCGGGTCGATATGCTCGGAAGCTTCAAGGAACGCGAGTGGCGAACGCGCGATTTCCGCCAGAAGGAGCGGGGCAGGGCGCAAATGGATGGACCGCCTGTCCCGCGGGCTCGGGGCGGCCAGGACGAAACCGCCAAGACGCAATGCCTTGACGAATTCCGCGACATGGCGCGGGCTCGCCGACGAGAGCTTCTGCAGCGTCGCGAGCGTCGGAGGGGCGCCTTGACCGCCCAGCCATCGCACATAATTCCCGACCAGAAGGTAACATATGATGTAGCGCGTTTTCTGGGCGAACATCTTGTTGGCGGGCCAGGTCATATCGGGTGGCTGACTCATCGCTCCGCAATACGACGCAAGCCCGGCCGCGAAGCCCGGCTTGGCCATATAGGTTGAGGCGAGCCGCCATGTGGCGGTTTGCGCGAAGGGCCGGGCGGCCTCGTGTAGCGGGCACGCCGCGACCTTCTCGTCCGCTGCTCCTGCACGCGTCGATGCCATCCCGCCGCTAGCCGATCAATTCGCGGCAGGGACCGGGCAGCTCAAATCGCCTTCCGCGCATTGCAGATAGCCCTTGAAGTCTTCGATCCGGCGCTTCGTCAGGCCATCCAGGCACATCGAATAGATCATCGGGCCCACGCTTCCTCCGGAGGAAGCCGACGCCTGAAACTCGCATTCTGCATCGCGGAAGGCGACCCAGCGCCGCTGCGCCCCGACCAGCAGCTTCGTCGTGTCCGGATCGCTCTTCAGGCGGTTTTCGATATCCTTGTAGAGCTTGTTCAGTTCGGCGTCCGATTTCTTGAAGGCCTTGTCGTAGCATTCGTTCAGCCCGGCCTGTCCGCCCGCGGCGTTGCCGCACTCGTCGGCGGACGCGCTTGTTGCGATGGCCATGGCGGCGGTTGCGAATAGGGCGGCAGCGCTGGTGAGCAGGATCCGCATCTGTCCCTCCTTCTCTGCATGAGCTGACGGTGTCGCGCCAAAGTTGTAATTGCTCGACGCGCCATGTGCCAGCGGAAAGCGCCCAGGCGACAGGTTTGGCTGAAGGTTGAAACCAGAAGCCGTTCCCCCTATGGCTTGGCGTCCGAATTCAGGGGTGAGGATTCAAGTGAGGACAGCCCTCCGACTTTGTCTGCTGGTGGCCCTGCTGCCGGCCGCGACCGCGGCGCGGGCTCAATGGGAGCCGACGGAGAAGATCGAGACCTATGCCATTTCCGGCAAGACCGGAGCTGAACTCTATCGGTCCATTGGAGAAAGGGGCCCCAAGATCCGTGGGCTCGTGCGCACCATTGCCCATACCAATTTCAAGCTCACCTGGACGCGTAAATACGAGCCGCAGGCGGACGGCGCCTGCATGCTGGTGACCGCGAAGCCGAAACTCATCATCACTTACACGCTGCCCAAACCTGCCGCGAAACTGCCGCCCGAGATCCAGAAGGACTGGGAGACCTTCTTCGCCGGGATTCGTGCCCATGAGAAGGTCCATGGCGACATCATCGTCGATATGGTCAAGGCGATCGAAGCGATGAGCATCGGCTTTTCCGCTCCCGCCGATCCCGATTGCCGCAAGATCCGGTCGGAGCTCACGAAGCGCCTCGCCGAGCTTTCGCTGGCGCAGCGGCAGCGCAGCCGCGACTTCGACAAGCTCGAGATGAGCGACGGCGGCAATGTCCATCAACTCATCCTCAGGCTGGTGAACGGGAAGTAGCGCCGCGCCGTTCGTCAGTTCCCGAAGGCGTCGGCGACAGACCGCCATACCGCGTCCTTCGTCGCGATGAAGGCGGGTGGCGGCACGACGGCTGGCGGGGCAGCCCGGCGGACTCCATCGGCGACAAGCACGATGACGTGGATTTCGCCATCGGTCCAATAGTGGCTTCCCTCGCCATTGCGGCCGTCGACGGTCGGGCCCACGCCCGAGATCTGGTAGAGGGTTTCGGCCATGCCCGCCTTGACGAGCGTCTCGGCCAGGAAATCGCGCTCGGCATCGATGTCGGGTGCGATGTCGTGGGTCACCTGGCCGGTGTAGTCGCTCACGCCGACGCGGCGGTCGAACGTCGCCGAACCCAGCCAGACGGGGCGATCCTCGGCGCCCTTGTCCATGACCCGCCAAAGCCGGACGTGATGCCGATGCCGGGCGTTGTCACCGACGGGAAATTCGTAGGCGAGGTCCTCGCGACGGCCGTCGAGAAAGAGCGTGCTCACAGGTGCGGTCGGGTCCGGCCGATCGAGAAGCACGCTGCCGACGATCTCGGCATCGGAGCGAAGCGTCAGCGGATCGGCGGGGTACCATCCCGCGGCCCGCATCGCTCGGGCGATGTCGTCACGGTCGCCGACCAGACCGACATTCAGCGGATCGCCGGGAATGCCTTGCGCCGTGCGCGTGACCATCGGGTGCCCGGCGAGGCCCGGCTGCCTCTCATAATGGGTCCATGCGGCGGGAAGCACCAAATAAGCGACAAGCAGATACGCCGCGACCACGCCCGCTGCCGCGAGCGCCACGCGCCGCCATCTCCCGATCCTGATCCTCCCCATGACCACACCGTAACAGGCTCGTTCGAATTCGAACAGCGGGCAGACCGCTGCGCGAGCGTACAGCAATTGCAAGGGAGGGTTTGGCGGCGCCCTATGCCTGGCCGGCGCCCCCATGCTCCGTGCGGACGATCGCAGCGCCTTCCGCCATGGCCTTCATCTTGCCGAACGCGACATCGCGCGGCAGATATTTCAGCCCGCAATCGGGAGCCACGACGATGCGTTCGGCCGGGACATACGGCAGGGCGCGTCGGATGCGTGCCGCGACCGTCTCGGGCGTCTCGACCTCATGCGTCGAAAGGTCGAGCACGCCGAGGATGATCGTCTTGTCCGGCAGCTTCGCGAGCACGGAGCAGTCGAGGCCGGATTGGGCGGTCTCGATGGATACGGCCCTGGCCGTCGAGCCCGCCAGTTCCGGCAGGAAGGAATAGCCCTCGGGCCGCTCGTGGATGATTGCGGCATAACCGAAACAGATGTGCACGGCCGTCTCGCCCTCGACGCCGTCGAGCGCCCGGTTCAACGCCTTCAGGCCATAGGCGCGCGCCTTCTCGGGCCGCGCCTGCATGTAGGGCTCGTCGACCTGGACGATGTCGGCACCGGCGGCAAAGAGGTCCTTGATCTCCTCGTTGACGGCAGCCGCGTAATCCATCGCGAGCGCCTCGTCGCTTTCGTAGAAATCGTTCTGCGCCTGCTGCGACATGGTGAATGGACCGGGCACGGTCATCTTGATGCGGCGGTCGGTGGCGGCGCGCAGGAATTGGACGTCACGCACTTCCACCGGGTGCTTGCGGCGCACCTTGCCGGTCACGCGGGGCACCGGGTTGGGATGACCCGAGCGATCGAGCGCGATGCCGGGATTGTCGATGTCGACACCCTCGAGCGCTGTGGCGAATCGGTTGGAGTAGCTTTCGCGGCGTATCTCGCCATCGGTGATGATGTCGAGCCCGGCTCGCTCCTGGTCGCGGATAGCAATGAGCGTGGCGTCGTCCTGGGCCTCGCGAAGCCATTCGGGTGGAATGCGCCACAATTCACGGGCGCGCACGCGCGGCGGGAAACGCCCGGCCAGTTTCTTGCGGTCGATCAGCCAGTCGGGCTGGGCATAGGAGCCGACCAGCGAGGTCGGCAGCAATGGAAGCGGGCGTGGCATCGAACTCCTCCTCCGGCGTCGGATCCTGTCGACGCCGTCGGAGGAGGCTCCTCACCATCCCTCGACCTGCCCATGGGGTGCCGACGAGCTCCGGCATCCTATCAAGGCGGCAGCGCCGATCACCTCGGTCCAGCGGGCTTCTCCGGGTTCGAGCCGGCTGGTATTAACGATTTCACTATGCGAAAACTTTTTCGGTATTGATGCTATATTGCCGAATTCCACCCTGTCAATCGTCGCGGCTGCATCACCCTGGCTTATTAGTTGGTGTCAGAAGCGCGTGCCGAGACAACTCGCGCGGGATATTCCGAGGCTTGACAGTAAGCGGGTGTGAGCAATACTTTTCCGATTAGAGAAAAAAAATTCGCTGTGCGAAAATAGGGGGAGGACGGAGGGGCACCGGCCGGCAAAAAATCGTCATGGCCGCTGCCAAGTGCGACGCCAATTCGACCTCCGGCTACGAATTCCGCCGGGCGCTGTCGATCGTGGAAAGCTTCACGGCGCTGAGCTGCCAAAATCGCCGAATGCGCGCCAAGGCGTCGCTGCCATGGGCAGCTGTAGAGCCAACCAAGGGAGGAAAGAAATGTACAGACTGACCGGACTGCTTCTTGGCGTCGCCATGGCCTTTCCCGTCACCGCCCATTCGCAGGAGACGATCGAACTGACGGTCGCGTCGAGCCATCCGCTCGCGATTCCCTGGGTCGGCATGATCAAGTCGCACTTCATGGCCGAGACGGATCGCATCCTGGCTGAAAAGGGCAACTACAAGATCGCCTGGAACGAGGCCTTCGGCGGCTCGCTCTACAAGGCGAACGCGACGCTGACCTCCGTGCAGGAAGGCGTGACGGACGTCGGCTGGGTGTTCTCCTTCCTGGAAGGCGCCAAGCTGCCGCTCAGCCAGGCGTCGACCTACACGCCCTTCGCCACCGCCAATCCGCCGGTGCAGCTCCAGGTCATGTGGGATCTGCTCGACAGCAACGAGGCCTTCAAGAAAGAGTGGGAGCAGTACAATCTGAAGGTTCTCGGGCTGACGGGGACGGACAGCTACGACGTTTATACGAAGAAGCCGATCAAGAGCCTGGACGACCTCAACGGGCTGAAGCTCTCGGCGCCCGGCGTGCTCGGCTCATGGCTGCGGGGCACCGGAGCGAACGCGGTCGACGGCTCGCTGCCGACCTTCTACACCGACATCCAGACGGGCGTGTCGGACGGCGTGCTGTCGCTGGCGCTGGGCGTGCTGCCGGCCAAGCTCTACGAAGTGGCGCCCTATATCACCCGCGTGCGCATCGGCACGGCCTTTTCCGGCGCGGTGGCGATCAACAGGGATAGCTGGGACGGACTGCCCGAAGAGGTGCAGCAGGCGATGATCCAGGCCGGCAAATTCTACACCGAGGCCCACGGCAAGGATCTGCTGGAGCGACACGAGGCGGCTTTCGCCAAGATGATCGAGCTCGGGGCCGGTCAGAACCCGCCGGTCACCGTCGTCGAACTGCCCGCCGGCGACCGCCAGAAGTGGGTCGATGGGCTGCCCGACATCGCCGGGGAGTGGGCGACGGAGGCTGAGGCGCGTGGTCTCCCGGGCAAGGCGTTCGTGAAGGCTTACATGGACGGCCTCCGCGCCAAGGGCGAGAAGCCGGCGCGCGACTGGGACAAGGCGCTCTGAGGCGCCGGGACGACCATGCAAGGAGAAGAGAGAAGCACTGGCGCAGATGCACCGCCCGGCACCAGCGGCCGCGCGCCGCTGCGGCTCTGGAACGCCTGCGTCGACGGGCTGGCCGCGCTCGGCACGGTGATGATCGTGCTGCTCATGATCATGATCGTCGCCGACGTCGTGGTCCGCAACCTGCTCGGCGCGTCGCTGCCGATGATCGCCGAGCTCGGAGCACTGACGGTGGTGCTCATCGTCTTCCTGCAGCTCGGCACCGCCGTGCGGAACGACCGGCTGGCGAGCACCGACTTCTTCCTCGAGGCGGTGTCCATCCGCCGCCCCAGGGCCGCGGCGTCGATCCGCGCGGTCTGGGATCTGTTCGGGGCGGCGGTCTGCGCCGGAATCGCCTGGTCGAGTTGGGGAATCCTGCAGCGTGACATCGAGCATCGGGAGTTCATCGGCGTGACGGGCGTTATGACGATGCAGACCGCGCCCTTCCGCGCGCTGATCTTCGTCGGCGCCGCGGTCGCCGCCATTCAGTTCGTGCTTTTGGCGGCGCGCCGCCTGCGCGGTCCGGCACCCGGCGGGGACAGCGCGCCATGACCGGTATAGAGGTCGGCGTGTCCGCCATCGCGGTTCTCCTGCTTCTGATCATTCTGGGCATGCCCATCGGCGTTGCGATGATGGTGGCATCCTTCGGCGGCGTCGCCTTCATCCGCAACGAAGCCGTCGCGATCAGGATGCTGGGCTCGGTGGCGAATGACAGCCTGGAGGAGTATCTCTTCGCGATCGTGCCGTTATTCGTGATGATGGGTCTGCTCGTGACGATCTCGGGCGTCGGCAAGGACACGTTCGACCTGTTCGAGCGGATGCTTCGCCGGGTCAAGGCCGGACTCGGCATCGCCACGGTCTTCGCCAATGCGGTATTCGCTTCGATCACCGGCATCTCGGTCGCATCCGCCTCGGTCTTCGCCCGCGTCGCGGTGCCCGAAATGGTCCGGCATGGCTATACCCGCCGTTTTTCGACCGGAGTGGTCGCGGGCAGTTCGGTCCTCGGCATGCTCATTCCGCCCTCCCTGTTGATGATCGTCTATGCGGTGCTGGCCGAAGAATCGGTCGGCCGCATGTTCCTCTCCGGCGTCGGTCCGGGCATCCTGCTGTCCATGCTTTTCGCCGTGACCATCCTGATCATGGCCTATTGGCGTCCTGCATGGGTCTTCGAAGAAGAAGCCCGGCTCGAAGCGGTCCCGCCAAGCAGCGTTCTCGACGTTCTCCGCAAGGGCGCCCCGATCGTCCTGCTCGTCACGCTGGTGCTTGGCGGTCTCTATGGCGGTTTCCTGAACCCGACGGAGGCGGGCGCTGCCGGTGCGTTGGGCGCGCTCGGCATCGCGCTGCAGCGGCGCTCGCTCAACCCTTCGAAATTCTGGGCGCTGCTCGTGGAGACCGGGCAGATCACCGTGTCCGTGCTGTTCCTGATCGTGGCGGCGACGTTCTTCAGCAGGATGTTGGCCATGTCGGGCCTACCATCGGCGCTGGCCGAGTTTCTGATCGGCGGCACGCTCGGTCCGTATGGCTTCCTGCTGTTGTTCATCGCGCTGATCATCGTGATGGGCTGCTTCATCGACTCCATCTCGATCATGCTCATCCTGCTGCCGATCGTTCTCCCCGTGGCGCAAGCGGCGGGTTTCGATATGATATGGTTCGGCGTGATGACCGTCGTCGCGGTCGAGATCGGGCTGCTCACGCCGCCCTTCGGGCTGTCCGTCTATACGATCAAGGCGGCCAGCGACGACCGCACGCTGAAGGTCGGCGAAATCTTTCGTGGCTCGATGCCCTTCGTGTTGGCCATGGTCGTCTGCCTGATCATTCTCACGATCTTCCCGCAGATCGCGACATGGCTTGCGAGGCTTTGAAATGGTTTCGATTCTCTGCCTTTCGGGCAGTCTGCGCGCCGCGTCCAGTTCCAAGGCGGTCGTGGAGACGATCTGCAAGAAGCTTGCCGGCGAGGCCAGCTTCTCGCGTTTCAATATCGGCTCGTTGCCGCATTACAATGCCGATCTCGACCCGCTGCCCGAGACCGTCACGTCGCTGAAGGCGGCGATATCGGCCGCCGACGGGATGATCATTGTCACGCCGGAATACAATTACGGCGTCCCCGGCGTGCTGAAGAACGCCATCGACTGGGCATCGCGCCCCGGCTACGCCTCGGTCCTCAAGCACAAGCCGGTGTTCATCGCCTCGGTCTCCGGCGGCGCGCTCGGCGGCGTGCGCGCCCAGGCACATCTGAAAAACATATTGAGCGGCGTGCTGGCGCGAACCTTCGTGTGGCAGGAAGTCGTGGTCACCCATGCCAACACCAAGGTGAAGGACGGCATGTTGGCCGACGCGGCCACCGAAACATTCCTGTTCGAAGCGCTGCGCGCGTTCTTCGCCTCGCTTCGGTGATGGACGGCAGGACAGAGGAAGGCTGCGCGGCAGGTCGACCCGCAATCTTATCGCCTGCCGCTCCTCACTCCACCGCCGTCGCCCTGTACCCAGCCTTGCGAAACAGCTCGACAAGTCCCTCGGGGCCGGGGAGATGGAGCGCGCCGACGGCGACGAAGGCATTGCCCTCGGCAAGCAACGGTTCGGCTTTTTCGGCCATGGTCCGGTTGCGTGACGTGACGATCGTCTCCTCGAAGGCGGCGTAGCCGGCCTGGTCCTCGCTGCCGCTCGGGAGGACCGCGCGGAACAGCGGCCAGAACATTCCGGTGTCGCCGCGCCGGTAAAGCGCGATCATCGTCTCGACGACGTCGTCCATCCGGTCGCCGAGCTTCAGCGTCTCCACCAGCCCCTTGATGTGGAAGTCCATCGGCAGCGATGCCATGGCTTGCAGTTGCTCTTCGGCGGTCTCCAGCCCTGCCAGCGTCTTGCCGGACGCTTCGGCCTCCTCGGCGAGCTTCACGTCGAGCACCGGCGCGCCTTCACTCTTGCGCGCCATCTCGCATGGCGGCAGCGCCACCATGGCCGAGAGCATCCACGGTTTCATCTTGGCGACGGCGGCAAGCGGGATGCCCCGCGCCGCGAGCCCGGCATCCACCACTTTGATATCCTCGGGCGAAAGCAGCGAGGTCAGCGTCGTGTCGCCGGTGAACATGGTGAGTTCCGGCTTCTTCATCAGCGCAGCCATCATTGCCGCCTGGTCGAGAACGTCCGTCGTTTCGATCACCACTGTCGCCGAGGCTTCGTAGGCGGCCTTCGCCGCCGGCGGAAGGCTGGTCACGCGCGGATCGGTCATGTGCATTGTGCCGAACAGGAAGGAGGGTGCCCGGCCCTCCCTTTCGAGCTTCCAGAGGAGACCCTTGCCGTTGGGCGTCGCGGCCGCCTCGCGCTCGATCTTCTCGGCCGTGGCCGGATCCTCTCTGGCGAGCTCGGCCAGCATGTCGGAACCGGTACAGGCCGGGGCTTCGGAACGGGCTTCGCCCGCGATCAGCAGGACGGTGGCGAGGAAGGACAGGAAGACGACGACGTTCAGGGCCGCAAGCAGTCTCATTGCCCATGGGGCCCAGGAATCGGCGACGGCAACAGCGCGTTTCATAGCCCCAGGACTAGTCCAGAATTGCGGCGAAACGGTTAACCGCATCGGCCGAATTCACGCCCTCGGATGGGCGGCCTGGTAGATTTCGAGCAGGCGGGCCGTATCGACGCCGGTATAGATCTGCGTGGTCGAAAGGCTGGCGTGGCCGAGCAGTTCCTGGATCGCGCGCAGATCGCCGCCCCGGCCGAGAAGATGGGTGGCGAACGAATGGCGCAAGGCGTGTGGCGTCGCCGTCTCCGGCAGGTTGAGGGCGGAGCGCAGCTTCCGCATCTCGCGCTGGATGATCGCCGGATTGAGCGGACCGCCACGGGCGCCGCGAAAGAGCAATCCCTCCGGCCCGAGCTGGTAGGGACAAAGCCTTCGATATTCGCCTACCGCCTGGAAGGCCACCGGCAGCACCGGAACGATCCGCGTCTTGCCGCCCTTGCCGGTGATCCGCAGAACGCTGTCGCGCGGGTTCGCCAATTCGTTTCCGGCAAGGCCTAGCGCTTCGGAAATGCGCAGGCCCGAACCGTAGAGCAGCGTCAGAACGGCGGCATTGCGCGCCGCGATCCAGGGTTCCTCGGCGAGCTGGCCTTCCGACGAGACGACGCGCCTGGCATCGGCGGCGGTCAGCGGCTTCGGCAGACTCTTCGGCTGCTTCGGGGCTCGCAGCGCCGTGGCGCCGGCCGCGTTCACCTGCCCGTTTCGTTCGAGGAAGCGCAACAGCGATCGCACGCCGGCGAGGCCGCGCCCCAGCGTGCGCGCTCCCGCGCCAGCCGTGCGGCGTTGCGCCAGAAAGGCGCGCAGGTCGGCCGGGCGAAGCGCGCTGACGTCGGCGATATCGGGCGGCCCGCCGAGATGCCCGGTGAGGAACTGCAGGAACTGCCTCGTGTCGCGCTCATAGGCCTCCACCGTGAGCTCCGACAGCCGCCGTTCGCCGGCCAGCGCCCTCAACCATTCGGCACGCGCCACCTGAAGATCGTCCTTCGCCGAGATCAGAAATTCCTGCATGGCCCAATGCTGACGCGGTTGGGTTAGCATCCGGTGAATTTGCGGCCGTTCTGACCGCTTGCCGCATGGTCCAAGTTCGATAGTGGAACTGCCGGTCGGCGGAGTGGTTCAATTCCCCAGGGATTCGGTGTAGAGCGCGCGGCAACAGGAGCCTTGCCCATGACCAAGCCCCATAACCCTGTCCAGATGGCCGTGATCGGTGCGGCCCACGGCATCAAGGGCGAATTGCGCGTCAAGACCTTCACCGGCGATCCCCTGGCACTCGGCGACTATGGTCCGCTCTATTCGCGAGAGGGGCGCGCCTTCGAGATCGTCGAACTGAGGCCGCAGGGCAACGTTCTGGTGGTGCGCTTCAAAGGGATCGTGGACCGCAACGCGGCCGAGGCGCTGACCGGCACTCAGCTCTTCGTCGATCGTTCGGCCCTGCCGGACGATCTCGACGAAGGTGAGTTCTATCATGCCGATCTCATCGGCCTTGCGGTGAAGGACGATGCCGGGGCGGTGATCGGCAAGGTGGCCGCGGTTCAGAATTACGGTGGCGGGGACATATTGGCGGTGACGCTCGCCATGGGCGGCGAGGCGCTCATTCCCTTCACGCAGGCCGCCGTGCCCGATATCTCGACAGTCGGCGGCTATATCGTCGTCGATCCCGCCGCGGCCGGGCTGATCGGGGACGAGGAGGACGCCGAGGCCGACGTCGAAGAGCCGCACGGCTTCGATCCGAAGAGCCGCCCGCGCGGACCGAGGGACGCAGGGGGCAACCGGTGAGCTTCCGTGCCTCGGTGCTGACCCTTTACCCGGAGATGTTTCCCGGTGCGCTTGGCTTGTCGCTCGCCGGCCGCGCGCTCGGCGAGGGCACATGGTCTCTGCAGACGGTGCAGATCCGCGACTTCGCTACCGACAGGCACCGCACGGTGGACGACACGCCGGCCGGCGGCGGCGCGGGCATGGTGATGCGCGCCGACATCGTAGCCAGAGCGATCGACCATGCAGCTCCCACGGGGGATCCGAGACCGAGACTGCTGATGAGTCCCCGCGGCCGCCCGCTGACCCAGGAGCGCGTGCGCGCGCTCGCCGAGGGGCCGGGCGTGATGATCCTCTGCGGGCGATTCGAGGGGGTCGACCAGCGGGTGATCGAGGCGCGGCAGCTCGAGGAGGTCTCGATCGGCGACTATATATTGTCGGGCGGCGAGCCGGCAGCGCTTGTCCTGCTCGACGCGATCGTCCGGCTTCTGCCGGGCGTGATGGGCAATGAAGCCTCCGGCACGGAAGAGAGCTTCGAGAACGGGCTGCTCGAGCACCCGCATTACACGCGCCCGCAGGAATTCGAGGGGCGCACGATCCCCGAGGTTCTGACGTCGGGAAATCATGCCCGCATCGCCGCCTGGCGTCGCGCGGAAGCGGAGAGATTGACGGCCGAGCGCCGGCCGGATCTGCTGAAATCTCAGCCCGTCACGAAGTAATAGACCGCGAGAAAGAGTCCGGTCGCGATGACGAAGCCGCGCACGACGCCTTGCGGCACACGCTTGGCTGCCCACACGCCGGCATAACCGCCCAGCGCGACGCCGGGGACCATCACCGCGGCTTCAAGCCAGGACACCACCCCGCCGCCGACGAAGACGAGGATGGCGACCGCGGCGATGACGATCGACAGCATGTTCTTGAGCGCGTTGAGCCGGTGATAGTCGCCGCTCTGGGTAAGCCCGAGCGTGGCGAGCATCATGACGCCCATGCCGGCGCCGAAGAAGCCGCCATAAAGGGCGGTGAGGAACTGCACGATCGAGCCCGGCAGGGAATCGACGGCGGCTTCCTTCCCGGGCTTCGTCGCAGGCTTGAGCCACGGGCCGGCTGCGAAGAGCGCGGTTGCGGCGATCAGCAGCCACGGCACCAGCTGGCGAAAGGACGGGTTGTCAAGGGAAAGCAGGATAAGAGCGCCGCAGAGCGCGCCGACGGCGGAGATGAGGGCGAGCAGGAGGGCGCCGCGCCAGAACTTGCGGATGTCGCTCCAATAGGCGAGCGTCGAGGTGACGTAGCCGGGAAGCTGGGAAACGGACGACGTCGCGTTGGCCGCGATCGGCGGGATGCCGGCGAGGGAGAGCGCGGCGAAGGTGATGAAGGTGCCGCCCCCAGCGACCGCGTTCACCGCGCCCGACAGCAGACCGGAAAGGAAGATCAGGACGACGACGAGAAGCGACAAGGAGCGGGACACCTGGCGGAATTCGACGACTTCCTCTAGGAAGCCCGCGCGGCCAAGGCAAGGGCGGCAGGCTAAAAACAGTTTCATCCGGACGCGAACGTGTTGGACCAAGGCCGATTGATTGCCACCTATGCGCTGGGTACGCGAAAATGCATCCGCAATGGTGACAAACGTCGCGGAAGCGTGTATGAGCCCGCCGAAATCGGGATTCAGGTCCCGGTCCCGTCAATAAGAGCGGTGAATTCGCCCCTGTCGTTTCTCCCGGCGGGAGAGAGGGCATAGTCCAGCGGTCATGAACTGCGGGCAAGAGCGGGCGCTCTGGCTGTCGAGAAGCAAGAAGAGGATTACTGAGATGGACCTTATCCGTCAGCTCGAGGCCGAGCAGGCCGCCAAGATCGAAGCCAAGCGCAAGCTTCCCGAATTCCAGGCGGGCGACACCGTGCGCGTCCAGGTGCGCGTCACCGAGGGTTCGCGCACCCGCGTTCAGGCCTATGAGGGCGTCGTGATCGCCCGCTCCGGCTCCGGCTTCCAGGAGAATTTCACCGTCCGCAAGATCTCCTATGGCGAAGGCGTGGAGCGCGTGTTCCCGGTCTATTCGCCGCTGGTCGAGGGCGTGGAGATCGTCCGCCGCGGCAAGGTGCGCCGCGCCAAGCTCTACTACCTGCGCGATCGTCGCGGCAAGTCGGCCCGTATTTCCGAGAACACCGGCGTGCGCGCCCGCAAGCTGAACGATGCCGAGCGTGAGGCTGCCGCAGCCGAGCGTGCCAGGATCGAGGCTGAAAAGGTTGCCGCCGCCGAGGCTCTGGCTGCCGAGAAGGCCGCTGCAGAGGCCGCCGAGAAGGCTGCCGCCGATGCGGCCGAGAAGGCCGCCGAATAGTCCGCGTCGATTCCGGACAAGCGATCAAGGCGGCTTGGGCCGCCTTTTTCATGGGCGGCGCGCAGGGGGTCATTCAGCGCGGCGGCGCTCACGCGCAGGATGTTCCGGCTGAACAGGCGGCACGGAACCGCCGGCCTGCGGCCGCGTTACTCGCCGGACCAGATCCGGGAGAAACATGGAAAAGCTCGTCGAGGAGTTCGGCCATCCCACCTACACCCCGTTCTCCGTCGTCGTCGCGCGCCTTCTGCTCGCAACCATTTACGGCGCGGCGATCGGCTTCGACCGCGAGTGGCGACGTCGGCCCGCGGGTCTGCGCACCCACATCATGGTGTGCCTTGCAACCGCGACGCTCGGTATCCTGACCATCGAAATCGTCCATGCGCCCATGTTCGTTGGCGAGGCGACGCGGGTGGACCCGATCCGCGCGGTCGAGGCCGTGACGGCAGGGATCGCGTTCCTGGCCGCTGGCACCATCCTCTTCGCCCGCGGCAAAGTGCAGGGGCTGACGACCGGCGCCGGCATGTGGCTCGCCGGCGTCATCGGGCTCGCCTGTGGTTTCGGCCTGTGGCAGATCGCCGGCTTCGTCACCCTGGTGGCGCTCATTGTGCTCGGTCTGATGTGGAAGCTCGAGGATCGCCTGGGCCTCAGGGGGAACGAACCGCGAAAGGAAGACGAGCATTCCGGTCTCAAGGGGAAGCACAAGTAACGTTTGTGTGGGGCCTACCCCTCATCCGCCACAATTGCCGGAAGGTCAAAAGCTTGATATTGAGCCTGTCGATGGAAGAGCTTTTTGGAGATCCGGCCTATAAGGGCTTCGTGCTGCAGGACCGCAAGCGCCTGCCGTCGCGATTTCATGCCCGGATTTCCGGCGCGCTGACCAGCCGCCTTACCTAGGGCCGACGGGCCTCCGGCCGACGCCGGACTTTTCATTTTCTCGCTATCGACGGATTTAGACCATGAGCGGACCCCGCACCCTTTACGACAAGATCTTCGACGACCATCTCGTCGACCGTCAGGACGACGGCACCTGCCTTCTGTATATCGACCGCCATCTCGTGCACGAGGTGACGAGCCCGCAGGCTTTCGAAGGCCTGCGCATGGCCGGGCGCCGGGTGCGCCATCCCGAGAAGACGCTGGCCGTGGTCGACCACAACGTGCCGACCTCGCCGGACCGGAAGAACGGGATCAAGAACGAGGAAAGCCGCATCCAGGTCGAGACGCTCGCCAAGAATGCCGCCGATTACGGGCTCGAATATTACTCCGAGAACGACAAGCGCCAGGGCATCGTACACATCATCGGCCCCGAGCAGGGCTTCACCCTGCCGGGCATGACCATCGTGTGCGGCGACAGCCATACCTCCACGCATGGGGCCTTCGGCTCTCTGGCGCACGGCATCGGCACCTCGGAGGTCGAGCACGTGCTCGCCACCCAGACGCTGATCCAGCGCAAGGCCAAGAACATGCTGGTGCGCGTGGACGGCCAGCTTCCGCAGGGCGTCACCGCCAAGGACATCGTGCTGGCCATCATCGGCGAGATCGGCACGGCCGGCGGTACGGGCTATGTGATCGAATATGCGGGCGAGGCAATCAGCTCACTGTCGATGGAAGGTCGCATGACGGTCTGCAACATGTCGATCGAAGCCGGCGCGCGCGCCGGCTTGATCGCACCGGACGAGACGACCTTCGCCTATCTCAAGGGCCGCCCGAAGGCACCCACGGGAGAGGCCTGGGACAAGGCAGTCGCCTATTGGAAGACGCTCCGTTCCGACGAAGGCGCGCATTTCGACAAGGTCGTGGTGCTCGATGCCGCCAAGCTGCCGCCCATCGTCACCTGGGGGTCTTCGCCCGAGGACGTCGCTTCGGTGCAGGGCGTGGTGCCCAATCCTGACGAGATCGCGGACGAAACGAAGCGCAATTCCAAGAAGCGGGCGCTCGACTATATGGGGCTGACGCCGGGAACGAAGATCACCGACATCGAGATCGACCGCGTCTTCATCGGCTCCTGCACCAATGGTCGCATCGAGGACCTGCGCGCTGTTGCAAAGGTCGTCGAGGGCCGGACCGTCAATCCGCGCGTCAACGCCATGATCGTGCCCGGGTCGGGCCTCGTCAAGGAACAGGCGGAGGCCGAGGGGCTCGACAGGATCTTCATCGCGGCCGGCTTCGATTGGCGCGAGCCGGGCTGCTCCATGTGTCTGGCCATGAACGACGACCGGCTGAAGCCGCACGAACGCTGCGCGTCCACCTCGAACCGCAATTTCGAAGGCCGCCAAGGCTTCAAGGGCCGCACGCATCTCGTGTCGCCGGCCATGGCCGCGGCTGCGGCGATCGCCGGACATTTCGTCGACATTCGCGACTGGAACTGACCCCCGGGCGAACGTTCCCCTCCGCCGAGGCGGAGGGGAACGTGCCGATGGGAATCCGTTTTTCACTATCGTGAGATCTGCTTAACCGCTTGTTTCCGCTTTGTGGCTAGGGTTTCCGCGACGGAAAGGCGGCGGACTTGGGCAACGGCATCTTCATCGCGCTGCTGAACCCGGCGATCTCAGCGATCTTTGCCGGCGGCTTCTTCATCCTGTGGCGGCATCAGCCTGAGCGACGCTACATTGGCATGATCGCCTTCTCCTATGTTGCCGCCGCCTGCGGTTACGTACTGCAGAGCATCACCCTGCCGTTCGGCGTGGCGCTGACAAAGCTCGCTTCGAACACGTTCTTCGTCATCGCAGCCTATACGATGGCGCTCGGCATTCTGGTGAAGTTCGGGCGCAAGGTGCCGCATGCGGCACTTGGCGTGATGAGTTTCGCCGGACTGGCGACCCTGTCCTGGTTTCTCTTCGTCCAGCCGGACATGGCCTGGCGCGTTCTGGCGATCAATTTCGCGCTGGCCGGAATGTGTTTCGTCATGGCGGCCGAGATCCGGCCGGTGAAGGACAAGATCTTCGCCGACCGGCTGCTCATGGTGGCGCTGCTCGTCAATGGCGTCAATTTCGCGGTGCGCCCCATCGCGATCATCGCCTTTACCGGGCCGCCAGCCAGCGACGGCGACATTTTCATGTCGCTCTACTGGATCACAACCGCGGTGACGCATGCTTTCAATTCGGTGCTGCTTGCCGTGTGCCTGATGACCGGAATTGCAATGGAGGTGATCGGCAGGCTGCGGAAGGACGTCTTGAGCGACCCGCTGTCGGGCGTGCTCAACCGGCGCGGCTTCGAAGAGTGCGGCAACGCGCTGCTTGCATCGGCCGCTGCCGACGACGAAGCGATTTCGCTCGTTCTCGCCGACCTCGATCGTTTCAAGAACATCAATGACAATTACGGCCATCCGGTCGGTGACCGCGTCATCGCAGCCTTCGGCACCACCCTGCGCGAACTGGCGGGAGAGAGAGCCGTTATCGGCCGGATAGGCGGCGAGGAGTTCGCGATCATGCTTCCAGGGCGGGCTCTCGCCGAGGCGCAGGTCTTCGCCGAGACCGCTCGGGTATCGTTCGCGAACGTCGCCATAGCCGGCGTGCCCAAAGGCACGTCCTTCACAGCGAGCTTCGGGCTGGCCGAACGCGAAGCGGGAGACGATACGCTTTCGCGGATGCTGGGACGAGCGGATGTCGCGCTTTATCAGGCCAAGGACAATGGCCGGAACCAGGTCTGCGTCTTTTCGGTCAGTATGCTACCGGTTGAACGGCGACGTGCGGCCGGTTGAATTTTGCTTCGGCAACGTTCTATTCACATCGTACATTAACGCGATCTTGGGGCGGGCCGTGCACTCCTTGTGCCAGGAGGCGGACCCATGAGCGGCGCAGACTATATTCTGACGATCAATATGATCGTTGCGGGACTCCTTGCGACGGCCTTCCTGATGATCGCCGTCTATGACCGGGCACGGGTTTCGGCCCGCTGGCTGGCGTTGGCCTATTTCTTCGGCGTCGCCTATCTGATCGTCGAGGCGGCGATGCCGTTCGTCACGAATGCGCGCTGGCCGGTGGTGTTCGCCTTCGCGCTGTTCCTGGCCGCAACCTTCGCCTTCAATGTCGGCGTCGCGCGCAAATACGAGGTTGCTTTCCCTTGGCGGCTGTCAGCCGTCATCTTCGCGGTGTCGGTCGTCGCGGTCGCGCTGGTCCAGGACCTGCCGCGTCATTCCATCGTTCGCATGATGGCCTACCAGGCGCCCTATTTCGTGATGCAGGCAATCGGCGCGGGGCTTGTGATGTCGTCGCGCCAGAGGCGCGCCCTCGACAGCGCGTTCGCGGTCCTGCTCGCGGCCAGCGCGGTGCAGTTCCTCGCCAAGCCGTTCCTGGCCGGATATCTCGGGGGGTGGGGCGCCAATCCCCAGGCCTATCTGGAGAGCGATTACGCCATGGCCTCGCAAACGACCGGCACGATCCTTGCGATGGCGATCGCGCTGATGATGCTGGTGATTCTCGTACGCGACCTCGTCTCGCATATGATGGAGACGTCCGAAACCGACGCTCTCTCCGGCCTGCTCAACCGCCGCGGCTTCGAGCGCCAGGCCAGCCGCGCGTCGATCCAGGCGGTCGAGCAGGGCATGCCCGTGTCGCTGATCATCGCCGACATCGACCATTTCAAATCGATCAACGACGATTTCGGCCACGCCACCGGCGACCGCGTGATCTCGGCCTTCTCCCAGTTCCTGCGCTCGGCGCTTTCGTCACACCACGTGGCGGGGCGTATCGGCGGCGAGGAATTCGCCATCGTCCTGCCCGGTACGAATCTCGTCGCGGCGCGGCTCTTCGCCGAAGGCGTTCGGGGCACCGCCGGCGGTCTCTATGTAGAGGGGCTGCCGCAAACCTTGCGGTTCACCGCGAGCTTCGGGGTGGCCGAACTGGCCAAGGGCGAAAGCCTCTCCGACCTCTTGCAGCGCGCCGACCAGGCCCTTTACGACGCCAAGAAGTCGGGGCGCGACAGAGTGCGTGTGGCCTCGAACAGCGCCGTTGGCGGCTTGTCGCGCTTCACTGGTGCGAGGGAATAGATCCTGGAAGGGCCGAGCACCTTCGACCGCGCCACGCCAAGGCGGGCGAGACTGAGATGACGCCGGTTTGCGAGGATCCACCCTTGAAAGCAGGCGTCCAGACAGGACCGGAAAGACTGGAGACAAGCTGTGTACCACGACATCGACTACCGGGTTCAGGGCACCGTCGCGTATATTCTTCACGCCAGGCCCGAGATGCGCAACGCGGAAAGCAAGCGGCTTCTGGACGAAATGGACGCGGCACTCGATCAAGCGGTAGCCGATCCGGCGGTGCGGGCGATCGTGATCGGAGGGCAGGGAGATCACTTCTCCGCGGGGCACGACCTGAAGGAGGCCCAACGCGATCGCCAGGGCTTCACCGTCGAGGAACGCTGGGCTTACGAGCAGAAGCGCTATTTCAACTACGCGCTCAAGATATGGGATTGCCCGAAGCCGACCATCGCCCGCGTGCAGGGCGCCTGCATCGCAGGCGGTTTCATGGTCGCCAATCTCTGCGATCTCGTCATCGCGTCAGACGATGCCTTCTTCGCCGACCCCGTGGTGCGCACCATGTCCTGCGCGGCGGTCGAAGTGCTCATTCACCCATGGGTGATGGGGCTACGTCGGGCCAAGGAATTCCTCTATACCGGCGAAAGGATGACGGCGGCCGAGGCCCGCGAGATCGGGATGGTCAATCGGGTCGTCCCGCGGGCAGAACTCGATGCCGCCACCCAGGAACTGGCCGAGAAAATCTCCGCAACGCCTCCCTTCGCGCTGAGCCTCATCAAGCGTTCGCTCAATCGTTGTTTCGATGCGCAAGGTTTCCGCACCGCCCTTTCGGCGCATTTCGACATCCACCAGCTCTCCCACGTCTCCGACGAATATGCGCGCATGCGCGAAGCGGGATTGGCGGCAGCGATCAACAGGGGCAAGGAATGATGCAGGGCCTCTGCACCTTCACGGGTCGGCCGGTTCAGTCGCAGAAGTCTAGCGAGGGTTGCGGCACCACATGGTCCGGCAGGCCGTACATGTAGCTGCGGCCCTTGAGCAGGACGGCCGGGCATTCGCGGAAGACACCAGAAGGCGCCGGTTCATCGGCAAAAATGACTTTCGGACCCGTATATGCGGCGAGCTCCCTGGCGCGATGTCCTTCGCCGACCACGATCCGCTTGTAGCCGGCCGCGCTGTAGACGACCAGATTGCCGAAGGAATCGGCAGAAACACGGTCGCGAAAGCGGCTGTCGGCCAAAGCCTGTCCGGTGGTCGTGGCGCCGAGCAGGGCGAGCGCGGCAATTGTCATTCTGTTCGGCATCGAACGCATCGGGCCCCCCTGATTGGACATATGCCGTTACCTGCCGCACAGATTAACCTTTTCTCAACCATTGTCACGGGGCTGGACTTTACCCGTGGCCCTGGATGTTGGCACATCCGGGGCACCTCAATCGCCGGCGCGTCCCATCCGGGCCGCTTGGGTCCGGCCGTAAGGCGCGGCGCGGGGTCGCACGTTCCAACAGTTGATCTTATTGACCGTTGGTATTTCTTGGCGGAACGCGATTGACAGGGGCGGTTGGACACCGAAGGATAGACGATGACCGAGAGCCATACGATCGACATCGCCCTGCTGAGGCTGAAGGACGCCCTCGAGTTCGCTCCTCTGCTCGCGGCCTATGCGCAGGCCCTCAAGCGGGGCGCCCCACGCCGGCCGGACAAGTTCTACGCCGAATCGCTGCTCCAGGACCGCACGGCCGAAGTGCTCGGCGCCCGCGTCGACGGCAAGCTCGTCGGCTTCGCCATCTTCACCGATATGCCGGAGCCGGTCTCCGGCATGCGCTGCTGTGCCTGCGACCACATCTACGTGCATCACGAGCATCGCGCGAAAGGCATCGCCAAGGCACTGATCGACGTGCTGGCGGACCATGCCGAGGATCGCGGCTGGACCCGGCTGATGCTGAATGCCCCGCGCCAGCCCGAAGACGGGCGCAAGCTCTACGAGCAGATCGCCGCCCCCGCCGACTGGACAAGCTTCGTGATCCGCTTCGACGTGCACTGACGGATTGAGGCGCTCCCAATGCGCGGCATCGGAACGCCGCTGGCCCGCCCTCGCGAGGGGCGGCTTTCCGCGCCGCCGGCTCCCACCCGAATCAGCCGTGAGGGGCATCCTCCGATTCGCGGCATGGAGCGCGTGGGCTGAACCGATTGAAGAGGAAAGCCGGATTCCCATCATATCGATTGAAACGAAATCAATGCTTTGAAACGCGTTCACGACCTTTGACGCGCTGAAAAAACCGCATTAGAAAGCGCTGCCCGAAGTCGCATTCCGAAGCGGCGGCGTTCTCCTTGAGCGCCTGACATGCGGGACACGATCCCTGGGGGAGCCATGAGCCAATCGACAGCCACCCGCCAACGGCCTTTGTCGCCGCATCTAACGGTCTATCGCTGGCCGATCACCATGACGATGTCGATCCTGCACCGCGTCACCGGTGGCGCGCTCTATTTCGGCACTCTGCTGGTCGCCTGGTGGTTGATCGCGGCGGCAACGTCGGAGGAATATTTCAATTTCGTGAGCTGGCTCTACGGAAGCTGGTTCGGCCGGCTCGTCCTTTTCGCCTACACCTGGGTGTTGATGCACCACATGCTGGGCGGTCTCCGCCACCTCATCTGGGACACCGGCGCGGGACTCGAGAAGCACACCGCCTCGAAGATCGCCTGGGCGACGCTTGCCGGCTCGATCACTCTCACCGTCCTGATCTGGATCGCGGGCTACGCCGCGCGCGGAGGTTTTTGATAATGGCCGACATGCGCACACCGCTCGGCAAGGTTCGCGGCCTGGGCTCGGCCCGGGAAGGCACCGGCCATTTCTGGAAGCAGCGTCTCACCGCCATCTCCAATATCCCGCTCGTGCTGTTCTTCGTCGGACTGCTCGTCGCGATCAACGGCGCGGATTACGCCCAGACGCGGGCGACGCTTTCCAGTCCCTTCGTGGCCCTTCCCCTGATCCTGGTGTTGGTGTCGGTGCTCTATCACATGCGGATAGGCATGCAGGTCATCATCGAGGACTATGTGCATGGCGAACTGAACAAGCTCGCACTGATCGTCCTCAATACGTTCTTCACGGTAGCGGTCGGCGTGGTTGCCGTCTTCTCGCTGCTCAAGCTTGCATTCGGAGGCTGAGGCGTGGCCAAGGCAGAAACAAAAAGTACCAAGGCGGCCTATCAGTTCGTCGACCACAAGTTCGACGTTGTCGTGGTGGGCGCTGGCGGCGCCGGCCTTCGTGCGACGCTCGGCATGGCCGAGCAGGGGCTGCGCACGGCCTGCATCACCAAGGTCTTCCCGACCCGATCCCATACCGTAGCCGCCCAGGGCGGCATCGCCGCATCGCTGCAGAACATGGGGCCGGATTCCTGGCAGTGGCACCTCTACGACACGGTCAAGGGGTCGGACTGGCTGGGCGACGTCGATGCGATGGAATATCTGGCGCGCGAGGCGCCGGCCGCCGTCTACGAACTTGAACATTACGGCGTGCCCTTCTCGCGCACCGAGGAAGGCAAGATCTACCAGCGGCCGTTCGGCGGCCACATGATGAACTACGGCGACGGGCCGCCGGTGCAGCGCACCTGCGCCGCCGCCGACCGCACAGGCCACGCCATACTTCATACGCTCTATGGCCAGTCGCTGAGGCATCACGCGCAGTTCTTCGTCGAATATTTCGCGCTCGACCTGATCATGGAGCCGGACGGCACTTGCACCGGCGTCGTGGCGTGGAACCTGGACGACGGCACGATCCATCGCTTCTCCGCCAAGATGGTGGTGCTGGCGACGGGCGGCTACGGGCGCGCCTATTTCTCGGCGACCTCGGCCCATACCTGCACCGGCGACGGCGGCGGCATGGTGGCGCGCGCCGGCCTGCCCCTCCAGGACATGGAATTCGTGCAGTTCCATCCGACCGGCATTTACGGCGCGGGCTGCCTGATCACCGAAGGCGCGCGCGGCGAGGGCGGCTATCTCGTCAATTCCGAAGGCGAGCGCTTCATGGAACGCTACGCGCCTTCAGCCAAGGACCTCGCTTCGCGCGACGTGGTGTCGCGCTGCATGACGCTGGAGATCCGCGAGGGCCGCGGCGTCGGCAAGAACAAGGACCACATCTTCCTGCACCTCGACCACCTCGATCCGGCGGTGCTGCACGAGCGGCTGCCCGGCATCTCCGAGTCGGCGAAGATCTTCGCCGGCGTCGACGTGACGCGCGAGCCGATCCCGGTCCTGCCGACCGTGCACTACAATATGGGCGGCATCCCGACCAACTATTGGGGCGAGGTGCTCAACCCGACCGCGGAGAACCCGGACCGCGTGACGCCGGGCCTGATGGCCGTCGGCGAGGCGGGGTGCGCGTCCGTCCACGGTGCCAACCGGCTGGGCTCCAACTCGCTGATCGATCTCGTGGTCTTCGGTCGCGCCGCCGCGATCCGCGCCGGTCAGGTGGTCGATCGCGAGGCCCCGATTCCGGCGCCCAATGCAGCCTCGGTCGAGAAGATCATGGATCGCTTCGACCGCCTCCGCCATGCCAACGGTTCGCAGCCGACCGCCTTCCTGCGCGAGAAGATGCAGAAGACCATGCAGGAAGACGCCGCCGTGTTCCGCACGCAGGAATCGCTGGAAAGCGGCTGCCGGCGCATGTCCGAGCTCTGGACCGAGCTTCCCGACATCAAGGTTTCCGACCGCTCGATGATCTGGAACTCCGATCTCGTCGAGACCCTCGAGCTCGAGAACCTGATGGCCAATGCGATCACCACGGTCTACTCGGCCGAGGCGCGCAAGGAGAGCCGCGGCGCTCATGCGCGCGAGGATTTCTCGGCGCGCGACGACGCCAACTGGCGCAAGCACACGCTGTCCTGGGTGGGTGCCGACGGCAAGGTGACACTCGCCTACCGTCCCGTGCACACCGAGACGATGCTGCCGGTGTCGGAAGGCGGCATCGATCCCGCGAAGATCGCGCCCAAGGCGCGGGTGTACTGAGCGCACCCGCCGAGAGGATGTTCTAATGGTCGAACTCACCCTTCCCAAGAATTCGCAGATCCGGACCGGCAAGACCTGGCCGAAGCCGGAGGGCGCGACGAACCTTCGCGAATACCGCATCTATCGCTGGTCGCCGGACGACGGCGAGAACCCGCGCATCGACACCTATTTCGTCGACATCGACGATTGCGGGCCGATGGTGCTGGATGCGCTGCTATGGATCAAGAACAAGGTCGACCCGACGCTGACCTTGCGCCGCTCCTGCCGCGAGGGAATCTGCGGCTCCTGCGCCATGAACATCGACGGGTCCAACACGCTGGCCTGCACGAAGGGCATGGATGACATATCGGGAGCGGTGAAGGTCTATCCGCTGCCGCACATGCCGGTCGTCAAGGACCTCGTGCCGGACCTGACGGTTCCCTACGCCCAGCTCACCTCGATCGAGCCATGGCTGAAGACGGTGTCGCCGGAGCCGGCCAAGGAATGGCGCCAGAGCCATGAAGATCGCCAGAAGCTCGACGGGCTCTACGAGTGCATCCTGTGCTTCTGCTGCCAGACCTCATGCCCGAGCTATTGGTGGAACGGGGAACGCTATCTCGGGCCTGCGGTGCTGCTTCAGGCCTATCGCTGGCTCATCGATTCCCGCGACGAGGCGACCGGCGAGCGGCTCGACAATCTCGAGGATCCGTTCCGGCTCTACCGCTGCCACACCATCATGAACTGCGCGCAGACCTGCCCGAAGGGCTTGAACCCGGCCAAGGCGATCGCCGAGATCAAGAAGATGATGGTGGAGCGGCGCGTCTGATCGGCTGCGCCGAGGCCTTGTGCCGAGCTTCGGCGAAGCGATTTCCGATTCGGAATCGGTCCCCTGCGACAATCGCCACCCGAGTGATGCTGCGATGAAGGTCCTCCTTGTTTCGGAAGGAGCGAAGGTTCTCAATCATGCGGTGTTCCGCGTGCTGGAGACCGGAGGCGTCACGTTCCGCCATGTGGTGTTGTCCGAGCTTCGCAACGAGAAGGGGTCCAGACTTGCGCGGAAGTTCGGGCGCTATTTCCCGAGCGGCAAGATCACGCAGCCGATCGCCGACGCGGTCGCCGCCTTCCGGCCGGACCTCGTGCATATTGCAACCGGACGCCCGGTGGCGCTGGCCGTCATGAAGGCCCTTGAAGGTCAACCGGGCGTGCCGGTGCTCTTCGATCATGGGGCGATCGGGGGGCTCAACCTTCTCAACCCGTTCGACTGGAAAACCTATTTCAACCGGCGCGTGGACAAGCTCGTCGTCCCCTCCCACGCCATGGTCAACAACTGGATGGGTGGGAAGCTCCTCCGGCGCTGCATCTCGCCCTCACGCGTGGCGGTGCTTCACCATGCGATCGAGCTGCCGGAAGGGAACGGCGTGGACCGCGCTGCGCTGCGCGCGCGGCTCGGCATCGGCCCCAAGGACTTTGCCGTCGGCACAGTCTGCGCCATCCGTCCGATCAAGAACCTGCCTTTCCTTGCGGATGTGGTGCGCCGGCTGGGGCCTCCCTTCGTGCTCGTCGTCGTCGGGGCGACGCGGGACGAGGCGGAATTGAGGCGGCTGAGGGAGGCCGGTGGCGACCGTCTGAAGCTGGTTGGGCAGATCGCCAACGCTCGCGACCTCATGCCGGCCTTCGACCTTTATGCGACCCCCACCCAGATGCCGGGCGAATCCTTCGGCCTGGCGATCGCCGAAGCGATGTCGCGGTCGGTCCCAGTCCTTAGCATGAATGTCGGTGGAACGGGCGACATTGTCGAGAATGAGGTATCGGGCCTGGCGCTGCCTGCCGACCCCATGCATTGGAAGCTGGCAATCGCGGCGCTTGCCACCGATCCCGATCGGCGCACGCGCATGGGCGCGGCCGGTCGCCAGCGGATCGCCGACCGATTTTCGCCTGAAGCGATCGCCGCCGAGTGCCTGGGGCTTTATCGGCGCACCGCGCGGCTGGGTGGGATGTAGGGGCGGCTAAGCGCCGTGGTCGGTGGACTTGGCGCAGAAGGGTTTCACGGCCGCAACTCTTCGCAGGCCTCGATTCTGCCGGCGAAACCATGACGATCGCTGGCTCATTCGATTCCCGCCAGGAGGCCAAGGGCGAGCGGCTCGACGATGTCGAGGGGCCGTTTCGGCTCTACCGCTGTCACACCCTATCTTTGCCCCTCACATGCGTTTGGAGGCTGCGTCGCTCAGATACCGTTGCGCTAACGTGGCCCAATACCGAATCCCGGTCGGTATGATGTCGTCGTTGAAGTCGTAGCTAGGGTTGTGAAGCTGGCGCGGTGCCTCACCTTCGCGATGCGCGCCGAGAAACACATAACATCCAGGAACGCTGCCGAGCATGAAAGCGAAGTCCTCCGCGCCCATCAAAGGCTGCATCGTGTCGTCCACAAGCTGAGGACCCACGAGATCTCTGGCCACAGAGGCGGCGAACTGTGTTGCCTCGACAGTATTGCGCAGCACGGGATAACCGCGCTCGAACGCGAATGTGTGGCTGGCATCCGCCGCTTCGGCGGCGTGGCGGACGATCTTCTCCAACCCGGTTTCGAAATCGTCGCGCACCGCATCGTTGAGGGTGTAGAGCGTGCCGCGAACGACCGCCTTGTCGGGCGTGACGTGCACGCCCTGCCGATCCGCGGGATTGCCGCTCTGAAACTGCGTGATCGAGAGGACGACGGGCTCGGCCGGATTGAGATACCGCGCCTTGTAGGCGTGCATGTCCTGCACGATCCTTGTCGCGATGAGAAGCGGGTCCGGAACGACGAACTGCGAAGCCGGATGGGCCAGCTGGCTGCCGATCGAGAACTCGAACGTGTCGATCGAGGCGAGCATCGGGCCGGAGCGCATCTGGAAGCTTCCGGCGGGAAGGCCGGGCCAATTATGCAGGCCAAAGACGGCATCGACCGGAAATCTCTCGAACAGACCGTCCTTGACCATCGCATTGCCGCCGCACCGCTCATCCCCGGTCTCTTCCGCCGGCTGGAAGATGAACCGCACAGTGCCGTCGAATTCGCCCCTCTCCGCAAGATACCGGGCGGCCCCGAGCAGCATCGCGGTATGCCCGTCATGGCCGCATGCGTGCATCTTCCCGTCCACCTTCGAGCGATAGTCGAACCGGTTCTGCTCGTGGATGAACAGGGCGTCCATATCCGCGCGCAGGCCCACTGCAACGGGGCTCGTGCCCCGCTTCAAGGTGCCGACAATGCCCGTCTCTCCTATTCCACGATGGACTTCGACCCCGAACTCCTCGAGCTTCTTGGCGACGAAGTCGGCCGTCCCGTTTTCCTCGAAGGCCGTCTCAGGATGGGCGTGAAGATGCCGGCGCCACCCCACGACGTCGTCGACGAAATCCTTTTCTATGGTCAATGAATGGCTCATGTTCTCCTCCTTCCAAACCTAGCGCCGATGCAGACGCGCCCGTCGCGGGAAGCTCAATAGGTCTGCTCGTACAAGCCGCAGACCTCCGACTCGGTCTTGCCCTCGAGGAACGCTATCTCTCCATGCTTGTGCTTGAGATAGACGTCGGCGAAGCCTTCCGGAAACCACCCAGTGACCGTGCTGTTGCGGGCAAAGCGCTCGAGCGCCTCCGGCAGTGACTCGGGCAGGCGCACGACGCCCCGGGCCTTGAGCGCGTCCCGCTCGAGCAGCGACAGATCCTCGGTAGTGGCATCGGGCGTCGGGAGCCCTTCCTCGATGCCTTGCACGCCGGCATGAACGATCGCCGCAAGCTGCAGATGAGGGCTGGCGGAGGCGTCGGCCGCACGAAACTCGAAGTTGAACTGGGCCGCTTTGGCGACGTCGCTCAGGTCCGAGACAGGGCAGATGCGCACCGATGCCTCGCGGTCTCGGAAGCCCAGATTGTTGAAGGCCGCGCTCCAGCGATGGGGGGTCAGCCTGAGATAGGAAATCGCGCTGGGTGCGGTCAGCGCCACGATCGAATCGAGATATTTCAGGATGCCGGCGATGAACTGTCCGGCAAGCGTTGAGAGCTCATGCTTGCCATTGGGATCCCAAGTGGCCGGTTGCTCTCCGCGGAGGAAGCTCAGATGGACGTGCACACCGTTGCCGACGCCGGCGGGATTCCGGATGGGCGTGAACGTCACCTCACGCCCCGACTGCGCCAGGATCGCGCGCAGCAGTTCACGCAGGATGGTCGATTGGTCTGCGATAGCCACGCCGCGCGAGGGCCCCATCGTTACTTCGTACTGGCCGGTCCCGTACTCCTTCATGAAGGTGTCGGGTTCCAGCCCGGCGGCGCGCATTGCCGCGACGAGCGTTTCCGCCAGCTTGCGTTCGGCCCGGAAGCTCGCCGTCGAGAAGGCGTCCCCCAGCGGGCTCGATCCGTTGCGAAACTGGAACTCATGCTCGAACGCGCCGAATAGAGTGACACCGGCAACCCTGTTCAAACGGTCCAGCGCGCCTTTCAGGATCGACCGTGTGCAGAATTCCCAAGGTCTTCCGTCGGTGTGACGAATGTCGCCAAGCGCAAAGTGCTCAATCCCGCCCTCGAGCTCGACGCGCACATGGGCGGCATCGTCGGGGATCAGCACGAGATCGCCGAGCGAGCCGAAGGGGCTTTCGGCGATGGTGTCGAAACAGGTGATCTGCACGTTGGTCGGCGTCCATCCGACGCCGCGCTTCAAACGTTTGTCGAACTGGACGGCGGGAAAAGCCTTGCCACGCACCTTGCCCGCCAGGTCCGTGCAGCAAGCGATGATCATTTCCTCACGAGTCATCCCGTTCCCCGTTCTTTGAAACCGGCGGCGAAAGACGCAATTCGTCCCAGGCCTCGATACGTGTCTTTGTGGCGGGCCAATCGGCCTGCGAAACCTTGACGATCAGCGCTTCGACGAACGCCACCGCGCAGATCGCAGTGTCCCAGGCCGTGTCGTTCTCGATCGGCAAGGCAACCACATGGTCGCTGTATCGGGCGATCGGCGACATCCACCTGTCGGTGATCAGCACGATCGTCGAATGGCGTTTGTTCGCGACCACCTCGGCAAGTCTTGCCAAGTCAGGCTGATAACGGCGGAAATCGAACAAGACGAAAACGTCCTGCCTGCGCATATTCAGGAGCTGATCCGGCCACTGTTCCGGGTTGGGGGACAAATGATGGATTCTCGGCCGGATCTGCCGCAGATGGCGCGACAGGAGGCCCGCGACCGTATCGCTGATGCGGCCGCCGAGCAGGAAGATGTTGCGCGAGGGATCCGACAACAGCTTGAGGATGCGATCGAACTGCTCCTGGGGCACGGCAGTGGCCATGTCGGCGAGCAGGACGGAGGCGCGTCGCGTATAGTCGGCGAGGAAATCGCCGTCGGAAACCCTTTCGGTGGCTTTCAGGTCGAGCGGCGAACGCCGTCCCTCCCGCAACTCTCCGATCAGTTGCCGCTGGAATTCCTGATAGCCGGCAAAGCCTATCTTGCTGACGAAGCGTGTGATCGAGGGGGCGCTCACGCCCGTCCGCTCGGCCAGCTCCTGGATCGTCTGAATGCCGCTGAAGGGGTAATCCGCCAGCACCGCGTGGGCGATCTTGCGCTCGCTGGCGGTCAGCTTCGCCGTCTCACGCCGGATCGTTTCACGCACGGTCATGGTGCTGTTGTTCTCTGTCAGGTTCCCCGGCGGCATTATCTGTTTTGAAAAAAAATAGTCAAATCGAAAATCAGGATTGACTATGATAGAAAAATTTCTTTCCTTTCCAGGCAAGGCCGCCATTCGATCGATCCTGATCGGCAGGGCTCCGGGGAGCACGTTGCAGTCAGAAGATGCTTTGACGAGGTTGTTGGCACCGAGCGACCCTCATCCGGTCGAACTCGTAAACGGGGAAGGTCCCTCGGCCGTCGTCCTCTCCTGCGAGCATGCAGGACGCGCCGTTCCGGCTCGCATCGGGGACCTTGGCGTCTCTCCGGCCGACATGGAGCGGCACATCGCCTGGGACGTCGGAGCGGAACGGGTGTCGCGTCACTTGTCGGCCCTTCTGGACGCGCCGTTGGTCCTCCAGCGCTACAGCCGGCTCGTGGTCGACTGCAACCGTCCCTTCGACGCTCCGGACTGCTTTCCTGAAATCAGCGACGGTACTGCAGTGCCGTCCAATGCCGGATTGAGCCCAAGCGCGAGGCGTCGGCGCTTCGAGGAAATCCATCGACCCTTTCACGAGGCGCTGGCCGGGGTACTTGAGCGGCGCTCCGGCAAGACGACAGTCCTGGTCGCGGTCCACAGCTTCACGCCGCAGCTGGCCGGTGGAGCACCGCGACCCTGGCACCTGGGTGTGCTCTTCAATCGCGACCGACGGCTTGCCGACCGCTTTCTCTGGGCGTTCCGCGAGCGAAATCCCGACGTTCCGGCAGCTGCGAACCAGCCCTATATCGTCGACGACACGTCGGACTACACTATCCCCGTGCATGGCGAGGCGCGCGGGATTCCGCATCTGCTACTCGAAATCCGCAACGATCTGATCGCCGATGGCAGCGGCCAGGCGCGATGGGCAACGCTCGTCGCCGAGGCGCTCGCCGCGGCGATCAAAGACGAGGGACATGCCGTCCATGGCCAGACATTTTCCCGATACGCGCGAGATCCCGCTCGACCCTGAGGCGTCGGCCCTGCTGTTCATCGACGTTCAGAACTTCTCTGTCCGTCGCGACGGTGGCGAGTTCAAGGACGTGCCCGACTCCGAGATTGCCGCCAAGTACGGGTACTATTTCGACCGGTTGGCAACCCTTGCCATTCCGAACATGCAGCGCCTGCAGAAGGCGTTCCGGGCGGCAGGCATCGAAGTGCTGTACACTACGATCGAGAGCCTGACCAAGGACGGCCGCGACCGGAGCCTGGACTACAAGATAACCGGCTTCCATGTGCCCAAGGGGTCCTGGGACGGCAAGGTGATCGACGAGATCGCGCCGGGCGACGACGAAATCGTGTTGCCCAAGTCGTCTTCGAGCGTCTTCGTGTCCACCCACATCGACTATTTGCTGCGCAATCTCGGCGTGAAGCAGCTCGTCCTTTGCGGCCTCGTCACCGACCAATGCGTCGAATCCGCCATCCGCGATGCCTGCGATCTCGGCTATCTGGTGACGCTCGTTCCGGATGCCTGCGCCACATACAGCCAGGAGCGCCACGACAACACGCTGCGCGCCATCAAGGGCTATTGCCGTCAGGTTTCGACCGACGCCTTGATCGAGGAAATCTCCGCCGGGCCTATCGGCCGCTGAGCGATGTATTTGAAGGGAGGCACCAGATGACCAGTACCGAAGCTGCTGTCAGCGCGGCATGGAAGGCTCTTGACGAGGATCGGGACTACGCCACCAGCCTCACGCAGGAACTGGTGCGCATCCCGTCCGTCAATCCAAAATTCGTGGCAGATCCCGAGCAGAATCGTGAAAGTGCGGTGCAGGATGTCGTCGAGCGGGAGCTAAAAGCGCTCGATATGTCCGTCAATCGCTGGGACGTGTTCGACAACAGGCCCAATGTGGTGGGCGATCTCAGCGGATCGGAGAAGCGCAGCCTTCTTCTCTGCGGCCATATCGACGTCGTGCCGGTCGGCGAGCGCTCGGCGTGGACGGTCGATCCGTTCGGCGGCGATATCAAGGACGGCAGGCTCTATGGTCGCGGCGCCGTCGACATGAAGAGCGGCGTCGCCGCGGCAATCGCCGCTGTGCGAGCCATCCGCAGGGCGGGCATCGAGCTCGACGGCAGGGTGTCCATCCATTCGGTGGTCGATGAGGAAGCGGGGGGCTTCGGAGCCATCGACGCGGTAAGGCGCGGCCATCTGGGAAAGGCGGCGATCATAACCGAGCCGAGCTGGGGCGAGATCCAGCCCTGCGAGGGAGGCCTGGAATGGATCCGCGTCACGATCACCGGCCGCCAGGGACATTCGGCCTGGCGCTACAACGAGATCTGGCCGCAACGCGACGAGCCGGGCCGCCTGCGTCCGGCAGCCAACGCCATCGATATCGCCGCCCGCTTCATCGAGGCGCTTCGCCAATTCGAGAGCTCACGCTGCCGGCTGCGCCAGCACCCGTTATTGCCACCGGGGATGAACACCATCAATGTCGGCGTCATCCGTGGCGGCGCCGGCCTCGGACCGGACGGCCTGCCGCTGATCATGACCAACCCGGCCATCATCCCGGACGTGGCGGTCATCGATCTCGACTACAAGTTCCTGCCCAACCAGACCAGCAAGGAGATCCGGGCCGAGTTCGAAGCCTTCGTCCACCATTTCTGCCAACAGGACCTGTGGCTGCAGGAACATCCTATCAAGGTCGAGTGGGAATTGGGCGGGCTGCATTTCCCGCCCATGGATACTTCTCCCGACCATCCCGTCGTGCAATCGCTGTTCAAGCGGCGGACCGAGGCTGGCGGCAAACCGAAGATCGCGGGCTTCGTCGCCGTGGCCGATGCCGCTCATTATGCCGGGGCCGGGGTGGACGCCGTGATCTGCGGGGCCAGTGGCGACGGCTTCCACGGCACCGACGAATATGTCGACATTGCGTCGCTCGAGGAGACGACGAAGACGCTCGCGGCCACGATCATCGACTGGTGCGGCGTGCGCTGATCTTCATTGGAATCCAACAGAAAAAAGGGGAACTGCGATGAAATTCAGGACACTCGTGAGAGGTACGCTTCTCGCCGCCTCCATGCTGGCGGCCCTTCCCGCCGCTGCACAGGACAAGATCGCCAAGATCGGCGTTCTGGCACCGCTGACCGGCGGCGCTGCCGCCGACGGCAACGAAATGGTGAACGGCGCGAAGCTGGCGGTGGACGAGATCAACGCGGCCGGCGGGGTGGCGGGCTACAAGCTCGAAGTCGTGGTCGGCGATACCCAGGACCAGGCCGCCGACGCAGTGACCAGCGCCTTCGAGCGGCTGGCCGGCGACCGTGACGTCAATGTAATGATGACCGGCTATGCCAGCGGCAGCAACTTCGAGATCGAACTCATGGCGGAGCAGGAGATGCCTTACCTCATCTCCGCCAATTCCGCCCAGACACGTGACATCATCGCCCCGAGCCCCGACGACTTCCCGACAGTGTGGTCGCTGACTCCGTCCTATGAGGCCTATGAGACGGCCATGGTGCCGGTGATCTCGCAGCTCGAATCAAGTGGCAAGATCAAGCTGCCGAACAAAAAGGTCGCGCTGATCTCGTCTGACAATCCGTATTCCAAGACCATCATGGATGGCCTGAAGAAGAACTTCGAAGACGCGGGCTGGACCATCACCTCGACGGACCTGCTGCCGTTTGGCGAGATCAGCGACTGGCGCGCCTTCCTCGCGCGCGTTCGACAGGACGCACCTGCGATCATCATCAACACCGATTATCTGCCCGGAAATGCCGCAAAATTCATGACGCAGTTTCTCGAGCAGCCGACCAACAGCCTCGTCTTCATCCAGTACGCCCCGTCGGTGCCGGAGTTTCTCGACCTCACCAAGGAGCGTTCGAACGGCATCATGTACAATATGCTCGGCGGCCCTCTCGACACGCCGCAAAATCCTCGCGCGGCAGAAGTCGTGAAGAAGTACGAGGACAAATATGGGGTGCTGCCGGGGGCCTACGGCGCGTCGCTTTACGAGCAGGTCTACATCTATGCGGATGCGCTGGCCAAAGTAGGTGACCCCACGAAGCGGCTCGAGATCGGCGAGGCCATCGGAGCCACCGAGAAGCAGATCGTCTCCGGGAAGCTGCGCTTCGATCCGGCAACGCATCTGGCGGTTCAGGGCGAAGACGCGATTCCGATCCAGTTCTTCCAGCTTTGGGACGGCGAGCGCGTGCTGTTCTACCCAGCGAACTATGCGACGGGCGAGTTCCGCTCGCCGCCATGGATGAAATAGCAGCCGAGCGGCAGCCGCCCGGTCTATCCCGCGCGGCCGCCAGCCATTCCCCTGGTTAGTGGATCGAATGCCGTGCCTCAGCACAACGTACCGCTTCTCGAAGCGCGCCATGTGACGCGCCGTTTCGGCGCCCTCGTGGCCGTGGACGACGTATCGTTCGCGGTCACGGCTGGGCAGGTCTTCGGCATCGCCGGGCCAAACGGCAGTGGCAAGAGCACGCTTTTCAACGTCATGACCGGAATTCCATTCGCTCCGAGCAGCGGTGAGGTGCTGCTGTCGGGCCGCCCAATCCAGAATCTCAGGCCGCACCAGATCAGTCGGGCCGGCATCTTGCGCACGTTCCAGAAGGATGCCGAGTTCGCCACGCTGACTGCATTCGAGAACGTATACACAAGCGCAGCCTACTGCGCCGGATTGCGGGGCGAGGAGGCACGATCGGCCGCCGCTCGGGCGCTCGACGATGTGAGCCTTCCGAATCCGCGCCGGGGACTGGCGGCGCGGGAGTTATCGGTGTTCGAGCGAAAACAGCTCATGATCGCCTCGGCGATCGCCAGCCAGCCCAAGGTGCTGCTCCTCGACGAGCCGGCCGCAGGCCTGACCAAGCCGGAAGTCGCGGGGCTCGCCGACCTCATCCGCACCGTACGGGAGCGTGGCATCACGATCGTGCTGATCGAACACGTCCTGCCGCTCCTTCTGGGCGTGTCGGAGCACCTGATGGTTCTCAATCAGGGGCGCATCATCGCTTCGGGCGCGCCGGATTCCGTGGTGAAGGATCCCAATGTGATCGAAGCCTATCTTGGAAGCCGGGAGGTGGCGGCATGAAGCCCAAGGCTCATGCGCTCGAGCTGCGAGAGCTGCGGGCCGGCTACGACGCCTACGACGTCCTGCAGGGCATCAGCCTTCACGTGGGCGCCGGTGAGCGCGTCGGTCTCTTCGGTCCGAATGGGCATGGCAAGACGACGCTCCTCAATGCGATCTCCAAGATTATCGTGCCCAGAAGCGGCAGCGTCAGCTTTATGGGCGAGGCGCTGGAGTCGCTTTCGGCGCGACGGATCGTCGAGCGCGGGCTCATTCATGTGCCCCAGGCCAATCAGCTCTTTCCCGACATGGAGATCATGGAGACGCTGGAGCTCGCCGCCTTCACGGAGCGGGCGCGCAGGGACCGAAACGCCAATCTCGATTATGTGCTTGGCCTCTTTCCGCGGCTCGCCGAACGACGCAGGCAGCAATGCAAGACGCTGTCCGGCGGCGAGCGCCAGATGCTGTCCATCGGGGTCGGCCTGATGTGCGCACCGCGCATGCTGATGCTCGACGAGCCGACGCTCGGGCTCTCGCCCAAGCTAAAGCAGGAGCTGGCCTCAGCGATAGGGGAGATCTCGAAACGCGGCATTCCGCTGCTTCTGATCGAACAGGACATTTCCTTCGTCCTCTCGCTGGTCGACCGGATGTACTTCGTCGACCACGGGGAGATCGCACGCGAGATCGATCGCGGCAGCGATGTCGATCACGAGGAGATCATGGACATGTATTTCGGAGGGCACGCCGCGCCATGACCGCCGACACGATCAGCACCATCCTCGTCAGCGGAATCGTCCTGGGCTCGGTCTACGCGCTGATGGCCAGCGGGCTTTCGCTGGTCTGGACGACGCTCGGCATCTTCAACTTCGCGCATGGCGCGCTGATGACGCTCGGCGCCTACATGGCATGGACCATTTCGGATGCGGCCGGCCTAGACCTGTGGCTGGCCGCAGGCATCGCCATTGCGGTCGCCGCCGTGATCGGCGTCGGGATCCTGATGGAGCGCCTGCTCATCCGTCCTTTCTACGATCGTCGCGACATTCTTCTCATCACGGTCATGACGACGCTCGCCGCGATGATCTTCCTGGAAAAGGGCATGCAGCTCGCCTGGGGCGCCCGGCTCAAGCAGCTTCGGCCGATCGTGCCCGGCAACGTCAATCTGCTGGGCACGACGATTTCTGCCCAGGAAGCGCTGATCGTCGTGTTGGCACCGGTGCTGCTCGGGCTCCTATGGTTCTTCCTTCGCAATTCGCGCATCGGCCGGGGAATCCGAGCGGTGGGGCAGAACCCGGCCGCGGCCAAGTTGATCGGCATCGACGTATCGGGCCTCTTCATCGTCACCTTCGCGCTGTCGGCAGGTCTCGCGGCGTTGACGGGCATTCTGCTCGGCTCGGTGCGGCTGGTCACTCCTACCTTTGGCGCCGAGCCCCTGGTGAAGGCGCTGATCATCGTCATTTTCGGCGGCCTCGGCTCCCTCGGTGGGACGATCGCGGCCGCCTATCTCATTGGCCTGCTCGAAGCTGCGTTGATCTTCTTCATAGGCATCTACTGGGCGCCGTCGATGATCTTCGTGCTCTTGATCGCCATCCTCCTCATTCGTCCCCAGGGACTTCTCGGCAAGGTGGAGCGCTGATGTCTGTCGCATTCAATGTCAGGACGCTCGCGGTCGTCGCGCTCCTCCTCGTCGGACTGCTCGTGCCGCTCGTCGTGCAGGACACCTATATCCGGCATCTTTTCATCGTGGCCTTCATCTATGCCGTCGTTGCGGCGAGCTGGGATCTGAGCCTCGGCTATGCCGGCATCTTCAACTTCGGCCATGTCGCCTTTTTTGGCATCGGGGTCTACGCGACGGGACTCGCGGCGAAGCTGCTCGGCATCGATCCCTGGCTCGCCATGGTGATCGGCGGACTCGCGGCTTCGGCCGCGGCCGCCCTGGTGGCGTTGCCGGTGGTGCGCCTTCAGGGCATTTATGTCGTGCTGGTCACCTTCGCCTTCAGCCAACTCGTGCTGCAAGTCGTCATCAGCCAGTCGGCCGTTACGGGCGGTACCCAGGGACTCGTTCGCGTGCCGACCATAGAACTGTTCGGCTACAACTTCCTGCGCGACTACAAGTTCGGCTACTACTACGTCGCGCTCCTGTTGCTCGTATTGACGGTCGCTTGCCTGCGCTGGCTCGTCCGCTCGGATTTCGGTCTCTCGATCCGAGCGTTGCGCGACAATGAGGACTACGGCGTTTCGCGCGGCATTCCGATCGGGCTGCAGCGTTTGAAGGTATTGATGTTCAGCGCGTTTTTCGCAGGGCTCGCCGGGGGCTTCTACGTGATCTACCTGCGGGTCGCCTCGCCCGAGGTCTTCAGCTTCTCGACCGTATCGCTGATCCTCAGCATGGTTCTGGTGGGAGGGACGTCCAGCATCTATGGGCCCGTGTTCGCAGCTCTCGGACTGACTTTCGTGTCGGAAGGGCTGGCCAATGTCGATGGCCTTGCCGAGGGTCGCTTCATGCTGGTTGCCGTGGCGATGATCGTCGTACTTCTTTTCCTTCCCGGAGGGCTGGCTTCGGCCCTGCCAAGAAAACGGCTGGAACAGCCGGCCGGGACCGGGAGCCGGATGCGGCCCTCTTCCCTTGGCGAGAAGGCTTAGTCCGCGGGTATTACGCGACTTGGCTGCAACATGCTCTATTTCGCTGGGTCGACTTCCGCCGCCCTGGCTTGAAGATCGGCGGCGAGTTCCGAGGTGACTTCCAACCTCCGATCCTCGCGGGCGGCGATGCCCGCAGGAGGAACGTGTGCGGCGATTACCCGGTCGCGCTCGCGGATCAACCCGGCGATCTCGTCGGCATAGAGATCAAGGATGGCCGTCAGCCAGCGATTGACGAGATAGGACGGCCGCGCGAGGTGAAGGTCGAAGCGGGGTAGAAGGGCGATCGTCGCCTCCGCGTCGAGCCATGCATCGCCGACCACCCATTGGTTCACCGTGAACAGACGGACGAGCCGTCCATAGGCGTCGACGCCGACGGCGACGAGATGATGGACAGGGCCCTGTGCTCCCTCGGGCCGCAAGAAGCAATGGAAATGGCCGTGCTCCCGCGCGCCTTCCACCGGCAGGTGGCAATGGTAGTACCACTGGGCCCCCGTCTCCGCGTCGAAGACGTCGCCGGGCGGGTAGTGGGTCCAGGACTGGACGGTCTCGGCGCCGCGCAAGGTTTCCAGCAGGACGTTGTCGCCCGTCTTGGCGAGGACCCTTTCCGCAAACAGCGCCTGCCGCGCGGCGAGGGCTTTGTCCGTACTCATCGGCAATCTCCTGCCGGTAAGTGTTGCCTATTGTGCGCCCGCGGCGCAAGGCGAAGCTGCAGCGCAGGGGGCTGGAGCGGCGGCGCAAGGGGAGGCTGCGGCGCAAGGGGACGCCGCCGCACAGGGCGAAGCTGCCGAGCAGGGCGATGCGGCGGCACAAGGCGATGCAGCCGCACAGGGGGATGCTGCCGCGCAAGGCGAGGCGGCAGCGCAAGGAGAGGCTGCGGCGCAAGGGGAGGCCGCTGCACAGGGCGAAGCTGCCGAACAGGGCGATGCAGCCGCACAGGGGGATGCTGCCGCGCAAGGCGAGGCGGCAGAGCAAGGAGAAGCTGCGGCGCAAGGGGAGGCCGCTGCACAGGGCGAAGCCGCCGAGCAAGGAGAAGCTGCCGAACAAGGCGACGTGGCCCCGCCGGCGGCGCAGGGCGCGGCCGATTGGGCCGCAGCCGGCGCGGGCGCCGCGGCCGGCCGCGTGCTGGCATAGTGATCCGCGACGATCGCGGAGGTGGCGGCGACGAAAGCCGCCCCGAAGAGCAGGGTGTTGCGAGAACTCATTTCGTCTTGAATCCGTCCAGACCGAACACGGGACGCAGCGCGATGCCGCCCAGGCTGCCGATGAAGGCGCAGGCGAACCACAGCCAGCCGTGGAGACTGCCGGAGGCGATGCCGCTGAAAAGCGCGCCGATGTTGCAGCCGAAGGACAACCTGGCTCCGTAGCCCATGAGCACACCGCCGATCGCGGCGGCGACAAACGAGGCGAACGGCACGACCGCCTTCGGCGCGAACTTTCCGGCAAGACCGGCGGCCAGCGCCGCGCCGAGGATCACCCCGAAATCCATCACGGAGGTGACATCGGCTAGAACGCTGCCCGAAAGCGCGCGCGCCGGTCCGGGCCACGTCCAGAACTCCCAGGTCTCGACCGGCGCGCCGAAGGCGGCGAGCGCCTTGGCGCCCCACAGGCCGAAACCGAAGGTCACCGACCACGGGTGGCCGGCGGTCAGCAGGGTCGCGATATTGAGCCCGGCGAGCAGCAGCCCGGCTCCGACGATCGGCCAGGGACCTTGCAGAAGCCGTGCGATACCCTGGCGCGGCGCCGGATTCGCCTTCTCGAGGCTGCCATGGGCGCGCCGCTCGACCCAGGCGCTGAGGAGCGCCACGGCGCCCAGCCCAGCGAGCGTGACCACTATGGCCTGGGGAACGCCGAGGCTTTTGCCAAGGCTGATCTGCGGCAGCGCGGGAAGCGACAGCCACCAGGGCAGGTGGGCGGTGCCGATCACGGCACCAACGATGAAGAAGATGAGCGTGACGAGCATACGGGCGCTGCCGCCGCCGACCGTGAAGAGCGTGCCGGAGCCGCAGCCGCCGCCGAGTTGCATGCCGAGCCCGAATATCGTCGCGCCGACGAGGACCGACACGCCGACCGGGGCCATCGCGCCCACCAGCGGCCGCCCGCCGAAGGCGCCGAGATCGAGCAGCGGAATGAAGACGATCGCGGCGACGGCGATCATCAGCATCTGCGCGCGCATGGCGTTGCCGCGACGCTCGACGACCAGCCGCCGCCAGCCGCCGGTGAAGCCGAAGGAGGCATGATAGAGCGTGGCGCCGAGCAGGCCCCCGATCAGGAAGAGCGCTGCCTGCCGCGGCGAGATCGCCTGGCCGATAGCCAGCGCGCCGACAAGCAGCGCCGCCAGGACGACGATGACGGGACCCCGGTCGATGATGGAGCGTGGCGGAGAGGCCGGAACGGCGGCGGAAATCTGGGACATTGTCTTTTGTTGCTTGTTGTCAAAAGCGACGTCCGGGACAAAGCCCGGACGTCGCGCGCATCGGGTCTAACGACTGTGATTACTTGACCGGCCGGGCGGGATCGGCCGCCCATTCAGCCATCGAGCCGTCATACATCTTGACGTTCTTGTTGCCCTGCACCTCGCTCAACCCGAACCAGGCGATCGAGGCCCAGTGTCCGGTGTTGCAGAAGGCGATCGCCTCCTCGTTGTCGGCCAGGCCGGCGTCCTTGGCCAGGCTTGCGACTGTTTCGCGGGAGACGAAGGAGGCGTTCGGCTTGTCGTAGAACTTGTCGTTCTCGATGTTGACCGCTCCGGGGATGGTGCCGGCAGCGCGCACGACGGGGCTCTTTGCCTCGCCCCTGTACTGCGCCGCGGGACGGCCGTCGACCAATGTCGTGCCGTTGGCGAGCGCCTTCTCGACATCGGCGACGCCTGGGATCATCTCGGGCCGCAGATGCGCCTTGAAATCGGACTTCGCGGGCGTGGCGGAAGCGTCGGTCGCTTCGCCGCCCGCGGCCTGCCAAGCGCGCCAGCCGCCATCCAGAATCGAGACGGCATCGTGGCCGAGCACCTTGAACGTCCAGTAGACGCGCGTCGCGGCTCCGAACTCGCTGGAATCCGTTCCGGCCGCCACGATGACGACGTGGCTGTCATTGTCGACGCCGAGGCCGGCAATCGTTGCCTCGATCTGCTCGACCGGCGGCAGCATGCCGGGGACGCCGTTCACAGTGGCCCGCCAGCCGGCCGTGGAATAGGGCGCGTTCACGGCGCCGGGCACGTGGCCCGCCTTGTAGGGGTCCGGCTTGCCCTTCTCGATATCGCGCACGTCGATGACGACGAGGCTTTCATTGCCGACCTTGGATTTCAGCCAGGCCGCATCGACGAGCGGCTGATCGGTGAGGCGCTCGGCCTGAGCCGAGCCGATCAAGGACATTGCGACCGCCACGACGGCGGAAAAGAGCCTGAGACGCATAAACAACTCCGTAGAATCCACGTGGGTCTTTTGCCGGCGGTTATAAACCGGCGCGCATCGAGTCACATGGAATGGGGTGCTCGGATGAGATGGTCGGAGAGTTTATTGTTGTTTCTGAAAGCAGGGTTGAGAGAATGATTTTCTCTTCTTCCCTGATCGTCGCCGAGGCGAGAAGGGGAAGAGGCTCTTACCCCGCGGGCGATTGCACATTTTGCGCCGATCCCAAGGCTGCCAATCTCCCCCCTTTCAGGGGGAGACGTCCGGCAGGACGGAGGGTGCCGCGCGACGGAACGGGGGCTGGCAAATCGGGCCGACCGCTTACCCCAACCGCGCGTCGAGCGTGAGCTTGATGGCGCCGAGCGCCTTGGAGACGGGGCAGTTTTCCTTGGCTTTCTCGGCAAGTTCCTTGAACTTCGCCGCGTCGACGCCGGGCACGGTGCCGGTGAGCGTCAGCGCGCTCTGGGTGATGCCCGTGCCGGGCACAAGCGTGACGACGGCCTTGGCGTCGAGCTTCTCGGCCGGCGTGCCGTTCTCGGCGAGGAAATGCGATAGCTGCATGGCGAAGCAGCCGGCATGGGCCGCCGCGAGCAGTTCTTCCGGATTGGTACCAGACTTGCCGCTTTCGTCCTCGAAACGGTTCTTGAAGGAATAGGGGGTGCCGCTCAGAACGCCGCTCTGGCTCTCGAGCGTGCCGCTGCCTTCCTTGAGATTTCCCTTCCAGACGGCTGTTGCGTGACGGTCCATGGTTTTCCTCCTGATCCTTGTTCGGGGCGCCGCGCGTGCGGCCATCCGGGACTATAGCGCCGTCCTGCCAGGAAACCATGTGCCAGCCGGCCGTCAGTGCTTGAAAATGAGACCGGGCACGAAAAGCGGGCCGCGATGATCTCAAATTTCCTGCTTCTTTCTCTCGTCAAAGTCCGGCGTCGGCGAAGGGCAGGGGCACGCCATGGCGCTCGGCCAAGTCTCTGAATAGGCTCGCCGTCATCGGATCGATGGGCACGCCCTCCTCCGCTCGTCTTCGCGCCTCCGCCCATTCGCGGTCGCCCGGGGCCATGACGACCTGGCCGGCACGGGGCGGCGAGGCGCGGAGCGCGACCAGGTAGCGGCGCATGCCGTCGTCGAAGGTCGCCTTGTCGACGAAGGCGTCGGGCTTCAGCGCCAGCACGAACGCGCCGAGCTGCCGGGGTGTCGCGAAATCGGGTCCGCCCATCGGAGCGAGCTCGGGGCTGAGCTTCATGCCGGAAAGGACCGCGCTCAGGATCTCGACGAGGCCCGCGAGCCCGGCCCCCTTGAAGCCGAACGCCGCGCCGAGCGGCGCGAGCATCTCGGCCGTATTTGCGTCTGTCGTGTCCAGGCCGCGGGAATCCGACGCCACGCCGGTTGGCAACTCGAGTCCGAGGCTCCGATAGAGCTGCACCCTATTGTAGGGGATGGCGCTCGTCGCCATGTCGAGAAGCCAGGGATCGCCGCCTTCGACAGGAACGGCGCAGGCGATCGGGTTGGTGCCGTGAAACCGCGACGCTCCGTCATGCAGCCGCACGAAAGAGTCTGAGTTGCAGAATGCCATGCCGATGAAACCATGCTCGGCCGCCTCGAGCGCGAAGGCGCCGGCCGGTCCGAAATGGGAGCCGTTGCGGATCGCGACGGCTCCGATGCCGAACCGGCCGGCGAGCCGCGTGGCATGATTCATGGCGGCATAGGTCGCAAGCGCGCCGTGACCATGATCCGCGTCCAGAGACGCCACCGCCCCCACGCGGCCGGCCAGCCGCATTGTCGGGCGCGGGTTGACCCGGCCGCCGGCCAAGGCCTGGACATAGTGGCCAAGCAACCGCACGCCGTGGCTGTCGACGCCGAGCCGGGAACCATGCATCATGGCGCGGGTCACGGCATTCGCCGTCGGCTCGTCCGCTCCGGCCGCCACAAGCACCTTGTGCACGAAATTTCTGAGCGGCTCGATTCCGGCTCTCACGGCTTTGCTCGCTTGGCCGTTCCTCACGATCTTTGGCCTCCACCATCACCGAGCCGGTCGCGAACGCGGATCCGCCCATCACGGCCTTGCCCGCGGCGTGCCTCGGCACGCCGGCCGGCGCGAATCACGGATGCCGTCGTCGCCTTCGGTCGACCTCCCGTCGTCCTTCTCGCGGACACCATTGCATGCACCGGACATGCGGGGCCGACGCTAGACATTCGGTTCCAGCCTGACAAGGCAGGTCTGGCGACGATGGTGTCATTCAGGAAATGCGCTTGGCCTTGGGCGAAGCGCGCGAACGGCGGTGCTCGACGGCATCATCGCCGTGCCGGTGATGGTGGTCATGATGCTGGTCGCCTCCCGGGCCGACATCATGGGCCGCTTTCCCGTTCGGGGCTGGCTCCGCGGGCTCGCCGGGTGGTCACGGCCGTGATGACGCTGGCCATGGTTGCGATGCTGGGAACGTCGTTCTGAGGCTCGATCCTCTGGCCCTGTCCTTCGCTCGCGCGCCGATTCGGGCGTTGCCCTGCCCATCGTCCGTATTGACAGCCACCGCGCGGAGGCGCATGCCTGCGTCGCGTTGCTGTCCTGCTTCCGCCCGGCAGCGCCCCTTAGGAGCCATAAACCCCATGCCAAGCGACAGTCACAGTCGATTGCCTTCGCCGTCACCGGCCCGCACGAACGCCTGATCGCCTGATCGGCTCGCCCGCGACCGGCCTGTGACGGCTGGTTGGAAAAGAGGTGAGCCATGCAAGACAACACCAGCGCATCCGAAGTCGAGCGCGACCCCTCTGTACTCGTGGCGAAGTTGGCGGACCAACACGTCGCCGACATCGCCGAGATCCTGAACGACCAGACCACCGAGGTTGCCTCGGAGGTGCTTGCCCGGCTGCCGCTCGACCGGGCGGTCGAGGTGCTGGACCAGCCGGAACTGGAAGCGCCAGCCGATCTGATCGCGACACTGCCGGAGGGCCGGGCGACAGACCTCCTGTCCGGCATGTCCGCGGACCGGGTCGCCGAGGTCTTCCGCGACATCGAGGAGCCCCGCCGCTCCGCTATGCTGGATCGCCTCGACGACGAGACGAGGCTCTCGGTTCTGCGGCTCCTTTCCTACCCGCCGGATACGGCCGGCAGCATCATGACGACCGAGTTCGTCAGCGTCCCGACCACATGGACGGTCGCGCAGACCCTTGACCATATCCGCCGGGTCGAGCGGACGCGCGAGACCGTTTACGCCATCTACGTGCTCGAACCACGGACGAAAAGGCTGGTCCAGACGGTCTCGCTGAGGCGGCTCATAGCGGGCGAAGCTGGTGCCCCGATCCTCTCCGTCGCCAGCCCCCGGCGTCCCGTCACGGTCACGCCCGTCACCGACCGCGAGGAGGTGGCGCGGATCATCTCGAAATACGATCTCCTGGCCGTTCCGGTCGTCGACAGGGGGCAGGTCGTCGGGATCGTGACCGTCGACGACATCATCGACGCCATTTTCCAGGAGAGCACCGAGGACGTGCAGAAATTCGGCGGCATGGTGGCCCTGACCGAGCCCTATATGCAGATCGGCTTCGGCGAAATGATCCGCAAGCGTGCCGGCTGGCTTTGTGTCCTGTTCCTCAGCGAGATGCTGACCGCCAGCGCCATGCAATATTTCGAGGGCGAGCTGGAGAAGGCCATCGTGCTCACCCTATTCATTCCCCTGATCATGAGCTCCGGCGGCAACTCCGGCTCGCAGGCGACGTCCCTGCTGATCCGGGCGCTCGCCTTGCGGGAAGTGCGGCTGCGGGACTGGTGGCGTGTCGCCTTGCGGGAACTGCCTACCGGCATCACCCTCGGGACGATCCTGGGCCTGATCGGCATGATCCGCGTCACCGTGTGGCAGCAGCTCGGGTTCTACGATTACGGCGAGCACTGGGCCCTCATCGCCTTTACGGTAGGGGTGGCCCTGGTCGGAATCGTCACCTTCGGCTCGCTCGCCGGGTCGATGCTTCCCTTTATCCTCCAGCGGATCGGCTTTGACCCGGCGAGCGCCTCGGCTCCGTTCGTGGCCACTCTGGTCGACGTGACGGGGCTGGTCATCTACTTCACGGCCGCCCTTGCCATTCTCGGGGGAACCTTGTTGTGAGGCCGACGGGTTCGGTCGCTGCCGGACCGCGATCCGACCCGTTGCCTTATCTGGAGCGTCTGCGAAACTTAGGGGGACGGTGGGCGCCGTCTCCACCCTGGCATTGAATGGGAGCCCAATCCATGAACGTCGCCAATCTGCAACTGGAAGGCCTGCTGATGGCCATCGCCTCGATCAACAACGTGCTCGTGCACAAGGGCCTGCTCACCATCGACGAGATCGACGAGGCGCTGCGTCGGGCCGAGGCCAATGTGATCGGAGAGGAACGCCTCTACGAGGACATGTCGCCGGCAAACCGCGACGCGGTGTGTTTTCCGATCCGCTTCCTGCAATCGGCGAACCTCGCCCAGTCGGAGACCGGCGTTCCGTCCTTCTCGCAACTCGCCAGGACGGTGGCGCAAACCAAGCTGCCATACAACGACCAGCTCTGAGCGTCGTGGCTTCGATCTTCCTTAGCCGTTCACCAGCGCGTGGATATTGCCGTCTGGATCCTTGAACCAGGCAGACTTGATCGCTCCGAAGACATGGACGTCGCCGTCCCTCACGACGTCGGGCATGTCGTATTGTTCGAAAGCCACCCCCTTCGAACCGAGCTGGCGGACGATGTCGCCAATCTCGTCGCCAACCATCCAGGTCACCGACGTCGCCTTGTTGGTGCCGGCGTAGTCCGATTTGTAGACGAGCAGCGAAAAGGCCCCGCACCGAAAGGTGAGGGCAGGTCCTTCCTCTTCCCTGGCCGGGGTCAGGCCGATCTTGTCTTCGTAGAAGCGGCGCGCCGTGTCGAGATCGCGCACGGCAATGGTGGCGACAGGTTGCTTGTTGCTCAGCATCATTCTCTCCCTTTGACCTCAGGTCCTCACGAGACGCAGTGGATGGTCTTTTGCCGGCGGATCATGCCCTTCGCCTCACGATCGAGCTCGGCTGTCCTTGCCCGGCAGCCGGTCTTCTGCGCCGGAAACTCCCGTTGCGGACGGGCCCGGGCCGGCGCGGTCTTCTTCGATGGTCAGCCTCGCTGTACCGCCGACAGGAACCACCATATCACGATAAAGGCCTTCCTCGCCTCCGCGGAAGCGGCATCCACCTGCCTGCAGGATCAGCCGCGCAGAGCACCAAGGCCGAGATGGCGGATGTTGGAAAGGCGGCGCGCGAGCGAGGCATAAAGCCCGCTGACGGTACGGCCGACCGCTCCGATGATCGAGCGCTGGCGATTGTCCCTGTCCTTGCCGATCAGCGACGGCTGCTCGTCGTCGTGGTGGACCCGGTAGGGCAATATGGCCATGCTTTGGACACCATGGCTCCAGAAGCGGTCGAGATAGTCGTCAACCGGCTCGATCCAGCGGTCGGCGCCCGCGAGCAGCTTGCCCGCGCCTCCGGGCGAGATGGCGTAGCATTGCGTCCCGGCCGGACCCTTGAGCAAGCGGGCGAGGCGATAGCACGCGTCGAGCTGCCGGATCGTCATCGAGTCGACCTCGTTGAGGCCCGCCAAACGGACGAAACCGGAGCCCGTGACGGCGTCCCGCACCAGCGGAACGACGTCGGCGAATCCGTCGTCGACCGTGACATCATCCTCCATCACGATCATCGGTTCGGCGCCTGAAGCGCACTGCTGCCAGAGGCGATAATGGCTGGCGAAGCAGCCGATCTCGGCCGCGCTCATGGGGCGCTGGCGAAGCCATCGCGCCCATCTCGGCGCATAGCGAGACACCGGCAGATGCTCGCCCCTGGACGCGTCGACACCGTCGAAGAACGCATGGGCGAGGCCAAGCGTGTCGAGCCTGCGCTTCATGGCGGCCCGCCTGTCCGGCGAGCGCGCAAGGTTGACGACATAGAACGGCAGTTGGTCCATGCGCCCGATCTATATGAGCAGACCGCGGTCTTCAATGTGGGATGGCGGAAAGCGGCTCGACCGCCGTCGCACCCAGCCCGGTCATTCGGACAAGGCGGCAAGCTCGGTCATGAGAACGGCGTCCGCCGGGCATTCCGGCGCGATGATTATCGCACGCACCTTCACGGCCGGCGCGTCGATACCCGCATATCGCTTCAGCCGGTTGAGATAATGGATCAACGTCGGTCCCAGGATCGGCTGCTGGTCGAAGAGCCCGCCCTCCGCCGCGTAGCGCAGCGTTCCGCCGCTCGCGCGCCAGTCGACCGCAGTGCGGTGCCAACCGCGCGGCGAGACGCTGGCGATATCAATGGCGCAGTCCCCCTTCCGGCCGGTGAGCCAGACCGGATCGGTACCGGGTGGCGCGCGCGTGATCGTGAAGCCGTGCCGGCTGAGAAGGGCGAGGATGTCGGCGTCGTCGGGATCGCTCGCTGCCAGGCCGCGGCCGAAATTGGCGTGGACCTTGGCGCCGAAGCTGGCCCCCAGCAGCAGGGCAAAGAAAAGGCTAAGCAGGATCAGGCGCATGGGGCTTGATCCATTTCGTGTATATGAGCGTCACCGTGATGATCGTTGCCCAGGCGACAAGCGTCGCGCCGATCCCACCATGCATCACGTCATAGGTGACGGGGAACACTCCGATCATGCTGATGCGCAGGACATTGATGGCCACCGTGGCGACGCAGGCGAACAACATGGTGGCAATGACCGGACGTGTCCATGACCGGCCGTGGGCCTTCACGAATACGACGCCGCAGAGAAGCGCGAGCGACACGTTAGTGAGGGAAGAGCAGGCCGGCTCCAGGAAAAGCAGGCCGGAGCCGTCGGCGAAGGGAATGGCATTCCCTGTGCTTTGGACGCCGACCATCCAGCCAACCAGCTTCGCGTCGATGCCGAGCAGGGTATTGCTCAGGGACGCAAACAGCAGGCGCGCCCATAGCATCGGCACCGTGAGGGCGCCGAGCACGACCGCGCCCCTGCGCATCCGGCTTCGCGGCGCCGATGTCCATACGAGACGCGTGGCCATGCCGGCGATCGCCAGCCAGGCGAGCGACGGCACCGGGACGAGAAATGCCGCGGAGGCGGAGACCCCCACCGCGATGTCTGCTGTCCGCACCCGCTCGGGTTCCGCCCGCAACAGGAGCCAGAGGGCGACGATCAGCGCCGCCCAGACGATGGCGCTGACGTCGAATGTGTTGAAAAGAGCGCCGGTCACGCCTGCTCGGGCAATCTCGTCCGAGGCCCGCTCGCTCATCCCATTGGCGAAGCCGACGACGGCCAGCCCGCTGTAGAGTTCGTTTCGGGTAAGCCAAAGGCGCCCTCCGGCGACGGTGTCCGAGCCGAAACCGGAGGTCGCTCCTGCCTTCCGCGACGAATCATATGTCACGAACTTGTCCCGCGGCTGCCGGCGATGGCGCGCGCCTACTTCTTCTTTTGCCTGGAACGATAGCGGAACCACATGTAGCCGCCGACGGCGATCATTGCGGGAAGCCCCACGCCGACCACCGGACCGGGAGCGGAATGCGACTGTGGCGGGCTACCGGGATTGCCTGATCCCGGTGGCAGCAGTTCACCCAAGGCGAAACTCGGGCTGAGCGACAACAACACGATCGCGCCAGCCCCTACCAAGGCTCTCAAGTCTGTCATGTTAGCCTCCAAGCCGTGCCCCGTAGCCTTCGGGGCCTTGCCACCTGGGCGAGAAACTACCACAGCGTGTAGGCATGCAGGCCCTAGGCATAAGGTGTAGGAGGTGCATGAAATGGATGGTGCTTCATACATCCTCATACGAGGGCGGCGATGGCGATCAGGCGGGTGCAAGGGCCGCGCAGCCCTCTTCGGCCTCGATCTATCGTCTGCCGCGCGCCAGGCTTGCGCCGGCCGCAATCAGCACCAGGCCCGCGAGTTGCCAGGGGGCGGGCAGCAGGTCCTTGCCGAGATAGTCGATCGCCAGGCCGGCCGCCATCTGACCACCGATGACCAGCACGAGCGACGCCACATTGCCGATACGCGGAATGACGCGGTTGTTCATGGCCACGAAGAGCGCGCCGAGCGCACCCCCGAAATAGGCGAAAAGCGGGGCGTCGGATACCGTCCTCCAGCCTTGGTCCGACAAGGCCAACAGCAACGCTGCGAGCAGCAGGAAGCCGCCGAGATGATTCCAGAAGGACGACCGGAACGCGCCGAGCGACATGCCCAGACGCGCGTTGATGGCCCGGCTTGCGCCGATCAGCACGCCGTTCAGCAGGGCGAGGAAAACGAGCCAGCTCATGCGCCACCGAAGAGAAGGAGCAGGCTGCCCGCGAGCACGGCCAACACGACGAGTAGATCGCGACCGCCGAGCTTGCGGCGCATCACGCCGAACAGGCCGAATTGATCGGCGGCCATGCCGAAAGCGACCTGCCCCGCCAGCATCAGCGCGATGGTCACGGACAGGGAGAGGCCGCCATTGATCGTGACGGACGCCAGGACAACGGTGAAGGCCCCGGGTATGCCGCCCAGATAGGACCATAGCGGCGGCTTCCGCATCCGCCCCGCGTCGACCTTCCAGGATATGGTGGCCATGAAGGCAAGGGCGGCGAGTGCTCCGACCCCATGGGCGATCCAGGACGCGAAAAAGGCCGTGCTGTGCGCGGCGAGAACACTGTTCACCTGGATCATCGCGGCGAGCACGGCGCCCGCCGCCAACGCGATCAGCCAGTCCGCCGAACGGCCCATGCTCGCTCCGAGACCAGAGCAATTCCAGCAAAAGTGCGCAGCGGTTTTGCGTCCGGAATTGCGTCAAGACAAATGGATAGAGCGTTTTCGCGATTCGAAGAAAAGCGGAAATGCTCTAGCGGGCACGCCGAATCGGCCCGACAGCGACAGGATAGAACGCGATCTCACGCAGGGAAATTGTGCCGAAGGCAATCCGGGAGCGGCGTGCGCATTGCGAACGAAACGGAAACGATGCTTCATGCCGCGCATGAACATCGCCGCGCCTGATTCGATCTTCCAGCCCGCCTATCTCACCAAGCTCAACGATGCGCAGCGGGCGGCCGTCCAGCATGGCGAAGGCAGCGTGGGCGAACCGCTGCTGATCATCGCGGGCGCCGGCTCGGGCAAAACCAACACGCTGGCGCATCGGGTCGCCCACCTCATCGTCAACGGCGCCGATCCCAGGCGCATCCTGCTGATGACCTTTTCGCGCCGGGCGGCGGCCGAGATGACCCGGCGGGTCGAGCGCATCGCCGGCGAGGTGATGGGCGAGAAAGCCGCGATCCTGGCCGACGGTCTCTCCTGGGCCGGCACCTTCCACGCCATCGGGGCAAGGCTGTTGCGCGAGCTTGCGCCGGAGGTCGGCCTCGATCCGGCCTTCACCATTCACGACCGGGAGGATTCCGCCGACCTGATGAATCTCGTCCGCCACGAGCTCGGGCTGTCGAAGACCGAGAACCGCTTCCCGACCAAGGGCACCTGCCTCGCCATCTATTCGCGCGCCGTCAACGCGCAGCTGCCGCTCGAGGAGGTGCTTGCCGAGGCCTTTCCCTGGTGCCGGGAATGGGCCGATGCGCTGAAGGAGCTGTTCGCGTCTTATGTCGAGGCCAAGCAGGCCCAGAACGTGCTCGATTACGACGACCTGCTGCTCTACTGGGCCGGCATGGTGGGAGAGCCGGCCCTCGCGGAAGAGCTCGGCGACCGTTTCGACCACATATTAGTCGACGAGTATCAGGACACCAACCGCCTGCAGGCCTCGATCCTGACGGCGTTGAAGCCGGACGGGCGAGGGCTGACCGTGGTCGGCGACGATGCCCAGTCGATCTACTCCTTCCGCGCCGCCGAGGTGCGCAACATCCTCGATTTTCCCGGCCTGTTCCCGGCCCCGGCGCAGACTGTGACGCTCGACCGCAACTATCGTTCGACCGACACGATCCTCGCTGCCGCCAATGCGGTGATCGGCGAAGCCGCCGAGCGCTTCACCAAGAACCTATGGACCGAGCGCAGATCGTCGGAAAAGCCTCGGCTGGTGACCGTGCGCGACGAGACCGGCCAGGCAAGCTATGTCTGCGAGCGCATCCTGGAGGAGCGCGAGAGCGGAACCGCGCTCAAGCAGCAGGCGGTGCTCTTCCGCGCCTCCCATCACAGCGGGCCGCTGGAGATCGAGCTCACCCGCCGCAACATCCCTTTCGTGAAGTTCGGCGGGCTGAAGTTTTTGGATGCCGCCCATGTCAAGGACGTGCTGGCGGTGCTGCGCTTCGCCGAGAACCCGCGCGACCGGGTCGCCGGTTTCCGGGTGCTGCAACTCCTGCCGGGCGTCGGCCCGACGACGGCGGGGCAGGTTGTCGAGACGATGGAAGGCGCGCTCGACGCGGTCATGGGCCTCTCGGCCTTCCGCGTGCCGCAGCGGGCGGAGGCCGACTGGCCAGCGTTCCTGGCGCTGTTCTCCGGCCTTCGCTTGCGTTCCGCGAGCTGGCCGGCCGATCTCGAGCAGGCACGGCTATGGTACGAGCCGCATCTCGAACGCATCCACGAGGACGCCGCCGCCCGCCGCGCCGACCTTCTGCAGCTCGAGCAAATCGCCGCCGCCTACGGCTCGCGCGAGCGCTTCCTGACCGACCTCACCCTCGATCCGCCGGATGCGGTGAGCGACCAGCCCGGCCCGCCGCATCTCGACGAAGACTATCTGATCCTGTCGACGATCCATTCCGCGAAAGGCCAGGAGTGGAAGAAGGTCTTCGTTCTCAACGCGGTCGACGGTTGCATGCCGATCGATCTCGCCGTGGGCGAAAAGCACGAGATCGAGGAGGAGCGCCGGCTGCTCTATGTGGCGATGACGCGGGCCAAGGATTCGCTCCATCTGATCACGCCGCAGCGCTTCTTCACGCACGGCCAGGCCCGCAACGGCGACCGCCACGTCTATGCCTCGCGCACGCGCTTCATCCCCGACCACATCCTCGACCGCTTCGAGCGCGTCGCCTGGCCGCCGGCGCCGATGCCGCAGGGGCGCATCGGCCAGCCGCGCGTCGAGATCGACCTGAGGAGCCGCATGCGAGGGATGTGGAAGTAGTACGAACAGGCTCAGAAAGTGCCGCCTCGGCCGCAGTTTCGCACCAAGGAGCGTACGAGAGGGGGACCTGCAAGAGAGCTTGCGCGTGAGAACGCGCCGCTATTGTCTATCCCCGCATCGCCCTCTCCAGCACCTTGAAAACCCTCTCGTCTCCGCATTGGGCGACGTTGAAGCGCATGAAGTGCGGCGCGGTCTGGGATGGGCTGAACGCGTTGCCTGGCGCAAGCACCAGCTTTTCCGCGAGGGCCCGGCGCGCGACCTCGCCGGCGTCGAGCCCATCCGGCAGGCGGCACCATAGGAACATGCCCGCCACCGGCTCCAGCCATGGTTCGATGCCCAGTCCCTTCAACCGGCGGTTGGTGGCGGCCATGGCTTTCGAGAGCCGCGCGCGCAGCGCCTCCATATGCTTGCGGTAGCTGCCGTCGGTGAGGGCCGTGAGGACGAGTTCGGCAGAAAGCCGGCGGCTCGAAAAGTCGGTGGCGATCCTGAGGTCGACCAGATTGTCGATCCAGTCGCGCGGGCCGGCGATGTAGCCGCAGCGCACCGAAGCCGAGAGCGTCTTCGAGCAGCTGGCGATGCGGATCACCCGCTCGAGCCCGTCGAGCTCGGCAAGGCGCGGCGCCGGCTCATGCTCGAAGTCGGCGAAGATGTCGTCTTCGATGACGATCAGCTCGTGTTCCGCCGCGAGCTTCAGGAGCCGGTGCGCGACGCTTGGCTGCAACGAGGCGCCCGTCGGGTTCTGCAGGCCGGAATTGGTGATGTAGAGGCGAGGCCTGTGTTCCGACAGGGCCTGGGCGAAGAGCCTGAGATCCGGTCCCGTCGGCGTCAGCGGAACGCCCACGACCCTCGCCCGGTGCGCGCGCAGGAGCGCGAGGAAATTGAAGTAGCAGGGGTCGTCGACGAGCACGGAATCGCCGGGCTCGATCAGGAACCGGCAGAGCAGGTCCAGGGCCTGCGTGCAGGATTCTGTGATCAGGATCTGGTCGGGCGCGGTCTCGATGCCGCGCTCGGCCATGCGGCGGGCCAGTAGCTGGCGCAAGGCCGGAAGCCCGCGCGGCGAGCCGTAGTCGGTGAGCGTCGCCGGCTCCGCCGCCCGGACGATGCCGCGCAACGCGCGCCGCAGGCTCTCGACCGGCATCCATTCGGCGGGGAGCCACCCGCAGCCGGGCTTGAGCAGGTCGGTCCCGGCTTCCAGCGACTGCCGCGACACCCAGAACGGGTCGACGGCCTGGTCGAGGCGCGGGCCGATCTCGGCCAGGGCCAGCGGCGCCAGGGGCGCTGCGACGTAAAAGCCGGAGCCGGGTCGCGAACGGATCGTCCCCTCGGCCGCCAGCCTGTCATAGGCCTCCACCACGGTCGACTTCGACACCTGCATGGTTTCGGCGAAGGCGCGGATCGAGGGAAGCCTCGACCCGGGGGTAAGGGAACGACGGGCGATGCGGTCGCGGATGGCCCCCATCACGCGTCCGACCCGTGTGCCCTCGGATTCGTTGGATGCCGATCGGTCCACCGTACTGCCACCTTCTCCAATACAGTTCGTCGAAATCGTAATGCACCGTCTCTGGAAAAGACAAGGGCTTCGGCGAACAGATGCGTCGAAACGAAGGGCTGGGCTCGCGATGGACAAGACGACCGAAGGCTGGATCAACGGATTGCTGGGTGTGCTGATCTTCAGCGGCTCCTTGCCTGCGACGCGCGTCGCCGTGGCCGAGTTCGACCCGGTTTTCCTGACGACGGCGCGCGCGACGATCGCCGGTCTTCTCTCTGCCTTGCTGCTTGTCGCGATGCGGCAGAAGCGGCCGCAACGCGGCGATCTCGTTCCGCTCCTCATCGTGTCGCTCGGCGTGGTGGTCGGCTTCCCCCTGTTGACGGCGCTGGCGCTCAAGCACGTCACTTCGGCGCATTCGATCGTCTTCGTCGGGCTGCTGCCGCTGGCGACCGCGATCTTCGGGGTCCTTCGCGCCGGCGAGCGGCCGCGCCCGCTGTTCTGGCTGTTTTCAGGCTTCGGCAGCGCCCTGGTGGCGGGCTTCGCGCTTGTCCAGGGTTTCTCGGCGTCGCCGGCGGGAGACCTTCTGATGCTCGCGGCAATCGTGGTGTGCGGGCTCGGCTATGCGGAGGGTGCGAAGCTGTCGCGCAGGCTAGGCGGATGGCAGGTGATCTGCTGGGCCCTGGTGCTGTCGCTGCCCGTCATGGGCGTGCTGACGCTCGCCACTTCGCCGGCGTCATGGAACGGCATCGGCGAGCCGGCCTGGATCGGCCTCGCCTATGTGTCGCTCTTCTCGATGCTCATCGGCTTCGTCTTCTGGTATCGCGGTCTGGCGCTCGGCGGCATCGCCGGCGTTGGCCAGTTGCAGTTGCTGCAGCCTTTTTTCGGCCTGACTTTGGCGGCCTTCCTGCTCGGCGAAGCCGTGAGCATGCTGATGGTGGCCGTCACTGCCGCCGTCGTACTCTGCGTTGCCGGCTCCCGGCGTTTCGCGAAATAGCGGCAAGAACAAACATCTGAAGCATGTCGCCCGAATCCGATCCCGCGCGACATGCTTTAGGCGCGAATCAGATTCCCTCATCCGGCTTCGATGTTCTATTGTGGCGGGCTGCCATAGGGAGTCCGCTTGAATGCCCGTTATTTTCATCGTGATCGTCCTGCTCGTGGCAGCAGTGCTGTGGTGGTACCGGCGCAAGATGATCAAGGAAGCAGCCAACGACGTTGCCGACGTTCTCGGACGGGTACGCGGATCTGTTCGACGGGAACGGCTCGAAGGCAAGGACGAAGTATCGGCGCTCACGGCGATCGACGACCCGGTGGTTGCCGCCGCGACGCTCATCCTTGCCGTGGCAACCGACGGGCCGCGCATGACCAGGGAGCGCGAGCAGGCGCTGCGCAAGGTCATTGTCGGCGTGGCCGCCCAGGGCAAGGCCCATGACGCCATCGACTACGCGAAATGGGCGACCGGCCGGGTGGGCGACGCGGGCGTGGTGATCGACACGCTGGCGCCTCTCCTGCGCGAGCGGCTCAATGAAGCGGAAAAAGGCGACCTCATCACCATGACGCGGCGCGTCGCGACTGCCGGAGGCCCGCCGCTGCCGATGCTCGAGATGCGCATGCACAAGCTCCGCCAGAAACTGGGCGTGGTGGTGCACTGAGCAGGGCGCCGGCCGCAGGAGGCTGCACCTCCGGGCGCCGCTGCGATGCCTGCAAATCCGCCATCAAGGCATTCGTCCAAAGAAAGCAGAGGCAAGGAAAGCCCCAGGATGTCTGCCGCATCGTCCGGTGCCAGAATCAAATCAGGATTCGAAAAATGTTGACGTGGACAAGGTCCTGCCCATAGGAGGGAGACAGCCGAAAGCAGGTCGGAGGTAGGAATGACGAGGTGGGAAGTGCCGTTGCCGGATCCCCGTCTTCATCAGTCAAAGCTTCAGGTGCGTCCCGAGTGGATCGACACCAACAATCATATGAATGCCTGCTACTATCTGGCCATCGTCAAGGAGCCGGCGATGGCGGCGCATGATTCCTGGGATTATGGCGAGGACTTCCGCAGGCGTACCGGGGAGTCGAACTTCGTGATCGACGCCGACGTCGCCTATTTGCGGGAGATGCTTCTGGGTGACGAAATCACCGTGACCACGCGCCTGGTCGAGGTGGACGACAAGCGCATCCGGGTGCTGTTCGAGGTGATCAACACATCGCGCAACTTCCTTGCGGCCTTGGTTCAATACCGGATCATCCATGTTAGGCTCGGGCCACCGCCCAAGGTGGTATCGATGCCGGCCGATCTCCATCAACGATTGCAGGAGCAGCTGGCTCTGCATCGATCCGTCCCGTTGCCCGACGGCGTCCAGAGGTTGAAGGGTTTCGAACGTTCACGTGCGAGCTAGGAAGAGCGCGATTGCCATGGCCCATACTCGTTCCCGCGCTCCGCAGGATGTCGCACTCCCGCCGGCGCCGCCCCCCCGGAACTCCGGCAAAAGCAAGCCCGCGGCGGACGATCAGCGTGCCGCCGTGAGGAAGCTCAGGAAGGCCGAAGTAACGCGAAGCCGCATTGTCGATGCCGCCGCCCATGTGTTCTGCCGCAAGGGCTATGCCTTGACGCGGCTCAGCGACATTGCCAAGCGCGCGCGCACCCAGACCGGCAGCATCTATTACCATTTCGAATCACGTGAGGCGATCGTGGCCGAGGTGCTGCGCGTCGCCAATCAGCGGACCCAGGATCGGGTCATCGACGCGATCAACGCGCTGCAGCCGGATGCCGACGTGCGCGACCGCATCACCGCGGCGATCCATGGCCATCTCGAGGTGGTCCTTGCCGGCGATGAGTACATTGCCGCGCATATGCGCATCTTCGACCAGCTTCCGGCCAGGCTGCGCGAGCGATTTCTCCGTGTCCTCGACGAGAACGCCCAGCTCTGGCGCGCGCTGCTCAACGAGGCCAGGGAGGAGGGGCTCGTCCGCGACGACGTCGATCTATCGGTGATCCGGTTGCTGCTGATCGGCATGATGAACTGGTCGGTGGAATGGTACCGGCAAGGCCGCCTGACGCCATCGCAGATCGCGGACCAGGTCACCATCCTGCTCTTCGAGGGAATCCGCCGACGCTAAAGCATGTCGCGCAAGTTGATTTGCGCGACATGCTTCGCGCTAATGGTTTCGTGCATGTGGTTACCCAAACCGCTGCACGGTCGGGTGAACGCATCGGCCGAATTTTGCCTCTTTTGCCAAGGGTTTCTAGAGAGTCCCGGACGTGGTCAAGGCAGGGCAAAGCTGCATCTCCGTCACGCGAAAAATCCGAATTCGAATTCGAATTCGATTGACAGCCACGGTCCCGCTGTGATGATCTCCCTCGCGTCGCCGGGGGGAGAGCCCGCGATCGGGTGGCTGCCACGCCCGCCATCACCAGGGAGGATATGGAATGTCTTCGATCTCTCGTCGCACCTTCGTGGGCGCCGGCGCCGCGGCCATCGGGGCAGCCGCGACCGGCTTCACCACCAGGGCATGGGCCCAGTCCAAGGATCCGATCCGCATCGGTATCCTCTTGCCGCTTTCAGGCGCGCAGTCGACCTATTCGGCGGACTGCCAGTTGTCGGCGCAGATCGCCGTCGACCAGATCAATGCCGCCGGCGGCATCATGGGACGCACGCTGGAGATCATCTATCAGGACGACAAGGCGAACCCCAATGCGGCGATTGCGGCGGCCAAGGAGCTGACCGGGCAGGGGATCAATCTCGTGATCGGCGGCCTGAACACGCCTTCGGCCCTTTCGGTCGCGGGTATCATGCCGGAATCGAAGAGCGTCTTCATGACGATCGGCTCGGTGGCCGACTCGTTGACGCACGAGTCCTTCAACCGCAACTTCTTCCGCATCACCGACAGCGCCTACAGCCGGGCCCAGGCGCAGGCGCAACTCGTCGCTGAACGGCATCCGGACGTTACGAACTGGGGCGGTATCCTGCCCGACGTCGAATTCGGGCACGCCTTGTGGCGCTCCTATTCGGCGGGGCTGAAGAAATTCTATCCGAGCATTGCCAAGACGGAGGTCGAGATCACGGACCCGGTTCTGTTCAAGTGGGGGGCGATCGATTTCAAGAACCAGATCGCCAGCCTCGTGCGGCAACCGGTTCAGGGGCTCTACCAGTCGCTTACCGGCGAAGACCTGCTGACAATGCTCAACCAGGCCCGGCCTTTCGGGCTCGCCAAGAAGGTCAAGGTCTTCATGGATCTCAGCGGCGAGATCCTGTTCGCGAAGACGCTGAAGCAGAATCTGCCGAACAATTTCTGGTCCGGGAGCCACTGGTACTACGAATCCTACCAGGACATCAAAGCCGGACGCGAGCTCTACGAAGCCTATGTCCAGCGAACCGGAGACAAGGTTCCCACCGGCTATGTCGGACCGGCCCATATGGCGATCACCGCTTATGCTCACGCCATACAGGCCGCCGGCAACACGGAGACGGACGCCGTCATCGCCGCGCTCGAGAATGTCAATTTCGAGAGCGCCAAGGGGCCGCTTTCCTTCCGCAAGGAAGACCATCAGGTCGTCGCCGATATTAACATCATCAAGCTCGGCCCGAAGGAAGAGGAGCCCGGCTGGGCCGTCGAAAGCCATGTCAAGCTGCCGGGCGCCGACCTTCTCGGGCCGGCGACGCCGGGCAAGGCGATCGTGGTGGAATAGCAGAAGCGACGAGCGAGGCGGCGATCGCTGCCCTATGGGAAGGTATTCGCATGGCATTCAAGGGTCTCGAGGGCAAGGTCGCCGTGGTGTCCGGCGGCGCTGGGGCCATCGGGTCGGCGGTCGCGGCCCGGCTGCTCGAGGAAGGGTGCTCCGTCGTGCTGGCCGATCGCAACGCCGATGCGCTCGCCGCGATCGCGGAGCGCTACGCCGGCGCCAAGCTGGCCACGGCACAGGCCGATCTGGCGGACGAGCACGGCGCGCAATTCGTGATCGACCGGGCGGTCGAGATCTTCGGCGGGATCGACTTGCTGGCCAACGCGATCGGCATCCTAGGTCCCTCGGGTCCGATCACCAGCCTCAGCCCCGAGGACTTCGACCTGATCTATCGCGTCAACGTCCGTGGCGTCTTCCTGACGATGCGCGCCGCCTTGCTGCAGATGATCAAGCAGGGGCGCGGCGGCGCGGTCGTCAATTTCGCCAGCGTCGCGGCGCTGAAAGCGCGCGCCGATCGGGCGCTCTACGGCGCCTCGAAGCGGGCGGTCGTCGCGTTGAGCAATTCGGCGGCGCTGGAGAACGCGCGCCACGGCATCCGGGTCAATGCCATCGCACCCGGCGTGATCAACAGCCAGATGACGGTCGATCTTGCCGCAACGGCGGGCGCCGGCGCCTGGGGCAGCGGTTTTCGCGCGATCGAACGCAATGGAGAGCCGAGCGAAGTCGCCGCGCTCGTCGCTTTCCTGCTGAGCGAGGAGGCCAGCTACAACACCGGCGGTGTCTACACTGTGGATGGAGGGATCATCACATGAGCGCGGATCAGCCAAGAAGCCCCGCACCGGTCGCCACGACGACGGATTTCACGGGCAAGCTCGCCGTCGTCACCGGTGCGGCCAACGGCATCGGGCGCGCCTCGGCCATCCACTTCGCGCGCCACGGCGCCGACGTCGTCGTCATCGATCTCCAGGAAGAGGCGTTGGACGGAACGGCGGAGGAGATCCGCAAGCTCGGCAAATCCGCCCATCCGATGCTGGTCGACTGCTCCAAGCACGAGGCGATCGTCGATGCTTTCGCCCGGATCGACAAGGACGTCGGAACGGTCGAGATCCTGCTCAACAATGTCGGTCAAAGCGCGCGCGAGCGTGCGTCGGAGTTCTGGTGCTCCGAGCCGGAAGTGTGGAACTTCATCATCAATCTCAACCTGATGTCGATGATGAGCTGCTGCCGCCAGGTGGTGCCGGGGATGCGCGAGCGCGGCCGCGGCAAGATCGTCTCGATCGCATCAGAAGCGGCCTATATGGGATCGCAGGGGGTGGCCGACTATGCGGCCGCGAAGGCCGGCGTCATCGGCCTGACGCGGTCGCTCGCCCGCGAGCTCGCACCGTTCCAAGTGAACGTCAATGCCGTCTGCCCCGGGCCCATCCGCACCGCCGCGGCTGACAAGCTGCCGATCTGGGAAACCTATCTCAAGGAGACGCCGATGGCCTTCGCGGGCGACCCGCAGGACATCGCGAACGCCGTGATCTTCTTCGCCAGCGATCAGAGCCGATACGTCACCGGTCAATCGCTCATCGTCAATGGCGGCCGCTGGTGGAGCTGAACCGCAACCGTTCGTCGGAGGAGACGACAAACATGCATGAAATTTCACGTCGGAAGCTTTTGGCCGGAATCTCGGCCGGCGCGGCGCTGGCGGGTCTGAAATTCAGCCCCGCATTGGCCCAGGAAGGGCCGATCAGGCTCGGCTTCCTCGGCCCGCTCTCGGGCGCGCAGGAAATCAATGGCGCGCCGGCCTTGTTGGGCGCTCAGATCGCGGCGGCGCAGATCAATGCCGCGGGCGGCATAAACGGGCGCATGATCGAGATCGTCGCCCGCGACGACAAGGCGACCGGACAGGAGGCGGTGGCGCAGGCGCAGTCGCTGTTCGGCGAGGGCGTCAAGCTCATCTTCGGCTCCATCCAGACTGCTGTGGTGCTTGCGGTGGCACCGCTCCTCGAGCAGAACGATGCCGTCCTGATCTCTTGCGCGGCAATCGCCGATACCCTGACCCATGAGGGCTTCGTCCCGAAGTACTTCCGGATCAGCGACAATTCCTACATGCGCTATCGTGGCCTGGCGCGGGTCATGGCCGAGAAGTATCCCGATATCACCAGCTGGACCGGCATCTTCCCGGACGCGGCCTACGGCCACCAGTCCTGGGACGGCTTCACGGACGGGCTCAAGGAATTCTATCCGGCGATCGCCAAGAAGGACGTGGAAATCGTCGATCCCGTCCTGACCAAATTCGGCGCCACGGACTTCAAGTCGCAGCTGAACACCCTGGTGCGTTCCCGCGCGACCGGCCTGTTCAACAACACCAATGGTTCCGACGCCGTCACCCTGCTCGCGCAAGGGGCCAATCTGGGGCTCAATCGCAAGTTCAAGGCGATCGCCGACGGCGCCAACGAGTTCAACGTGCCCAAGGCGCTCGGCGCCCGCATGGTGCCGAATTTCTGGACGGCGATGCACTGGTACTATGGCGCCTATCAGGACAACCCGCTCGGCAAGCAGCTCTACGAGAGCTATGTCGAGAAGACCGGCGACAAGTTCCCGCCCGGCTATCTGGAGCAGGGACATGCGGCCGTGCTTGCCTACGCGAAGGCGATCCAGGCAGCCGGAGCTACCGAAGGTGCTGCCGTCGCGAAGGCTATGGAAGGCATGGAATTCGACACGGCCAAGGGCAAGCGCGTCTTCCGCAAGGAGGATCACCAGGCGATCGTGGACGTCAACTACATCACTTTCGCCACCGGCGAGGGCGATCCGGGTTGGAGCGTGTCCGATTTCGTGCTCACGCCCGGGGCGGATCTGATCGAGCCGCCTTCTCCCGGCCAGCCGGTGCAGTTCAAGTTCAAGTAAGAGGAACTGGAGGTCTGCCATGATGCGGCAGGATGTCAGCGGCTGGATGATCCGCTGGGACGAAGGAAGAGCGGCGCGGCTGAAAGCCGAGGGCGCCTGGGCCGACAAGACGATCGTCGACTATGCTCGCGATATCCAGGCCGAGGACCCGCAGCGGGTGCTGGTCGTCGATCGCGACCGTCCGTTCACCGTGACGCAGCTTCTCGACGAGGCCGAGAAGCTCGCCACGGCGCTGGTAAAGCGCGGCTACAAGCCGGGCGACACGATCTCCTTCCAGCTGCCGAATTGGTACGAAAGCGTCGTGATCAGCCTCGCCGCCGTCATGGCTGGGCTGATCGTCAACCCGCTGGTGCCGATCTACCGCGACATGGAAGTCGGCTTCATGCTGCGCGACTGCCGCAGCAGGATGATCCTGATCCCATCCAACTTCCGCAAGTTCGACTATGTCGAGATGATGCGCCGGCTCATGCCGACGCTCGAGGCGCCCATCGACGTCGTCGTGCTTCGTGGCGGGCCAGGTGAATTTCTCGGCTACGATGCCCTTCTCGAGGAAGGCCGGGACCGCATGGATCTCCCCGGCTCCGACCCCGATGCGCTCAAGATGATCATGTACACGTCCGGCACGACCGGGCGCGCCAAGGGCGTCCTGCACAGCCACAACTCGATCCAGGCGGAGAACCGGATGCGCCTGACGCATCTCGATCTCAAGCCGGGCGAGGTGATGTTCAATCCGTCGCCCGTGACGCATGTGACCGGCGCGCTCTATTCCCTGATGCTGCCGTTCACCTGCGGCATCACGACCGTCATGCTCGATGTCTGGGAGGTCGAGCTCGGGCTCGAGATGATGCGCCGGTACAAGGTCAATGGCATCGTCGCGGCCACCATCTTCCTGCAGGCGCTGGTCGAGGAGGCGAAGAAGCGCGGCGAAACCCTGCCGGACCTGCGGTTCTTCCTGTGCGGCGGCGCACAGGTGCCGCCGGACCTCATCCGTGAGGCCGCACGCGTCTTCCCGAACTGCATCCCCTCCCGCATCTACGGATCGACCGAAGTGCCGTGCATCACGGCCGGCGTGAACGATCGGGCGCAGCTGGAACTGGGTGCCGCGACCGATGGCCAGGTCTGGATGGCGGACGCGAAGATCGTCGACGTGGTGACCGGCGAGACGCTGCCGAAGGGCGAAGAGGGCGAGATCCTCGCCCGCGCCCCGCAGATGTTCCTCGGCTACGCGCATTCCGAGGACAATGCCGATGCCTTCGACGCCGAGGGCTATTTCAAGATGGGAGATCTCGGGCGGTTCGTCGGGGACGATTTCATCGTCGTCACCGGCCGCAAGAAGGATCTGATCATCCGCGCCGGCGAGAACATCAGCCCCAAGGAAATCGAGGACATTCTGTTCAACCATCCGGCGGTCGCCGACATCGCGATTGTCGCAATGCCGCATCCGCGTACCGGCGAGATGGCTTGCGCCTTCGTCATCCCGCGCGAGGGCACGTCGATCGACCTGGAAGAGATCAAGCGCTACCTGATTGGAGTGGGCACTGCCATGCAGAAGATACCCGAGCGCCTCGAGATTGTCAGCGAATTGCCGCGCACAAGCGTCGGCAAGGTGCGCAAGGATGTTCTTCGTCAGAAAGCCAGGGAACTCGCGCAAACGGAGCAGGCGGCATGAGCGCGGGGCGTCTGCAGGGGCGCAGGATCGTCATCACTGGCGCTGCCGCGGGGATCGGTCGCGCCACCGCCGAATTGTTCGCGGCCGAGGGCGCCGCCCTCGCCTTGCTCGACCAGAGCACGGAGGGGTTGAGAGGTTTGAGCGGCGAGGCGATCGCGGTCGATGTGGCGAGCGAGGCCTCGGTGCGCAGCGCGATCGCGCGTGCGGCCGGCGTCATGGGCGGTATCGACGGCCTCGTGAATGTCGCAGGCGTCTTCCCTGTCGCGCGACTGGAGGACACGACACTCGATCTCTGGCAGCGGACGCTTTCGGTGAACCTCACCGGGCCTTTCCTCGTCACCCGGGAGACGGTTCCGCATCTGCGGGCAACCGGCAAGGCGACCGTTGTGAATCTGGCCTCGGCCTCGGCCATCGTGCCGTTCCCCGAGCTTTCGGCTTACGGCGCGAGCAAAGGGGGTGTCATCACCCTGTCCAAGGTCTGGGCGTCGGAGCTCGGACCGAACATCCGCGTCAACGTCGTATGCCCGGGCATGACGCGGACCCGCATGGTTTCGGACTGGCACCCTGACGAGGACAAGCTCGCCGCCACCGCGAAGGCGACCTATGCGCTGCAGCGGATCGCCGAACCGGGCGAGGTCGCGAAGGCGATCCTCTTCCTGACTTCCGAGGAGGCGAGCTTCACGACCGGCAGCACGATGATGGTCGACGGCGGCAGAACCTTCTACTAATTTTCTAAACAAGATTCTAATTCGAAAATGAGAGGGCGCTATGGACCTCAGATTCACGGATGAGGACGAGGCGTTTCGCGCCGAAATCCGTTCCTTCCTGCGCGGCGCCGTGCCGGCGGACATGGCGCGGCGGACGCGGCAAGGTGTCCACACCAGCAAGGAGGACCTGAAGCGGTGGAACCGGATCCTTTACGAAAAGGGCTGGTCGGCCGCGCATTGGCCAAGGGAATATGGCGGCACGGGTTGGTCGCCGCTCCACATCTACCTGTTCGAGGAGGAGTGCGCGGCCGCCGATGCGCCATTCCTGAGCTATTTCGGCCTGCGCCTCATCGGCCCGCTGCTCTATACGTTCGGCACGCCGGAGCAGAAGGAACGCTATATCGAAGACATACTGAGCGGGGAGACCTTCTGGTGCCAGGGCTTCTCCGAGCCTTCGGCGGGCTCAGACCTCGCCGCGGTGAAGACCACGGCGGTGAAGGACGGCGAGGATTGGGTGATCAGCGGCCAGAAGCTGTGGACCACCGAAGCGCATTACGCCGACAAGATGTTCTGCCTGGCGCGCACCGATCCCGATGTGAAGCCCCAGAAGGGCGGCCTGACGATCTTCCTGTTCGACATGGATCAGCCGGGCATCACGGTCCGCCCGATCTACACGATCGATGAGGGACACAGCGTCAACGAGGTCTTCCTCGACAATGTCCGGGTGGGCGCAAGCGACATTCTGGGCGGTGAGCTCGGGCGTGGCTGGGATCAGGCCAAGTTCCTGCTCGGCAACGAACGGGTCACGAACGCGCAGGTGCCGCGCTCGAAACGCGACCTGGAGCTGCTGAAGCAGGTCGCGCTCGAGGAGCGGGAGGCGGACGGCGGGTCGATGTTCGATCAGCCCGACATCCGCCAGCGGATCGCCCAGCTGGAGATCGATCTCGCGGGACTGGAGTGGTCGGTCCTGCGCGAGCTCTTCAACGGGCATGGCGCCCGCAGCGCGCCCATCGCCTCGGGCCTCAAGATCGTCGGAAGCGAGATCCAGCAGCGCATTTCGACCCTTGCTGTCGATCTGCTCGGCGCCAAGGGCCTCGCTGTCAATCACGAAGGCCAGCAGACCAACGATCTGCCCGGCGATGCGCCGGACTACGCGCCGGGTCTCGCGGCGCGCCAGCTCTTCCTGCGCGCAGCCACGATCTATGCCGGCACCAACGAGATCCAGCGCTCGATCATCGCCAAGCAGGTGTTCGACATGTGAGTGGCGCGCCAGCGCCGCAACGGAAATACGAGGATAGGCATTTGGACTTTTCGCTGACCGAGGAGCAACGCTTGCTGCGCGACAGTGTCTCGCGCTTCGTTGCCGACGACTATGATTTCCAGGCGCTGCACGCCCGTCCGGCCGAGAACGGGCTGCGGGCCGATCACTGGCGCAAATTCGCCGAGCTCGGCTGGCTGGCGCTGACCGTGCCGGAAGAGGACGGCGGTCTGGGCGGAAGACTGGAGGATGCCGCGCTCCTCTTCGAGGAGATCGGCAGGGGGCTCGTCGATGCGCCGCTGCTTGCCACGATGCTTTCGGCCACGATCATCGCACAAGGTGCTGGATTCGCCGATCGAGCGTCCGTTCTCGAAGCCATCATGGCCGGCCAACGGCGCATCGCATTGGCGCTGGAAGAGGCAGGCTCGCGCTACGATCCGACGGCGGTCGCGACGAGGGCTGCGATCAACGGCAGCGGCGATTATCGTCTGCAAGGGCGCAAGGTCGTCGTGCTGGACGGAGCGAGCGCGGACGCGTTCCTCGTCTCGGCGCGGATCGACGAGGCCGACGGGCGGTCCGGCATCGCGATCCTCTTCGTTCCGGCTGACGCCGACGGCCTGGAAATCCGCCGTTACCGCCTGATCGATGGCCGTCACGCGGCCGATCTCGGCTTTGAGGACGTGCACATCCCGCAGGGCAATCTTGTCGTTGCGCCATCGCAAGGCTCCTCGGTGCTGCGCGAGGCGGTCAACCGCGCTTCGATCCTGCTTGCCGCCGAGGCCCTGGGAGCGATGGAGGCGGCGATCGAGATCACCGCCGACTATCTGCGCACGCGCCGGCAGTTCCGTCGGCCCCTGAGCGAATTCCAGGTGCTCACCCATCGGCTGTCGAACATGTTCGTGACAGCGGAGAATGCGCGCTCGATGGTCTATCGCGGCCTATCCGCGATGAACGGACCTGTCGAAGAGCGGGACAAGGCGATCTCGGCGACCATGGTCGCGGTCATCCAGGCGGGTGAATATGTCGGCGGGAACGCGGTCCAGCTCCACGGCGGCGTCGGCATGGCCGAGGAGAATGTCATCGGCCACTTCTACAAGCGGCTGCGGGCCATCGGCAAAAGCTACGGCGATCTGCACTGGCACATGAGCCGCTATACGCGGCTGCTACAAACCTGAACGACCCTGGGGAGAACCATGAAGATAGAGGAATTCAAGTCGCTGCGGGTGGATGTCGTCGATCGCGTCGCGACCATCACGCTCAACCGGCCCGAGATGCTGAACGCCGTGGACGGTGTGCTGCATCGCGAACTGAAGCACGTATTCCGGGTCGTCGCCGATGATCCGGCCTCCGATGTCGTGGTTCTGACCGGTGCGGGCCGCGGCTTCTGCTCCGGTGGCGATCTCGACTGGATGCAGGCGATGATCGACGATGGCGGCAGCTTCAACGCCATCATCGAGGAAGCGAAATCCATCGTCTTCTCGATGCTGGAGATGCCGAAGCCGATGATATGCCGCATGAATGGCGATGCGATCGGGCTCGGCGCAACGCTCGCGGTGTGCTGCGACATGGTCGTTGCGGATGAAAATGCCCGCTTCGGCGATCCGCATGTCCGCGCCGGCCTCGTCGCCGGCGATGGGGCGGCGGTCATCCTGCCTTTCATCATCGGCCATCTGCGCGCCAAGGAGATGCTGCTGACCGGCACGATCATGACAGCGCGCGAGGCGCAGGCGATGGGGCTGATCAACCACGTCGTGCCGACCGCGGAACTCGACGATCGTGTCGCGATGCTTGCCGGCCGGATGCTGAATGGCGCCACCCAGGCGATCCGATTCACCAAGATCGCCCTCAACCGCATGCTGCGAAAATCCGCCCAGGACCAGATGGACGTCCTGATGGCCTATGAGGCGCTGTCGAGCCGCACCCGCGATCATGCCGAGGCCGTGGCGGCGTTCCGCGACAAGCGCAAACCCCGGTTTACAGGAGCTTGAGCCTTGGCCGATCCGATCCGCCTACGCCAGATCTGCCTCATCGTTCCGGCGCTTGAACCGGTCATCGACGAGCTGATGCTCGTGCTCGGGCTCAAGGTATGCTACGGCAAGGCCGATCTCAGCCGCTACGGCGTTCCCTACATGCCGCCGCCGGCGCACCAGGCCGCCTTCTTCCAGCAGCACGGACTGGCGAGCGCGCTGCTGCCGATCGGCGACACGTTCCTCGAACTCGTCTGCCCGACCCGCGCCGATACCCCGGCGACACGCTTTCTGGAGCGACGCGGATCGGGCGGCTACATGGTGATCACCGAAGTGGGTGCCACCGAGCCGTTCCGCGACCGCATCGCCAAACAGGGTGTGCGGCTCGCCGGGACCGTCGATTACCCGACCTATAACGAACTACAGGTCGACCCGCGCGATATCGGTGCGTCGATGCTGTCCTTCTCGGTCCAGAAGGAAGGCAAGCCCTTCGACGGGGGCTGGTATCCCGCCGGCGCGAGTTGGCGCGAAAGAGCGGCGCCGGGTTTCACGGCCATCCGTCGCGCCGAGATCTCCGCCCGCGACCCCGGAAAGATCGCCGCAGCATGGTCGGCTCTGATCGGCCGTCCTGTCAGCATCGATGGCGCCGCCCATGTGATCGGGCTCGATCGCTCCGAGATCCGTTTTGTGCCTTCCGTCGACGGGCAGGATCGCCTCACCGCCGTCGATGTCGAAATGGCCGACTTTGCCGCGGCGCTCGAGAGAGCCCGAGGACAGGGCGTCGCCGATGGCCCTGACATCGTCATCGGCGGCATAGCCATCAGGGAGGAAAAGCCATGGGGCTGATCGATGTCTCCTTTGCCCTGATCAACGGCATGGCGACCGGGATGGCGATCTTTCTCGTCGCCGCCGGTCTGACGCTGATCTTTGGCATCCTGAAGATCCTGAACTTCGCGCATGGCGCCTTCTTCATGGTCGGCGCCTATCTGTCCTATACGATCGTCGGCAGCAATCCTTCGTCGGTCTGGGTTTTCGTGCTCGCCGCGCTGGCGGGCGGCGTGGTGGTGGCGGGGCTCGGCTACGTCACGGATCTCGTCGTGCTGCGACGGCTTCGCAACGTCGACGAGGCGTTCATGCTGATCGCGACCTTTGCCGTGCTGCTGGTCTGTTCCGGCATTGTCAAGCTGATCTGGGGCGTCAATTACGCTTCCATCAATCCGCCCCCCGGCATCGACGGCGCGCTGATCGTCGGCGACCTGTTCGTGCCATCCTATTCGATCTTCGTGATCGTCTGCGGGATCGTGATCTTCCTGGTCCTGGACTTCGCCATCCGCCGCACCTGGATCGGCAAGATGCTGCAATCGATTGCCGTCGACAGCTGGATGGCGGGCCTTCTCGGCATCAACGTGCCGGTGGCCTTGAGCGCGACCGTGATCATCAGCTTCCTGCTGGCCGGGCTGGCGGGCGGATTGCTGCTCGCCAACCAGACCTTGTCGCCCATCCTCGGCGACAGCTATCTCCTGCTCGCCTTCATGGCGGTTGTCATAGGCGGGCTCGGAGACGTACGCGGCGCCTTTATCGCCGCGATCCTGCTCGGGCTCATCGAGAGCGCGAGTTCGCTGATCATGCCGGACATGCCGGGCATGGCCACCTACCTGTTCGTCATCCTGTTCCTTTTGGCGAAGCCGCAAGGGCTGTTCGGAGGGCAAGGCATATGACCGGCCTCAAGATCCTCGCAGGCGTGATCTGTGTCATCGCCTTCGCGACATTGCCTTACTGGGCCAACCAGGGCATCATGTTCCTGGCCGGCCTCGCGCTGATCGAGATCGTTTTCGCGCTGGCCTGGAACCTGCTTTTCGGCTTCACCGGCCTCGCCAGCTTCGGCCACGCGGCGTTCTTTGCGATCGGCGCCTATCTGACCGGCTATGTCCTGAAGACCGCGTTCGGCGTTCCGTTTCTGCTCCTCATCCTGGCGTCCGGCGTGGCCGGCGCGCTGGTAGCCGCCGTGATCGGCCTGGTGCTCCTGCGCCGCACGACGGGTATCCACCTGGCGATCTTCACGCTGGCTCTGGCCGAAGTGCTGCGGCTTTTCATCGGCTACAGCACCGCGCTCGGCCGCGAGGACGGGCTGGCCTCCATTCCACGGCCGATGCTCGAACTCGGCCTGGCGACGATCGACATCACGTCGGGCAATGCGTACTACTGGTTCATCTGCGTCGCGGCATTGGTCCTCGGCGCAATCCTGTGGGTCATCTGCCATGGTCCTTTCGGCCGCGTGCTTGTGAGCATCCGCCAGGATCCCGAGCGCACGGCCTTCATGGGGGTCAATGTACGCGGCTATCGGCTGACTGCCTTCGTGCTTTCGGGCGGCTTTTCGGCTACGGCAGGTGCGCTCTACGCGCCTTGGGCCCAGATCGTGACGCCGGAAACGGGGCACTGGATCCATTCGACACAGCCGATGCTGGCGGCGCTGCTGGGTGGAGCGCAATCCTTCTGGGGCCCCGTGATCGGCACGTTGATCTTCTCGGTCATCAATTATCTCACCCGAAACCTCATCGGCCTTTCCGAGGTGGTGATCGGGGTGGTGCTGCTGTTCATCGTGCTCGCCGCGCCGAACGGGGTCGTCGGACTGCTCAACTTGATCCGGCGCCGCATCGGTCAGGCAGGCCCGTCTCACGCGACCGGCGCCACCGAAGCCAGGAGCGCGTCATGACCAACATCCTGGAAGTCGAAGACGTCCGCAAGAACTATGGCTCGCTCGAGGTGATCAAGGGCGTCACGCTCGACGTCGTGAAAGGAGAGACCTTCGCCATCATCGGGCCGAACGGCGCCGGAAAGACAACCATGTTCAAGGTCATGACCGGCGAGGCAAAGCTCAACAGCGGGACGATCCGCTACAAGGGGCGGGACATCTCGACCATGGCGGAGCATGAGCGGGTTCGTCTCGGCATCGGCCGCACATTCCAGGTGGCGCGGATCTATCCGGACGTCACTGTCCTCGACAACATCGTGGTCGCCATCGAGGCGCGGCGAAGGGCGCGCGGCGAACAGCCGCCGCGCTGGTTCAACGTGGCGGCGCGCGGCGACATCGTCGCGGAGGCGATCGAACAGCTGCGCGGGCTGGGACTGGTCGACAAGCGCGACATGGAAGCCCGGTTTCTCTCGCATGGCGACAAGAAGCGCCTCGAGCTCGGCATCGCCCTGGCCGGCGTGCCGGAAGTGCTGATGCTGGACGAGCCGACCGCCGGTATGTCGCCGCAGGATCGTGTCGCCACGACCGAACTCATCCTGCGCCTTCGCGACGAGAAGAAGATGACGGTGGTCATCACCGAACACGACATGGACGTGATCTTCGAGCTTGCCTCGCGAATCCTGGTCCTCAACCACGGCGAGGCCATCGCGGTCGGCACGATCAAAGAGATCCGCGCCAATCCGATGGTGCAGGACGTCTATCTCGGCAAGGAGATGTATGGTGCTGAAGGTTGACAAGATCGACGCTTTCTACGGCGACAGCCAGATCCTGCATGCCGTCTCGCTGGCCGTCGAGGATGGCGGCCGTGTCGCCGTCGTCGGCCGCAACGGCGCGGGCAAGTCGACGCTCCTGAAGAGCATCATGAATGCCGGCCCCCTCGTCAGGGGAAGCGTATTCTGGCAAGGCTCGGATTTCGGCTCGACGCCCACTTTCAAGCGCGTGCGCCAGGGCCTGGCGCTGGTGCCGGAGGATCGGCGCATCTACAGCCACGTCACGGTGCGCGAGAACATGGCAATGTCGGCCCATGGGGTGCGCGCGGGCGAGAAGCCGATCGATCCGGACGAACTGATCGAACGTTTTCCCATGCTGAAGCCGATCCGTGATCGGCCCGGCGGCCAGCTTTCCGGCGGCCAGCAGCAGATGGTGGCCGTGGCTCGCGCGATTGCGGCGAGGCCCAGGCTGATGATGCTCGACGAACCGACCGAGGGCCTCGCGCCGGTCATCATCGAGCAACTGGCGAAGGACATCGTCGGCGTCTGCCGCGACACCAAGGCCGGCCTGCTGCTTTGCGAGCAGAATCTCTGGTTCGCGCGCCAATGCACTGAGCGCCTTTACGTCATCGATACCGGTCAGATCGTATTCGAAGGGGACTGGGCTGCGCTCGAGGCCCGACCTGAGATAAAAAGCCGGTATCTGGCTGTGTGAACCGGGTTGATGACATGATCGATAGGGTAAAGGATGCCGGTCGCTACGACTACGTCGTCGTAGGCGCCGGCTCGTCGGGCTGCGTGCTGGCGAACCGACTTTCTGCCAGGGAAACGAACCGCGTGCTCGTTCTGGAGGCGGGCGGGCTCGACAATTGGATATGGTTCCACATCCCGGTCGGGTATCTCTTCGCGATCGGCAATCCGCGCGCGGACTGGATGTTCGAGACGGAGACCGAGGCCGGGCTGAACGGCCGCGCCTTGCCTTATCCGCGCGGCAAGGTCATCGGTGGCTCTTCGGCCATCAACGCGATGATCTACATGCGTGGACAGGCGGCCGATTACGACAATTGGCGCCAGCTCGGTCTCGATGGCTGGGGCTGGGAGGATGTCCTGCCCTTCTTCCTGAAGCATGAGGATCATCTCGCGCCACCCAACGCCATGCACCGGTCCGGCGGAGAGCTGAGGGTCGAGCCGCCGCGCGTTCGCTGGGACATACTGGACGCCGTTCGCGATGCAGCCGAGACGCTGGGCATCCGCAAGATCGACGACTTCAACGCCGGGGACAATGAGGGCTCGTCCTATTTCGACGTGAATCAGAAGCTCGGCCGTCGCTTCAGCGCGGCGCGCGCCTTCCTGAAGCCCGCGCTGAAACGACCGAACCTGCGGCTGGAAACCGCCGCCCATGTGGAAAGCATCGTGTTCGAGAACGGCCGGGCAAAGGGGGTCGTTTTCACGCAGAACGGCGAACGGCAGCTTGCGAGTGTCGACGGCGAAGTGATCCTGTCCGCAGGCGCGGTCGCTTCTCCGACCATCCTCGAGCGCAGCGGCGTCGGCAGCGCAAAGCGCTTGTCGGATCTCGGCATTCCGGTGACAGCCGACGTGCCGGGCGTCGGCGAGAACCTGCAGGATCATCTCCAGATCCGCCCCGTCTTCAAGGTGAGTGGCGTCCGGACGCTGAATACGGACTACGCCAACCTGTTCAGCCGCGCGATGATGGGCGTGAACTATGCGCTGCGTCGGCGTGGTCCCCTGACCATGGCGCCGTCCCAACTGGGCATCTTCGCCAAGTCGTCCGAGCGTTACGCGACGGCCAACCTCGAATTCCACATCCAGCCGCTGTCGCTCGACAAGTGGGGAGACGGTCTCCACCGCTTCGGGGCCTTCACCGCGAGCGTCGCCAATCTGCGTCCGTCCAGCCGCGGCAGCGTCCATATCCGCGGCGCAGGCGCCGACGAGAAGCCATCGATCCGGCCGAACTACCTGTCGACCGAAGAAGACCGGGAAGTCGCGGTGGAAAGCATTCGCCTGACGCGCCGCATCGTGGCGCAAGCGCCGCTCGCGCGCTTCCAGCCTGAGGAATACAAGCCAGGCCCGGCCCTGCAGAGCGACGCCGATCTCGTGAAGGCGGCAGGCGATGTCGCGACCACCATCTTCCATCCGGTGGGCACTGCCAAGATGGGAACGGCCGATGACCCGATGGCCGTGGTCGATGCCAGGCTGAGGGTGAGGGGCGTCCAGGGCGTGCGCGTCATCGATGCGTCGATCATGCCGCAGATCACCTCCGGCAACACCAACGCACCCTCCATGATGATCGGTGAAAAGGGTGCCGCGATGGTGCTGGAGGACCGAGGCTAAAGCATGTCGCACAACGGAGATTCGGGCGACGTGCCTTAGGCTATTGCTTTCTTGCATGCCCGCTCGCGAGTTGCCTCACTGTCCTGCCGGACATCTCTCCCCGCGTATAGGCCTATCGGCCTCACAGATGTCGAGCGGTACGGTGGGATGGGATGATGGCTGCCGTCGTTGCCGTTCGGCCGCTTCGTCCTGCCCGTTGGGTGGGTTGTCGACAGGTAACGGAATGGATCCTCGGATCAGCTCGCCCGCTGGCGCGGGCTCCCGTCCGAGGACGACGACCGCGTTGAAGGCTGCCCCAAATCGCCAACGTTGGCGATTGGCATCGACATGGAAGCTTGGTCATCCTCGGGCCGGCGCCGAGCGAAGAGGCGCTTGCCCGAGGCACTCCCTACTGTCCTTGGGACATCAGTCCTGCTTCGCCTTGCCATCCGGCTTGTTGAAATGGCCGAGCAGGTCCATCGGGACGGGGAAGACCACGGTGGAGGAACGCTCGCCGGCAACGTCGTGCAAGGCGGCGAAGTAGCGAAGCTGCATGGCCTGGGGCTCCGCGGCCAGCATTCGGCCGGCTTCGACGAGCTTTTCCGCCGCCTGCTGCTCGCCTTCGGCATTGATCACCTTGGCCCGGCGTAGCCGTTCGGCCTCGGCCTGCTTGGCGATGGCTCGGACCATGCTCTCGTTCAGATCGACGCGCTTGATCTCGACATTGGTCACCTTGATCCCCCAAGCGTCGGTCTGCTGGTCAAGGATTTCCTGGATATCACTGTTCAGCCTGTCGCGTTCGGCCAGCATCTCGTCGAGCTCGTGCTTGCCCAGAGCCGAGCGCAGCGTCGTCTGCGCGAGCTGGCTGGTCGCGGCCATGTAATCCTCGACCCGCAGGATCGCCCTTTCGGCGTCCACGACGCGAAAATAAAGCACGGCGTTGACCTTCACCGACACGTTGTCGCGCGAGATGACATCTTGCGACGGCACGTCCTGAACGACGACCCTCAGATCCACCTTCACCATCTGCTGAACGAAAGGAATGAGAATGATGAGGCCAGGACCCTTCACTCCGGTGAAACGGCCGAGCGTGAAGACCACGCCGCGCTGATATTCCCTCAATACACGGATCGCCGAGGCCAGGAACAGGACCACAAGGAGCGCGAGGACCAGATAGATGACGGAGCCGATCATCATGGCTGTTCTCCAATGCCTAAAGCATGTCTCCCCAAAGTGGGCACCGGTTTGGGGAGAAAGACATGCGTCAAGTCAAAGTTCTAAAGCGCGGGAGCGAATCTGAAAGATCGCCACGCGCTTTAGTGCATCCTGCAGCCAAGCGGGATCGCTTGGCGATGCAGCCGAATGACCCGGGCGGGATGGGCCGTCTATTCGGACGCATTCCGCTCTACCCGGCTCCGCCCAACGGAAAGCACAAGGCCCTGGATGCCTTTCACCTCGACGCTATCACCCCGCTTGAAATCCTCTTCGCCCCGCGCCCGCCAGAGCTCGCCCTGGGCAAGCACGTGGCCCTCTCCGTCCGACCAGTCGACGATCCTGGCCGGCAAACCCCTCATCGCTTCGGCACCGACGGGGGAGGGCTTCCGGCGGATGGCCCAGAGATAGCTTCCCGTCAGCACCGCGAAGCCAAGGGTGAGCGCCGCGGCGCCGCCGGTCACGAACCATGAGAGTTCGAAGCCCGGTCCCTCGATCCTGAGCAGCATCGCGGCGCCGAGTAGAAATGCGCCCACCCCTCCCAGGCCGAGCACCACCGTGGGATTGAACGTTTCGACCACCAGAAACACCAGACCGAGCAGCATCAGCGCCAGGCCGGTATAGTTTATCGGCAAGAGATTGAGGGCGTAGAGCCCGAGCAACAGGCAGATCGTACCGGCGACGCCGGGGGCCACGGCGCCTGGGCTCGCGAATTCGAAGACGAGGCCATAAAGCCCGACCATCATCAGCATGAGCGCGATATTGGGGTTGGTGATGATCGACAGCAGCTCGATAAACCAGCCCGGCTCGATCGCCTCGACCGTGACATCCCTGGTCGCAAGCGTCCTTTTCTCGCCCCCGACCTCCACCACCCTGCCGTCGACCATCTTCAGCAATTCATCGGAATTGCGAGCGACGATGTCGATGACCCGCTGCTGCAAGGCCGCGTTCGCCGACAGGCTGGCGGCCTCTCGCACCGCTTTCTCCCCCCAATCGGCATTGCGCCCGCGCAGTTCCGCCAGGCTGCGGATCAGGGCAACGGCATCATTTGTCTCCTTGGCCGCCATCGCGTCGCCGGATGGCGGCGGACCCTTGCCGTCCTTCTGGCCCGCGTCTTCATTGTTCTTGTCGCTCCCGCCGGGGAATGTCGGTTGCGGACCTCCGAGTTCCACCGGCGTCGCCGCGCCGATATTGGTGCCCGGCGCCATGGCCGCCACGTGGGTCGCGTAGAGGATATAGGTTCCGGCGCTGGCAGCATGGCCGCCGGCTGGCGCGACATAGCCCACGACCGGAACCGGCGAGGCGAGTATGTCGGCGATCATCTCACGCATGCTGGTGACGAGCCCGCCCGGCGTGTTCAGCTGCAGGATCAGGGCCTCCGCGCCGCGTTCGGCCGACAAGGCCAATGCTTCCTCGAGCTGCCTGGCGCTCGCGGGGCCGATGGCGCCGTCTATGGTGGTAGCAAGCACAAGCCTCGCCCCACCACCTTCTCCTCCCGCCGCAAGCGGGAGATTGGCAGCGAGATCTGCCACGAGAGCCGCGGCAAGAAGGGCCACATGCGCGCCGTTCACGCTCAATGCTCCATATCGAAGATATGGGTTGCTTGCGCCGAAAATCCATCAGGGACCGGGCGGCGATCACCTCGTTCGGATGTTCCACGACTTATAGCGGCGGCAACAAGGATTGACCTCTGGGCAAGCCTCTCATTTGCCTGCCGGCATATTCTCCCAGTCAGGACGGGGAGAATACCGATATCGTCTTCGCTTTCGCCAATCGCCAGCGGTTGGCGAGACCGCGCGGCCGTCATCTCTCTCCGCGCCTGTGCCCCTACTCACCCCTCGTGGGAGGACACCTTGGATGGTGAAATACATCGCGCAAGGCATTGACAGCTCAAAGCGCGGGATGGTGCTGGTGCCGGTTCGGCTACGTCGTTCTGCACCGTCGGGTGGGTTGCCCATAGGGTAACGGAATGGATCCTCGGATCAGCTCGCCCGCTGGCGCGGGCTCCCGTCCGAGGATGACGACGGCATTGAAGGCTTGCCGAAAATCACCAACGTTGGCGATTGGCATCGACATAGAAGCTTCGTCATCCTCGGGCGGGCGCCGAGCGAAGCGATGGCAACGTGACCCCGTCCACGGGCTTGCCCGTGGACTGGATCCCATTCCGTGACGTGTGGGCAACCCACCCGACAGTGCAGAACGAAATGGCCGAAAGGCAGTGACAGCAGCCGTCACCGGATTCTGCCGTACCGCCCGAGATGTGTGAATTCGATAGCCGCCATGCGCCGGAGAGATGTCCGGCAAACTTTGAGGGGCAACTCGCGACAGGCCAAGGATCTGGATCCTGAGCTCAGCTCAAATGGCCTCGCCCTTGAGCAGGCGGGGCGTCGGGCCGGCCAGGCCTGAGGCCTGGCGGATGAAGAACTCCTTGAGCCTGGGCACGCGGTCGACCAGGCCGAGCCCGATGTCGCGGACGGCGCGAACCGCGCCGATGTCGTTGGAGAACAGCCGGTTGAGCACGTCGGTCGTCACGCCCATCTGCACCGTGTCGAAGCGGCGCCAGCGCTCGTAGCGCTGGAGCACGTCGATCGCGCCGATGTCCTGGCCGAGCCGGTCGGCCTCGACCACGGTTTCGGCGAGCGCGGCGACATCCTTGAAGCCGAGATTGAGGCCCTGGCCGGCGATGGGATGGATGCCGTGCGCGGCATCGCCGGCGAGCGCGAAACGCGGCGCGACGAAGGCGCGGGAAAGCGTCAGGCCGAGCGGCCAGGCGCGGGGCTTCGTCTCCACCCTGATCTCGCCGAGCTTCAACCCGAAACGCTGCTCCAACTCGACCTCGAAAGCGAATTCGTCGCCCTTGACCAGTCTTTCGGCATCGGCCGTGCGCTCGGTCCAGACGATGGACGAGCGATTGCCGGTGAGCGGCAGGATGGCGAACGGGCCGGCCGGCAGGAAATGCTCCTCCGCCCGGCCGTTGTGCGGCCGCTCATGCGCGATGGTGCAGACGATGCCCGATTGGCCGTACTCCCAGCGCACCGTCTTGATGCCGGCCATGTCGCGCAGCCGGGAATTGACGCCATCGGCTGCCACCAGCAGCTTGGTGTCGAAGGTGATGCCGTCTTCCAGATGAACGGCCATGTCTGCGGGACCCTTCTGGAATCCGGAGACCGCGATGCCCTCGATGATGTCGATGCCGAGTTCGGCGGCTCGGCGGCGCAGTGCTCCGTTAAGCACCCGGTTCTCGACCATGTGCGCGAAGGGCTCGCCGGGCGAAACCTCTCCGTCGAAGGTCAGGAAGACCGGGCGAACCGGATCCGATGTCCTGGAATCCGTAATGATCATCTCGGTGATCGCTTGCGCGTGCGGCTCGATCTCCCGCCAGCAGCCGAGCCGCTCCAGCATGCGACAGGCCGCGGCGGCGACGGCCGAGGCGCGGCCATCCTTCTGCCAGACGCCGGAGGGAGCAGCGTCCACGACCGCAACGGAGAGGCTGGGTCTGGCCTCGCGGATCGACACGGCCGTCGCCAGGCCGACATAGCCGGCGCCCGCCACCAGCACATCGATATCGGTCTTGCTCCCGGGAGCTTCTTTCGCTTTGGCCATCGCTTCGTTCCCTTCCGCCTTGACACCGGCCGCCGTTCGGCTGACATCGGCCCGACACCCGCACGTCTCAAATATAAAGGGCGCACCATGTCGGAGGCCATGCAGGAGCTTCTCTCCATACTCGACTTGGAGGAACTCGAACACAATCTCTATCGTGGTCGCAGCCCGAAATTGAGCTGGCAGCGCGTCTTCGGCGGCCAGACAATCGCGCAGTCGCTGGTCGCGGCCTGCCGCACGGTCAAGCCCGGCCGCCACGTCCACTCCCTACACGCCTATTTCATGCTGCCGGGCGATACTACGGTGCCGATCGTATACCAGGTCGACCGCATCCGTGACGGCGGCTCCTTCACCACCAGGCGGGTCGTCGCCATACAGCACGGCCGAGCGATCTTTTCCCTGGAAGCCTCTTTCCAGCGCGACGAGGAAGGCCTCGACCATCAGGTCTCGATGCCGGAGGACGTTCCGCCGCCATCGACCCTGAAGACGCAGCGCGAGCTTCTGGAGCATGCCGAGCACCTTCCGGAGGACATCCGGCGTTTCTGGGCGCGCGAGCGGCCGCTGGAGATCAAGCCCGTCAATCTCGACCACTACACGAGCCGCGAGAAGCTGCCGCCGCGCCAGAACATCTGGATGCGCACCACGGGAGCCGTTCCGGCCGACCGGACGGTCCAGGTGGCGGTGCTCGCCTATCTTTCCGACATGACGCTGCTCGACACCTCGACCTTCGCGCATGGCCGCGCCGTGTTCGACCGCGACCTTCAGGTCGCGAGTCTCGATCACGCCATGTGGTTCCACAGGCCGCATCCGATCGACGGCTGGCTTCTCTATACCCAGGACAGCCCGTCGTCTTCCGGCGCGCGCGGCTTCACGCGCGGCGCGATCTACAGCGAGGATGGCGTGCTCATCGCTTCGGTCGCACAGGAAGGCCTGATCCGCCTGCGTCGATCGCCTTCAGAATAGGCATTTTCGGTTTATTGCACATTTTGTAGGCAATCGAGCTGCCTGTTCGGCGTGCTTCACGACGCGGAACCGTCACAACTCCCTTCTTTTCCAACAGTCTGAGCCGATGTCCCGGCAACTGGCACGGAGTTTGAATCGCTCCGTGCAGTTTCGGCTGCGTGCGGCCGACGTCATGGAAACGCGGGGATCCGCATAGCGAGGGCGAAGGTTCATGAAGATCGTGATGGCAATCATCAAGCCGTTCAAGCTCGACGAGGTGCGCGAAGCGCTGACCTCCGTCGGGATCCAAGGCCTGACCGTCACCGAGGTGAAAGGATACGGCCGCCAGAAAGGACATACCGAAATCTATCGCGGCGCCGAGTATGCCGTGAGCTTCCTGCCGAAGATCAAGATCGAGGTGGCCGTCAGCGCAGACCTCGCCGACAAGGCAGTGGAAGCAATTACCAACGCCGCCAAGACCGGACAGATCGGCGACGGAAAGATCTTCGTCTTCGGCATCGACCAAGCGGTGCGCATCCGCACCGGAGAAACCGACATGGACGCGCTCTGACTGGGTTTGCGTGCTTGGCCAGCGCTTTGCCGGCTTAATTCTTCATTCGTCGCAGGTCTGTCGGAGGACGCGTTCCGAACCTGCTTGGGATCTCAGGGAGACATCATCGATGAGAGCTATTTCACGTCTCGCCCGTCTGGGCATATTGGCCACGGGGGTGCTGGGTGCCGTCACCGCAGTCGCCCAGGAAGCGGCGCCGGCCGCCGCGGCCGCACCGGTTCCGGACAAGGGCGACACTGCCTGGATGCTGGTCTCGACCATCCTCGTCATCCTGATGACCATTCCCGGCCTGGCGCTCTTCTATGGCGGGCTGGTGCGTTCCAAGAACGTGTTGTCGGTGCTGATGCAAGTGCTCGCCGGCTTCGCCATGATTGCGCTGCTGTGGGTGATCTACGGTTACTCGCTGGCCTTCACCGGCGCGGGCACGGCCCAGGAGGCGACGTTTCTCACGCCCTTCATCGGCGGCCTGAGCAAAGCGTTCCTGGCGGGCGTCGGCCCGGATTCGCTGGCCGAGACCTTCACGCAGGGCGTGTTCATCCCCGAACTCACCTTCGTGATCTTCCAGCTGACCTTCGCGGCGATCACGCCGGCGCTCATCGTCGGCGCCGTCGCCGAGCGCATGCGTTTCGGCTCGGTGATGTTCTTCCTGGCGCTCTGGTTCACCTTTGCCTACCTGCCGATGGCTCACATGGTGTGGTGGTGGGGCGGCCCGAGCGCGGCCGATGCGCCTTCGGGCTACCTCTTCGGCATCGGTGCGCTTGACTTCGCCGGCGGCACGGTCGTCCATATCAATTCCGGCATCGCCGGCCTGGTGGCAGCGATCGTCGTGGGACCGCGCGTCGGTTTCCTCAAGGAGAAAATGGCGCCGCATAACCTGACCTTCACCCTGATCGGCGCCTGCCTTCTGTGGGTCGGCTGGTTCGGCTTCAACGCCGGTTCCAATCTCGAAGCAAACGGCCTGGCCGCGCAAGCCATGCTCAACACGATCACAGCGACTTCGGCCGCGGCACTCGCCTGGTCGGTCGCCGAGCGGATCGTGCGCGGCCATGCGAGCCTGCTCGGAGCGGCCTCCGGCGCCGTCGCCGGCCTCGTCGCCATCACGCCGGCCGCCGGCCTCGCCGGCACCGTCGGCGCGATCTTCCTCGGCGCCGTCGCGGGTCTCGTCTGCCTGTGGGCGGTGATCTCGCTGAAGCCGATGCTGAAATACGACGACTCGCTCGACGTGTTCGGCATCCACGGGATCGGCGGCATCGTGGGCGCGCTTGGCACTGCGATCGTCGCCTCGCCGGCATTGGGCGGCTTCGGCCCCGGCGCGGGCGAATATTCGATCGCCGGCCAGTTCGGAACCCAGGCCTGGGCGGTGATCGTCGCCGTCATCTGGTCGGGCCTGGTGGCTTACGTCGCGCTGCAGGTGGTCAAGGCGGTCATGGGCCTCAGGCTGCCCGAAGCGGGCGAGCGCGAAGGTCTCGACATCGTCTCGCATGGCGAGCGGGCCTACAACTGATCGTGCAGTTGCCCTCGGGGGGCTGGCGCGCCAAGGTCGGAAAACCCGGCCTTGGCACGATCGAGAAATCCCGTCTGGGAGAACGCAAGTTCTCCTGACCTCTAAACCCGGCTCCGGCCGGGTTCTTTTTTGTCCTGGAGCATATCGTCTACCCGATCCCGCCGCATACTGTAGGCGGTGTGCTTTTAGCGCGCGACGAACCGGCTCGAGGAAAAGCACTTGAGGACCGGGCAATATTTCTGGTCGGCCGTCGGCACGCCGGCGAAGCCGGCGATCGTGCCCTCCGGGCAGAATTGCTGGCTCTTGGCGAAGCGGTCGTAGATCGGCAGCCCGATGACGCGCCAGGACCGATAGCTGAGGACAGCCGTGCCCTCCTGTTCGATGCGCGCCTGGACCTCGGCGCAACTCATCTGCGTGACGTCGTAGCGCGACACGGCGAGCGCATCGGAAGCGATCAGCGACAGGAAGGCCGCGCCGGCCACAGGCAGCTTCATGCGTGTTCCCCAGTTATGCCGGCATGCTGCCCAGCCAAACGTGGTCCATTTGCATGGCCATAGCTTTGCCACGTCGGAGGCACCGTGTCACCCGCCCGACCGCTGTTCCATCTGTTCGACGAAGCGGGGAGGGGAAACAATTGCGCGCCAGTGCCGTTCGGCTGCGTCCCCCGGAAATGCAAGGAGACCGAGCAATGATGACCAGAGGATCGCAAATTGCCGACGGATGGCCTGACGAATCGCGCGAAGCCGCCAAGCTTGTCATCCAGAGTTACGGCGAACCCGACGAGGCGACCGAACACGAGCTTGTCTGGTATGAGTGCGGACCGTGGAAACGCATCGTGGCTTCCAAGGAGTTCCACACTCACAACTTCCCGGCGCCTCATACCGATTCCGTCGAATGTTTCATCGCCTACCGCGTGCCGCCCGAGAAATTCTCGGCCTTGGCCGAGTTCGACGGAAGCGTGATGGTCGACCGCACAGCCGGCGAAGTCTCCGCCCGTTGCCACGACGAGCAGGCCAATTTCCTTGCTCTCAACCTGATGCACGACATCGTCAGCGGCAATAAGAGCGTCGAGGAGGCGCGTCGCTACTACGCCAAGGAATTCGCCGACTACCGCCGCAAGACGCCCACGCCCTACATGCAAGGGCTGCGCTTCTCGCCGGCCGACGTGGATGCCGCGGATCCGGACGAGCGCATCTTGTCAGATGAGGACCTCGCGGCCGCCAAGCGGGAGGGCGAGGCCAAGGGTGACACGGCGCAGAGCTAAGCATTTCGCAGCCGACCGGATTCGGTCGGTGTCGCGAGAATGCGGCAAAAGCAAATACCTAAAGCGTGTCGCCCGAATCCGATTGCGACGGGCTTTAGTGAGCCGGACCGCCCGGTGAACCTCCATGCCGAACCAAAAAACCCGCGCCTCCCGGGAGGCGCGGGAAAGCCTTGGGAGTGATCGGATCAGGGCTGACCGACCGGAGCACCAACCGCGGAGGCCGAGAGTTGTTCCCCACAAATGCGCTTCGGCGCGTCCGCCGGCTTCGGGCCGAGCCGCATGGTTAATGCGCCCTTAACCTTCCCGGCCATAGTCTGTCGGACGATTCCTTGCACACGGCCGGCTCGCCGGTCGTCCTTCTATGACGGGGTTCAGGCATGCGTTCCGAGCTTTCGGCGCCGCTTTCGCTGGATGGACATAGTCGTGGGCTGCACGCTTTCGCGCGGCGCCAGCTCTGGCGCGCGGCGGGTCTTGCCCTGTTCGGTTTCGTCGCCTTCGCGCTTGCGGCGCTCGGCACTTGGAACGTCGCCGATCCGAGCTTCAGCCACGCCACCGCCAATACGGTGACCAATGCGATGGGTTATCCCGGCGCGGTCTT
>Ga0180218_1000124_pt1 | contig 116478 bp, 113 predicted proteins | sample eDN3rd37CKraftBY_FD_151334 | JGI IMG/M metagenome (GOLD analysis project Ga0180218, IMG submission 151334) | Enriched backyard soil microbial communities from Emeryville, California, USA - eDNA 3rd pass 37_C Kraft BY (version 2) (version 2) | ecosystem: Environmental > Terrestrial > Soil >... | reverse complement strand
AGTTCCTGCACCGGGCGCTGGCCTGGTTCGCCGACCATGGTGTGCGTGTGCGCCGGGTGCTCACCGACAACGCCATGGTCTACCGCCACGGCACCAACTGGGGCTGGGTGTGCTCAGCGTGGCAGCTAAAACGCCGATTCATCCGGCCGGGTTGTCCGTGGACCAACGGCAAAGCAGAACGCTTCAACCGCACCCTACTGACCGAATGGGCCTACAACCGCCCCTGGAAAAGCAACTACCAGCGCAAACGCGGCCTTGACCGATTCCTGCGCCGCTACAACACTCAACGAGGCCACTCCGCCCTCGGAGGAAAACCACCCATCAGCCGGCTCGCCGCCTGACAACAACGTCTCAGGTCACGACATCTAGCCGTTGGCCGAGATGTCCTCGAGCACCGCGAACAGCGTCCGGGTCGGCACGCCGGTGCCGCCCTTGCCGGTGTAGCCCCACGGGCCCGCGGAGTTGAAGGCCGGGCCCGCGATGTCGATGTGCGCCCATTGCACGCCGTCGGCGACGAACTCACGCAGGTAGGTGCCCGCGACCAGCATGCCGCCCCAGCGTGAACCGCTGACGTTGGCCAGGTCGGCGACCGTCGACTTCAGTTCGTCCTTGAGTTCCTCGGGCAGCGGCATCGGCCAGCCGTTCTCGCCGACCTCCTGCGAGCGGGCGGCCACCCGGTCGCGGAACTCGTCGCTGCCCATCACGCCCGGGGTGCGGTTGCCCAGCGCCACCATCTGCGCGCCGGTCAGCGTGGAGGTCTCGATCAGGTAGTCCGGGTTGTCCTCGCAGGCCCGCACGATCGCGTCGGCCAGGATCAGCCGGCCCTCGGCGTCGGTGTTGAGCACCTCGACCGTGGTGCCGCCGTACTGGGTGAGCACGTCACCCGGCCGCTGCGCGGTCGCCGACGGCATGTTCTCGGCCATCGGCACGGTGGCGATCACGTCGATCGGCAGGTTCTGCTTGGCCGCGAGCACCACGGTCGCGATCACCGCCGCCGCACCGCCCATGTCCGAGGTCATGTGGTGCATGTTGGCGGCCGGCTTGATCGAGATGCCGCCGGTGTCGAACGTGATGCCCTTACCGACCAGCGCGACCTTCTTGCCGCGGTTGCGTCCGCGCGGCTTGGCCCCCTTGTGGCTCAGCCGCACCAGCCGCGGCGGGCGCGACGAGCCCTTGCCGACGCCGATGATGCCGCCGAACCCGGCCTTCTCCAGCGCCTTCTCGTCGAGGATCTCCACCGTCAGCCCGACAGATTCACCCAAAGCCTGTGCGCGAGCGGCGAACTCGGCGGGGAACAGGTGGCTGGGCGGGGTGTTGACCAGGTCGCGCGCGGTGGCCACGGCGGTCGCGATGTCGGCGGCCTTCTGCGCGACGTCCTTCTGGCCCCGTGCGGTGGTCAGCGCGGTGATGGTGCGCAGCCCGGCGTCCTTGGACGCGGTCTTGGCGCTGCGGAAGTCGGCGAACCGGTACGAGCCCAGGATCAGGCCCTCGACCGCGGCGCCCAGGTTCAGCTCCGAGAGCGTGGTGAGCGCGGTCTCGGTGCCGTTCAGCGAGCGGGCCGCGGCACCGGCCGCGCGACGGATCACCTCGGCGGGGTACTCGTCGCGCTCCTTGCCGAGGCCGACCGCCAGCACGTAGCCGACCGGCAGCGACGGCGCCACCACCCGGGTCACCTGCTCGGCGCCGCCCTTGGCGCCCAGCGCCGCCAGGGCCGCCTCGATCTCGGCGGTCGCAGCGGCGTCGAGGAACGGGTTGGCCACCACCCGGGCCGAACTGTCGTCATCGCCTCCGCTGGTCACCGGGACGATCAGCGCCGAGGACTTCGCCTTGCGTCTGGGCAGCGACGAGGCGACGGTGACAGCGGGGGCCTGGTATCCGACGTATGCAGCGCTCACGGAGAACAACCCTAGATTAGGGTGACTTGGCGTGACTGAGGTGTTGAGGGGCCCGCTGGAACAACGTCATCGCGACCTGGGCGCGAGCTTCGCCGAATTCGGCGGCTGGCTGATGCCGGTCGCTTACGCGGGCACGGTCAAGGAGCACACCGCGACCCGCACCACGGTCGGGCTCTTCGACGTCAGCCACCTCGGCAAGGCGCTGGTGCGCGGCCCGGGGGCGGCGGCGTTCATCAACTCCGCGTTCACCAACGACCTCAACCGGATCGGCCCCGGCAAGGCGCAATACACGTTGTGCTGCACCGAATCCGGCGGTGTCGTCGACGATCTGATCGCCTACTACGTCTCCGACGACGAGATCTTCCTGGTGCCCAACGCGGCCAACACCGCCGCCGTCGTCGCCGCGCTGAAGGAGCGCGCACCCGAGGGGCTGACCATCACCGACGAACACCGCTCCTACGCGGTGCTGGCCGTGCAGGGGCCCAGGTCCGCCGAGGTGGTCGGCGGGCTGGGGCTGCCGACCGAGATGGACTACATGGGCTTCGCCGACGCCGAGTTCGCCGGGGTGCCCGTGCGGGTGTGCCGCACCGGCTACACCGGTGAGCAGGGCTACGAGCTGCTGCCGCCGTGGGACCGCGCCGACGTGGTGTTCGACGCGCTGGTGGAGAAGGTCACCGCCGCCGGCGGCGAGCTGGCCGGGCTGGGCGCCCGCGACACGCTGCGCACCGAGATGGGCTACCCGCTGCACGGTCACGAGCTGTCGCTGGACATCTCGCCGCTGCAGGCCGGCTGCGGCTGGGCGATCGGCTGGAAGAAGGACGCGTTCTGGGGCCGTGAGGCCCTGCTGGCCGAGAAGGAGGCCGGTCCGGCCCGGCGGCTGCGCGGCCTCAAGGCCGTCGGCAGGGGAGTGCTGCGCGCCGACCTGACCGTGCTCGACGGCGACCGGCCGGTGGGCGTCACCACGTCGGGCACGTTCTCGCCGACGCTGAAGGTCGGCATCGGCCTGGCGCTGATCGACTCCGCGGCCGGCATCGCCGACGGGGCGCGCGTCACCGTCGACGTCCGCGGCCGAGCCCTCGAGTGCGAAGTGGTCAAGCCGCCGTTCGTCGAGGCGAAAACTCGCTAGCGCGCCGGATATACAATCGTTTCATGACTGAAGGCCCCCTCGAGTTCACCGTTGAGCGCAACGCCAATCCGGCGAGCGACGAGGTACGGGCCTCGATTCTGGCCAACCCCGGGTTCGGCCAGTACCACACCGACCACATGGTCACCATCGACTGGACCGAGGGCGACGGCTGGCACGACGCGCGGGTGATCCCGTACGGCCCCATCGAACTCGACCCGTCGGCGATCGTGCTGCACTACGCGCAGGAGATCTTCGAGGGCCTCAAGGCCTACCGCTGGGCCGACGGTTCGATCGTGTCGTTCCGTCCCGAGTCCAACGCCAAACGGCTGCGCACCTCGGCGCAGCGGCTGGCGATCCCGGAGCTGCCCGAAGAGGTGTTCATCGAGTCGCTGCGCCAGTTGATCGCGGTCGACGAGGCGTGGGTGCCGCCGGTCGGCGGCGAGGAGTCGCTGTATCTGCGGCCGTTCGTGATCGCCACCGAGCCCGGCCTCGGGGTGCGGCCCGCCAAGGAGTACCGCTACTTCGTGATCGCCTCCCCGGCCGGCGCCTACTTCAAGGGCGGCATCAAGCCGGTCAGCGTCTGGTTGTCGCAGGAGTACGTGCGCGCCTGCCCGGGCGGCACCGGCGCGGCCAAGTTCGGCGGCAACTACGCCGCCTCGCTGCTCGCCCAAGCCCAGGCCGCCGAGAACGGCTGCGACCAGGTGGTGTGGCTGGACGCCGCCGAACGCCGCTTCGTCGAGGAGATGGGCGGCATGAACCTGTTCTTCGTGTTCGGCAGCGGTGGCTCGGCCCGGTTGGTCACCCCCGAGCTGAGCGGCTCGATCCTGCCCGGTGTGACGCGGGATTCGTTGCTGCAGTTGGCAACTGACGCCGGCTTCGCCGTCGAGGAACGCAAGATCGACGTCGACGAGTGGCAGAAGAAGGCCGCCGCGGGCGAGATCACCGAGGTGTTCGCGTGCGGCACCGCCGCGGTCATCACCCCGGTCGGCACGGTCAAGCACGCCGAGGGCGAGTTCACCATCGCCGACGGCAAGCCGGGTGAGATCACCATGGCGCTGCGCGACACGCTCACCGGCATCCAGCGCGGTACCTTCGCCGACACCCACGGCTGGATGGCCCGGCTGAACTAGCCGATCGCCAGGCCCAGCGCGGTGACCGTCGTCGTCACCTCGACGGCGGCACCCAGCACGTCACCGGTGACCCCGCCGAAGCGGCGCACGCAGTGCGCGACGAGCAGCGCGGCGCACCCCAGCGCCACCGCGACGGCCACCGGTCCCTGCCAGGGCCGCGGGCCGGCGAGCACCGCCAGCCCCGCCACCGCGAGAAGCCACGCCACCACCACGGCGACCGGCTGACTGCCCGCGACCAGCGCACCCAGCGAACTGCCCGCCGCGGCGGGCACCCCGCGCCGACACGCCAGCACCGCCGCGACCCGGCCGGTGGCCACCGCCACCACCACCGCCAGCGGGTCGAGCTGGGCGAACGTCAACGCCTGCACCAGGATCGCCACCACCGCGGCGGCCACCCCGAACGGTCCAACCGGGCCGTCGCGCATCACCGCCAGCGCGCGCTCCGGCGGGCCGTAGCAGCCCAGCCCGTCGGCGGTGTCGCACAACCCGTCGAGGTGCAGCCCGCGCGTGGTCAGCAGCAGCACCGCGACGGCCAGCACCCCGGCCAGCGCGCCGGGACCGAACGCCCACGACGCCGCCCACACGGTCGCCGCGGCCAGCGCGCCCAGGGCCAGCCCGACCACCGGCAGCGCGGTCAGCGCGCCGCGGCCCACGGGGGAGTCGCTGCGCACCGGGATCACGGTGCCGAACGCGAACGCCCCCGCCAGGGACCGGATCATTCGCTGATGCCCGCCTCGTCGAACGTCGCCATCTGCTCCAGCACGGCGACCGCGGCCCGCACCAGCGGCAGCGCCACCGCCGCGCCGGTGCCCTCGCCGAGCCGCATCCGCATGTCGACGATCGGCTCCAGGCCCAGCCGCTCCAGCGCCACCGCGTGCGCGGGCTCGGTGGAGCGGTGCCCGGCCTGCCACCATTGGCGCGCACCCGGGGCCATCCGGTCGGCGGCCAGTGCCGCGGCGGTCACCACCAGCCCGTCGAGCAGCACCGGGGTGCGCCGCACGGCCGCCTGCGCGCAGAACCCCGCCATCGCCGCCAGGTCGGCGCCGCCGCAGATCCGAAGCAGCGCAACGGGATCGGTGCGATCACGGCGGGCGCGGTAGAGCGCGTCGCGGATCGCGGCGGTCTTGCGCGCCCAGCCCGCGTCGTCGATGCCGGTGCCTCGGCCCACCACCGCGACGGGTTCGGTGTCGGTCAGCGCGGCGACCAAAGTCGTTGCGGGCGTGGTATTTCCGATGCCCATGTCACCGGCGATGAGCAGGTCCGCCCCGGAGTCGACCTCCTCGTCGGCGATGCGCCTGCCCGCCTCGATCGCGGCGCTGACCTCCTCGTCGCTGAGCGCGTCTTCGACGGCGATGTTGCCGCTGCCGCGCCGCACCTTGTGCGCGCCGACGGCGGGGGAGTGCGGCTGCTCGGTGTCCACGGCGACATCGACGACGCGCACGGTGGCCCCGGCGACGTCGGCGAGCGCGTTAATCGCCGCCCCGCCCGCGGTGAAGTTCGCCACCATCTGCGCGGTGACGTCGGGCGGATACGCCGACACCCCGGCCGCGGCGACCCCGTGGTCGCCGGCGAACACCACCACCCGCGCCCGCTGGAACTGTCGCGGCGGACACACGCCCTGGCAGGCCGCCACCCACACCGACAGGTCCTCGAGCCGGCCCAGCGAGCCGCGCGGTTTGGTGAGTCGCTGCTGGCGCGCGCGGGCCGCGGCGGCGGCCTGCTCGTCGGGGGCGACGACGGTCGCGAACTCGGTCACACGGGCTCCTTGACTGACACCGGCTGGCCCGCGACCACCAGCACCACGCGCTCGCACACCGCGGCCAGCCGCTGGTTGAGCGAGCCGAGCTCGTCGGCGAATCGCCGGCCCGCCGTCGTCGCGGGCACCACGGTCAGCCCCACCTCGGGGCTGACCAGCGCCAGCGGGGCAGGGAACGCGTCCACCGCGGCGACCAGATCGTCGACCTCGGCGGCCACCGAACCCCCGGTCCAGGCGCCGGCCCGGTCCATCGCCGCGGTCAGCCACGAGCCGACGTCGTCGACCAGCGTCGGGGTCGGGTCGGCGCGCAACTGCGCTGCCACATCGGTGGTTTCGACGGTCGACCAGCGGTCCGCGCGGCGGTCGCGGTGCGCGGTCACCCGGGCCGCCCACTCGGCGTCGTCACCGGGATCGGGGCCGGTGGCCAGGTAGCGCAGCGGACCGGGCGCGTCGGCGGCCAGCGCGGTCTCGGCCCACCGGGACTTGCCCGACCGGATGCCGCCGAGCACCAGGACGCGCACCGGGCTCAGGCGACCTTGTCGCCGCGGTTGACCCGGGGCCGCGGCGCACGCATCCGGCGCAGCTGCGAGGCCCGGCTGGCCGCGTAGAAGCCCAGCTTCCAGCCGCCCTCGGTGCTGTCCGGGAACTTCTCGGCGACCAGCCTGTTGACCTTGCGGCCCAGGATGAAGCCGTCGGCCACCATGATCAGCACGAGCGCGAACATCGCGTACGACACCGCCTGCTGCACGGCCAGCGACGGCATCGCGAGCATGACGAAGATCAGGAACATCGCGGCGGGCATGAACAGCCCCAGCGCGTTGCGGCGGGCGTCGACGACGTCGCGCACGAAGCGGCGCACCGGGCCGCGGTCGCGCGGCAGCAGGTACTCCTCCTCGCCGTTCATCATCCGCTCGCGCCGTTCGGCCATCTCCGCGCGCCGCGCCGCCTTCTCGGCCTTGCGCTCCTCGCGGGTCAGCGTCTTGCGCATCTCCTTGCGGCGGCGCCGGGCCTCGGCGGCGGTCATCGGGGCGGGCGCCACCGGGCCGCGCCGGCGGGCGGCCTCGTTGCGCTTGGGGGTGGGCCGGCCCTTGGGAGCGGTGCCGCGCTTGCGGGAGTCCTGCGAGCCGGAGCTGTCGCCGGAGGCGGCCTCGGACGCCCCGGAGGTGTCGGCGGTGTCCGGATTCGGCGGATTGTCCTTCTTACGGCCCAGCAGGTTCACGCCTGCAAGGGTACTTCCGCGCCGCGGGGCCGCCACTGCTGGGGACAGGCTCGGGAATAGGTGCGAAAGAAGGTACCGTTGTGTCAGTACGCCCCATATCGATGAGGCCTTACAGGAGACGTGATGACAGTTCAGCCAGAGTCGGCCACCGCCACCCACGGCGTGATCCTGACCGATGCCGCCGCCGCCAAGGCCAAGGCGCTGCTGGAGCAGGAGGGCCGCGACGACCTCGCGCTGCGCATCGCCGTGCAGCCGGGTGGCTGCGCCGGTTTGCGCTACAACCTGTTCTTCGACGACCGGACCCTCGACGGTGATCTGACCGCGGAGTTCGGCGGCGTGACGCTGACCGTGGACCGGATGAGCGCGCCGTACGTGCAGGGCGCCACCATCGACTTCGTCGACACCATCGAGAAGCAGGGCTTCACGATCGACAACCCGAACGCCACCGGGTCGTGCGCCTGCGGCGATTCGTTCAACTGAGCTAGTACTGGCCGCCGGTGCGCGGCAGATATGAGCAGACCAGGACCTCGTCGCCCTGCGCGATCAGCTGGGCGACGGCCTGCTGCTCGTCGTTGACTGGCCGGGCGCGCCGTGAGCCGGCCGCAGGCGCCACCTTCATGGTGAACAGCACCTGGGCCTGATGGGGTGAGCCCAGCACGATCTTGTCGATCGAGGTGACCTCCGCGGAGCTGTACTGCTTGCGGAACGCGTCGCTGGACAACCCCGCCAGCGCCAGGTCGGAGCGCTTCTCCTTCACCGCGTCGAACAGCCCGCACAGCGTGTGCCGGGCGACGGTCTCGTCGTCCCCGTTGGCCAGCGCGTCGAGGTACTCCTGGATCGCCGCCCTGGCCGACGCCTCGGTCAGAGCCCCCGACGACGGTGTCGCGTCGTCGTCGCGGAACCAGGCGACGGCGCCGACGATCCCGGCCAGCACCGCCACCGCCAGCACGACGGCGACGATCAGCGGCCAGCGCCGCTTCTTCGGGTACGGAACCGGCGGGGGCAGCATCCCCGGATAGGCGTTCTCCGGATAGGGGACTGACGGCGGATACATTTGCGGGCCGGCAGGGCCAGCCCCGTATTCGGGCGGGTACGGACCCGTCATCGATTTGCTCCCCCGAGATGTGTGGTCGCAGACGCCTGTCTACAGTGGCTGGCGGGCATTTGTAGGCAGGTTAGCGCACTACAATTAGGTAGACGGCTTAACAAAAAGAAGGGCGACTGTTCGTGACAATTGCGGTGACCGGATCGATTGCAACCGACCATCTGATGCGGTTCCCCGGAAAGTTCTCCGAACAGCTGCTGCCCGAACACCTGCAGAAGGTGTCGCTGAGCTTCCTGGTCGACGATCTGGTGGTGCACCGCGGCGGCGTGGCCGGCAACATGGCCTACGCGATCGGTGTGCTGGGCGGAGACGTGGCGCTCGTCGGCGCCGTCGGCCGCGACTTCGACGACTACCGCAAGTGGCTGGAGTCGGCCGGGGTGGACACCGGCAGCGTGCTGGTCTCCGACACCGCCTACACCGCGCGCTTCGTCTGCACCACCGACGACGCCATGGCGCAGATCGCGTCGTTCTACCCGGGCGCGATGTCGGAGGCGCGCAACATCTCGCTGGCCGACGTCACCAAGCGGATCGGCACCCCGGATCTGGTGATCATCGGCGCCAACGACCCGGAGGCGATGTTCCGCCACACCGAGGAGTGCCGCGAGCTCGGCCTGCCGTTCGCCGCCGACCCGTCCCAGCAGCTGGCCCGGCTCAACGGCGAGGAGATCCGCCGGCTCATCGACGGCGCCACCTACCTGTTCACCAACGACTACGAGTGGGACCTGCTGCTGCAGAAGTCCGGCCTGAGCGAGGCGCAGGTGATGAGCCAGGTCGGGCTGCGCGTCACCACGCTGGGACCCAAGGGTGTGGACCTGGTCAGCCGCGACGGCACCTTCGTCCACGTCGACGTCGTGCCCGAGAAGCGCAAGGCCGACCCCACCGGCATCGGCGACGCGTTCCGCGCCGGGTTCCTGACCGGGCGCAGCGCGGGCCTGAGCCTGGAGCGCTCGGCCCAGCTGGCCTCGCTGGTCGCGGTGCTGGTGTTCGAGGCACCCGGCCCGCAGGAGTGGTCCTGGGACCGCGACGAGGCGCTGCAGCGCCTCGGGGACGCCTACGGTGCCGAGGCGGCCGCCGAGATCGCGGCCGCGCTCAAGTAACTACAGCTGCACCGGGTACGTCGGCTCCTTGATCTGCGGCACGATGCTGCCGTCGACGAAGATCGCGTGCCACAGCATGAAGATCAGCACGGTCCACAGCCGGCGGCTATGATCGGTCACGCCGTTCCGGTGTTCGTCGAGCATCGTGCGCACCGCGGCGAGGTCGACCAGTTCGCCCGCCTGTGACGTGGCCACCATCTGGTACGCCCAGTCCAGCAACTCGCCGGCGCGCAGCCAGTGCCGGATCGGCACCGGGAAGCCCAGCTTCGGCCGGTTCAGCACATGTGCGGGCACGATCGGCTCCAGCGCCCGGCGCAGCGCGTATTTCGTTGTCGCCCTGGTGATCTTCTGGTTGTAGGGGAGCCGGGAGGCGACGGCGAACACCTCGGGATCCAGGAACGGCACCCGCAGCTCCAGCGAGTTGGCCATCGTCATCTTGTCGGCCTTGACCAGGATGTCGCCGCGCAGCCAGGTGAACAGGTCGAGATGCTGCATCCGCGCGACCGGATCCCAGCCTTGGGACTGTGCGTAGATCTGCGCGGTGACGTCGGTGTGCGTCCACTCCGGGCGGAAACCGGGCAGGACGGCGCGCAGCTGCTCGTCGGAGAAGCTGCGCGCGTTGCCGTAGTAGCGCTCCTCGAGGGTGAGCGAACCGCGGTGCAGCAGGCTCTTGCCGCGCATCCCCTCCGGCAGCGGCCGCGACGCCTTGCCCAGCGAGCGCCGCAGCGGACGCGGCAGATACTCGAAGGGCTTGAGCGACAACGGCTCCCGGTAGATCGTGTAGCCGCCGAACAGCTCGTCGGAGCCCTCGCCGGACAGCACCACCTTGACGTGCTTGCGGGCCTCCCGGGCGATGAAGAACAACGGCACCAGCGCCGGGTCGGCGACCGGTTCGTCGAGATACCAGACGATCTCGGGCAGCGCCTCGACGAACTCCTGCTGGCTGACCACCTTGGTGACGTGGCGGGCACCGATCGCCTCGGCCGACGCCACGGCGACGTCGATCTCGGAGAAGCCCTCACGCTCGAACCCGGTGGTGAACGTGATCAGCCGCGGGTTGTGGCGCATCGCCAGCGCGGCGATCGCCGTCGAGTCGATCCCGCCCGACAGAAACGCGCCCACCGTCACGTCGGCGCGCATGTGCTTGGCCACCGAGTCCTCCAGGACCGCGGTGATCTCGTCGTAGCGCTCCTGCTCGCGGCCGGCCACGAACGGCACCGCGGTGAACTTCGGCGTGAAGTAGCGCGTCACCTCCGGGGCCCGGCCGGGCCGGATCCGCGCGTAGCTGCCCGACTCGAGGCGGCGCACGCCGCGGTGCAGCGTCTCCGGCTCCGGGACGTACTGCAGCACCGTGTAGTGCTGCACCGCCCGCTGGTCCAGCGACAGGTCCAGGCCCAGGGTGTCGGCGAGCGCCAGCAGGCACTTCTTCTCGCTGCCCACCGCGGTGCCGCCCGGCCCGGTCGCCATAAACAGCGGTTTGATGCCGAACGGGTCGCGGGCGCAGAACAGCTCGCCCTCGACGGTGTCCCACAGCGCGAACGCGAACATGCCGCGCAGCCGCGACAGCGCGTCGGTGCCCCAGTGGTGGTAGGCGGCCACGATGGCCTCACCGTCGCCGTCGGTGGCGAAGGTCGCACCGTGTTCGGTGCGCAGCGCCTCGCGCAGCTCCAGGTAGTTGTAGATCTCGCCGTTGAAGACCAGTACGTAGCGGTCCGGCGTCTCCGGCGGCCCCCAGCGCAGCGGTTGATGGCTGTGGGCGATGTCGATGATCGACAACCGGTTGAAGCCCAGCACCAGATGCTCATCAGACCAGGTCCCGGGCTCGTCGGGGCCCCGATGGCGCATCAGGTGCGAGGCCGCAGAGACCGTGTCGATCACCGCGGGGGAGACGTCGGCGGACGGGTCACGCAGTAAGGCCAGCAGTCCGCACACCGCGCCAGTATGCCTAACGCGTCCGGGCGGCGAGGAACGACATAGGCGAGGTGTGTCGAGACCCTCGTCGGGGCGTGGTCTACGCTGCGTAGTATTCGCTTCGAAATCGACCGTCATGCGGTCGCGCGGCACAACTCTAGGAGGCTCCAACGTGTCACCTCGCGGGCTGAAGACGGCGGCGCGGACGGCGTCACTGTCCATCGTCCTGGGTGCTACGGCGTTGCTGCTCAGTGGCTGCAGCTGGTCGGATGTGCTGGGACTCGGCTGGCCGAAGGGCATCACGCCTGAGGCGCACCTGAACCGTGAACTGTGGATCGGTTCGGTGATCGCGTCGCTCGTGGTCGGCGCCATCGTGTGGGGCCTGATCTTCTGGAGCATGGCGTTCCACCGCAAGAAGAAGGGCGACACCGAGTTGCCGCGCCAGTTCGGCTACAACATGCCGCTGGAGCTGACGCTGACGGTGATCCCGTTCCTGATCATCTCGGTGCTGTTCTACTTCACCGTCGTCGTCCAGGAACGGATGATCAACGACGAGAAGGACCCCGAGGTCGTCATCGACGTCACCGCGTTCCAGTGGAACTGGAAGTTCGGCTACAACAAGGTCGACTTCGCCGACGGCACCTTCACCTACGACGGCGCCGACCCGGAGGCGGCGGCCGCGGTGGCTTCCGGCCCCGAGGGTCTGCAGGGTGAGCACGGCGGCGAGTACGGCGCCATCCACGGCAAGAGCCCGGAGGACCGCTCGTACCTGGCGTTCGACAAGGTCGAGACGCTGGGCTCCTCGACGGAGATCCCGGTGCTGGTGGTGCCCGCCGGCAAGCGCATCGAGTTCAACATCGCCTCGGCGGACGTCATCCACGGCTTCTGGGTGCCGGAGTTCCTGTTCAAGCGCGACGTGCTGCCGAACCCGGAGGCCAACAACTCCGACCGGACGTTCCAGGTCAGCGAGATCACCCAGACCGGCGCGTTCGTCGGGCGCTGCACCGAGATGTGCGGCACCTACCACTCGATGATGAACTTCGAGCTGCGTGTGGTGGAGCCCAACGACTTCAAGGCCTACCTGGAGCAGCGGATCGACGGCAAGACCAACGCCGAGGCGCTGGAGGCGATCAACCAGCCGCCGCTCGCCGTGACCACCAAGCCGTTCGACACCCGGCGCGGTGAGCTCGCTCCGGAAATCAAGCAGGCAAGCAAGTAGGGGACAACCAGCAATGCATATCGAAGCCCGGCTGTTCGAGTTCCTGACCGCCTTCTTCGTGCTGGCGGCCGTCGTCTACGGCGTCCTGACCCTGCTGTACGCCCCCGGTGGGCTGGAGTGGGCCGGCACCACGGCCCTCGTCCTCAGCGCCGGCCTGACCCTGATCACCGGCACCTTCTTCCGGTTCGTGGCGCGCCGCCTCGACACCCGGCCCGAGGACTACGAGGACGCCGAGATCAGCGACGGCGCTGGCGAGCTCGGCTTCTTCAGCCCGCACAGCTGGTGGCCGATCATGGTCGCGCTGGCCGCCTCGGTCACCGCGGTCGGTGTCGCCCTGTGGCTGCCGTGGCTGATCTTCGCCGGTGTCTGCATGGTCGTCGCCGCGGTCTGCGGTCTGACGTTCGAGTACCACACCGGCCCCGAGAGGCACTGACGTCGCCCGGGCCGCACGGCCCGGTTCTCGACGGTGCCCGGCAAGATCACAATCGGGGCACCACTTGGCCCGTAGCGCGCGCCAAGGCTCTCACCACGCCGATCCGGTTGGGTAATGTTGCCGGGGCACGGTCGATCAGACCGAGCCTGAGCAGGTTAGTGGGCGTGTCGCGCCGGGATGAGCAGTCGAGAAGGATAGGCGTAAATGAGCGGGCCGAATCCCCCCGATGACGAAGCGTCGCTCCCAGGTCAGGAGCCGGAACCTGAACTAGCCGGTGAACCCGCCGCGGACAACGGCGAGACCGAGATCTACTCGCGCGCCTACTCGGCGCCGGAGTCCGAACAGTTCACCGCGGGGCCGTACGTGCCCCCGGATTCCGCGCTGTACGACTACGACGACTACGAGCAGTCCGACCTCGAGCCCGTCGCCCCGCCGAAGTGGCCGTGGGTGGTCGGGGTGGCCGCCATCGTCGCGGCGATCGCGCTGGTGGCGTCGGTGTCGGTGCTGGTGACCCGCACGGAGACCAGCAACCTGGCGACCCCGCAGACCACGACCACCACGACGACCGTGGTGCCGCCGGTCCAGGACGAGATCACCCCGACGACGACGCAGGAGCCGCCGCCTCCGCCGCCGCCGAGCGAGGAGGCACCGCCCCCGCCGCCGGAGACCGTGACCGTCACCGAGGAGGCCCCGCCGCCCCCGCCGCCGGCCCCCGAGCCTGCGCCCGAGCCGCCGGCCCCGGCGCCGGAGACCACTGAGCCGCCGTCGAGCCCGCCGCCCACCACGACGACGCGGTCGGGTCCGCGTCAGGTCACCTACTCGGTGACCGGAACGAAGGCACCTGGAGACATCATCACCGTGACCTACATCGACGCGTCCGGTCGCAGCCGCACCCAGCGCAACGTGTACATCCCGTGGTCGCTGACGGTGACCCCGATCTCGCAGTCCGAGATCGGCTCGGTGCAGGCGTCGAGCCTGTTCTTGGTGAGCCGGCTGAACTGCTCGATCACCACCAGCGACGGCACCGTCCTGTCGTCGAACACCAACAACGCCGCGCAGATCAGCTGCTGATGAGCTACGACGTCGACGACACCGGACGTTCGCGGCTCACCCCGGCGCTGGACTCCACCGAACTGGACCGCACCGACCGTCTGCTGCTCGGCTCCAGCGCCGGCGTCTGGCTGGTCGCGCTGGGCACCGCCGTCGCCGCGACGGTCGCGCTGGTCGATCTCGGTACCGCGCACACCGCGCCCGTCGGCGCGTCGGGCACCCCGTGGGGGCTCTACGGCGTCATCGCCGTGTCGGCGGCGGTGATCGCGGGCGCGGTGCCGCTGCTGCTGCGGGCCCGCCGGGAGGCGATGGCCGACACGTCAGCGGGACCCCGCGCGGAGGGCGTCTCAGCGCCCCACACACCGGCCGGGGGCAGGGGAGCGGCCCCTCGGGCGCCGTACGCCGCGCCGCGTGCTCTGCGGACGCCTGAGGCCGCGAAAATCGCGCGCGACGGAGCCGTCGCCGCCGCCGAACGGCTGTGGCTGCGCTGCGCGCTGGTCATCATCTGCGCGATGGGGGTCGCGATGGTGACGATCGGCGTGGCCACCTACCTGATGGCGGTGGGCAGCGATCTGGCGTCGTGGATCCTCTACGGCCTGACCGCGGTGATCATCGTCGCGATGCCGGTCGCGCCGTGGTACTACCTCAAAGAGATGCGCGCGCTGCTGAATCAGTAAGCGCCCTGGCGCTTTTCGTCGTCTGGGCTCGCGGGCGTCGCTATACGCCGAATATTGCGTTCACGGTCGTGGATTCTCGGGATCTACGCGCGGTGGGCTGCGCGTCGAGATAGCCGTCGTGGTCGTGAATTTGTCGGTTCGACGACCGGGAATGCTATTTCGTTCTGGTCAACTCGCGGGTGTGTCCGTTGCTGAACATTGCGTCCACGGTTGTGAAAGCTCGGGATCAACGACCGTGAGTGCAAAATCCGCGACGGTGGTGGTGGCCTGTGCGTCGAGATAGCGGTCGTGGTCGTGAATTTGTCGGTTCGACGACCGGGAATGCTATTTCGCGGCAGCAGCCACCTCGCGGGTGTGCCCGTCGCTGGATATTGCGTTCACGGTCGTGAAAGCTCGGGATCGACGACCGTGAGTGCAAAATCCGCGGCTGTGGCGGTGGCGGTGGTTGTGAAACTGTCGGTTCGACGACCAGGAGTGCTATTTCGCGGTAGCAGCCGCCTCGCCGGGGTAGGGGAGTGGCCGGCAGACAGAACTAGTCGCAGAAATGGAAAAGGGGCCCGGGTGGGCCCCTTTTCGCTTCTAGTTCCCTCTAGTGGTGGCCGTTGGACGAATCGCCGTTGCCGCTGATGCGGGCCTGGTACTCGGCCAGCGCCGCGAGCGCCTTGCGCTCGGCCGCGTGGTGGGCCGCCTCGAGCGCTTCGTGTTCCTCGATCGGGTCGGGGGACAGGAAGCTGCCGCTGCCGGGCGTACCCGCCGAACCGAGCTTGTTCATCCGCTTCGGCACCGGAGCACCCTGGTACTCCAGCGGGATCGGATGGCCGTGCTCGTCGACCGGGCCGAGCGGCTGGTGCAGCTCGATGTAGGCACCCTGCGGCAGGCGCTTGATGATGCCCGTCTCGATGCCGTGCTCGAGCACCTCGCGGTCACTGCGCTGCAGGCCGACGGCCCACCGGTAGGCGACGAAGTACACGATCGCCGGCAGGACCACCATGCCGATGCGGCCGATCCACGTCGTCGCGTTCAGCGAGATGTGGAACTTCAGCGCGATGATGTCGTTCATCGCGCACAGCGTCAGCAGCATGTACAGCGAGATCGCGGCGGCGCCGAACGCGGTGCGCACCGGAACGTCACGCGGACGCTGCAGCAGGTTGTGGTGCGCGTCGTCGCCGGTCAGCTTCTTCTCGATCCACGGCCAGGCCGGCAGCATCACGAACACCAGGCCCATGAACAGCGCCACCCAGACCGACGCGGGGATCGTGTAGTTGCCGATGTAGATCTCCCACGGCGGCATGATGCGGGCCATACCCTCGGTCCACATCATGTAGAAGTCCGGCTGGCTACCCGCCGACACCTGAGATGGCTTGTACGGGCCGAGATTCCAGATCGGGTTGATCGTCAGCAGACCGCCGAGCAGACCCAGCACACCGGTGATGATCGCGAAGAACGCACCGGACTTGACCGCGAACACCGGCATGACGCGCACGCCGACGACGTTGGTCTCGGTGCGGCCGGGGCCGGGGAACTGGGTGTGCTTCTGGAACCACACCAGCGCCATGTGCAGGCCGATCAGCGCCAGGATGATGCCCGGGATCAGCAGGATGTGCAGCGCGTACATACGCGGCACCCAGATGCCGTACTCGTTGCACTGGTATCCGACGCCGCCGCAGGGGAAGTCGCCGCCGAACAGCGCCCAGTGCAGCCAGGTGCCGATGACCGGCATACCCAGGGTGATCGACGACAGCGCGGCACGCAGGCCGATACCCGACAGCAGGTCGTCAGGCAGCGAGTATCCGAAGTAGCCCTCGAACATCGCCAGGATCAGCAGCAGCGAGCCGATGACCCAGTTGGCCTCACGCGGCCGGCGGAACGCGCCGGTGAAGAACACGCGGGCCAGGTGGACCATGATGGCCGCCGCGAACATCAGCGCGGCCCAGTGGTGCACCTGCCGGACGAACAGACCGCCGCGGACCTCGAAGCTGATGTCCAGTGTCGACTCGTAGGCCTTCGACATCTGCACACCGCGCAGCGGCTGGTAGACGCCGTTGTAGGTGACCTCGGCCATCGACGGGTCGAAGAACAGCGTGAGGTACACGCCGGTGATCAGCAGGACGATGAAGCTGTACAGCGCGATCTCGCCCAGCAGGAAGGACCAGTGGGTCGGGAACACCTTGTTCAGCTGACGCCGGACAGCGGCCGACGGGTGGTACCGCGAGTCGATCGCGTCGCCCTGGGCGGCAAGGATGTCCGCGGGCGCTTTCAGTGAAGGGCTCATGCTGTTGTCTTCCGTTCCCAGAACGCCGGCCCGACGGGTTCGATGAAGTCGCCATTGGCGACCAGGTACCCGTCCTGGTCAATGGTGATGGGCAGCTGCGCGAGTGCGCGCGCAGCGGGACCGAATATCGGTTTCGCGTACTGCAGGGCGTCGAACTGCGACTGGTGGCACGGGCAGAGGATCCGGTAGGTCTGCTGCTCGTACAGCGAGGAGGGGCAGCCCAGGTGCGAGCACACCTTCGTGTACGCGAACAGGTCGCCGAAGTTGAAGCTTTCCTGGCCCTTGCGCTTGACCACGCGAGGCATGTCCTGCGCCTTGATCCGGATCAACATGACCGGGTTGCGCACGCCCATCGCGATCTCGGCGAGCTTGTGGTGCGACTCGACGGTGGTGCCGTCGCCGTCGGACTCACGCCACGGGAACACCGTCTCCATACCGCCGGCGTCGATGTCCTCGGGGCGCACCTTCTGGAAGGTGCCCGTACCGGTGGAGCGGGCCAGGTAGATCGTCTCGCCCGGGTACCGCGGGGTCCAGCCCGAGGTCCACAGCACGGCCTTCTTGCCCTCGGCGGTCTGCACCACCGGCTTCCACGGGTTCTTCACCAGGCCGCCGATGAACGCGACCAGGGTGCCCAGGCCGAACGCGCCGAGGCCGATGCCCAGCGACACGCCGACCACCTTGCGGCGCTTGATGCCCGATCCCTCGAGCGCGTCGGTGAGGTTGGCCGCCACCGTCTTGCGCTGGATCTCGGGGGAGCGGCCGTCGTGGCGCTCCTGGATCGAGATCTCCTCGGGGATGAACTTCTTCTGGTACAGGATCGCGCCGATGCCGATCGCCAGGATCGACAGGCCGAACGTCAGACCGTACAGCGGGGTGGCGAGGCTGTAGAGGAACTCGCCCTCCGAGCCGTACGGCTTGTACTCCCACGGCCAGAACATGAACACCAACAGCAGGGCCAGACCCGAGAAGCCGCCCAGCAGAAGCCAGTACGCGACCTGGCGGGTGGCGCGCTTCTCGGCCTTGGTGCCCTCGACCGGCCACCGGTCTTCCTTGTAGACGATCTCGACACCGTCGAGTTTGCCGCCCAGTTCGAGCAGCTCCTCGCGGGACATCGACGCCAGTTCGGCGTCCGTCGGGGTGTTCGGTTGGCCGTTACCCGACTCGCTCATGCTCGCGCTCCGATCCACAGGGCCGCTGCGATGGCGGCCACCATGCCGATAATCCAAATCGCCATGCCCTCGGGTGCCGGACCGAACCCGCCGAGGCCGTAGCCGCCGTAGCTCGGAGTCTTGGCCGACTCAACCACGTAGGCGACGATGTCGCGCTTCTCCTCGGGAGACAGCTGCCGGTCGCCGAACTTGGGCATGTTCTGCGGGCCGGTCAGCATGGCGGTGTAGATCTGCGCCGGCTCGGCGTTGCCGAGGTCCGGGGCGTACTTACCCGACGACAGGGCGCCGCCCTTGCCGGTGAAGTTGTGGCAGGACGCGCAGTTCAGGCGGAACAGGTCACCGCCGCGGGCGACGTTGTCACCGATCAGCGACTCCTGGGCGATCCGCCCGTTGTCGTCGCGGACCAGCGTCGGCCCGCCGCCGTTGGCCTGGATGTAGGCGCCCAGCGCGTCGATTTGCTGCTCGTCGAACTGAGCAGGCTTGCTCGGTGCCTGCGCCTCGCCGCGCATGGCGGGCATGCGGCCGGTGGACACCTGGAAGTACACCGCCGCCTCGCCGACTCCGACCAGGCTGGGGCCGCGGTCGGCGACGCCCTGGAGGTTGACGCCGTGGCAGGTGACGCAGGAGGTGTCGTAGAGCTGCTTGCCGGTGCGCAGCAGCGCCGACTGTGATTCGTCGGCGACAGCAACCTGCGGTGTCGGCGTGAGAGTGGCGGCCAGCCCACCGGCGAGGCCCAGTCCGAGCAGCAGCAGCACAGCACCTGACAGGCGCCGGCGCAGCCGACGGCGCGACTTGTCGGTCATCGAACCCCTTCTCTTATTCACGTCGGCGAGCCGATCACCGGACGAAGTAAATAACAGCGAACAGCGCGATCCAGACGATGTCGACGAAGTGCCAGTAGTAGGACACCACAATCGAGGCCGTCGCCTGGGCCGGAGTGAACTTACTCATCCGGGTGCGAGCCAGCAGGATCAGGAAGGCGACCAGGCCGCCGATCACGTGCAGGCCGTGGAAGCCGGTGGCCAGGTAGAACACCGTGCCGTAGACACTGCTGGAGATGGTGGTGCCGTGCTGGACCAGCTGGATGTACTCGTAGCCCTGGCCGAGTACGAAGAACAGGCCCATCAGGAACGTGATCCAGTACCACCGGCGCAGGCCGTACACGTCGCCCTTCTCGGCGGCGAACACGCCCATCTGGCACGTGAACGACGATGCGATCAGCACCAACGTCACCGGCACCGCCTGTACCAGGTTCAGGTGCGTTGGTGGCGGTGGCCACAGCCCGTCCGCATGTGCGCGGGCGGTGAAGTACATCGCGAATAGTCCAGCAAAGAACATCAATTCGCTGGACAGCCACACTATGGTGCCAACACTGACCATGTTGGGCCGGTTCAGCGAATGAATTCGCGACGTGATTGCGGTTCCCGAGGTCCCTACAGCGCTCGTCACAGGAGCAAGTATGACGCTTTGTAGTTGTACAACTCCACCCGGGTCGGGTGTTTCGTAATATTCGCGGGGTGGCTTCCCCCAAAAACGCAGATTCCCTCAGCTGGCCGGAGATTCTGGGCCGCCTGACCACCGGCCAGTCGCTGCTGGCGGGGCAGGCGGCCTGGGCCATGGACCAGATCATGACCGGCACCGCGACGCCGGCCCAGATCGCCGCGTTCGCGGTGGCGATGAAGATGAAACGCCCGACCTCCGGTGAGGTCGCCGAGTTGGCCGAGATCATGCTCAAGCACGCACGCCGGGTGCCGACCGATGTGATCGGCACCGACACCGTCGACGTGGTCGGGACCGGCGGTGACGGCGCCAACACCCAGAACCTGTCGACGATGGCCGCGATCGTGGTCGCCGCCGCCGGGGTGCCGGTGGTCAAACACGGCAACCGGGCGGCCTCGTCGCTGTCCGGCGGGGCAGATACGCTCGAGGCGCTCGGGGTCAGGATCGACCTCGGCCCCGAGGACGTCGCCCGCAGCGTCGCCGAGGTGGGGATCGGGTTCGCCTTCGCGCCCCAGTTCCACCCGTCCTACCGGCACGCCGGCGCGGTGCGCCGCGAGATCGGGGTGCCCACCGTGTTCAACCTGCTCGGGCCGCTGACCAACCCGGCCACCCCGCGTGCCGGCCTGATCGGCTGCGCCTGGGGCGAGCTGGCCGAGGTGATGGCCGGGGTGTTCGCCTCCCGCCGGTCCAGTGTGCTGGTGGTGCACGGCGACGACGGGCTCGACGAGCTGACCACCACCACGACCAGCACGATCTGGCGGGTGCAGGCCGGCACGGTCGAGAAACTGATCTTCGATCCGGCGGCGTTCGGCTTCCCGCGCGCCGACATCTCCGAGCTCGTCGGCGGCGACGCCGAGGCCAACGCCGCGTCGGTGCGCGCGGTGCTCGGTGGCCAGAAGGGGCCGGTGCGCGACGCGGTCATCCTCAACGCCGCGGGCGCCCTGGTGGCGCACGCCGGGCTATCCAGCGACGCCAAATGGGTGCCGGCGTGGGAGCACGGGCTGGCCAAGGCCGCCGAGGTCATCGACTCCGGGGCGGCCGAACAGCTCCTCGCGCGTTGGGTGCGGTTCTCGCAGCAGTCCTGACCGGCCCGCCCGGTCCAGCTGGTCGGCGGCCAGCCGCGCCGACCGGGCGGACGCGGCCCAGTCGGCCCACCGGCCGGCGGCGTGACGCGGTGTGCAGTAGCCGGATTCGGCGCGCACGACGCGCACCCCCGGCTGGTGCAGCCATCGCGTGATCAACGCGGTCTCCTCGACCAGCGCGCCGCGCAGCGGTGCCGTCGACGGCAGCACCGTCTGCGCCGCCGCCGATATCGCGTCGACCACCGGCATCGGGGGCACCCCGCGCGCGGCGTTGCCGGCGGCGGCCAGCTGACCGTGCCGGATCACCGCCAGATGCCAGCCGCCCGCGCCGTCGGGGCGGGCGGCCACCAGTTCGGGGATCTCGGCCAGCGCCCGCAGCCGCTGACCACGCCAGAGCCCGTCGATCGCGGTGGCGGCGTGGTCGCGCAGCCGCGCGGCGGTCTCGTAGCGGGCGCGCGCGGCGAGCTCGGCGATCTGGTCGAGCACCGCGCGCAGTGCCGAGTCGTCGCGGCCCTCGATCAGCGCGACGGCGCGGCCGACGGCGTCGGCGTACCCGTCGGCGTCCACCCCGCGCGGCGCCGGGCAGGGGGAGAGCTCCCGTTCGGGGCAGGCCAGCCCGTGCACCGCCGAGCGGGCCAGCTTCTTCGTGCAGGTGCGCAGTCCGGTGAACCGGGCCAGCAGCTCGGCGGTGGCGATCGCGTCGGACCGCGCCTTGAACGGACCGATCACGTTGGGGCTCTTGGGGTTTCGCACGGTGGAGAACCGCGGGAACGCCTCGTCGGTCAGCGTCACCCACCACCACTTGTGCGGGAACTTCGACCGGCGGTTGTACGGCGGGGCGTGCGCGGCCAGCAGCCGCAGTTCACGCACCCCGGCCTCAAGGTCGTGTGCGCACTCGACGTGGTCGACGGCGGTGGCCAGGGAGGCCATCTCCTTGATCCGGGTGCGGGTGTCGGCGCCGTTGAAGTACTGGTTCACCCGGCGGCGCAGGTTCACCGCGGTGCCGACGTAGAGCACCTCGCGGCTGGGGCCGCGGAACAGGTAGACGCCCGGGGTCGACGGCAGTCTCGAGGCGAGGTGGCGGTTGCGCCGCTGCGCCGGGGTGACGTCGGGCAGGTACGCGCGCAGCTCGCGCAGCGTGTGCACACCCTGGTTGCCGACCCGCTCGATGAGCCCGTGCAGCACGTCGACGGTGGCGCGGGCGTCGTCGAGCGCGCGGTGGGTCGGGGTGGTCGACGCCCCGAACAGCCGGGCCAGCTCGGCCAGTCGCACGCTGGGCGCCTCGTCGCGGGTGAGCACCCGGCGGGCCAGTTTGACCGTGCACAGCACCGGGGGCCGAGGCCAGGGCAGCTGGCAGCGTTCGGCGGCGGCACGCAGGAACCCGATGTCAAAGCCCGCGTTGTGCGCGACCAGCACCGCGCCGCGGGAGAACTCCAGAAACGCCGGCAGCACCGACTCGATGCGCGGGGCGTCGCACACCATCGCCGTGGTGATCCCCGTCAGCGCGACGATCTGTGGCGGGATATCCCGCCCGGGGTCGACGAGGGTGGCCAGCTCGCCGAGCACCTCGCCGCCGCGCACCTTGACCGCGCCGATCTCGGTGATGGCGTCGGCGCGCTCACCGCTGGCCCGCCCGCCGGTGGTCTCCAGGTCCACGACGACGAAGGTGGTGTCCCGCAGCGACACCTCCAGCTGAGCGTCCAGATGCGGATCGACGTCCGCGAAGCTCAGCTGGCTCATGCGATGACCGTAGGGAACGGCACCGACATCGCGGGGATTTGGCCGGGACTTGTCGGTGGGCGTCGTTAGCGTCGCGCTGACACCGACCGGAAGGAGCTGTGAGTGGCGACGGTGAAGATCGACTGCGACGACTGTGCGGTCCGCGGACCGGGCTGTCAGGACTGCGTCGTCAGCGTGCTGCTGGGCGTTCCCGACACCCTGCTCGAGGACGAGCGCCGCGCCCTGGAGGTGTTGGCCGACGTCGGCCTGGCACCACGGCTGCGGCTGGTGCCGATCCGCCGCGACGGCAAATCCGGCGTAGCCTGACGCGACGGGCCGCGGCACCCGCCGCTGCGCTGGGACGGTTGTTAAATTTGCGTCCCCTGATGGACAACCCCGATGCCGTTTCGTAACCTGTCTGAGACCTTTAGGCACTTCGAACCGGCTCGTCTCGGAAGTAGAAGGACGCAAAATCTTGACGCTCGACCGTAAGCGCTGGACTAAACGCGGGCTCCAACGATCCCTCGTCAGCGCGATAGTCGGGATCACCTTCCTCGCGGGTTTCTTTGCCACCGCCGTGCAGGCCGACCCGGCCGACGACGCGCTGGCGAAGCTCAACGAGCTGTCGCGCCAGGCCGAGCAGACCACTGAGGCGATGCACTCGGCGCAGCTTGACCTCGAGAACAAGCTGGCGATCCAGCGTGAGGCCGAGGCCAAGCACGCCGCCGACGCCGAGGCCGCCGCTAAGGCCAAGGAGCAGCTGGCCCGATTCCAGGCCGCCGTCGACAAGTTCGCTGCCGCGCAATATATGGGTGGCAGGACCGACGGGCTGGACGCCATCCTGACCGCGCACTCGCCGCAGGGCCTGATCGACCAGCTGTCGGTGCAGCGGGTGATGGCCATCGAGATGGCCGAGCAGATGAAGGGCTACCGCGAACTGGGCAAGCAGGCCGCGCTGGCCGAGCAGGAGTCCGCGAAGTCGGCCGCCGAGGCCAAGACCGCGGCCGAACAGGCCGCCGCGGTGCGCGCGGAACTGCAGGCCAAGCAAAGTCAGCTGCAGGTGCAGATCGCGATCGTCAAGGCCCAGTACGAGGCGCTGACCCCGGCCCAGCGCGAGACGCTGGCGGCGATGCCGCCGGTGCCCCCGGTGGCGATTCCGGCGCCGCCGGCGCCCGGTGAGCCGGTCCCGCCGGAAGGGGATCCGGCGATTGTGGCCGCGCCGGGCGCGATCCCGCCGGGTGACATGGCCCCGCCGCCGGGTGGGCACGTCGCGACCGTCATCCAGGCCGCCCTGAGCCGCATCGGCTCGCCGTACGCCTGGGGTGGCTCCGGACCGAACGCGTTCGACTGCTCCGGCCTGGTGATGTGGGCCTTCCAGCAGGCGGGCATCTCGCTGCCGCACTCCAGCCAGGCGCTGGCCCGCGGTGGCCAGCCGGTCTCGATGGACCAGATCCAGCCGGGTGACCTGGTCACCTACTACTCGGACGCGTCGCACGTCGGCATCTACATCGGCGACGGAATGATGGTGCACGCCTCGACCTTCGGCTCGCCGGTGCGCGTCGCTCCGGTGGACAATGCGCCGATCTACAACGTCCGCCGTTACTGATCCCGGTCACGGCCGACGCCGCGCGCGGCTGGCCGCGCTGCTCATCGCCGAACTGGTCTGCGCGGTGCTGCTGCTTGACCGCGCCGACACCCCGCGCACGCCGACGGAGGCCGCACCCGCCGCACCCGCCGCGCTGACCGGGCCGATCACCGCACCGGCCGCGGGATCCCGCGAACAGCCGTTCGGTGACGGCCGCACCGCGGTGCTGATCGGGCTCGGCGGCGCCCACTCCGAGGACCTGCTCGCGCGCATCGCCGCCGACCTGGACGACGCCGCCGACGCCGTCACCGCGTTCTGGGGGCCCGACTGGCCCCGCCGGGTGACCGTGGTCGCGGCCGGCACCGACGCGCAGTTCGCCGCAGTCGGCGGCGGGGACACCCACACCGCGGCCACCACCACCGACGAGCGGATCATGTTCGCACCTGGCGCCGCCCGGATCAGCGCCTCGGCGCTGCGCATCGTGCTGCGCCACGAACTGTTCCACTACGCCGCTCGCACCGCCACCGCCACCGACGCGCCCCGCTGGCTCACCGAGGGCGTCGCAGACTTCGTCGCCCGCCCCGACGGTCCCGCCCCCGGAGTCGACGCGGCCCGGCTGCCCAGCGACGCCGACCTGACCGGACCCGACCGCGCCGCCGCCTACGACCGCGCCTGGTGGTTCGCCCGGTTCGTCGCCGAGCGCTACGGCGCCGACGCGCTGCGCCGGCTCTACACGACGGCGTGCGGGCCCGGCCACCCCGACGTCGCCACCGCCGTGCGCGCCACCCTCGCAACCGAGCTGTCCGACGTGCTGGCAGAGTGGCAGCGGTGGACGGGATGACATGAGCCGGATTCTGCTTGTCACCAACGACTTTCCGCCGCGCCCCGGCGGCATCCAGTCGTATCTGCAGGAACTCGTCAACCACCTGGTGGCCACCGGCGAGCACACGCTGACCGTGTACGCGCCGAAGTGGAAGGGCTGCGAGGAGTTCGACGCCGCCGCCGACTACGAGGTGGTGCGTCACCCGACCACGCTGATGCTGCCCGAGCCGACGGTGATCGGCCGCATGCGCCGGCTGATCGAGGAGCGCGACGCGCAGACGGTGTGGTTCGGGGCGGCCGCCCCGCTGGCGCTGATGGCGCCGCTGGCCCGCGACGCCGGCGCGCACCGCGTCATCGCCAGCACCCACGGCCACGAGGTGGGCTGGTCGATGCTGCCGCTGGCCCGAACCGCGTTGCGCCGCATCGGAAACCACACCGACGTCATCACCTACGTGAGCAACTACACCCGCGGCCGGTTCGCCTCCGCGTTCGGTCCGCGGGCCGCACTGGAGCATCTGCCGCCCGGTGTGGACACCGACCGGTTCGCCCCCGACGAGGTGGCCCGCGCCGAACTGCGCGCCCGCTACCGGCTCGGTGGACGGCCGGTGGTGGTGTGCGTGTCGCGGCTGGTGCCGCGCAAGGGCCAGGACATGCTGATCCGCGCGCTGCCCGCGATCCGCCAGCGGGTGCCCGGCGCCGCGCTGGTGATCGTCGGCGGCGGCCCGTACCGCAACACGCTGCGGCGGCTGGCGCACAGCTTCGGGGTGGCCGAGCACGTGGTGTTCACCGACGGGGTGCCCGCCGAGGAGCTGCCCGCCCACCACGCCATGGGCGACGTGTTCGCGATGCCGTGCCGCACCCGCGGCGCCGGACTGGACGTCGAGGGGCTCGGCATCGTCTTCCTGGAGGCCTCGGCCAGCGGGGTGCCCGTGGTGGCGGGCCGGTCCGGCGGCGCGCCGGAGACCGTGCGCGACGGCGAGACCGGGGTGGTGGTCGACGGCTGGGACGTCGGCGCCATCGCGGCGGCGGTCAGCGACCTGCTCGCCGACCCGGACCGGGCCGCCCGGATGGGCGCCGCCGGCCGGCGCTGGGTGGTCGACCAGTGGCAGTGGAGCAGCCAGGCGGCGAAGCTGTCCCGGCTGCTCTAGTCGCGGTCAGCCCGCGTAGATGGCCTCGATCTCCGCGGAGAACTTCTCGGCGACGACCTTGCGCTTGACCTTCAGCGTCGGGGTCAGCTCGCCGGTGTCCTCGGTGAAGTCCACCGGCAGGATGCGGAACTTGCGGATGGCCTCGGCCTTCGACACGGCCTGGTTGGCCTCCTTGACCGCCAGCTCGATCTCGCTGAGCAGGTCCGGGTCGTTGGCCAGGTCACCGACCGTGGCGGCCGGGTTCTTGCCGTTGCGTTCCTTCCAGCCCTCGATCGCCTCGGGGTCGATGGTGATCAAGGCCCCGATGAACGGCTTACCGTCGCCGACCGCCATCGCCTGGCTGATCAGCGGGTGCGCCCGCAGCCGGTCCTCCAGGATCGCCGGGGCGACGTTCTTGCCGCCTGCGGTGACGATGATCTCCTTCTTGCGGCCGATGATCGTCAGGAAGCCGTCCTCGTCGATCCGGCCGAGGTCGCCGGTGTGGAACCAGCCGTCGGAGAAGACGGCGTTGGTCTCCTCCTCGTTGCGCCAGTAGCCGGCGAACACCACGCCGCCCTTGACCAGCAGCTCGTCGTCGTCGTTGATGCGCATGCTGTTGCCGGGCACCAGCTTTCCGACCGAACCGATCTTGAGGTCGCCGATCCGGTTGACGGTGATCGCGGCGCTGGTCTCGGTCAGGCCGTACCCCTCGTAGATGGTCAGACCCACGCCGCGGTAGAAGTGGCCCAGCCGGGCGCCCAGCGGGGCGCCGCCGGAGATCGCGGCGCGGCACTCACCGCCGAGCGCGGCGCGCAGCTTGCCGTACACCAGCTTGTCGAACACCGCGTGGCGCAGCCGCAGCAGCAGCCCGGGGCCGCCGGCGTCCTGCGCCTGGCTCCACTCGATCGCGGTCTTGGCGGCCAGCGCGAAGATGCGGCCCTTGCCGCCGTCCTCGGCGTTCTGCTCGGCGGTGTTGTAGACCTTCTCGAACACCCGCGGCACCGACACCACCAGCGTCGGCTTGAACACCGCGAACGTCGGCACCAGGTTCTTGATGTCGCTCGTGAAGCCCAGCGTCACCTTGTAGGTGAACGCGGCCAGCGTGATCGCCCGCGCCAGCACGTGCGCCAGCGGCAGGAACATCAGCATCTTCTCGCCCTTGGCGAGCATCGCCGGGAAGCACTCCTTGTCCCCGCGGATCTCGTGCACCAGGTTCGAGTGGGTGAGCTGCACGCCCTTGGGCTGGCCGGTGGTGCCCGAGGTGTAGATCAGGGTGGCCGGATCGGACGCCCTGATGCCGGCCAGCCGCTTGTCGAGCTCGGCCGGATCGACCGACTTGCCTGCCTCGATCAGCGCGTCCAGCGCCGGGGTGTCCGAACCCTCGATGCGCAGGATCTCGCGCAGCGCGGGCAGCTCGTCGCGGGCCGGCTCCACCTTCGCGGCGTGCGCGTCGGTCTCGACGATGATCAGCACCGCCTCGGAGTTGGCGAGGGTGAACCGCACCTGCTCGGCGGAGTTGGTCTCGTAGATCGGCACGGTCAGCGCGCCGGTGGCCAGGATCGCCAGGTCCAGGATCGGCCACTCGTAGCGGGTCGCCGACAGCAGCGCCACCCGGTCGCCGGGCTGCACCCCCTTGGCGATCAAACCCAGTGCGGCCGAGCGAATCTGCTCAGCGGCCTGCTTGCAGGTGACGCCCACCCAGTTGCCGTCGACGAGGCGCTCGAAGATCACGTGGTTCGGGTCGCCGCGTTCGTGGTCGAACACGGCACGTACCACGTTGTCGTGCTCGTCCACCGTGAAGGACGCCGGCACACTGATCTCACGCACGTTGTTTGACCTCTCACCTAGGCTGGTCTGCTGACAGTCAGCCTAGTCGGCCTCGGTACGGCGGGACCGGGCCATATGTGAAGCTGATAGGCCATGAACAGCATCCAGATCGCCGACGAGACGTTCGTGGTGGCCGACCCCGCCAAGATCGGCCGCTACATCGCGGACCCCGCGAAGTGGCGTCGGTGGTGGCCCGACCTGCGGTTGACGGTGGTGGAGGACCGTGCCGAGAAGGGGCACCGGTGGACGGTGACCGGCGCGCTGACCGGCACCATGGAGATCTGGCTGGAGCCGGTGCTCGACGGCGCGATCCTGCACTACTTCCTGCACGCCGAGCCGTCGGGGGCGGCGGCCTGGCAGCTGGCCAAGATGGACCTGGCGAAGATGACCCACCAGCGCCGGGTCGCCGGTAAGGACATGGCGTTCGAGGTCAAGCAGCGACTGGAGGCCACCCGCCCGGTCGGTGTCTCGCGTCTGGCCTGAGGCACACGCTCGAGGAGGGTAGATTTCTGCTGTGGCGGACAAGACGGCGCAGACCATCTACATCGATGCCGACCCCGAGGCGGTCATGGACGTCATCGCCGACATCGGCTCGTACCCGCAGTGGGTCGCGGAGTACAAGGAGGCCGAGGTCCTCGAGGCCGACGCCGACGGCTATCCGAAGGTCGCGCGCCTGGTGCTCGACGCCGCCGTGCTCAAGGACACGATGGTGCTGGCCTACCAGTGGCCCGCCGACCGCAAGTCGGTGACCTGGTCGCTGGTGTCGAGCTCGCTGTTGAAGGCCCTTGAGGGTGCATATCGCTTGTCGCCCAAGGGATCCGGAACCGAAGTCACCTACGAGCTGTCGGTGGACCTGATGATCCCGATGATCGGCCTGCTCAAGCGCAAGGCCGAGCGCCGGCTCATCGACACCGCGCTGAAGGACCTCAAGAAACGAGTCGAGGCTGAGTGAGCTGAAGGCCGCCGATACGCCCGCTCGCATCAGTCTGTTCGTCGGCAAGGGCGGAGTGGGCAAGTCGACGCTGGCCACCGCCACCGCCGTCCGCGACGCCAGGGCGGGTCTGCGGGTGCTGCTGGTCTCCACCGACCAGGCCCACTCCATCGGCGATGTGCTCGGCACCCCGGTGGTCCCCACCGGGCGGCGCGAACCCACCCGGGTGTTCGCCGAGCTCGACGTCGACGGTGCCGACTCCGCCGGCGGCGGGTTCCTCGACGCGCTCGCGCTGGACACGCTGGCGCTGCTGGCCGACCGGTGGCGCGACGTCGCCGCGCCGCTGTCGGCGAGTTTTCCGGAGTCCGATCTGGGAAGCGTTGCGCCGGAAGAGCTTTCGGCGTTACCCGGGGTGCAGGAGGTGCTCGGTCTCTACGAGGTCGGGGAGCTGGCGGCGTCGGGGGAGTGGGACCGCGTCGTGGTGGACTGCGCCTCGACCGCCGACGCGCTGCGGATGCTCACCCTGCCCGCCACCTTCGGGCTCTACCTGGAGCGGGCCTGGCCGCGGCACCGCCGGTTGTCGACCGGCGCCGACGACCCGCGCACCGCGGCCGTGGTCGAGCTGCTCGAACGCATCGCCGCGGGCACCGAGCGGCTCAGCGCGCTGCTGACCGACGACTCGCGGGTCGGTGCGCACCTGGTGATGACCGCTGAGCGGGTGGTGGCCGCCGAGGCGGCCCGCACCCTGGGGTCGCTGGCGCTGATGGGTGTGCAGGTCGCCGAACTTCTGATCAACCAGATTCTGGTGCAAGACGATTCGTACGAGTACCGCAATCTGCCCGCCCATCCGGCGTTCGACTGGTACGCCGAGCGCATCTCCGAGCAGCAGGCGGTGCTCGACGAGCTCGACGCCACCATCGGCGATGTCCAGCTGGTTCTGGTACCGCACCTGGCGGGTGAGCCGATCGGGCCCAAGGCGCTGGGCGAGCTGCTCGACAGTGCCCGGCGCCGCGACGGGTCGCCGCCGCCGGGACCGCTGCGCCCGGTGGTGGACCGGGAAAGCGGCTCCGGACTCGATGCGGTCTACCGGCTGCGGTTAGAGTTGCCGCAGGTCGATCCCGCCACGCTGACGCTGGGGCGGGTCGACGACGACCTGATCATCGGCGCCGGGGGTATGCGGCGCCGGGTCAAACTGGCGTCCGTGCTGCGTCGATGCATCGTGGTGGACGCGCAGCTGCGAGGATGTGAGTTGACCGTGCGGTTCCGACCCAACCCGGAGGTGTGGCCGAAGTGACGGGGTCGCACGCCGATCTCGGGCCGGAACTGCGGCTGCTGGCGCAGTCCATCCTCGACAAGCTCGACCCCGCGGTGCGGATGGCCGCCGCCCGCGCGCTGAGCGGCGGCGCCGCCCGGTGCGAGCAGGTGTGGTGTCCGGTGTGCGCGCTGGCCGCGCTGGTGGCGGGGGAGCAGCATCCGCTGCTCACCGTGATCGCCGACCACAGTGTGGCGCTGCTGGCGGTGATCCGGGCGATCCTCGACCAGGCCGAGCAGCAGCGGGCCGGACCGGACGGTCCGGACGAACCACCGGACGGCCCACCCCCGGCCGATCCGGAACCGGATGTGCCGCCACCCCCCACGCCGGGGCGCTACGAGCACATCCCGGTGACGGTCGAGGAGTAGTCGTCGATCGCGTGCTGTGGTCGCATCCACAGCCCATGGGTAAAGTTGTCGCAGAGCACCATCAGGTGTTCGATCTCCGGGAGGCCCGATGTGGTATTGGCTGTTCAAGTATGTGTTGCTGGGCCCCTTGCTCGCGTTGATCGCGCGCCCGAAAATTGAAGGCCTGGAACATATTCCGGCGAACGGCCCGGCGATTCTGGCGAGCAACCACCTTGCCGTGATGGACAGTTTCTACCTGCCGCTGATGGTCCGTCGACGGATCACCTTCCTGGCCAAGCAGGAGTACTTCACCGGCACCGGCCTCAAGGGCAGGTTCATCGCCTGGTTCTACACCGCCGTCGGGCAGGTGCCGATCGACCGGACCAACGCCGACGCCGCGCAGGCCGCGCTCGACACCGCGGTGGGCATCCTCAAGCAGGGCAAGCTGCTCGGCATGTATCCCGAGGGCACCCGGTCCCCGGACGGCCGGCTCTACAAGGGCAAGACGGGTCTGGCGCGGCTGGCGCTGCAGACCGGTGTCCCGGTGATCCCGGTCGCGATGATTGGCACCGACAAGGTCAACCCGCCCGGGAAGAAGGGTCTGCGGCCCGGCAAAGTCCGGATCAAGCTCGGCAAGCCGATGGACTTCAGCCGGTTCGAGGGACTGGCGGGCAACCGGTTCATCGAGCGTGCGGTCATCGACGAGGTGATGTACGAGCTGATGCGGCTGTCCGGTCAGGAGTACGTCGACCTGTACGCCGCCGACGTGAAGGAGGGCAAGGTCGACGTCGCTGCAAAGCCGTCGGCCCGAATGCCGGAGGCGGCCGCCGGCTGAGCCGTAGCCGCAACGGGGAGGTTCCCCGACGGTGGCGTCGCGGTGCCCGGTGCGATCCGTCGAACGTGAGCTTGTGTGCGAAGAATCGGCCGTTTTTCAGTCATAAGCTCACGTTCGACGCGTGCAGAAGCGGCACGCCTTGTGTCGAGGGTGAAATCGCCGGCTAGTTCGTCGCCGGGACGGGAGCCTCGTCGACGGCGGCGTCGGTGCGTGGCGTCGCCGTCACCGACAGTGAGCCCGCCGCGACGATGACGGCCAGCGCCCACCACACGTAGGAGCCGCCGGCCAGCTGGCGCCACAGCGACGCCGCGGTCTCGTTGTGTTCGGGCATCAGCGTGATCGGCGTCCACACCATCAGCGCGGCGCCGACGACGGTGACCGCCGCCAGCCCGGCGTGCCGCCTGCGGTAGGCCGTCACCGCGGTCACCAGCAGCGTCGGCAGCGCCCACACCCAGTGGTGCGACCAGGACACCGGGGAGACCACCAGCCCGAACATCGCCACGCAGATCACCGCCAGCACCGGCTCGTCGGCCCGCAGCACCCGCCGCACCGCCCACACGGTCAGCGCGAGCACCGCGAAGCAGGCGATCACCCACAGCACGAAGCGCGGCCCCTCGCCCAGCCCGAGGCGGGCCAGCGCGCCGGCGATGTTCTGGTTGGTGTTCAGCGTCGCGGTGCCGATCCGGTCGGTGTTGCGCACCGTCTCGGTCCAGTACTCGACCGAGTCGCGCCAGGCCAGCGCGAACCCGGCGAGCGTGGCGACCGCCGCCGACAGCGCGGTGACCACCAGCGCGCGGAAGTCGCGGCGCAGCAGGAAGTACAGCAGGAACACCGCGGGGGTCAGCTTCAGCGCGATCGCCACACCCAGCAGCAGGCCGCGCGGCCACGGCGTGCGCCGCGGCACGCAGTCGGCAATGACCAGCGTCATCAGCACGACGTTGATCTGTCCGAAGTCGAAGTTGGAGCGGATCGGCTCGAGGAAGACCACGGCGGGGGCGACGATCGCGGTGGCCAGCCAGGCCCGGCGCAGCCAGGCCGGCTCCCCGCTCACCGAGGTGGTCGGCCAGACGTCGAGCCGGTGCAGCACGATCGTCAGCGCGACGATCAGCAGCACCAGCGTCGTCGCGGTGATCGCGACGCTGGCCGCCTCCAGCGACAGCATCGCGAACGGTGCGAACGCGACCGCGGCCAGCGGCGGGTAGGTGAACGGCAGCTCCAGGCCGACGCGGGTCTCGAACATGACGCCGTCGGCGTACAGCGGGGCGCCGTCGAGCCAGGCCCGGCCGCCCATCCGGTAGACGTCGATGTCGATGCGGTAGGGCACCCGGCCCAGCAGGCGCCAGCCGGCCCAGACGAACGCCGCCAGGGTCAACAGCTGGAACAGCCGCCAGGCGAGCGTTGCCCCCCTACCTGCCCCGCCGGGCGACCGCCACATACTCATCTCGCTCACCAGCCTATCGGGGTGCCACGGCGCACCGGTGGGTATCCCGGGAGCGACGCGGCAGGTCGGCGTAAGTTTTCTGCGTGCGCGCCCACCTGAGCTTCGACTTCGCGGTACCCGCTGGGCGGTTGCCGCTCGTCTTCTGCCTGGTGGCGTTCATCCTGACGTTCTTCGTGACCAGGCTCATCGTCCGGTACATCCGCGCGCACCAGGGCAGCGACAAGCCCCGCAGGTGGTGGCAGCCGCGCAACCTCGGGACCGGCAGCGGGCTGCACATCCACCACGTGGTGATCGGGGTCATTCTGGTCATGATCTCCGGCGTGACGATGGTGACGTTGGCGGTCGACGGGGGAGTACCCGAATTCACGGCGGCGGCAATCCTTTTCGGTATCGGTGCGGCGCTGGTGCTCGACGAGTTCGCGCTGATCCTGCATCTGGAGGACGTGTACTGGTCCGAGGACGGCCGCACCTCGGTGGACGCGGTGTTCGCCGCGGTCGCGGTGACCGGTCTGCTCATCCTGGGTTTCAACCCGCTGTCGTTCTTCGACATCGACATCTGGCGCAACGACCACTCGGTGACCGCGCGGGTGTTCGTCATCGCCGTGGCGGTGCTGACCCTGATGCTGGCGGTCGTGGTGCTGCTGAAGGGCAAGGTGTGGACCGGGCTGGTCGGCATGTTCATCACGCCGCTGCTGGTGGTCGGCGCGATCCGGCTGTCGCGGCCGCACGCGCCGTGGGCGCGCTGGCGCTACACCGACCACCCCCGCAAGATGCACCGCGCGCTGGAACGGGAGCGCTACATGCGCCGGCCCGTCGTACAGGCCAAACTGTGGTTACAGGACGCCATCGCGGGGATGCCGAAGTTTCCCGATCACGCCAAGGTCGACGAGCAGCTCGACCGCGAAATCCGCGCCGCACCGGCGCCCAAGACACGGACCGCTTCGGAGGAACCCGCCTAGTGCGTTACTTCTACGACACCGAGTTCATCGACAACGGCCACACGATCGAGCTCATCTCGATCGGCGTCGCCGCCGAGGACGGGCGCGAGTACTACGCCGTCTCAACCGAGTTCAACCCCGAGCGGGCGGGCAGCTGGGTCCGCAAGCATGTGCTGCCCAAGCTGCCGCCGCCGTCGTCGCAGCTGTGGCGCTCCCGCAAGCAGATCCGCACCGAGCTGGAGGACTTCTTCGGCGTCGACGGCGACGAGCCCATCGAGCTGTGGGCGTGGGTCGGTGCCTACGACCACGTGGTGCTCTGCCAGCTGTGGGGGCCGATGACCGACCTGCCGCCGGCGATCCCGCGGTTCACCCGTGAGCTGCGCCAGTTCTGGGAGGACCACGGCTCCCCGCGGATGCCCCCGCGGCCGCTCGACGCGCACGACGCGCTGGTCGACGCACGGCACAACCTGCGCCGCTACCAGCTCATCACCGCCGGAGAAGTGCCAGTCCAGCGGTGAAAACCGGCGGTCGCGGGCCGCTACCATGGACGGGTGAACTGGACCGTCGACGTGCCCATCGACCAGCTGCCCGCGCTGCCGCCGCTGCCTGACGACCTGCGTCAACGGCTGGATGCGGCGCTCGCCCGGCCGGCGCTTCAGCAGCCCAGCTGGGACGCCGAGATGGCCAGGAAGATGCGCACCGTGCTGGAGAGCGTTCCGCCGGTGACGGTGCCCGCCGAGATCGAGCGGCTCAAGGGGCTGCTGGCCGACGTCGCGCGCGGTGAGGCCTTCCTGCTGCAGGGCGGTGACTGCGCGGAGACCTTCGTCGACAACACCGAACCGCACATCCGGGCCAACATCCGCACGCTGCTGCAGATGGCGGTGGTGCTCACCTACGGCGCCAGCGTGCCGGTGGTCAAGGTGGCCCGCATCGCGGGGCAGTACGCCAAGCCCCGTTCGGCCGACATCGACGCGCTGGGCCTGAAGTCCTACCGCGGCGACATGATCAACGGGTTCGCCCCGGACGCCGCCGCCCGTGAGCACGACCCGTCGCGGCTGGTGCGCGCCTACGCCAACGCCAGCGCCGCGATGAACCTGGTGCGCGCGCTGACCTCGTCGGGGCTGGCCTCGCTGCACCAGGTGCACGACTGGAACCGTGAGTTCGTCCGCACCTCGCCTGCGGGTGCCCGCTACGAGGCGCTGGCCGCCGAGATCGACCGGGCGCTGACTTTCATGAGCGCCTGCGGTGTGGCCGACCACAACCTGCAGACCGCCGAGATCTACGCCAGCCACGAGGCGCTGGTGCTCGACTACGAGCGCGCCATGCTGCGGCTGTCCGACGAGGAGACCGGCACCCCGAAGCTGTATGACCTGTCGGCGCACTACGTGTGGATCGGGGAGCGCACCCGCCAGCTCGACGGCGCGCACATCGCGTTCGCCGAGGTGATCGCCAACCCGATCGGGGTGAAGCTGGGGCCGACCACCACCCCGGAGCTGGCTGTCGAGTACGTCGAGCGGCTGGACCCGAACAACGAGCCCGGGCGGCTGACGCTGGTGACCCGGATGGGCAACAACAAGGTGCGCGACCTGTTGCCGCCGATCGTGGAGAAGGTGCAGGCCACCGGACACCAGGTGATCTGGCAGTGCGACCCGATGCACGGCAACACCCACGAGTCCTCGACCGGCTACAAGACCCGCCACTTCGACCGCATCGTCGATGAGGTGCAGGGCTTCTTCGAGGTGCACCACGCGCTGGGCACGCATCCGGGCGGCATCCACGTCGAGATCACCGGTGAGAACGTCACCGAGTGCCTCGGCGGCGCCCAGGACATCTCCGACACCGACCTGGCGGGCCGCTACGAAACCGCCTGCGATCCGCGGCTGAACACGCAGCAGAGCCTGGAGTTGGCGTTCCTGGTCGCGGAGATGCTCCGCGGTTAGAGCAGGTTCGGCAGGTTACTGCCCAGCCACCACGCGCCTGCGGCGGCGGCCGCGGTGAATGTCAGCACGGCGACGATCCAGAACAGCACCGCGCGCCGGGCCCGCTGGCGCGCCCAGTAGAACTCCTCGAGATCGATACCGGCGAATTGCCCTGCCACCGGCTGATATTCGGGCTCGGCCGGTGCGGGCCGGGGAGGTTCGGCGTCGCGCACGAACGCGCGGGTCTGCTGACGCGGCCCGGGCGGCGGTGGCGGGACCGGGGCGGGCGCCGGGCCCCGCTGCACGACGGTCGTCGACGTGCGCTGCGCCGACGCGCTCGGGGCGGGCACCCGGAACGGGGGCAGCCCCAGTTCGTCGATGATCGCGTCGAGCGCGTCGCCCATCTCGCCGGCGTCGGCGAACCGGCGCTCCGGGTCGCGTGCGGTGGCGTGCCGCACAAGCTCGTCGAATTGCCTTGGCACACCGGCGATCACAGTGCTCGGTGGGGGAACGTCGCGGTCCAGCCGTTGATAGGCGACCGCGAGCGGCGAGTCACCGGTGAACGGGGTGTGGCCGGTCAGCAGTTCGAAGGTGAGGACGCCGACGCCGTACACGTCGCTCTCCGGGCCGGCGTCGCCGGTGCGCACCTGTTCGGGTGACAGGTAGGCGGCGGTGCCCAGAATCACGCTGGTGGAGGTGATCTTGGCGTCGGCGACCGCGCGCACCAGCCCGAAGTCGGCGAGCTTGACGTCGCCGGCGTCGGAGATCAGCACGTTCTCGGGTTTGATGTCGCGGTGTACCAGGCCCGCCCGGTGCGCCACCGCCAGCCCGCCGAGCACCGGCCCCAGCACCGCCGCGGCGGCGTGCGGCGGCATCGGCCCGCGTTCGCGCAGCAGCTCGCGCAGCGTGCCGCCCTCGACCAGTTCCATGACCAGGTACGGGGGATAGCCGCCGGCCCCGCCGCCGCCCTGGTCGAACACCGCGACCACCCCGGGGTGGGCGAGCCGCGCCACCGCGCGGGCCTCACGCTGGAATCTGGTCAGGAACTGGGTGTCACCCGCGTACCGGGTGTCCATCACCTTCACCGCCACCGGCCGGTCCAGCCGGAGATCCAGCCCCCGGTACACCGCCGACATCCCGCCGGTGGCGATCAGGACGTCGATCCGGTACCGACCGTCGAGCACGACCCCGGCGAGCGGGTCGGCTTGCGGGTAGGCGTTCACTGCTGACATGTTACGGACGGTCGGTCGGCCTTAGACTTCGTGTGGTGAGCAACATTCCGGCCGCCGACGATGTTCTCGACCCCGACGAAGAGGTTTACGACCTGCCCACCGTCGCCGACCTGCTCGGCGTTCCGGTGACCAAGGTGCACCAGCAGCTGCGCGAGGGCCACCTGCTCGGGGTGCGGCGCAACGGCACCGTGGTGGTGCCGAAGATCTTCTTCGACGAGCACGGCCACGTCGTCAAGAGCCTGCCCGGGCTGCTGGTGGTCATGCACGACGGGGGTTACGGCGACACCGAGATCCTGCGGTGGCTGTTCACCCCGGACCCGTCACTGACGATCCGCCGGGACGGCGCGACGGACAGCCAGGCTAATGCCCGGCCGGTTGACGCGCTTCACTCTCATCAGGCCCGCGAGGTGGTGCGCCGGGCTCAGGCGATGGCGTACTGACCCCGGACCCGGCCCCCGCCGCCTTCCGCAGCGAGTACCACGCCACCGCGCCCGACGCCGTGGCCAGCAGCACGTGCCCCCACGAGTACATGCCGTGCGCGCCGTCGGGTTTCCAGATCACGGTGATCCACGTCGACAGTGCGGCGATCACCGCGATCGCGCGCGGGCTCTGCGTCAGCGCCGAGGCCACCGCCAGCGGCCAGGTGTAGTACCACGGCAGCGCGGCGGGCACGAACAGCACGACGACCACCATCACCCAGGCGATACCGGTCAGCGCCTCGCGGTCGGTGTGCCGAAACCGCCACCACAGCAACGGAAGTGACACCGCGATCACCGCGATGCCGATGATCCGGGCCACCTCGAGCACGGCGTAGAAGTTGACCGGGAAGAACATCCCGCCGAACACGTTGATGAGGTTGGACGCGGCGGTCGGCACCGTCAGCCAGTTGATGATCTTCACCGACCCGGCCAGCGCGGTGAGCCAGCCCAGCCCGACGCCGGCGGCCAGCGACAGCACCGCGAACACCGCCACGAAGATCGCGGCCGAGGCCGCCGTCGCCGCCGCGAACGCCTTGACGGGGGAGAAGCCGCGCCGGTTGCGCAGGTCGCGCGTCCACACCCACACCATGAACGGAAGCGCAAGGCCGGCCGTGGCTTTCACCGCCACCGCGGTGCCGATCAACGCGATCCCGGCGACGTGGCGGCCGCTGAACGTCACCGCGATGCCGGCCATCATCAGCCCGACCATCAGCATCTCGTTGTGCACGCCGCCCATCAGATGGATGATCACCAGCGGGTTGAGCACGCAGATCCACAGCGCGGTGGCACCGTCGGCTCCGACGTGGCGCGCCACCCGCGGCGCCGCCCAGATCAGCAGCGCCAGACCGGGCAGCATGCACAGACGCAGCAGCATGGTGCCCGCGACGACGTCGTCGCCGACGAGCATCGTGACGAACTTGGCGACCAGGATGAAGCCCGGCCCGTAGGGTGCGGTGGTCGTCGTCCAGATCGGACTGACGTTGTCCAGCAACGAATTCGGGTTGTCCACCGGTCCGACGGCGTACGGGTCGAACCCGTCGCGCAGCAGCGCGCCCTGCGCCAGATAGGAGTAGGTGTCCCGGCTGAACAGCGGAACGCTCAGCAGCAGCGGCGCCAACCAGAACCCGGTGGTGGCGATCATCGTGTACTCGGTGGCGGTGCGGTTGATCACCTGGCGGCCCAACCACAGCCACGCCACCAGCATCAGCGCCACGCCGGCCCACAGCAGCACCGACGACACCACCAGCCCGTGGCCGAACCGCAGCCACGACAGGTGCAGCGACTCCAGCAGCGGATCGTGCAACCGGGTGCTGCCCGCGCCCAGTCCGCCGGCGGCGATCAGGATCGCGCCGAGGAAGCCCAGCCGTGCCGGCCGGGCCTGCGGCGCCGTGGCGAACGACGCAAGCCGGAACAGGTGGTGGGTCAGGACGTTGGACATTCGCCTATGCGGACCGGTTGGCGGCCAATCGGGTCAGCTCAGCCAGACCGATCTTGGCCTGCGGGTCGATATCGGCGGCCTCGAGGATGTCGAGCGCGCGGCGGCTCAACTCCTCGATGCGGTTCTCCACCGCCGCGAGCGCCCCGACCGACTCGATCACCCCGCACAGCTCCTTGACCTGGACGTCGGTCAGGTCCGAGCCGATCGAGGTGCGCAGCAGTTTGGCGCCGGCGGGATCGGTCTTCTCGGCCAGCTCGACCGCCTCGGCCAGCAGCACCGTGCGCTTACCCGAACGCAGGTCGTCGCCGGAGGGCTTACCGGTGACCACCGGATCGCCGAACACCCCGAGCACGTCGTCGCGCAGCTGGAACGCCACGCCCAGGTCGTTGCCGAACTGTCCGAACGCCTCCTGCACGTCGGGCCGGTCGGCGGCCGCGGCCGCGCCGAGCTGCAGCGGCCGGGTGATCGTGTAGGACGCGGTCTTGTAGAGGTTGACCGTCAGCGCCGAGGCCACCGAGTCCGCACCGCTGGCCTCGTTGACGATGTCGAGGTACTGGCCGCCGAGCACCTCGGTGCGGATCGCCGACCACACCCGGCGCACCCGCAGGGCGGCGTCGTGCGGCAGGTCGGCGGTCGCGACGACGTCGTCGGCCCACACCAGCGCCAGGTCGCCGAGCAGAATCGCCGCCGACAGCCCGAACTGGTCGGCCGAACCGTGCCAGGAGTTGGTGCGGTGCTTCTCGGCGAACAGCCGGTGCACGGTGGGAAAGCCGCGTCGGGTGGCCGACGCGTCGATCACGTCGTCGTGCACCAGCGCGCAGGCGTGCAGCAGTTCCAGCGCGGAACACAGCCGCAGCACCCCGGGATCGAGCAGGTCCCGCGGATGGTCGGCGACCGAACGCCACCCCCAGTACGCGAACAGCGGGCGCAGCCGCTTGCCGCCGCGCACCACGAACTGCTCCAGCGCCGCGGTGAGCTCGGCGTAGTCGGACCCCATGTACGCGCAGTCCTCGCGGCGCTGGCGCAGGTAGTCACGCAACTGGTCGGTGACGGCGCCTGCCAACTCGACGGCTGACGGTGCCGCTGCTTGCACGCTCAGCAGGCGCCCCTTTCTGTGCTTTCCGGATCGACTTCAGAGTAGAGCCTGCGGGTGCCGGGCGAGCAAGTCAGGACACGCACCGCCGCAAAGCTCTAATCGCCGTCTAATCGGATTCGCTGCCGACCTTGGGGGACTGGTCGCGGCTCAGGTAGGCCACCGCGCCGATGATGCCCGCGACGATGAACGACGCGATGCCCAGCCAGATCGCCGCCGCGGTGAACGAGCGCGCGCTCGGGTCGGTGTAGCGGGCCTGGGCGTTCATCGTGCTGACCACGCCGGGCTTGAGCTTCCACTCGACGATCTCGGCGGACACCCGCTCGCCGTTGGTGGAGGTGACCTCGCCCGGGAACGACACCGTCAGCGAGACGTCGGCGTCGGGGTCGCTGAGTGTGGTGAGGTCCACACGGCCCTCCAGGATCACCAGATCCCCGGCCCGGCGCAGCGAGATGTCGACTCCGGCGGCATCGCGGTTCATGTTCGCCAGCTGCGGCACCTCGGCGAACGTGAGGTCGGAGAACACCGCCTGCGAGCCGACGTAGTCGTCGCGGCTGTACTCCGAGACCGCGACCTTGTTGGCGAACGGCAGGTTGTTCAGCAGCTGCGGGCCCTTGTCGTCGGGGTCGCGCTGTTTGGCGGCCGCCACGATCTGGCCCGAGACCCGGTCGTCGGGGGAGACCGTGATGGACGCGCGCACCCGCACGCACCCGACGGCGGTCGGCAGGACGACGAGCATCAGCATCAGCAGCGCGAGAACCCTGGTTCTGCGGCGACGATGGCGGGCCGGCACGTGGTCATCGTGCCAGACGGGCGCGCTCACAGGGGCAGCGCCCGGCCCAGGATCGCGAACGCGCGCGGATCCCCGGCGAAGTGGTAGCCGCGGATCACGTCGGTGAAGCCGAGCCGGCGGTAGAGCCGCCAGGCCCGGTTCGCCTCACCGCTGATCTCCGGGGTGGACAGCAGCACGTGCGCCTCGCCGCGCCCGGCCAGCAACCGCCGGGCCAGCGCCTCGCCCAGCCCGCGGCCCTGCGCGCGCGGATGGATGTGCAGTTCGGTGAGCTCGAAGTAGTCGCCCATCAGCTCGGCGATGCGGGCCCGGTCGGTGCCGACGCGCTGCAGGCCCGACACCACCTGCTGCTGCCACCACTGGTCGGGGGCGCCGCAGTAGCCGTAGGCGATGCCGACGATCGGGGCGTCGGCCAGGTCGGCTTCGCTGGCCGGCGCGTCGCCGTTGGTGGCGTCGTCGGCCTCGGTCTCGACGGCGGCGACCGCCTTCCACCCCGGGCGGCTGGTGTGCTCGAGCCACATCGAGGCCCGCTGTTCCTCGGTTCCGCGGGGGTAACGCATCGCCTCGACGTAGACCGTCAGGGCGTCACGGAGCCGGCGCTGCATATCGGCCGGCGACAGATCGATGAGATATGTCGCCAACTTCAGCCCTCCGCGCGTGGGTCGGTGTGTTCCGCCCCATTATCGGGTGGGCGTGCCCCGGAATCCCACACAGCGGTCAACGTCATAGAATCGACGGTCGAACAAGGTGGTACGGCTCTGAACGACCTCGTATCATGACTGTTAGTTCCCTGCAAACGGGGGCACACAGAAGTTTGAACGTTTCGAGCCGGCCCCAGGGGCCCAGGGTTCCAAGGGAGGGACGAATGCCACTCTCCGATCATGAGCAGCGCATGCTCGACGAGATCGAGAGCGCGCTCTACGCCGAGGACCCGAAGTTTGCTTCGAGCGTTCGCGGTGGGACTCTGCGCGCCCCCTCCACTCGGCGCCGCCTGCAGGGTGCGGCGCTGTTCGTGATCGGTCTGGCTCTGCTGGTGTCCGGCGTCGCGTTCCCGGCGACGCAGATCGGCGACTTCCCGGTCCTCTCGGTGCTCGGCTTCATCGTGATGTTCGGCGGTGTCGTCTTCGCGATCACCGGTCCCCGGGTTCCGGGTGGCCCGCGCTCGCTCGCCGAGCCCGGCGGTGCGCGTCCCAAGCGCGCCAAGGGCGGCGGTGGCTCGTTCACCAGCCGGATGGAGGACCGGTTCCGTCGCCGTTTCGAGGACTAGGCGTTTCGAGGAGTAGGACCGACCTCACCGAGCCGACAACCGACCCGACACAGGGGTAGCCCATAGCGGGCTACCCCTTTTTCGTGTCATCTTGGGGGCCTGACAGGTCGGGCGCCCCACTTTCGCCCCACTTCGCCCCACCCCGGGCCGCGGGGCTCTCAGCTGCGGTTTTCCGGAGTTCCCGCGCGCCCACCTGGGCATCTGCGCGCCGGCCGATGGGTCGTGCGGGGGCGCTGTGGGGGCGCACACGGCAAAATTCGCTAACAAATGGCGGAAAGTGGGGGATTGTGGGGTAAAGTGGCGGACGACGGAGCGACCGGGGCTTCGTTGATGGGCCAGGCAGTTGGAGGTTGGCGAGATGTTTCTCGGCACCTACACGCCGAAGCTCGACGACAAGGGGCGGCTGACGCTGCCCGCCAAGTTCCGCGACGCGCTGGCAGGAGGGTTGATGGTCACCAAGAGCCAAGATCACAGCCTCGCCGTCTACCCGCGCGCGGAGTTCGAGAAGCTGGCGCGGCGGGCGTCGCAGGCCTCGCGGAGCAATCCGGAAGCCCGTGCGTTCCTGCGCAACCTGGCCGCCGCCACCGACGAACAGCACCCGGACGCACAAGGCCGGATCACCCTGTCGGCCGAACACCGCCGCTACGCGAACCTGTCGAAGGAGTGCGTGGTCATCGGTGCGGTCGACTACCTGGAGATCTGGGACGCGGCGGCATGGCAGGAGTACCAGCAAGCCCACGAAGAGAACTTCTCCGCGGCCACCGATGAAGCTCTGCACGGCATCATCTGACGCGGCGATCGACCGGATCGATCGACACCTGGCCCGTGCATCGCGGCCTCTGCCCGAACCGGCCCTGGCGTACTTCCCCGACGCCAGGTCCGTGCTCTCGGACAGGGACCCCGGTGCAGGGGCGTCGGACGGAGGGAGTGTGATGACGCAGCGCTCCGGCGACGACTACGGCCACATCCCGGTCCTGCTGGACCGCTGCGTCGAGCTGCTCACCCCCGCGCTGACCCGGCGCAGTCCCGACGGCGACGGCGCTGTTCTGGTCGACGCCACGCTGGGGGCCGGCGGGCACGCCGAGCGGTTCCTCACCGAGCTGCCCAAGCTGCGGCTGATCGGGCTGGACCGTGACCCCGACGCGCTGTGGATCGCCGGTGAGCGGCTGGCCCCGTTCGCCGACCGGGTGACGGTGGTGCGCACCCGCTACGACGGCATCGGCCGGGTGCTGGGTGAGACAGGTTTCTACGCAGGGGAGGAGCGGCTGCCGGTGATGGGCGTGCTGTTCGACCTCGGCGTGTCCTCGATGCAGCTGGACCGGCCCGAGCGCGGCTTCTCCTATGCCGCCGACGCCCCGCTGGACATGCGGATGGACCCGGACGCCACGCTGACCGCCGCCGACGTGCTCAACACCTACGACCAGAAGGCGATCGCGCGGTTGCTCAAGGACTTCGGTGAGGAGCGGTTCGCCGGCCGGATCGCCGCCCACATCGTCAAGCGCCGCGCCGTGCGGCCCTTCCGCACCACCGGCGAGCTCGTCGAACTGCTCTACGACGCGATCCCCGCGCCGGCCCGCCGCACCGGCGGGCACCCGGCCAAGCGCACCTTCCAGGCGCTGCGCATCGCGGTCAACGGCGAACTCGACTCGCTGCGCGCGGCCCTGCCCGCGGCGATGGAGGCGCTGGCACCCGGCGGGCGCATCGTCGTGATGGCCTACCAGTCGCTGGAGGGCCGCATCGTCAAGTCCGTGTTCGCCGAGGCCACCGCGTCCAAGACGCCGGAGGGTCTGCCGGTCGAACTGCCCGGCCACGAACCCGAATTCGTGGCGCTGACCCGCGGCGCCGAGCGCGCGTCCGACGAGGAGATCGACCGTAACCCGCGTAGCGCGCCCGTGCGGCTACGCGCCCTGGAGAAGGTGGGCCGGCCATGAAGCGTGACAAGGTCAAGCGCACCGCGACGGTGCGCGACGGCGACGAACGGCGCAGGCGCAGCACTCGCGGCACCACCCGTGGCTCGGCCCGGCGCTCCGGTGAGGCGCAGACCCGGCGGACGGCTCCGCGGGAGAAGCGCCCGCTGCGGTCCGCCCCGCAGACCAGCCCGATCCCGCGGCCGACCGGAGCCCCGTCGCGGCCCAAGAGCACCAGCCAGGCCAAGGCCCGTGCCAAGGCCCGGAAAGCCAAGGCGCCCAAGGTCGTCCGCCCGCCACTGCGGGAACGTATCCTCGTCAAGCTGGCGTCGATCGACCTCAGCCCGCGCCGGCTGGTCGCCCGGGTGCCGTTCGTCGTACTGGTGATCGGTTCGCTGGGCCTGGGCCTGGGCGTGACGCTGTGGCTGTCCACCGACGCCGCCGAGCGGTCCTACCGGCTGAGCGAGGCCCGGGAGACCAATCAGGCTCTGCTGCAACAGAAGGAGGCGCTCGAGCGCGATGTGCTCGAGGCGCAGGCCGCGCCCGCGCTGGCCGAGGCGGCCCGCGAGTTGGGCATGATCCCGTCGCGCGACACCGCCCGCCTGGTGCAGGACCCCGCGGGCAACTGGGTGGTGGTCGGCACACCGAAACCCGCCGAAGGCGTTCCGCCGCCACCGCTGAACACCCCGCTGCCCGAGGAGACCCCGGCGCCGCCGCCGTCGGCGCCCGCACCGCAGCAGCAGGGGCCCCGCGTGGTCGAGCCGCGGGAGGTGCCCGTGCGTCTGCCGGACCGCGCGCCCACCCCGGCGCCGGTCCCGCTGCCCGGCCAGCTCCCCGTCGCACCCGGCCTGCAGGCGCCAGCGGGAACCGTTGCACCGCTTACGGTTACGCCGAACCTGGAGGTCCCCCAGGCGGTGCAGCCGCAACCTCAGGTGCCGGTGCAGCTGCCGGCGCCCGCGCCTGAACCGCAGGTGTTCGACGGCGCCCCGCACGTCCCGCAACCGCAGGGGCTGCCCGGCCCGGTGCCTGGCGTCGAGCAGGTCGTCCCGGTTGTCGTTCCCCCGGCGGGCGCGGCGGCATGAGCCGCGGCGAGCGCCGGCGCCCCACTCGCGGTGGGCCGGACACCCGCCGCCGCAACAGCGCCGCAGCACCCACCCAGGAGCGGTCCGCCAGGTCCCGGCGGACCCGCACTCCCATGCCCGAAACCGGGTTGCGCAGCGCGTCTTTCGTGTTCCGTCACCGGGTCGGCAACGCCGCGATCTTCCTGGTCCTGATCGTCGCGGCGGGCCAGCTGTTCAACCTTCAGGTGCCGCGCGCCGAGGGGCTGCGCGCCGAGGCGGCCAGCCAGCTCAAGGTTACCGACGTGGAGAAGGCGGTCCGCGGCTCGATCGTCGACCGCAACAACGACAAGCTGGCCTTCACCATCGAGGCCCGCGCGCTGACCTTCCAGCCGGTCAAGATCCGCAAGCAGCTCGAGGAGGCGCGCGCCAAGAGCGACGAGGCGCCCGAGCCCGACGCCCGGCTGCGTGAGATCGCCGAGGAGGTCGCTACCCGGCTGAACAACAAGCCGGACAAGGCCACCATCCTCAAGAAGCTGCGCAGCGACGAGACGTTCGTCTACCTGGCCCGCGCGGTCGACCCGGCCATCGCAGGAGCGATCACCAAGAAGTTCCCCGAGGTCGGCGCCGAACGCCAGGACCTGCGCCAGTACCCCGGCGGCTCGCTGGCGGCCAACATCGTCGGCGGTATCGACTGGGACGGGCACGGCCTGCTGGGACTGGAGGACTCGCTGGACGCGGTGCTGGCCGGCACCGACGGCTCGATCACCTACGACCGCGGCTCCGACGGTGTGGTGATCCCGGGCAGCTACCGCAACCGCCACGAGGCCGTGGACGGCTCCACGGTGATGCTGACCATCGACGACGACATCCAGTTCTACGTCCAGCAGCACGTGCAGCAGGCCAAGAACCTCTCCGGCGCCAAGCGGGTGATGGGCGTGGTGCTCGACGCCAAGACCGGCGAAGTGCTCGCGATGGCCAACGACAACACCTTCGACCCGAGCCAGGACATCGGGCGCCAGGAGGACCGCGAACTCGGCAACCCCGCGGTCACCGCGCCCTACGAACCCGGCTCGGTGAACAAGCTCGTCACCGCCGCCGCGGTCATCGAATACGGCCTGTCGCACCCCGACGAGGTACTGCAGGTGCCGGGAAGCATTGCGATGGGCGGTGTTTCGGTCAAGGACGCGTGGGCGCACGGCACCGTGCCCTTCACCACCACCGGCATCTTCGGGAAGTCGTCGAACGTCGGCACGCTGATGCTGGCCGAGCGGCTGGGCCCGGAGCGCTTCTACGAGATGCTCGGCAGGTTCGGTCTCGGCCAGCGCACCGGAGTCGGGCTGCCCGGTGAGAGCGCCGGCCTGGTCCCGCCGATCGACCAGTGGTCGGGCAGCACGTTCGCGAACCTGCCTATCGGACAGGGTCTTTCGATGACGCTGCTGCAGCTGGCCCAGATGTACCAGACCATCGCCAATGACGGGATGCGGATCCCGCCGCGCATCATCAAGGCCACCATCGCCCCGGACGGCACCCGCACCGACGAGCCGCGGCCCGAGGCGGTCCGGGTGGTCTCCCCGCAGACCGCGCAGACCGTGCGCAACATGTTCCGCTCCACCGTGCAGCGCGACCCGCGCGGCGTGCAGCAGGGCACCGGGCCGCAGGCCGCCATCGAGGGCTACCAGGTGGCAGGCAAGACCGGCACCGCCCAGCAGATCAACCCGGCGTGCGGCTGCTACTACGACGACGTCTACTGGATCTCGTTCGCCGGCATCGTGCCCGCCGACAACCCGCGCTACGTCGTCGCGGTGATGATGGACAACCCGCAGCGCACCTCCGACGGCCAGCCGGGCACCACCGTCGCCCCGCTGTTCCACGACATCGCGTCCTGGCTGGTGCAGCGCGAGAACGTGCCGCTGTCGGCCGATCCCGGCCCGCCGCTGACACTGCAGGCCGACTGAGCCGGGGAGGTCGTCGGGTCGGCCGGTACTGTGTCATCCGCGATGTCATCCGCCTTGAACCTGCGACCCAGCCACCCCGCCGGAAGCGTGCTCGGACCGCTGGCCGAGCAGGTCGGCGCGTTGCCCGCCGGCGGGCTGCCCGTGCCGGACCTGCACATCACCGGGGTGTCGCTGCGCAGCCAGGACGTACAACCCGGCGACCTGTTCGCCGCGCTGCCGGGGGCCACGGCCCACGGCGCGCGGTTCGCCGCCGAAGCGGTGCAGCGCGGCGCCGTCGCGGTGCTCACCGACCCGGCGGGAATGAGCCACCTCGGACCCGACCCGCAGGTGCCGGTGCTGCTGCACGCCGCGCCGCGGTCGGTGCTGGGGGAGGTGGCCGCCACGGTCTACGGCCATCCCTCGGAGAAGCTGCGCGTCATCGGCGTCACCGGCACGTCGGGCAAGACCACCACCACCTACCTGGTCGAGGCGGGGCTGCGCGCGGCCGGTCGGGTGGCCGGGCTGGTCGGCACCGTCGGTATCCGCATCGACGGCCGCGACCAGGCCAGCAAGCTGACCACCCCCGAGGCGCCGGACCTGCAGGCGCTGCTGGCCGCGATGGCCGAGCAGGGCGTCGACACCGTCGTGATGGAGGTGTCCAGCCACGCGCTGTCGCTGGGCCGCGTCGACGGCGTGCGGTTCGCCGTCGGCGGGTTCACCAACCTGTCGCGCGACCATCTGGACTTCCATCCCTCGATGCGCGACTACTTCGACGCCAAGGCCAAGCTGTTCGACCCCGAATCCGGCACACACGCCGAGCTTTCGGTGATCTGCGTGGACGACGACGCGGGCCGCGACATGGCCCGGCTGGCGCGCGACCCCGTGACGGTCAGCGCGACGGGCCGCGTCGCCGACTGGCGCGTCGAGAACGTCCGCACCGTCGAGCGCGGCGCACAGGAGTTCGCCGCCGTCGCCCCCGCCGGGGTGCACCACGCGCTGCGGATCGGGCTGCCGGGCCGCTACAACGTCGCCAACGCGCTGCTGGCCGCCGCGCTGCTCGACGCGGTCGGGGTGTCCCCGGAGCAGGCCGCCCCCGGGCTGCGCGGCGCGACGGTGCCGGGCCGGCTGGAGGCCGTCGACCGCGGCCAGGACTTCCTGGCGCTCGTCGACTACGCGCACAAGCCCGGTGCCCTGCAGGCGGTGCTGGAGACGCTGCGCGCCCAGCTGCCCGAGCGGGGCCGGCTGGCGGTGGTGTTCGGCGCAGGCGGCAACCGGGATCCGGGCAAGCGGGGCCCGATGGGCCGCGTCGCCGCCGAACTCGCCGATCTGGTCGTGGTCACCGACGACAACCCGCGTGACGAGGATCCCGCCGCGATCCGCGCCGTCATCATGGAGGGCGCCGCCGGGGCGAGGGAACTGGTCGAGATCGGCGACCGCAGCGCCGCGATCGCCCACGCCGTCGCCTGGGCCCGACCCGGCGACATCGTGCTCATCGCGGGTAAAGGCCATGAGGCGGGCCAGACCGCCGGCGGGCAGACCCGCCCCTTCGACGACCGCGTGGAGTTGGCCGCCGCGCTCGAAGCCGCAGGACACCGCTTGTGATCGACTACACCCTGGCCCGGATCGCCGAGATCGTCGGCGGCCGGCTGACCGACATCTCCGCCGAGGACGCCGCCACCACCCGGGTCACCGGCACCGTCGAGTTCGACTCGCGCGCCGTCACCCCCGGCGGGCTGTTCCTCGCGCTGCCCGGGGCCCGCGCCGACGGGCACGACTTCGTCGCCGCGGCCGTCGAGGCCGGTGCCGTCGCGGTGCTGGCCGCCCGTCCGGTCGGGGTGCCCGCTATCGTCGTCGACCCCACCCCGCAGGAGTCCGACCGCTCCGCGGGCGTGCTGGAGCACGACGAGGACGGCTCCGGTGCGGCGGTGCTGGGTGCGCTGGCCAGGCTGGCCGCCGCCGTCGCCGCCGACCTCGCCGCCGACGGTCTGACCATCGTCGGGATCACCGGCTCGTCGGGTAAGACGTCGACCAAGGACCTCGTCGCCGCGGTGCTGGCGCCGCTCGGCGAGGTGGTCGCCCCGCCCGGGTCGTTCAACAACGAGCTCGGCCACCCGTGGACGGTGCTGCGCGCCACCCGCGACACCCGCTTCCTGGTGCTGGAGATGTCGGCGCGCCACCGCGGCAACATCGCCGCGCTGGCGGCCATCGCCACCCCGTCGATCGCGGTGGTGCTCAACGTCGGCACCGCCCACCTCGGCGAGTTCGGCTCGCGTGAGGCCATCGCCGCGACGAAAGCCGAGCTGCCGCAAGCGGTTCCGTCGACCGGCACGGTGGTGCTCAACGTCGACGACACCGCTGTGGCCGCGATGGCCGGGCAGACGTCGGCGACGGTGGTGCGGGTGTCGCGCGAACCGGGGGAGAAGGTCGACGTGTGGGCCTCCGGCGTCACGCTCGACGCGCTGGCCCGGCCGCGGTTCACCCTGCACGCCGGCGACGAGTCCGTCGACGTCGCGCTCGCCGTGCACGGCGACCACCAGGTGTCCAACGCGCTGTGCGCGGCCGCCGTGGCGCTGCGCGCCGGGGCCTCCCTGCGGCAGGTGGCCGACGCGCTGGCCGCCGCCGGGCCGGTGTCCAAGCACCGCATGCAGGTCACCACCCGCGCCGACGGCGTCACCGTGATCAACGACGCCTACAACGCCAACCCCGACTCGATGCGCGCCGGGCTGAAGGCGCTGGCCTGGATGGCCCGGGAGGGCGGTGAGCGCCGCCGCAGCTGGGCGGTGCTCGGCGAGATGGCCGAACTCGGCGACGACGCGATTACCGAACATGACAACATCGGTCGACTGGCGGTGCGATTAGATGTGTCACGACTCGTCGTCGTCGGAACCGGGAGGACTATGAGCGCCATGCACCACGGCGCCGTGATGGAGGGATCGTGGGGGTCGGAGTCCACCATGGTTCCCGACGCCGACGCGGCTCTGCAGCTGCTGCGCGAGGAGCTGGAGCCGGGTGACGTCGTGCTGGTGAAGGCCTCCAACGCCGCCGGGCTGGGCGCGCTGGCCGAAGCCCTGCTCCAAGACGGGACCGCGCGGGCATGAGGCAGATCCTCGTCGCCGTCGGTATCGCGCTGACGGTGTCGATCCTGCTCACCCCGGTGCTGATCCGGGTGTTCACCCGCCAGGGCGTCGGCCACGAGACCCGCGAGGACGGGCCACCGAGCCACCACAAGAAGCGCGGCACCCCGTCGATGGGCGGCGTGGCGATCGTCGCGGGCATCTGGGCCAGCTACCTGGGCACCCACCTGGTCGGGGTGCTCATCGACGGCAAGGGCCCCTCGGCGTCGGGTCTTCTGGTGCTGTTCCTGGCGACGTCGCTGGGCCTGGTCGGGTTCGTCGACGACTCCATCAAGCTGCGCCGCGCCCGCAACCTCGGGCTCAACAAGACCGCCAAGACGATCGGCATCCTGCTCGCCGCCGTGCTGTTCGGCGTGCTGGTGCTGCAGTTCCCCAACGCCACCGGGCTCACCCCGGGCAGCCCCGAACTGTCGTACGTGCGCGAGATCGCCACCGTCACGCTGCCGCCCGCCCTGTTCGTGCTGTTCGTCGTCGTGGTGATCAGCGCCTGGTCCAACGCGGTGAACTTCACCGACGGCCTCGACGGCCTGGCCGCCGGCGCCATGGCGATGGTGTGCGCGGCCTACGTGCTGATCACGTTCTGGCAGTTCCGCAACGCCTGCGCCACCGCGCCCGAGCTGGGCTGCTACAACGTGCGCGACCCGCTGGACCTGGCGATCATCGCCGCCGCCACCGCCGGGGCGTGTATCGGCTTTCTGTGGTGGAACGCCGCGCCTGCCAAGATCTTCATGGGCGACACCGGGTCGCTGGCGCTCGGCGGCATCATCGCCGGGCTGTCGGTGACCAGCCGTACCGAGCTGCTGGCCGTGGTGCTGGGCGCGCTGTTCGTCGCCGAGGTGGTGTCGGTGGTGATCCAGATCCTGGCGTTCCGCACCACCGGGCGCCGGGTGTTCCGGATGGCGCCGTTCCACCATCACTTCGAGCTGGTCGGCTGGGCGGAGACCACGGTGATCATCCGGTTCTGGCTGCTCACCGCCATCGCCTGCGGCCTGGGTGTCGCGCTGTTCTACAGCGAGTGGCTCGGCACCGTCGGGGCCTGAGATGACCAGGTCAGGGGTACCGCCGCTGCGCCCCGGGGCGCGGGTGCTGATCACCGGCGCGGGGATCACCGGCCGGTCGGTCAGCGCGGTGCTGGAGCCGACCGGGGTACGGCTGACCATCTGCGACGACGACCCGCTGGCGCTGCAGCGGCTGATCACCCCCGCCACCGTCGTCACCATCGCCGAGGCGCAGGCCACCATCGGTGACTACGCGCTGGTGGTGACCAGTCCCGGCTTCGCCCCGGACATCCCGGTGCTGGCGGCCGCGGCCGCCGCGGGCGTGCCGATCTGGGGTGACGTGGAGTTGGCGTGGCGGCTGGACCGGGCCGGCTGGTTCGGCGAGCCGCGGCGCTGGCTGGTGGTCACCGGCACCAACGGCAAGACCACGACGACGTCGATGCTGCACGCGATGCTGGTCGCCGACGGCCGCGCCGCGCTGCTGTGCGGCAACATCGGCGACCCGGTGCTCGACGTGCTGGCCGAGGAGGGCCGCACCGGGGATCACTCCGGGTTCCTGGCCGTCGAGCTGTCCAGCTTCCAGCTGCACTGGGCGCCGTCGCTACGCCCGGAGGCCGGGGTGGTGCTCAACGTCGCCGAGGACCACCTGGACTGGCACGGCTCGATGCGCGCCTACGCCGCGGACAAGGCCCGCGTGCTCACCGGCCGCGTCGCCGTGGTCGGCCTCGACGATCCCGTCGCCGCCGGCCTGCTCACCGACGCCCCGGCCGAGTCCCGCGTGGGCTTCCGGCTGGGTGAGCCCGCCGCCGGGGAGCTCGGCGTCGTCGACGGCACGCTGGTGGACAACGCGTTCGGGGACGGGGTGGCGCTCGCCGAGGCGGCGACGATCCCGGTGGCCGGCCCGGTCGGGGTGCTCGACGCGCTCGCCGCGGCCGCGCTGGCCCGCGCGGTCGGCGTGGCACCGGAGTCCGTCGCCGCCGCGCTGGCCGGATTCCGGGTCGGCAGCCACCGCGCCGCGGTCGTCGCCACCGTCGACGGTGTCACCTACGTCGACGACTCCAAGGCCACCAACCCGCACGCCGCCCAGGCCTCGATCGCGGCGTATCCGCGTGTGGTGTGGATCGCAGGCGGTTTGCTCAAGGGTGCCTCGGTCGACGATCTGCTGGCTTCGGTGGGGAATCGGCTGGTCGGCGCGGTGTTGCTCGGCCGCGACCGGCACGTGGTTGCCGAGGCGTTATCGCGACACGCCCCGGATGTCCCCGTCATCGAGGTTGTGACGGGGGACGATTCTGGGGTGCATGGGACAAATGGGTCGGATGTGAGTCCTGTTACAAATGTGGTCTCGCTCCCGGGGGAGCGCTCCGGCGAGGAGATCATGACCGCTGTGGTGGACGCCGCCCGCAGCCTGGCGCGCGCGGGGGACACCGTCCTGCTGGCGCCGGCCGGTGCGTCGTTCGACCAGTTCAGCGGATACAGCCACCGCGGCGACGCGTTCGCCGGGGCGGTCCGCGCCCTGACCCGGTAGACCGATGAGCATCCTCAACCGGTTGCGGCTCCGCGGGACCGGCGCGCCGCAGACGGCTGCCGACACCGGGGCACCCGTGCTCGTGGTCGGGCCCCGGACCCGCATCGGCGCCTGGCTGAACCGGCCGATGACGTCGTTTCACCTGATCATCGCCGTCGTCGCGCTGCTCACCACGCTGGGCCTGACCATGGTGCTGTCGGCCTCCGGCGTGTACTCCTACGACCAGGACGGCTCGCCGTGGGCGGTGTTCGGCAAGCAGGTGCTGTGGACCGTCCTGGGCCTGATCGCCTTCTACCTGGCGATGCGCATCCGCGTGCAGACGCTGCGCAACCTCGCGTTCACCGGCTTCGCGCTGACCATCGTGCTGCTGATCCTGGTGCTGATCCCCGGCATCGGCACCGAGGCCAACGGGTCGCGCGGCTGGTTCGTCGTCGCCGGGCTATCCATGCAGCCCTCCGAGCTGGCCAAGATCGCGTTCGCCATCTGGGGCGCCCACCTGCTGGCCGCGAGGCGCATGGAGCAGGCGTCGCTGCGCGAGATGCTGATCCCGCTGGTGCCCGCGGCCTTCGTCGCGCTCGCGCTGATCGTCGCCCAGCCCGACCTGGGGCAGACGGTGTCGCTGGGCATCATCCTGCTCGGCCTGCTCTGGTACGCCGGCCTGCCGCTGCGGGTGTTCCTGTCCTCGCTGTTCATGATCTTCGTCTCGGCGGTGGTGCTGGCCATGGTCGAGGGCTACCGCTCGGCGCGCGTGCAGTCGTGGCTCAACCCGGGCGCCGACATCCAGGGCGCGGGCTACCAGGCCCGCCAGGCCCGGTTCGCGCTGGCCAACGGCGGCGTCTTCGGCGACGGGCTGGGCCAGGGTGCGGCCAAGTGGAACTACCTGCCCAACGCCCACAACGACTTCATCTTCGCGATCGTCGGCGAGGAGCTCGGGTTCATCGGCGCCTCCGGGCTGCTGTGCCTGTTCGGGCTGTTCGCCTACACCGGGATGCGCATCGCCCGCCGGTCGGTCGACCCGTTCCTGCGGCTGCTGTGCGCGACGGTGACGCTGTGGATCATGGGCCAGGTCTTCATCAACGTCGGCTACGTCGTCGGCCTGCTCCCGGTCACCGGCCTGCAGCTGCCGCTCATCTCCGCCGGTGGAACATCAACGGCGACAACCCTTTTCGTCATGGGGCTGATGGCGAACGCGGCGCGCCACGAACCGGAGGCGGTGGCCGCGCTGCGGGCGGGCCGCGACGACCGGGTCAACCGGATCCTGCGGCTGCCGCTGCCCGCCCCCTACGTGCCGTCGCGCACCGAGGCGGTGCGCAACCGGCTGCGCACCCGCGAGCGCACGTCCGCCAAGACGGCGGCCGCCCCCAAACGGGCCCGGCCGGCGCGGCCCAAGCCGGCCGCCGAACGCCGCAAACCCCGGAGCGCCGACAGCCGGGTACGGTCCGCAGGGCATCATGGAGGCGGCCGCGCGGAGAAGAGCCGGCGGCGAACACTGGAAGGTCAGCGTTACGGGTGAGCGACTCGGTTTCCGTGCTACTCGCGGGCGGTGGCACCGCGGGACACGTCGAACCGGCGATGGCGGTGGCCGACGCCCTGACCGCGCTCGACCCGACCGTGCGGATCACCGCGCTGGGCACCGAGCGCGGCCTGGAGACCCGGCTGGTCCCCGAACGCGGGTATGACCTCGAGCTCATCACCCCCGTTCCGCTGCCCCGCAAGCTCTCGGCCGACCTGCTGCGGCTGCCGCTGCGGGTGCGCCGCGCGGTGCGCCAGACCCGCGCGGTGATCGACGCCGTCGACGCCGACGTGATCGTCGGGTTCGGCGGCTACGTCGCGGTCCCGGCCTACCTGGCCGCGCGCCGCAGGCGCCGGCGGGTGCCGGTGGTGGTGCACGAGGCCAACGCCAGCGCCGGCTGGGCCAACCGGCTGGGCGCGCGGGTGGCCCAGCGGGTGCTCTCGGCGGTGCCCGATCCGGGCCTGGGCGAGGTCGAGGTGGTCGGCATGCCGGTGCGCGCGGCGATCACCGAGCTGGACCGCGCCGCGCTGCGCGACGAGGCCCGCAGACACTTCGGTTTCGCGCCGGACGCGAGGGTGCTGCTGGTGTTCGGCGGCTCCCAGGGTGCGCAGTCGCTCAACCGCGCCGTCAGCGGTGCGGCCAAAGACCTTGCCGCTGCCGGTGTTTCGGTGCTGCACGCCCACGGCCCGAAGAACACCCTGGAGCTGCCCGAGCCCGCCGACGGTGATCCGCCGTACGTCGCGGTGCCGTACCTGAACCGGATGGACCTGGCGTACGCGGCCGCCGACCTGGCGATCTGCCGGTCCGGCGCGATGACGGTGGCCGAGCTCACCGCGGTCGGCCTGCCCGCGGTGTACGTGCCACTGCCGATCGGCAACGGCGAACAGCGGCTCAACGCGCTGCCGGTGGTCAACGCCGGCGGCGGGCTGCTGGTCGACGACGCTGACCTGTCCCCGCGGTTCGTCGCCGACACCGTCGTCGGCCTGCTCACCGACGAGCAGCGGCTGTCGGCGATGACCTCGGCCGCGGCGCTGGCGGGTCACCGCGACGCCGCCCGGCGGGTCGCCGAGATCGCCCTGGAGATCGCACGCGAGGGGAAGCGGTCGTCGTGAACAAGTCACTGCCCGCGGAACTGCAGCGGGTCCACATGGTCGGCATCGGGGGAGCGGGGATGTCGGGCATCGCCCGCATCCTGCTGGACCGCGGCGGCATGGTGTCCGGGTCGGACGCCAAGGAGTCGCGGGCGGTGGCGGCGCTGCGGGCGCGCGGCGCCACGGTGCGCATCGGCCACGACGCGTCGTCGCTGGACCTGCTGCCCGGCGGCCCGACGGCGGTGGTGACCACCTACGCCGCGATCCCCAAGACCAACCCGGAGCTGGTGGAGGCGCGGCGCCGCGGTATCCCGGTGATCCTGCGCCCGGTGGTGCTGGCCAAGCTGATGGCCGGTGACACCACGCTGATGGTCACCGGCACCGCGGGCAAGACCACGACGACGTCGATGCTCATCGTGGCGCTGCAGCACGCCGGGTTCGACCCGTCGTTCGCCGTCGGCGGGGAGCTCGGCGCGGCCGGCACCAACGCCCACCACGGCAGCGGCCCGTACTTCGTCGCCGAGGCCGACGAGAGCGACGGCTCCCTGCTGGAGTACACCCCCGACGTCGCGGTGGTGACCAACATCGAGGCCGACCACCTGGACTACTTCGGCAGCGTGCAGGCCTACGTCGACGTGTTCGACAAGTTCATGGAGCGGGTGAAACCCGGTGGCGCGCTGGTGGTCTGCGCCGACGATCCGGGCGCGGCGGCGCTGGCCGACCGCACCGAGGCCCTGGGCATCCGGGTGCTGCGCTACGGCAGCAGCGGCGACAACCTGGCGGCCCGGCTGGTCGACTGGACCCAGCGCGGCACCGAGGCGGTGGCCACCGTGCAGCTGGCGGGGGAGGAGCACCCGCGCACCATGCGGCTGGCGGTGCCGGGCCGGCACATGGCGCTCAACGCGCTGGCCGCGCTGCTGGCCGCCGTGCAGGTCGGCGCGCCGGTCGACGCGGTACTCGACGCGCTGGCCGGCTTCGAGGGGGTGCGCAGGCGCTTCGAGCTGGTCGGCACCGCCGCCGGGGTCAGGGTGTTCGACGACTACGCCCACCACCCGACGAAGGTGGCCGCCGCGCTGAGCGCGGTGTGCACGCTGGCCGGCGAGTCGCGGGGCCGCGCGATCGTCGTGTTCCAGCCGCACTTGTACTCGCGGACAGAGATTTTCGCGCGGGAGTTCGGGGAGGCGCTGTCGGCCGCCGACGAGGTGTTCGTGCTCGACGTGTACGCCGCGCGCGAGCAGCCGATCGCCGGGGTCAGCGGCGCGAGCATCGCCGAGCACGTCACCAAGCCGGTGACCTACATACCGGACTTCTCGGCGGTGGCCGCCAGGGTCGCCGCGGCCGCGCGCCCGGGTGACGTGGTGGTCACCATGGGCGCCGGCGACGTCACGATGCTGGGTGCGGAGATTCTGCGCGCGTTGGAGTTGAGGTGAGCGAGCCAACCGACAGCGAGCCCGACGACACCCAGCAGCCCGAGGCCGCACCCGAGGCCCCGGTCGACCCCGACCTGCCCCCGGCGGCGTCACCGGACTTCGAGGGGCCGCGCCGGCGCGCCCGCCGGGAGCGTGAGGAGCGGCGCGCCGCGCAGGCCCGCGCCCGGGCGATCGAGCAGGCCCGCCGCGAGGCCAAACGCAAGGCGATGGGCAGGCAGGCAGGCGAGGGGCAGCGGCTGCCGCGCGGCACCGTGCGCGGGCTGAAGGTGCTGCTGTGGTCGACGCTGGTCAGCGTGCTGGTGGTCGCCGTGGGCCTGCTGCTGTACTTCACCCCGATCATGTCGGTGCGCGACACCGTCATCGCCGGCCTGGAGTTCCTCACCGAGGAGGAGGTGGCCGCGGCCGCCGCCGTCGTGCCGGGCACCCCGCTGCTGCAGGTCGACACCGACGCCGTCGCCGAGCGGGTGGCGGCGATCCGGCGGGTGGCCAGCGCCCGGGTACAGCGCCAGTACCCGTCGACGCTGCGGATCACGGTCGTCGAGCGGGTGCCGGTCGTGATCAAGGACTATCCGGACGGCCCGCACCAGTTCGACCGCGACGGAGTGGATTTCGCGGTCGGCCCGCCGCCGGTGCCGGTGCCGTACCTCGACACCGACCAGCCGGGACCCAACGATCCGGCCACCAAGGCCGCACTGCAGGTGATGACGTCGCTGCGGCCGGAGGTCGCCGCGCAGGTGGGACGTGTCGGGGCGCCGTCGGTAGCGTCGATCACCCTGCAGCTCATCGACGGACGGCAGGTGGTGTGGGGGACCACCGACCGCACCGAGGAGAAGGCGCTCAAGCTCGCGGCGCTGCTGACCCAGCCCGGTCACACCTACGACGTGTCCAGCCCGGACCTGCCGACGGTCAAGTAACGCCGAACGTGAGCTTGTTGGCGAGATTTCGCCGATTTCTCGGCAATAACCTCACGTTCGACAGGCAGCTCCGCCCCGAACGCCCCCGTGTGAGCAAGTTCCGGTGAAAAAACTGGCGCGCGTGTCGGCGCGCCTGCAGCACGACGCCGCGACCGCGCCCTACCGTTCTGGTTGCGCTGAACAACTTGACATAACTATAACCCTCTGGTTGAGGTTTAGGGTTTGCCAAAGGAAGTCGGCGTGTCGTCAGGCAACTTGGGAGGAAAGGCGAACGCGATGACCCCCCCACACAACTACCTCGCCGTCATCAAGGTGGTCGGCATCGGCGGCGGCGGTGTCAACGCTGTCAACCGGATGATCGAGCAGGGCCTCAAGGGCGTGGAGTTCATCGCCATCAACACCGACGCTCAGGCGCTGTTGATGAGCGACGCCGATGTGAAACTCGACGTCGGCCGGGACTCCACCCGCGGTCTCGGCGCCGGCGCCGACCCCGAGGTCGGGCGGAAGGCCGCCGAGGACGCCAAGGACGACATCGAGGAGCTGCTGCGCGGCGCCGACATGGTGTTCGTCACCGCCGGTGAGGGTGGTGGCACCGGCACCGGCGGCGCGCCCGTCGTGGCGTCGATCGCGCGCAAGCTCGGTGCGCTGACCGTCGGCGTGGTGACCCGTCCGTTCTCGTTCGAGGGCAAGCGGCGCAGCAACCAGGCCGAGGCCGGCATCCAGGCGCTGCGCGAGAGCTGCGACACCCTGATCGTCATCCCCAACGACCGCCTGCTGCAGATGGGTGACGCGGCGGTGTCGCTGATGGACGCGTTCCGCAGCGCCGACGAGGTGCTGCTCAACGGCGTACAGGGCATCACCGACCTGATCACCACCCCCGGTCTGATCAACGTCGACTTCGCCGACGTCAAGGGCGTGATGAGCGGCGCGGGCACCGCGCTGATGGGTATCGGCTCGGCCCGCGGCGACGGCCGGGCGCTCAAGGCCGCCGAGATCGCGATCAACTCGCCGCTGCTGGAGGCCTCGATGGAGGGCGCCCAGGGCGTGCTGCTGTCGGTGGCCGGCGGCAGCGACCTCGGGCTGTTCGAGATCAACGAGGCCGCGTCGCTGGTGCAGGACGCCGCCCACCCCGACGCCAACATCATCTTCGGCACCGTGATCGACGACTCGCTGGGCGACGAGGTCCGCGTGACGGTGATCGCGGCCGGGTTCGACTCGCAGGGGCCGAGCCGCAAGCCGGTCGTCGGCAGCACGCCGGGCCAGGCTCAGCCGCAGGGCGGCAGCGGGTTCGCGCCGGGCAAGGCGGGCAAGGTCGCCACGTCGCTGTTCGAGCCGGCCGATCCCGCGAGCGTGCCCGTGCACACCAACGGCGCGACGGTCAGCATCGGCGGTGACGATGACGATGACGTCGACGTGCCGCCGTTCATGCGCCACTAGCCATACTGGCGACCGTGACGGTTCGCATTCGGCGGGTGACGACCACGCGTGCCGGCGGGGCATCCAAACCACCGTTCGACACGTTCAACCTCGGTGACCATGTCGGTGACGATCCCGCGGCGGTCGCCGCCAACCGCAGGCGGCTCGCCGAGACGATCGGCCTCGGTGACGACGGCATCGTCTGGATGAACCAGGTGCACAGCTCCACCGTCGCCGTCGTCGACGAGTCGACGGACCGGTCCGTGCCGGTGCCCGACACCGACGCGCTGGTCACCGCCTGCCGGCGGCTGGCGCTTGCGGTGGTGACCGCCGACTGCGTGCCGGTGCTGCTGGCCGACGCGCGCGCCGGCGTGGTCGGCGCCGCGCACGCCGGACGGGTCGGCGCGCAGAACGGCATCGTGGTGCGCACGGTCGAGGCGATGCGCTCGCTGGGCGCCCACGTCGAGGACATCTCCGCACTGCTCGGCCCCGCGGTCAGCGGGCGCAACTACGAGGTGCCCGAGGAGATGGCCGCCGAGGTCGAGGCCGCGCTGCCCGGCAGCCGCACCACCACCGCGAAGAACACCCCGGGACTGGACCTGCGCGCCGGAATCGTCAGGCAGTTAACGGATTTGGGCGTCACCGCGATCGACGTCGACCCGCGCTGCACCGTCGCCGACCGTAACCTCTTCAGCCACCGGCGCGGCGCGCCGACCGGTAGGCTCGCGTCGCTGGTGTGGATGGAGTGACCCACGACGTGTCGACCCCTCGTGAACGTGAACTGAGTGACAACCTGGCCGCCGTGCGCGCACGGCTGGCCGCCGCCGCCGAGGCCGCAGGACGCGACGTCGCCGACATCGACCTGCTGCCGGTGACGAAGTTCTTCCCGGCCTCCGATGTCGAGATCCTGTCCCGGCTGGGGTGCACCGCGTTCGGCGAATCCCGCGAACAGGAGGCGTCGAAGAAGGCGGAGGAGATCGCCGCCGTCGCCGGCCTGCCGCCGGTGCGCTGGCACATGATCGGGCGGATCCAGCGCAACAAGGCCCGCGCGATCGTGCGCTGGGCCTACGCGGCGCACTCGGTGGACAGCCCGAAACTGCTGGTCGCCCTGGACCGCGCGGCAGCCGAGGCGCTCGACGCCGGAACCCGCACCGAACCGCTGCGGGTCTACATACAACTGAGCCTCGACGCCGACGAGAACCGCGGCGGCGTCGACGTCCGCCGGACCGAGGAGGTGGATGCCCTGTGCGCGGCCGCCGAGGCGGCGGCCGGGCTGGAGTTCGTCGGGCTGATGGCGATCCCGCCGCTGGGCGCCGACGCCGACGCGGCGTTCGCGCGGCTGGAGGCCGAGCACCGGCGCGTCCAGCAAAGCTACGACCGGCGGCTGGAATTGTCGGCCGGGATGTCGGGTGATCTGGAACTGGCTGTGAGACACGGCTCGACGTGTGTGCGTGTCGGTACCGCGTTATTGGGACTACGTCCTCTACCGTCACCACCAGTAGTCACTCCAGTCACATCTTCATCACAGACACCAGAGTCCAGGCAATGAGAAGGGTCGAGCGATGAGCACACTTCACAAGGTCAAGGCGTACTTCGGTATGGCCCCCATGGATGACTACGACGACGAGTACTACGAGGACGACGACCGCGGCGCGTCACGTGGGTACTCGCGTCGTAGTCGCGAGGAGCGTTTCGAGGACGACGGGTACGGCCCGGCCCCGCGCGGGTACGACGACCGCGAGTACGACGAGCCGCCGGGCGGGTACCGGGGCGGGTACGCCGACGACCGGTTCGAGCCGCGTATGCGGGTGCCGCGCGAGTTCGAGCGGCCCGCACCGCGGTTCGGCGCGATGCGGGGCGGCGGTGCCACCCGCGGCGCGCTGGCGATGGACCCGCGCCGGATGGCCGAGCTGTTCGACGCGGGCAGCCCGCTGTCGAAGATCACTACGCTGCGTCCCAAGGACTACAGCGAGGCCCGCACCATCGGTGAGCGGTTCCGCGACGGCACCCCGGTGATCATGGACCTGGTGTCGATGGACAACGCCGACGCCAAGCGCCTGGTCGACTTCGCCGCCGGGCTGGCCTTCGCGCTGCGCGGCTCCTTCGACAAGGTCGCCACCAAGGTGTTCCTGCTGTCGCCGGCCGACGTCGACGTCACCGCCGAGGAGCGTCGCCGCATCGCCGAGGCGGGCTTCTACCAGTAGAGGACCGGGCGGGTAGGCTGGGCGTCAACGAAAGAATCAGCGCGGCAGAGTTTGGCGCTCTCCGCGCTGAGCCCTGTAACTCCTGTACTTGATGTCACACCTGCGCCCGTAGTGAGGACCGCTCGTTGTCGCTCTTCTTCCAGATCCTGGGCTTCGCCCTGTTCCTGTTCTGGCTGCTGCTGATCGCCCGGATCGTGGTCGAGTTCATCCGCTCCTTCTCCCGGGATTGGCATCCCCGGGGCGCCACCGTGGTGATCCTGGAGATCATCATGACCATCACCGATCCGCCGGTGAAGCTGCTGCGACGGCTGATTCCGCAGCTCACGATCGGTGCGGTGCGCTTCGACCTGTCGATCATGGTGCTGCTGCTGCTGGCGTTCATCGGCATGCAGCTGGCCTTCGGCGCCGCGGTGTGACCGCACCTCAGATGGTTGAGATTCGCCCTTAATTTCAACCTCTGATGCAACGCCGGAGTCTGGTGTGACAGGATGGACGCCAGTTACGTTCCGCTTAGGTACGTTCTGCCAAGGCTCTACACTTTGAGATCGGTTGACGGTCCAGACTCCAAGGGGGCGACAATGCCGCTCACACCAGCCGACGTCCACAACGTCGCGTTCAGCAAGCCGCCCATCGGCAAGCGCGGCTACAACGAGGACGAGGTTGACGCGTTCCTCGACCTGGTGGAGAACGAGCTCACCCGCCTCATCGAGGAGAACGCCGACCTGCGGCAACGCGTCGCCGAGCTTGATCAGGAGCTCGCCGCGGCCCGCGCCGGCGGCGGACAGGCCGCCCCGGCCTACGAGGCGCCCGCCGCTCCGGAGCCGCAACCGGTCTACGAGGCGCCCGCCGCTGCCGCCGCGAGCAGCGAGGACCAGGCGCTCAAGGCCGCCAAGGTGCTGAGCCTCGCCCAGGACACCGCCGACCGTCTGACCAGCTCCGCCAAGGCCGAGGCCGACAAGCTGCTCGCCGACGCCCGCGCGCAGGCCGACGCGCTCGTCAGCGAGGCCCGCCAGACCGCCGAGAAGACGGTGCTGGAGGCCCGGCAACGTGCCGACGCGTTGCTCGCCGACGCCCAGACCCGGTCGGAGACCCAGCTGCGCCAGGCCCAGGAGAAGGCCGACGCGCTGCAGGCCGACGCCGAGCGCAAGCACTCCGAGATCATGGGCACGATCAACCAGCAGCGCACCGTGCTGGAGGGCCGCCTCGAACAGCTGCGCACCTTCGAGCGCGAGTACCGCACCCGGCTCAAGACCTATCTGGAGTCCCAGCTCGAGGAACTGGGCCAGCGCGGCTCGGCCGCGCCGGTGGACTCCAGCGCCGGCCAGGACGGCGGCGGCTTCAACCAGTTCAACCGGGGAAACAACTGAACACGGCAACCGAGAGTTGATCAATGCTGATCGTCGCGCTCGTCCTCGCAGTCATCGGCCTTGCCGCGCTGGTGACCGCCGTTGTCACCAGTAATGAGCTGATCGCCTGGGTCTGCATCGCCGCGAGCGTGATCGGGGTTCTGCTGCTCATCGTCGACGCGGTCCGGGAACGCTCCAGGGGCAAGAACGCCCAGGAGAGCGAGGCCCCTGCCGTCGAGCACAACCCCGAGGTGCAGTACTACGAGGATTACCCCGACGACGAGGTCGGTGCCGACGAGACCGGCACCGAGGAGACCATCGTCATCGAATCCGTGACGGAGGAGACCACCGTCATCGAGACCCCGGAGGCTCAGACCCCGGAGAGCGAGACCCCGGAGACCGGCGGGGACGCCGGCCGCTAACCGACCGTCGGGGTCGCCAGCAACTGCCGCACCTCGTCGTCGCTGACCTGGTGGAAGTCCTCGAACACCTGGCCCACCGCCTCGAACTTCGGGGGCGTTGAGGCACACACCACCTCGTCGGCCTCACGCGCGAGTTCCTGGCACGCCGAGGCGGGCCCGACCGGCACCGCGACCACGACCCGCGCCGGGTTCAACGCCCGCACGGCGCGCACCGCGGCGAGCATGCTGGCCCCGGTGGCGATCCCGTCGTCGACGAGGATCACGGTCCGGCCCGCGACATCCAGGGGCGGCCGGTCCCCGCGGTAGGCGTGCTCGCGCCGGTGCAACTCCTCGGTCTCGCGGGCGATCGCGCGCGAGACGGCGTCGTCGGTGATCCCGAGACTACGGATCAGGTCGTCGTTGAGCACCACCCCGCCGCCGCTGGCCAGCGCCCCCATCGCCAGCTCCTCCCACTGCGGCACCCCGAGCTTGCGAACCAGGAACACATCCAGCGGTGCCCGCAGCGCGTGCGCCACCTGCCAGCCGACCGGCACCCCGCCGCGCGCCAGCCCCAGCACCACGACGTCGCGGTCGCGGTAGGACGCCAACTCCTCCGCCAGGACCGCCCCGGCCTCGCGGCGGTCCCGGAAGACCCGCCGGGCGTCTCGGCGGGCGATACCGTTCCATCTGCTCATCACGGTCTTTCGAGGTGGGCATCACCAGCCTACGACCGCGGGTACCCTCCGCGGGTGAGCATCCGGTTCGAGAGCACCGTCGACCACCCCGTCGACGAGGTGTTCGCCTGGCACACCCGGCCCGGCGCGATGCGCCGCCTGGTGCCGCCGTGGCAGCCGATGACCGTGGTGACCGAGACGGCGTCGCTGGCCGACGGTCGCGCGGTGCTCGGCCTGCCCGCCGGCCTGCGCTGGGTCGCCGACCACGACCCGGCCGGCTACGACCCGCCGCACACCGCGACGCCGCGCAGGCGGGGCTGAAACCGCTGGTGGTGGCGGTCACCGGCACCGCGGGCCCGGTCGGTCCGGCGCTGTCGGCGTTCCTGAGCACCGGCGGGCACCGGGTGGTGCGCCGACCCGATGAGGCGCAGGCGGTCATCCGCACCGACGAGGGAACCGTGCAGATCGGGTCGCGCACCGTCACCGTGCGCACCGGGCTGGTGCTGTCCGCCCACGACGGGGTCCGGCGGCTCAAGCGGCTGCGCGGCCGGCGGCCACCGGCGTGGATCGGTCTGGACGATCTGCTCGACGTGTACCTGCGCGCGCTCTACGACGAGCGGCTGACCGGTGCGATCGACGCGGTGGCACCGGAGTGCGGCGGTCGGCTATCCGAGCTCGGACACCGCTTCCGCAGGCCGTCGCTGGCCGACGCGCTGGCTCACGAACTCGGCGACGGCTGACGCACGATCCGGTCGATGAAGTTGCGGACCAGCCGGTTCACCCGCTCCGGATCGGCGAATTTATCTGTCTGCAAACGTAATTCGTCGACGGTGAGGCCAACGTTGGCGGGCTCGTCGGGGCCGGCGGTGGGCAGCCAGGCCTCCAGCAGCGCGCGGTCCACCTCGGGATGGAACTGCAGCGCCAGGGCGCGGCCCAGCACGAACGCCTGCGAGGCGTTGGCGGTGCGGGCCACCTCGACCGCGCCGGGCGGCAGCGTCCAGCGGTCGTAGTGCCACTGGAACCACGGGCCCTCCGGAATCAGCCCGGTGTCGCTGATCTCGAGGTCGTACCAACCGATCTCGGGTGTGGGGGCGCGGCCGACCGTCCCGCCGAACGTCTGAGCCAGCAGCTGGCCGCCGAAGCAGACACCCAGCAGCGCCACCCCGGCCTCGGCGGCCTTGCGCACCATCGCCATCTCCTCGCTGACCCAGCCGGCCAGCAGCGCTTCGTCGTAGACCGGCCAGGTCGCCCCGAGCGGGACGATGACGTCGTAGTCGGTGGGATCGGGGAACGTCACCTGCGAGGCGGCAGGGGAGTCGCGGTGCTCGGCGGGCACCACGGTCAGGGTGTCGACGTCGAAGCCCTGCTCGACGAACGCCTCGCCGAGCAGGGCCTCGGTGGCGAGATGTTCGTTGTAGAGGAAAAGCACCTTCGACGTCACGTGGCCATTATTCGCGGCCGGGCCCGGTTTCGCATCGCGGGGTCGGCCGCGTGACCTATGGACGCGGCAGGTGATAGCGGCGCTCGGGTCTGCCGATGCCGTACTGCAGCCGCAGCTGCAGCGCCCCGGTGCTCAGGTAGTGCTCGAGGTAGCGGCGCGCGCTGACCCGCGAAATACCCACCAGGTCCGCGCATTCGGCGGCCGACACCTCGCCGGCGGTGCGCACCGCGTCGAGCACCCGGGCGCCGGTCTCGGCGCCCAGCCCCTTGGGCAGGGTCTGCACCGGGGTGGCGCTGCGGCCGAACAGCGCGTCGATCAGCGACTGGTCCACCCCGCCCGCGGAGTCCAGCGCGTCGGCGCGCGCCGCGAACGCCTCGAGTTTCGCCTTGAGCTGGGCGAATTCAAACGGCTTGATCAGATAGTCGGCCGCGCCGCCGTCCAGCGCCCCCTTGACGGTGTCGAGTTCACGCGCGGCGGTGATCATGATCACGCCGACCGGGTTGCCCGCGGCCCGTAACTGTTGCAGCACGGCCAGACCCGACATATCCGGCAGGTACACGTCGAGCAGCATCAGGTGCGGCCGCACCTCCTCGGCCAGCGTGAGTGCCTCGGTTCCGGTGCGGGCGACGCCGACCGTGCGGAACCCGTCGACCTGCTCGACGAACCGGCGGTGGATCTCGGCCACCATGAAGTCGTCGTCGACGACCACCACGTCACGCATGGCCGCTGCGCTCCGCGGCCGTCAGCGGAATCCGCACCTCGAATCGTGCTCCTCCGTCCGAATCATCGCTTACCGTAACGGTTCCCCCGTGCTGGGCGCTCACCAGCCGGACCAGTGCCAGCCCGATGCCCCGCCCGCCGGGCACGTCCGGCTTGGACGTCACCCCGCGCGCGAAGATCGCGTCACGCAGATGCTCGGGCACACCCGGCCCGGAGTCGGTGACCGTGATCACCAGCCCGTCGCCGTCGGTGACGCACACCGTCACCCGGGCGCGCTGCGAACCGACCGACACGTCGACCGCGTTGTCGATCAGGTTGCCCAGCACCGTGATCACGTCGGTGGCCAGCGCCGGGTCCAGGGCCGCCAGGTGCGAACGCGGGTCCAGGTCCAGCGTGACGCCGCTCTCGGCGGCCAGCGTGGTCTTGGCGATCAGCAGCGCCGCCACGGCTGGATCCGAAATCGACTGTGTCACCGTGTCGTTGATCTCTGCGCGGCGGCGGGTCAGCGTGCCGATCAGATCGCGCACCGACTCGTACTCGCCGAGCTGCACCAGGCCCGAGATCGTGTGCAGCTGGTTGGCGAACTCGTGGGTCTGTGCCCGCAGCGTGTCGGTCATGCTCTTGTGCGACGACAGCTGGCCCTGCAGCGCGGCCAGTTCGGTGCTGTCGCGCATCGTGGTGACGGTGCCGATCTGACGGCCCTGACTGGTGGCCGCCCGCCGGTTGAGTGCCAGCACCCGGGTGCGGGTGGCGATCACGACGTCGCGGCCGTCCTCGCCGGACAGCAGGAACTCCACCACGGCGGCGTCGATCCCGACGGTGTCGACCCGCTGTCCCACCGCGTCGGCGCCGACACCGAGCAGATCCTGCGCGCTGTCGTTGAGCACCGTGATCACCCCGTCGGTGTTCACCCCGACCACGCCCTCACGGATGCTGTGCAGCAACGCCTCCCGGTGATCGGCGAGCCCGGCGATCTCGGCGATCTCCAGCCCGCGGGTGTGCCGTTTGATCCGGCGCGACAGCAGCCACGACGTCAACAGGCCCAGCGCCGCACCGAGACCGAGGTAGAACAGCAGCCGCTCCCCGGCGCCGCTGAGCAGCGCCCACGCCGACGGATACGGTTCGCTCACCGAGGCGACCGCGAGCACCCGCCCGTCGATACCGAGGATCGGCACCTGCCCGATCAGGCTGTGCACCCCGTCGATGTCAATGTCGCCGAACCACGCCCGGCCCTCGTCGGCCCGGCTGACGCCGAGATCCACGTGCGCCCCGATCCGGGACGGATCCGAGGACACCCGCACGGTGCCGTCCGGATCGAGGATCTCGGCCAGCCCGGCACCGGACAGCGCCACCGCGCGGTCCACCTCCGGGGCCAGCACCCGCGACGCAAACGGGTCGGCGTAGCTGTCCCGCACCACCGGGGTCGAGGCCATGTTCTCGGCGACCGCGATCATCCGCTGGCCGCGGACCTCCCGGAACTCCCGGGTGGACTGTGTCACCGACACCGCGGCGACCGCGACCAGCACGACCGCGACCACCAGCACCTGGAAGACCAGGAACTGACCGGCGAGGCTGCGGATCGACCGCGTCGGCATGTGCACGGGCAACTTCACGGGAATGTTCAGAAAGACCAATACGTCCTTTGCGTACTTATGGGTGACCTGCGTCACTGACGCCTCCAGTATTACGGAGCATCACAGTTCGGCACGACAGAGATCGGGACAAGTGAGAACACAACGCAGAACGCTTCTGGTCCTCACCGTGATCACGGCGCTGCTGCTGGCCGGCTGCGGCGTCACCCGCGGCGGGGACGAACACGGGCTGCACCGGCTGCGAATGATGGTGCCCAACAGCCCCGGCGGCGGCTACGACCTGACCGCCCGCACCGCGGTCAAGATCATGGAGGATGACGACATCACCGGCCGCGTCGAGGTGTTCAACGTCATCGGCGCCGGTGGCACCGTCGCGATGGCGCGGCTGATGAACGAACGCGGCAACGACGACCTGATGATGACGATGGGTCTGGGTGTCGTCGGCGCCACCTACACCAACGGGTCGAAGATCAAGGCCTCCGACGCCACCGCGCTGGCCAAGCTCATCGAGGATCCGGGCGCGATCTTCGTGCCCGCCGATTCGCCGTTCAAGACCGTGCAGGACTTCGTCACCGCGTGGAAGGCGGATCCGGCGAGCATCACCATCGGCGGCGGCTCCTCCCCGGGCGGTCCCGACCACCTGTTCCCGATGGAGACCGCCCGCGCGGTCGGCGTGGACCCGCGCACGGTCAACTTCGTCACCTACGACGGCGGCGGTGATCTGCTGACCGCGTTGCTGGGCAAGAAGATCGCCGCGGGCACCTCCAGCCCGGGGGAGCTCATCGACCAGATCGAGGCCGGCCAGCTACGGGTGCTGGCGGTGTCCAGCGAAGAGCGCGTACCCGGAATCGACGCACCCACGCTCAAGGAGTCCGGCATCGATCTCACCTTCGCGAACTGGCGCGGAGTCCTCGCTCCGCCAGGCATTTCCGACAAAGCCAAGGAGGCGATGATCAAGGTTCTCGAGAAACTGCACGACTCAGCCGGCTGGAGAGACGCGCTGGTGAAGAACGGGTGGACGGATGCGTTCGTGACCGGTCAGGAGTTCGAGCGCTTCCTCGTCGAACAGGACAACCGGGTCTCGACAACCCTGACCGAGCTGGGGCTGCTGTGAGCACCCCGGAGGTCAACCAGAAGTCAAGGGACACAGCGCAGTACATCGTCTGCGTGGTACTGGTCGCCGTCGGCGCGTTCCTCATCTACGACGCGCTCACGCTGGAACCCGGCTTCGCCAAGGTCGATCCGGTGGGTCCGCGGCTGTTCCCGACGGCCATCGGCATCGTGCTGATCGTGCTGGCGGTGATCCTGGCAGTTGCGATCCCGCGCGGATCGGTCGGGGAGGCCGACGCCGGAGAGGACGTCGACCCGGACGCGCCGGGGGACTGGCGCACCGTCGGGCTGCTGGTCGGGCTGTTCATCGCGGTGATCGTGACCGTGCAGCCGCTGGGCTGGGTGATCGCCGGCACGCTGTTGTTCGCCGGGGCGGCGACGATCCTCGGCAACCACCACTACGTCCGCAACATCGCGATCGGGCTGGCGCTGTCGCTGGTCAGCTTCTACGCGTTCTACTCCGGGCTCGGAATTCCGCTGCCCCCAGGCATTTTGGATGGGATCCTGTAGATGGAACTCGATATGCTGCTCGCGGGGTTCGAGCAGGCCGTGACCCCGATGAACCTGCTGTACGCCGTGATCGGCGTGCTGCTCGGCACCGCCGTCGGTGTGCTGCCCGGCATCGGGCCCGCGATGACCGTCGCGCTGCTGTTGCCGATCACCTACAACGTCAGCCCCAGCGCCGCGTTCATCATGTTCGCGGGCATCTTCTACGGCGGCATGTACGGCGGGTCGACCACGTCGATCCTGCTCAACACGCCGGGGGAGTCGTCGTCGGTGATCACCGCGATCGAGGGCAACAAGATGGCCAAGGCGGGCCGAGCCTCGCAGGCGCTGGCCACCGCGGCCATCGGCTCGTTCGTCGCGGGCACGATCGGCACCGCGCTGCTGGCCGCGTTCGCACCGCCGATCTCGCGGTTCGCCGTCACGCTGGGCGCGCCGTCGTATCTGGCGATCATGGTGTTCGCGCTGGTCGCCGTCACCGCGGTGCTGGGCGCCTCCAAGCTGCGCGGCGCGATCTCGCTGTTCCTCGGCCTGGCGATCGGCGTCGTCGGGATCGACTTCCTCACCGGGCAGCCGCGCGCCACGTTCGGGATCCCGCAGCTGTCCGACGGTATCGACATCGTGGTGGTCGCGGTCGCGATCTTCGCCGTCGGCGAGGCGCTGTGGGTCGCCGCGCACCTGCGCCGCCGCCCGGCGGACGTGATCCCGGTGGGCCGGCCGTGGATGGGTCGCGACGACTGGCGGCGGTCCTGGGGGCCGTGGCTGCGCGGCACCGCGTACGGGTTCCCGTTCGGCGCGCTGCCCGCGGGCGGTGCCGAGCTGCCCACGTTCCTGAGCTACATCACCGAGAAACGGCTGTCCAAGCACAAGGACGAGTTCGGCAAGGGCGCCATCGAGGGCGTCGCCGGACCGGAGGCGGCCAACAACGCCTCGGCTGCGGGCACCCTGGTGCCGATGCTGTCGCTGGGCCTGCCGACCAACGCCACCGCGGCGGTGATGCTCACGGCGTTTGTGTCCTACGGAATCCAGCCGGGGCCAACGCTGTTCGAGAAGGAACCGCTGCTGATCTGGACCCTGATCGCCAGCCTGTTCATCGGCAACCTCCTGCTGCTGCTCATCAACCTGCCGATGGCGCCGTTGTGGGCCAAGCTGTTACGCACCCCGCGGCCCTACCTGTACGCCGGGATCCTGTTCTTCGCGACGCTGGGTGCACTCGCGGTCAACATCCAGGCGCTGGACCTGGCCCTGCTGCTGGTGTTCGGTCTGCTCGGGTTGATGATGCGCCGCTTCGGACTTCCGGTGCTGCCGTTGATCATCGGCGTGATCCTCGGCCCGCGCATCGAGCGGCAGCTGCGGCAGTCGCTGCAGCTCGGCGGTGGGGACTGGTCGAGCCTGTTCACCGAACCGGTCGCGATCGTCGTCTACGTGCTGATGGTGGTCCTGCTGCTGATCCCGCTGGTGCTGCGGCTGATGCACCGCAGCGAGGAGACCCTGCTGGTGGTCGAGGACGACGCCGATCAGCGGGAGAAGGCGGCCCAGGCATGACCGACGACCGCTTGCGGGAGGTGCCGAGATGACCGACGACCGCTTGCGGGAGGAGACGACATGACCGACGACCGCTTGCGGGAGGAGGCGACATGATCGTCATCGGTTACAGCGCAGACCCGTACGGCTGGGCCGCGCTCGAGCACGGCATCGCCGAGGCGCGCCGGCGCGACACGTCGGTGCTGGTCGTCAACGCCACCTCCGGGGAGGCCTACGCCGATCCGCGGTTCGCCACGCTCGGGCAGGTGCACGACGTGGAGGATCTGCTGCGGCGCAGCGGGGTCGACTACGAACTCAGTCAGCCGGTCGGGGTGGACACCGCCCGTGAACTGCTGGCCGCGATGGAGCGTCCGGACGCCGAGCTGCTGGTCATCGGGCTGCGCCACCGCAACCCGGTGGGCAAGCTGCTACTGGGCAGCGTCGCCCAGCAGGTGCTGCTGGACTGCCCGAAGCCGGTGCTGGCGGTCAAACCCGAGTAACCGACGCCACATTTGTTTCCCGCATGTTTCGGAGATCCGGATGTGAGCGGGAGCGCGCGGTGAGCGGGTGTTGACGGACCGGACACGGACGTGCAACCGCTGCGGAATCGCCACGGGGGACCGTGGTGCCCGTGAAGACATCGAGTCGCACCATCGAAAACTGGGACGCAGAAGACGTCGAAGCGTGGGAGAACGGCGGTAAGCACATCGCCAGGCGCAACCTGATCTGGTCGATCGTCGCCGAGCATGTCGGGTTCTCGGTCTGGTCGATCTGGTCGGTCATGGTGTTGTTCATGCCGCAGGACGTCTACGGCATCGACGCGGCAGGCAAGTTCTATCTGGTGGCGATACCGACGCTGATCGGCGCGCTCATGCGGATTCCCTACACCGTGGCGCCCGCGAAGTTCGGCGGCCGCAACTGGACGGTGGTGTCGGCGCTGCTGCTGCTGATCCCGACCGTGCTGGCACTGTGGGTCATGCTGCACCCGGGCACGTCGTACACGACGTTCATGATCGTCGCGGCGGTCGCCGGATTCGGTGGCGGCAACTTCGCCTCCTCGATGACCAACATCAACGCGTTCTATCCGCAGCGGCTGAAGGGCTGGGCGCTGGGGCTCAACGCCGGTGGCGGCAACATCGGCGTGCCGGTGATCCAGCTGGTCGGTCTGCTGGTGATCGCCTCGGTCGGCAACACCGCACCCGAAATCGTGTGCGCCGTCTACCTGGTGCTGATCGGGCTGGCCGCGCTGGGCGCCGCCCTGTTCATGAACAACCTGGGCAACCAGCGCTCCGACCTGTCGGCGATGGCGGAGTCGTTGCGTTTCAAGCACTCCTGGGTGATGAGCTTCCTGTACATCGGGACGTTCGGCTCGTTCATCGGGTTCTCGTTCGCGTTCGGCCAGGTGCTGCAGATCAACTACCTGGCCAGCGGCGAGACCGCGGCGCAGGCGTCGCTGCACGCCGCGCAGATCGCGTTCCTCGGCCCGCTGCTGGGCTCGATCTCACGGCCGTTCGGCGGCAGGCTCGCCGACAGGCTGGGCGGTGGCCGCATCACGCTCTACACGTTCGTCGCGATGATCTTCGGCGCCGGAATCCTCGTCGCCGCAGGCGTTCTCGACGACGCAACGGCCGGAGCCCCGACCGGCGGCCAGATGGCGGCCTACGTCACCGGTTTCATCGCCCTGTTCATCCTGTCGGGCATCGGCAACGGCTCCACCTACAAGATGATCCCGTCGATCTTCGAGGCCAAGGCCCAGAGCCGCGACGACTGGACCCGCGAGGAGAAGGCCGCCTGGTCGCGCAGCATGTCCGGTGCGCTGATCGGGTTCGCCGGCGCGGTCGGCGCGCTCGGCGGGGTGTTCATCAACGTGGTGCTGCGCGCGTCCTACGTCAGCGACGCCAAGTCGGCGACCAACGCGTTCTGGGTGTTCCTGGTGTTCTACGTGATCTGCGCGATCGTCACCTGGTTCGTGTTCCTGCGGATGCAGTCGGCGCGGGCGAGCGCAGGCGAGACGATCGGGCGCACGACGGCCCCGGTGCCGGCCTGATCCCCATGGTGACCCGGACGGCCTGCTCGTACTGTGGTGTCGGCTGCGGTGTGGAGGTCCACACCGCGGCCGACGCCTCCGGCCGCACCGTGATCGCGGCTGTGCGCGGCGACAAGCTGCACCCGGCCAACTTCGGCAGGCTGTGCACCAAGGGCGCCACGCACGCCGAGCTGATGCGGGCCGGTGACGGCCGGTTGACGGCGGCGCTGCTGCGTCCGTCGCGGGGGGAGGAGCCCCTGCCCGTCCCGGTCGACGACGCGGTGGCCGAGGCGGGCAGGCGGCTGCGGGCCATCGTCGACGAGCACGGGCCCGATGCGGTCGCGCTGTACGTGTCGGGCCAGATGTCCATCGAGGCGCAGTACCTGGCCACCAAGCTGGCCAAGGGGTTCCTGCGCACCGTGCACCTGGAGTCCAACTCGCGGCTGTGCATGGCCAGCGCGGGCACCGGGTTCAAACAGTCGCTGGGCTCCGACGGGCCGCCCGGGTCGTACGCCGACTTCGACTGCACCAACCTGTTTTTCGTGATCGGCTCGAATATGGCCGACTGCCACCCGATCCTGGCGCTGCGGATGGCCGACCGGCTCAGGGCCGGCGCCAAGCTGATCGTCGTCGACCCGCGGCGCACCGCCACCGCCGCCGACGCCGACCTGTTTCTGCAGATCCGGCCCGGCACCGACCTGGCGCTGCTGAACGGCCTGCTACACCTGCTGGTCGAAAACGGCGACATCGACCCCGATTTCATCGCCGAGCACACTGAGGGCTGGGAGGCGATGCCGGAGTTCCTGGCCGACTACCCGCCGCACCGCGTCGCTCAGATCACCGGGCTGGCCGAGACCGACATCCGCACCGCCGCACGGATGATCGCCGAGGCCGGGGACTGGATGAGCTGCTGGACAATGGGCCTGAACCAGAGCACCCACGGCACCTGGAACACCATCGCGATCTGCAACCTGCACCTGGCCACCGGCGCGATCTGCCGGCCCGGCAGCGGACCGATGTCGCTGACCGGCCAGCCCAACGCGATGGGCGGACGCGAAATGGGTTACATGGGGCCGGGACTGCCCGGCCAGCGGTCGGTGCTCTCGGCCGAGGATCGCGCCTACACCGAGCAGCAGTGGGGGCTGCCGCCCGGCACCATCCGCGGCGACGTCGGCCCTGGCACCATCGACATGTTCCGCCGGATGGCCGACGGCCACATCAGGGCCGCGTGGATCATCTGCACCAATCCCGTTGCCAGCGTGGCCAATCGCAGCACCGTCGTCGCCGGTCTGCAGGCCGCCGAGCTCGTCATCACCCAGGACGCCTACGCCGACACCGCCACCAACGCCTACGCCGACATCGTGCTGCCCGCCACGCTGTGGGCCGAATCCGACGCGGTGATGGTGAACTCCGAGCGCACCATGACGCTGCTGCGCCAGTCGATCCCGCCGCCGGGCCAGGCCCGGCCCGACTGGCAGCTGATCTGCCAGGTCGCCGCGCACCTCGGGTTCGGCGAGCACTTCGCCTACACCAGCAGCGAGCAGATCTTCGACGAGATCCGCCGCTTCTCCAATCCCGGAACGGGTTACGACCTGCGCGGCGTCACCTACGAGCGGCTGCGCCGCACCCCGCTGCAGTGGCCCTGCCCGCCGCCGGGCGCGCCCGGCGGCGACACCGACCGTCACCCGATCCGCTACCTCAACGACGGGGTCAGCCAGCACCTGCACGTCGACGAGAACGGCCGCACCCCGCGGCTGGCGTTCGCCACCCCGTCGCGGCGCGCGGTGTTTCACCCCCGCCCGCACGTGGAGCCCCGCGAACTGCCCGACGACGACTACCCGCTGGTGCTCAACACTGGCCGGCTGCCGCACCAGTGGCACACCATGACCAAGACCGGCCGCGTCGCCGCACTCAACCGCCTTGACTCCGGGCCGTTCGTCGAGGTCCACCCCGACGACGCCCGCGCACTCGGCATCGAGGACGGCGCCCGCGTGGAGCTGCGGTCGCGGCGCGGCCGGGCGGTGCTGCCCGCCGTGGTGACCGACCGGGTCCGGCCGGGCAGCTGTTTCGCGCCGTTCCACTGGAACGACACGCACGGCGCCGAACTCACCGTCAACGCGCTCACCAGCGACGCCGTCGACGCCGAGTCGCTGCAACCGGAGTTCAAGGTGTGCGCGGTGCGCCTGCGGCCCGTCGCACCCGCCCCGGCCCGGCCGGCCCACGACAGACCGGGGCACGTGCTGGACGGGGACCGGCCGCTGGTGCTGTGGGCGTCGCAGACCGGCACCGCCGAGGACATCGCCGCGCGCATCGCCGAGCGCACCGGCGCACAGCTGGTGAGCATGGACGCCGTCGCACCGGCCGATCTGGCCGCGGTGCGCGACGTCCTGCTGGTGACGAGCACCTTCGGGGACGGCGGACCGCCCGACAACGGGGCCGACTTCTGGGAGCGGCTGACCTCAGCGCAGACCCCCGCCCTGTCGGGGGTGCGCTACGCGGTGCTCGGTCTCGGCGACCGCGCCTACGACAACTTCTGCGGACACGCCAAGGCGCTCGACGCCCGGTTGGCCGAGCTCGGCGCCACCCGGCTGCTCGACCGTGCCGACTGCGAGGCCTACGACGAGGTGTCACTGCAGAACTGGGCCGACGCGGTCACCACGATCCTCACACCCGACGCGCCGATGGGCGGCGGGGGTACGGCCACGCTGACCCGCCGCGCCACCGAGGCGCCGACGTTCACCAGGGCCCGGCCGATCACCGTGCCGCTGGCACGCAACGTGCTGCTGACCGGGCCGCGGTCGGCGAAGGAGGTGCGCCAGTTCGGGTTCGACATCTCCGAACACGACGTCACCTATGCGGCGGGCGATTCGCTCGGCGTGTACCCGACCAACGACCCGGCGGTGGTGGACGCCTGGCTGGCGGCCACCGGTGTGCCGCCGCATCACCCGGTCGAGGTCGACGGGGTCGAAAAGCCGTGGCGCGACGCACTGCTCACGCACTACGACTTCTGCCGTGTCACACCGGATCTCGTGCGGTTCATCGCCGAGCACAGCCGCGACGCCAAACCGCTGCGCGCACCGAGGGAGAAGCTCGACCGGTGGCTGGAGGGCCGCACCGGCCTGGATCTGGTGCGCGAGTTCGTCGTACACGCCGACCCCGACGAGTGGTGCGACGCGCTGGTGCGGCTGACCCCGCGCAGCTACTCCATCTCGTCGAGCCCGCTGGTCAGCCCGCACGAGGTGCAGTTGACGGTGTCGGTGGTGCGCTACCGCGGCCACGACAACACCCCGCGCGGCGGCGTCTGCTCGACATTTCTGGCCGACCGGTGCACGTCGGCGCCGGTGTTCCTGCAGCGCTCACCGCATTTCCGGCCGCCCGCCGACGGCGCCACCCCGATGATCATGATCGGGCCCGGTACCGGGGTCGCGCCGTTCCGCGGTTTCCTGCAGGAGCGTCGCGCGCTGGGACACCGCGGCCCGAACTGGTTGTTCTTCGGCGAACAGCACCGCGACCAGAACTACTACTACCGCGACGATTTCGAGGACATGGTGCGCGACGGCCTGCTCGACCGGCTGGATCTGGCGTTCTCCAGGGACCAGAAGCAGCGGGTGTACGTGCAGCACCGGATGCTCGAGCACGGCGCCGACGTGTGGCGCTGGCTCGCCGACGGCGCCCACGTCTACGTCTGCGGCGACGCCACCCGGATGGCCAAGGACGTCGACGCGGCGCTGACCCGAATCATCAGGACCCACGGTCGCATGTCCAGCGAGGCGGCCCGTGACTACAAGCGCGAACTGGTCGCCGCTAAACGCTACGTCCGCGACGTCTACTGAGCCACCACGTCGCGCAGTGCGGCCAGCGTCTCGCGGATGTGCTCGGCGAACCCGCGGCCGGCCGGGTCGTCGAGCCAGCGCAGGAACGCCACCCGGAACACCGCGACTCCGGCCTCGGCGGCCAGGCTGGCGGCCGGTTCGGCGACCCCGCGGCGCGCCAGCGCGGCGGCGAGGGTGTCGGCGATCGCGGCCATCTTCACCGATTCCCGTTCCCGCAGCGCGGGATTGGCGTTGATCACCGACTGGCGCTGCCGGGAGTGCTCGCGCCTGCCGTCGAAGAAGTCGGCCGCCGACTCCAGGGCCGCGGCCACCGCGGCCAGCGGCGGCACCGACTCGGGCACCGCCGCCAGCGCCGCGACCATCCCGTCGACCAGCTCGGCGCCGCGGAACAGCACCTCACGCTTGTCGGCGAAGTGCCGGAAGAACGTGCGCTCGGTCAGGCCGGCGCGCTCGGCGATCTCGGCGACCGTCGTCTGGTCGAAGCCGCGTTCCAGGTACAGCTCCATGGCCGCCCGTTCCAGGCGGCCCTTGGCGTCCGGTTCCCAGCGGCCCATGCGGGAATACTACGGCGATGACAGGCGCTGACATCAGTCGTACGGTCATGTCATTGACTGACATCAAGTCGACGAAAGGAATCAGCGATGCGCGTATTCGTCACCGGCGCCTCGGGGCACATCGGGTCCCTGGTGGTGCGCGAACTGCTCGACCACGGTCATCAGGTCACCGGGCTGGCTCGCTCGGACGCGTCCGCGGCGGCCCTGGATAGGGCCGGCGCCCAGGTCGTCCGCGGCAGCCTCGACGAGCCCGACACCCTGGCCGCCGCGGCCGCCGCGGGCGACGGGGTCATCCACCTGGCGTTCAAGCACGACTTCCGTGACTACGACGGCGCGCAGGCCACCGACCGGCGTGCCATCGAGGCGATGGGCACGGCGCTGGTCGACAGCGGTAAACCGTTCGTGGTCACCGCGGGCACCGCGGTGCTGGCCCTCGGCGCGTCGGACAAGCCGGGCACCGAGGACACCCACGTCGACCCGTCGGCGCCGCGCGCCGCGTCGGAGTACGACGCGCTGGCCTTCGCCGAGAAGGGGGTGCGCGCCTCGGTCATCCGGCTGGCGCCCACCGTGCACGGGCCCACCGACGACCACGGCTTCATCCCGACGCTGATCGCCCGCGCCCGCGAGACCGGGCAGGCCTTCTACGTCGGCGACGGCGCCAACCGCTGGCCTGCCGTGCACAACCTCGACGCCGCGCGGCTGTTCCGGCTGGCGCTGGAGTCAGCGCCGGCCGGTGCCATGCTGCACGGCGCGGCCGAGGAGGGCGTGCCGTTCCGGCGGATCGCCGAGACCATCGGCGCGCACCTAGACGTGCCCGTGGTCAGCATCTCCGCCGAGGACGCCGTGCAGCAGCTGGGGTTCATCGGAGTGGTTGCCGCACTGGACAATCCGACGTCAAGCGCGGCGACCAGGCGGCTGCTGGGCTGGGAGCCCGAGCATCCGTCGCTGCTCGACGACCTCGATGCGGGGCATTACTTCGCCCGCTGATCCGCTAACCCGGCCGCCATGGCGTCGGCGACTTCGGTTGCGCCGCTGAGGTTCTCGGTGCGTAACCCGGCGACGACGCCGTGGCGGTCGGCCTCGGAGCGGTTCTGGCTCAGCTTGGCCTTACCCTCGACGCGGCGCACGGTGAACTCCAGTCCGACGATGCCGCGCAGCTGACCGTCGACGTACGGTTCGGGCGCGTCGGTGAGCCGCCACGGCTCGGGCCTGCCCGCCTCGTGACGCTCGGTCAGCCGGGTGACCACGTCGCGCAGCCACTCCGGATCCTCGTGCACGCGCACGGTTGCGGTCAGGTGCACGCTGCTGTAGTTCCAGGTCGGTACGACGCGGCCGTGCTCGGCCTTGGCGGCGTACCAGGACGGGCTCACGTAGGCCTGCGGCCCGGAACAGATCAGCAGCGCGGGCGCGTCGGGTTCCAGCCCCTGCCACTGCGGGTTGGCGCGGGCCATGTGCGCGACCACCGTGTCGTGCTCCCACAGCACCGGCAGCAGCGTGGCGACCGGAAACCCGTCGGCGCCGACCGTGACGAACTCGGCGGCGCCCACCCGGGCGACCAGCGCGCGGATCCCGGCCTCGTCGGCCATCGCGTTGTACGCGGGGACGTACATCTACTCCGGCACTTCGCGGACCGCGCCCTTGTCGGCCGACAGCGCCATCGCCGCGTAGGCACGCAGGGCGGGGGAGACCTCCCGCTGCCGGTTGCGCGGCTTGTAGCCGCCGGAGGCCAGCAGTTCCTGGCGGCGGCGCTCCAGTTCGGCGTCGTCGACCTCGACCCGGATGCTGCGGTTCGGGATGTCGATGGTGATGGTGTCGCCGTCGCGCACCAGCGCGATGGTGCCGCCCGCGGCGGCCTCGGGGGACACGTGCCCGATCGACAGACCCGACGTGCCGCCGGAGAACCGGCCGTCGGTGATCAGCGCGCACTTCGCGCCCAGCCCGCGGCCCTTGAGATACGCGGTGGGATAGAGCATCTCCTGCATACCCGGGCCGCCCTTGGGGCCCTCGTAGCGCACGACGACGACGTCGCCGGGCTTGACCCGGTCCGACAGGATGGCGTCGACGGCGTCCTCCTGGGACTCGACCACGACGGCCGGACCGGAGAACGTCCAGATCGACTCGTCGACACCGGCGGTCTTGACGATGCAGCCGTCGACGGACAGGTTGCCGCGCAGCACCGCCAGGCCGCCGTCGGCGGAGTAGGCGTGCTTGACGTCGCGGATGCAGCCCGCCTCGGCGTCGGTGTCGAGGGTGTCCCAGCGTTCGGACTGGGAGAACGCCTTCGCCGACCGCACGCAGCCGGGTGCGGCGTGGAACAGTTCGATGGCCTCCTCGGTGGCCGAGCCGCCGCGAATATCCCACTTGCGCAACCACTCCGCCAGCGAGTCGGAGTGCACGCTGTGCACGGTCTCGTGCAGGTGTCCGGCGCGCCACAGCTCGCCGAGGATCGCGGGGATGCCGCCGGCGCGGTGCACGTCCTCCATCAGGTAGTGGCCGTTGGGGGCCACCTTGCACAGGCACGGGATGACTCGGCTGCGTTTCTCGATGTCCTCGAGCGTGTAGTCGACCTCGGCCTCTCGGGCGGCGGCCAGCAGGTGCAGCACGGTGTTGGTGGAGCCGCCCATCGCGATGTCGAGCGCCATCGCGTTGTCGAACGCGTCGCGGGTGGCGATCGAGCGCGGCAGCACGCTGGCGTCGTCCTGCTCGTAGTAGCGCCGGCACAGCTCCATCACGGTGGTGCCCGCGGTCTCGTACAGCGCGCGGCGGGCGGTGTGGGTGGCCAGCGTCGAGCCGTTGCCGGGCAGCGCCAGGCCCAGCGCCTCGGTCAGGCAGTTCATCGAGTTGGCGGTGAACATGCCCGAGCACGACCCGCAGGTCGGGCAGGCCTGCTCCTCGATGCGGGTGATGTCGGCGTCGGAGACGTCGGCGTTGACCGCGTCGGCGATCGCGGTCACCAGGTTCAGCCGGGTGCGCACGGTGCCGTCGACCAGCACCGCCTTGCCGCCCTCCATCGGGCCGCCGGAGACGAACACCGTCGGGATGTTCAGCCGCAGCGCGGCCATCAGCATGCCGGGGGTGATCTTGTCGCAGTTGGAGATGCACACCAGCGCGTCGGCGCAGTGCGCGTTGACCATGTACTCGACCGAGTCGGCGATCAGCTCGCGGCTGGGCAGCGAGTACAGCATGCCGCCGTGGCCCATCGCGATGCCGTCGTCGACGGCGATGGTGTTGAACTCCCGCGGCACCCCGCCGGCGGCGGCGATGGCCTCGGACACGATCCGGCCCACCGGCTGCAGGTGGGTGTGGCCGGGCACGAACTCGGTGAAGCTGTTGGCCACCGCCACGATGGGCTTGCCGATGTCGGCGTTCGCCACCCCCGCTGCGCGCAGCAGCGAGCGGGCGCCCGCCATGTTCCGACCGTGCGTGACCGTCCGCGACCTCAACTCAGGCATGCGCCCATCGTCGCAGGCAGGCCCGGTGGTCCGGAAGTCGGCGCCGATACTAGTAGTGGCAGTAATAGCCTGGCAGGCGACATGGAGAAGCGTACGCAGCAGCGGATCGCCCTCGGGGAGTTCCTCCGGGTGCGACGGGAGTCGGTCTCGCGGGCCGACCTCGGCATGCCCGACGTGCCCCGGCTGCGGACCAAGGGGCTGCGCCGCGAGGAGGTCGCGGTGCTGTCCGGGGTCAGCGTCACCTGGTACACGTGGCTCGAGCAGGGCCGCGACATCAACCCGTCCAAACAGGTGCTCGACGCCGTCGCCCGGGCGCTGCGGCTCTCACCCGCCGAACACGACTACGTGCTGGCGCTCGGCGGCCACAGGGACTCGCACGGGGGCTCCACCGGCCACGCCGGACCGGCCGGCCCGCCGCCGCCGCACATCCAGCGGTTCCTCGACGCCCTGGACCGCTACCCGGCGTTCGCGCTGGGTCCGGACTGGGCCATCACGGCCTGGAACAGCGCGTACGCGGCGCTGTACCCCAACATCGAGATCACCCCGCCCGCCGACCGCAACCTGCTGTGGCTGGTGTTCATGGATCCGGCGATCCGAAAGCTGTTGCCGGACTGGGACGCCGACAGCGGCCGCTTCCTGGCCGAGTTCCGTGCCGAGGCCGGCGCCCGGGTGGGGGAGCCGTCCTACACCGAGCTGATCGACCGGTTGCGTTCGGCCAGCGAGCATTTCCGCGCCGGCTGGGAGGCGGGCACCGTCGAGCGGTTCGCCTCCCGGGAACGCCGGTTCTTCCACGACGCGGTCGGCGAGCTGGTGCTCGAACACCACCAGCTCGAACCCGCCGACGCCCCGGAGATCCAGATCGTGGCCTACCTGCCCGCACCCGGCACCGACGCCGCCGAGCGCCTCGCCGAGCTCGTCGGGCGCGGCCGCTGACCCGGAGCGCCCCGGAAACCCGGAGCGCCCCGCAACGAAAAACACCGCCAGTCTCCTGACGGTGTCGCGTGGTGTCCGAGGGGGGACTTGAACCCCCACGCCCGTTAATAGGGCACTAGCACCTCAAGCTAGCGCGTCTGCCATTCCGCCACTCGGACTCAGTGGGCGCTTAAGGCTAACGGATCATCCGGGCCGGACCCAAACCAGGTCGGCAGTCCAATGGTACGAATGGTGGCGTGACTGGTCCCGCCAACGCCGAGTCCGAGGTCGTCGACCTCGTCAGCGCCCTCATCCGGTTCGACACCTCCAACACCGGGGAGCCGGAGACGACCAAGGGGGAGGCCGAGTGTGCGCGCTGGGTGGCCGCCCAGCTCGAGGAGGTCGGCTACCAGACCGAATACGTCGAGGCGGGCGCCCCGGGCCGGGGCAACGTGTTCGCCCGCCTGGAGGGCGCCGACCGCTCCCGCGGCGCGCTGCTGCTGCACGGCCACCTCGACGTGGTGCCCGCCGAGCCCGCCGACTGGAGTGTGCACCCGTTCTCCGGCGCGATCGAGGACGGCTACGTGTGGGGCCGCGGCGCGGTCGACATGAAGGACATGTGCGGGATCCTGATCGCGATCGCCCGCCACTTCAAACGCGCCGGCATCGTCCCGCCCCGCGACCTGGTGTTCGCGTTCGTCTCCGACGAGGAGGCCGGCGGCAAGTACGGGTCGCAGTGGCTGGTCGAGAACCGGCCCGACCTGTTCGCCGGGGTCACCGAGGCCGTCGGCGAGGTCGGCGGCTTCTCGCTGACCGTGCCGCGCCGCGACGGCGGCGAGCGGCGGCTCTACCTCGTCGAGACCGCCGAGAAGGCGATGATGTGGATGCGGCTGACCGCCCGCGGCCCGGCCGGGCACGGCTCGATGATCCACGACAGCAACGCCGTCACCGCGGTCTCGGAGGCGGTCGCCAGACTCGGCCGCCACGAATTCCCGATCGTGCTGACCGACGCGGTCAGCGAGTTCCTGCAGGCCGTCACCGAGGAGACCGGCTACACCTTCGACCCGGACTCCCCGGACCTGCCCGGCGCGATCGCCAAGCTCGGCCCGATCGCGCGCGTCGTCGGCGCCACCCTGCGCGACACCGCCAACCCGACCATGCTGCGGGCCGGCTACAAGGCCAACGTCATCCCCGCCACCGCCGAGGCGGTCATCGACTGCCGCATCCTGCCCGGCCGCCAGGAGGCGTTCGAGCGGGAGGTCGACGAGTTGATCGGCCCCGACGTCACCCGCGAGTGGATCACCCAGCTGCCGTCCTACGAGACCACCTTCGACGGCGACCTCGTCGACGCGATGAACAACGCGATCCTGGCGGTCGATCCCGGCGCCCGCCTGGTCCCGTACATGCTCTCCGGCGGCACCGATGCGAAAGCGTTCTACAAGTTGGGAATCCGGTGCTTCGGCTTCGCGCCGCTGCGGCTGCCGCCGGACCTCGACTTCACCGCGCTGTTCCACGGTGTCGACGAGCGGGTGCCCGTCGACGCGCTGAAGTTCGGCACCCAGGTCCTCGAGCACTTCCTGTTGCACAGCTGATAACCCACGAAAGGACGAGCATGGCCTTCGACTACAACCCGTACGACTTCCTGCCGAAGCTGCCGACGTTCACGCTGACGTCGGAGTCGATCACTGACGGGCAGCCGCTGGGCAACGACCAGGTCAGCGGGATCATGGGCGCCGGCGGCAAGGACGTCTCCCCGCAGCTGTCATGGTCGGGCTTCCCGGCGGAGACCCGCAGCTTCGCGGTCACCGTCTTCGACCCCGACGCCCCGACCGCGTCGGGTTTCTGGCACTGGGCGGTGGCGAACCTGCCGGCGTCGGTGACCGAGCTGCCCGCCGGTGCCGGTGACGGCAGCCCGCTGCCCGGGGGCGCGATCACGCTGCGCAACGACGCCGGGTCGCACCGCTACATCGGCGCCGCCCCGCCGGCCGGACACGGGTTCCACCGCTACTTCGTCGCCGTGCACGCCCTGCCCGTGGAGAAGCTGGACCTGACCGAGGACGCGTCCCCGGCGTACCTGGGCTTCAACCTGTTCATGCAGGCGATCGCCCGCGCGGTCATCTACGGGACCTACGAACAGAACTAGATCAGCGCAGCGCTGAGCCGACCGCGTCGGCCAGCGAGGCGAACCCACCCTCGTGGAGGCGGCGGGCGACGCCGTCGTGAATGCGTTTGGCCCACAGCCCGCCGCCGTACACGAACCCGGTGTAACCCTGCAGCAGGGAGGCGCCGTTGACGATGCGCTCCCACGCGTCGTCGGCGGTCTCGATGCCGCCGACGCTGATCAGCACCAGCTTGTCGCCGACGCGGCGGTACAGCCGTTGCAGGATCTCCAGCGAGCGCTGCGCGACCGGCGGGCCGGAGATCCCGCCCGCGCCGAGCGCCTCGACACCCGGGGTGGCCAGGCCCTCGCGCGACACCGTGGTGTTGGTCGCGACGATGCCGGCCAGGCCCAGTTCGACCGCCAGGTCGGCGATCTCGTCGACATCGTGATCGGACAGATCCGGTGCGATCTTCACCAGCACCGGCTTGGACGTCTCGGCCCGCACCGCGGCCAGGATCGGCCGCAGCGACTGCACCGCCTGCAGGTCGCGCAGCCCCGGGGTGTTCGGCGAGCTGACGTTGACCACCAGGTACGACGCCAGCGGCGCCAGCAGCCGCGCCGACGTCGCGTAGTCGTGCACCGCCTCCTCGGCCGGGGTCACCTTGGTCTTGCCGATGTTCACCCCGATCGGCATCTCGGGCACATGCCGGGTCAGCCGCACGGCCAACTCCCCGGCGCCGTGGTTGTTGAACCCCATCCGGTTGAGCAGCGCGCGGTCCTCGGGCAGCCGGAACAGCCGCGGTTTGTCGTTGCCCGGCTGCGCCTGCGCGGTCACCGTGCCCACCTCGGCGTAGCCGAAACCCAGCGCGCCCCAGACGTTGAGGCCGGTGCCGTTCTTGTCGAACCCGGCGGCCAGACCCAGCGGCCCCGGGAAGTCCACCCCGAACACGCGGGTCGCCAGCACCGGGTCGTGCGGGCCCAGCCAGCGGGTCAGCGCCCGCCGCTGCCAGCCCAGGTGGGTGAGGGCGCGCAGCAGCGCGAACACCCAGGTGTGTATCCGTTCCGGCGGCACCAGGAACAGCAGCCGCCGCAGTGCGCGGTACATCATCGGATCACAGCGCGGGCTGCTCGGGCAGCATGGCGCGGTCGGCGGCGGTCTTCTTGCGGCGCAGCAGGACCCGGCGCGAGCCGTCGGTGTACAACCGGACCCGGGTGAGCTCCCAGCCGCGGTACTCGGCCTCGATGGACAACCGGGTCGACGCGGTCAGCCGGGTGACCTCCGGCGGCAGCCGCAGCGGAATCCACTCGTAGTCGTCGGAGAGGTCCTGCTCCCAGGCCTTCGGCATCCGACCACGGAAGGCGCTCACTACCGGTCACCCGCCGCATCGGCGATGACCTGCACACCCGCTCCCGTTCCGGACACCACATACAGGGTGCCAGAAGCGTCGTCGTAGGCCAGCGTGTTCGGTTGCTGCACGGTTCGGTATCGCACCTTCTCGACGGGTATGCCGGTGGCCAGATCGTAGCCAACAACGGTGTTCGTCGCGGTCTGAGACACCCAGGCCAGCGTCGGCGAACCCGCCAGCCCGTACGGGGAGTCGCGCACCGGCGCCCGCTGCCGCTGGATCAGCGGGTCGACGCTGAACACCAGCAGCCCGTCGCCGCGGGTGTCGGCGACCAGCACCCGGCCCACCTCGTCGGCGACCATCGTGGTGGCGCCCTCACCGGCGCGCAGCGCCTGGCGGTCGTTGTCGCCGGACTCGGAGATCGTGGTCACCGACGTCTGCCCGCGGTCCAGCACCACGGCCGTATTACCTTGGGTGACAAGGACATCCACCCGGGCGAAGATCTTCAGCGTGGCGTCCACCGCGGCGGTGTCGCCCGCATCGGCGCCGAGCGTGTACACCGCGCCGTCGGCGCTGCCCAGCACCAGCTTGCCGTCGGCGCGGCGCGCGATCGCGGTGAACTCGGTGTCGGCCTGCCCCTCCACGTCGACCTTGGCGGCGGCGGCGGCCGCCAGGTCGATCCGGTAGTAGCCGCCGCGCGTCGTCGCGTACGCGTGGCCGTCGTCGTCGCCGGTCAGCGCGGTCGCCTCGGTCGGCAGCGACACCGATCTGGCCTCGCCGCTGCGGGAGAAGACCGTCACCAGCGACTGCCCGGTCGCCGCGGGTGCCAGCACCGCCAGCGAACCAGTGGCGGCGTCGACGACGGCGGCGATCGCGTCCCCGTCCAGCGGCCACACCACACCGTCGGGCTGCCCGGTGACCGGGGGAGACACCGCGGCCTGTGCGGGCGGGATGGTCGGCGGCGGGGCGTCCACCGGATTCTCTGAGCATCCGCTGACCAGCACCAACGCCAGCGCCGCCAGCATCGCGCGAACCGGCCGGGTCGGTGTGGTCACACAGGTCGGCACAGGCGGGGCTCTCCGTCGAGGGGTCAGGATCAATCGGCCAGTCTAGGCCGACCGATCACCAGGAATTCCACACAGTGGGACGTGTCCCGGCCGCGGGCCCGGGGGACGGCGGTATCGTGCCCGCATGACCCTGACCGCGGACTGCGAACTGGGTGCCGGCGAGTTCGCCGTCGAGGACATCATCACCGGCGTGCACGCCAGCGGATTCGGCCAGGTCGGCGACGGGCGCAGCTTCTCCTTCCACATCGAGCGCCAGATGCTCGTCGTCGAGGTGTACCGGCCCAGGCTCAGCGGGCCCGTCCCGCTGGAGGAGGACGTCGTCGCTGCCGCCAGCCGCAAGCTCACCGACATCGACGTCACCGACGCGCGCAGCCTCACCGCCGCCGTGCGTGACCTCGTCGCCGCCGCGCAGCCGGTGTCGCCGCCCAGCCGCTAGCAACCACTCACGGTACGGTCGTCGTCGTGACGGACGTGCCGGCGATGTCGTGGTTGCAGGTTGTCGTTCTTTCGATCCTCCAGGGGCTCACCGAGTTCCTGCCGGTGTCGTCGTCGGGGCATCTGGCGATCGCGTCGCGGGTGTTCTTCGACGACGACGCGGGTGCCTCGTTCACCGCGGTCACCCAGCTGGGCACCGAGGTCGCCGTGCTGGTCTACTTCGCCCGCGACATCGTGCGCATCGTCAAGGCCTGGTTCAACGGCCTGTTCGTCAAGGCGCACCGCGGCGCCGACTACCGCCTGGGCTGGTACGTGATCATCGGCACCATCCCGATCGGCGTGTTCGGTCTGCTGTTCAAGGACGAGATCCGCACCGGCGCCCGAAACCTGTGGGCCATCGCGATCGCGCTGATCGTGTTCTCCTTCGTCATCGCCGCCGCCGAGTACTTCGGCCGGCGCACCCGCAACGTCGAGCAGCTGACCTGGCGCGACGGCGTCATCGTCGGCCTGGCGCAGTGTCTGGCGCTGCTGCCCGGGGTGTCGCGCTCCGGGGCGACGATCAGCGCGGGCCTGTTCTTGGGCCTGGACCGCGAACTGGCCGCCCGGTTCGGGTTCCTGCTGGCCATTCCCGCGGTGTTCGCCTCCGGGCTGTTCTCGCTGCCCGACGCGTTCAACCCGTCCGGCGAGGGGATGAGCGCCAGCGGGCCGCAGCTGCTGGTCGCGACGATCATCGCGTTCGTGGTCGGGTTCGCGGCGGTCGCCTGGTTCCTGCGCTTCCTGGTGCGCCACAGCATGTACTGGTTCGTCGGCTACCGGGTGCTGCTGGGCACCGTCGTGCTGATCCTGCTGGGCACCGGGGTGGTGGCCGCGACATGACGGTGATCCTGCTGCGGCACGGCCGCTCCACCGCCAACACCTCGCACACCCTGGCCGGCCGCTCCGAGGGCGTCGACCTCGACGCCAAGGGCCGAGAGCAGGCCGCCGCCGTGGTGGACCGGCTCGGCGGGCTGCCGATCCGCGCGATCGTGCGCTCCCCGCTGCTGCGCTGCGCCAGCACCGTCGCACCGCTGGCCGACGCGCTGGGCCTGACCCCGCTCGTCGACGAGCGGATCTCGGAGGTGGACTACGGCAGCTGGACCGGCCGCAAGATCAGCGAACTGGTCAAGGAGCCGCTGTGGGCGGTGGTGCAGCAACAGCCCAGCGCCGCGGTGTTCCCGGACGGCGAGGGGCTGGCCGCCGTGCAGGCCAGGGCGGTCACCGCGGTGCGGGAGCACGACCGCCGGCTGGCCGACGAGCACGGCTCCGACGTGTTGTGGGTGGCCTGCACGCACGGCGACGTGATCAAGGCCGTCGTCGCCGACGCGCTGGGCACCCACCTGGACAGCTTCCAGCGGATCACCGCCGACCCCGCCTCGGTGAGCGTGATCCGCTACACCACCCTGCGCCCGTTCGTCATCCACGTGAACCACACCGGTGAGAACCTGACGTCGGCGCTGCTCGCCAAACCCGCGCCCACCGATGAGAAGTCCGAGGGTGACGTGCCGCCGGGGGATGCGGTGGTCGGCGGCTCCACCGGGTAGTCACCGCTTACAGTCGTCCAGCTCCAGCCGGTATTTTGGAAGGTGCCATGCCTCGCGCAATTCACGTCTTCCGCACGCCCGACCGCTTCGTGGCCGGGACCGTCGGGCAACCCGGTAACCGGACGTTCTACCTGCAGGCCGTGCACGACAAGCGGGTCGTGTCGGTGGTGCTGGAGAAACAGCAGGTGGCCGTGCTCGCCGAGCGGATCGCTGCGCTGCTGGTCGAGATCAACCGCCGGTTCGGCACCCCGATCCCGCCGGACACCGACGAGGTCGAGGACCTCAACCCGCTGATCACCCCGATCGACGCCGAGTTCCGCGTCGGCACCATGGGGCTGGGCTGGGACTCGGAGGCCCAGACGGTGGTCGTCGAGCTGCTGGCGGTGTCCGACACCGAGTTCGACGCGTCCGTCGTGCTCGACGACTCCGAGGAGGGACCCGACGCGGTGCGGGTGTTCCTGACCCCGGAGTCGGCGCGCCAGTTCGCGGTCCGCTCCAACCGGGTCATCTCGGCGGGCCGCCCGCCGTGCCCGCTGTGCGACGAGCCGCTCGACCCGGAGGGCCACATCTGCGTGCGCACCAACGGATACCGGCGCGGCGCCTTCGCCGAGGCCGACGATGAGCCCGACTTCTAAGGGCGCCGCCGACCCGGGCCGCGACATCGACGAGGTTCTGCAGCACGGCGAGCTGACCGTCATCGGGCGGATCCGCTCGGCCAGCAACGCGACGTTTCTGTGCGAAGCCAATCTCGGTGACCGCCAAGTTCATTGCGTCTACAAACCGGTCGCCGGCGAGGCCCCGCTGTGGGACTTCCCGGACGGCACGCTGGCGGGCCGGGAGCGCAGCGCCTATCTGGTTTCGGCGGCGCTGGGCTGGAACATCGTGCCCTACACCATCATTCGCGAAGGCCCCGCGGGTACCGGGATGGTGCAGATCTGGGTGGAACAGCCCGGCGACTCGGGCGACTCCGAGGACGAGCCGTCCGGCCCGGACCTGGTCGACCTGCTGCCCGCGGGTGCGATCCCGCCCGGGTACCTGCCGATCCTGCAGGCCTACGACTACTCCGGCGACGAGGTCGTGCTGGTGCACGCCGACGACGATCGGCTGCGCCGGATGGCGGTGTTCGACGTGCTGGTCAACAACGCCGACCGCAAGGGCGGGCACATCCTGTGCGGCGTCGACGGCCGGGTGTACGGCGTCGACCACGGGGTGACGTTGCACGTCGAGGACAAACTGCGCACCGTGCTGTGGGGCTGGGCGGGCAAACCGGTCGACGATCAGACCCTGGAGTCGGTGGCCGGGCTGCGCGACGCGCTGCGCGGCGGGCTGGCCGACGAGCTGGGCGCCCACATCACCGAGCGGGAGGTGGCCGCCCTGCTGGCCAGAACCGTTGCCCTGCTGAACGATCCGGTGATGCCCACCCCGGACCGACGCCGCCCCATCCCGTGGCCGGCGTTCTGAGTAGCGGATACTGACCCAATGACCCTGACCGATGCGGCGCTGGCCGCCCAGGTAGCCGCCGAGGCGGGCGAGATGCTGCTGAAGGTCCGGGAGAAGTTCGTCGGCTACTACGACCCCTATGACCTCGGCGACGCCGGGGACAAGCTGGCCAACAAGCTCATCCTGGAGCGGCTGCGCGAGGCCCGGCCCGACGACGCGGTGCTGTCCGAGGAGGCCGTCGACGACCTGAGCCGCGTCGACGCCGACCGGGTCTGGATCGTCGACCCCGTCGACGGCACCCACGAGTACTCGCTGCCCCGGCGCACCGACTGGGCGGTGCACATCGCCCTGTGGCGCCGCGACGGCGGCCCCAACGGCCGCATCACCGACGCCGCGGTGGCGCTGCCCGCGCGCGGCGAGGTGTACCGCACCGACACCGTCGCCCCGCCGCCGCCACGGGAGGACGCGGGCCCGATCCTGATCACCGCCAGCGCCAACCGGCCGCCGGCGGTGCTGTGGTGGCTGCGCGAGCGGCTCGACATCCAGCTGGTCCGCATCGGCTCGGCGGGCGCCAAGGCGATGGCGGTGGTGCGCGGCGACGTCGACGCCTACCTGCACGCCGGCGGCCAGTGGGAGTGGGACTCGGCCGCCCCGGCCGGGGTGGTGCAGGCGGCGGGGCTGCACGCCTCGCGCATCGACGGCTCCGAACTGATTTACAACCGCCCCGATCCGTACCTGCCCGACCTGCTGATGTGCCGACCGGAGGTGCGCGACGTGCTGCTCGACGGCATCCTGTCGGCGCTGCGGGAGCGCTTCGGCCGGTGAGCCGGGAGCGAGTCGGGAGCGAACCCGGGAATGAACTCGGGAATGAACCCGGGAATGAAATAGCCCCCCGCGTTGTCGGTGAGGTCGATGCCTAAAGTCGACGCTATGAATTCGTGGCCGGCACCCGTCGTGCCGACGCTTCCGGGTCAGGGCCCTGCGCTGCGCCTGTACGACAGCGCGGACCGGCAGGTGCGCCCCGTCAGCGCCGGCAAGACCGCGACCATGTACGTCTGCGGAATCACCCCGTACGACGCCACCCACCTCGGACACGCCGCCACTTACCTGGCGTTCGACCTGGTGCACCGGCTGTGGCTGGACGCCGGGCACCAGGTGCACTACGTGCAGAACGTCACCGACGTCGACGACCCGCTGTTCGAGCGGGCCGAGCGCGACGGCGTCGACTGGCGTGACCTCGGCGCCCGCGAGACCCAGCTGTTCCGCGAGGACATGGCCGCGCTGCGGGTGCTGCCGCCGCACGACTACGTGGCGGCCACCGACGCCATCGCCGAGGTCATCGAGATGACCGAGAAGCTGCTGGCCTCCGGGGCGGCCTACGTCGTCGACGACGCCGAGTACCCCGACGTCTACTTCCGCGCCGACGCCACCCCGCAGTTCGGCTACGAGTCCGGCTACGACCGCGACACCATGCGCCGGCTGTTCGCCGAACGCGGCGGCGACCCGGACCGGCCCGGCAAGGCCGACGAGCTCGACGCGCTGCTGTGGCGGGCGCAGCGGCCCGGCGAGCCGAGCTGGCCGTCGCCGTTCGGGCCCGGCCGTCCCGGCTGGCACATCGAGTGCGCCGCGATCGCGCTCAGCCGCATCGGCACCGACCTCGACATCCAGGGCGGCGGCAGCGACCTGATCTTCCCGCACCACGAGTTCTCCGCCGCGCACGCCGAATGCGTCACGGGGGAGCGGCGATTCGCCCGCCACTACGTGCACGCCGGCATGATCGGCTGGGACGGCCACAAGATGAGCAAGAGCCGCGGCAACCTGGTGCTGGTGTCGCAGTTGCGCGCGCAGGGCGTCGACCCGAACGCGATCCGGCTCGGCCTGTTCGCCGGGCACTACCGCGACGACCGGTACTGGAGCGATGTGGTGCTGTCCGAGGCGCAGGCGCGGCTGCAGCGGTGGCGCGACGCGACCGCGCTGCCCGCCGCACCGGACGCCACCGACGTGGTGGCGCGGGTGCGCCGCTACCTGGCCGACGATCTGGACACGCCGAAAGCGCTGGCCGCGCTGGACGGTTGGTGTACCGACGCGCTGACCTACGGTGGCCACGATCCTGACGCCGGCAAGCTTGTGGCGACCGCGGTCGACGCGCTGCTGGGCATCCGGCTGTAGTACCCCTTCGCGATGGCCGGGTACGTTACGGCCATGGCTTCTTCTGTGAACGGCAAGGTCGCCCTGATCACGGGCGCGGCGAACGGTGTCGGTGAAGAGGTGGCGCGGCGGCTGCACGCCAAGGGCGCGAAGCTGGTGCTCGCCGACGTCGACCGCGAGAGGCTCGCGCGGCTGGCCGCCGACCTGGGGGAGTCCCGGGTGGTGACCGCGGTCGCCGACGTGCGCGAACTGGCCGACATGGAGGCCGCCGTCGCCGCTGGTGTGGAGAAGTTCGGTGGCATCGACATCGTGCTGGCCAACGCGGGTATCGCCACCTACGGGTCGGTGCTCGGCGTCGACCCGCAGGCGTTTCGGACCCTCATCGACGTCAACGTCGTCGGTGTGTTCCACACCGTGCGCGCGGCCCTGCCGTCGGTGATCGAGCGGCGCGGCTACGTGCTGATCGTGTCCTCGGCCGCCGCGTACGCGGCGTCGGCCGGGATGGCGCCATACGACGCGTCCAAGGCCGCCGTCGAACACTTCGCCAACGCGTTGCGCCTGGAGGTGGCCCACCACGGTGTCGACGTGGGATCGGCGCACATGCTGTGGATCGACACCCCGCTGGTGCAGGAGAGCAAGTCCGATCTGCCGAGCGTGCGCGCGATGCTCGACGCGCTGCCCGGGCCGCTGGGCAGGACGACGTCGGTGCAGGAGTGCGGCCGGGTGTTCGTCGAGGGCATCGAACAGCGCAAGCGGCAGGTCAACTGCCCGCGGTTCGTCGGGTTGATGCGCTGGCTCAAACCGCTGCTGGCGTCGCGGCTGGGGGACCGGGCCTCGGGCGGGCAGGTCGCCGAGCTGCTGCCGAAGATGGACGCCGAGGTCGCCGCGCTGGGCCGGTCGTTGAGCGCGCGTACCGAGGCGCTGGAGAACAAGTGACCCGCGCCGGCCGAGTCTTCTTCAACGCGAGCGTGCGTGTTTGCACACGACACGCCGGGCATTTTCCAGCATTTGCGCACGGTCGCGAGCCTTTCGCGTCACCCGGTCGCTGCTTGCTGGTCGTTCGCTCGCCGAGTTCTACGCCTGGGTCGTGATTCGTCGAGAATCACTGCCCTGGTGTAGATCTCGCGACACCCTCGACGCGGTCAGCCCCTGAGCGGGGCCGCGAGCGTGCGCAAAATGCAGAAAAAACGCGGCGTGTCGTGTGCAAACACGCACGCTCGCGGAGGGGGGAGGGGAGGGAGCGCTATCCGCGGAAGCCGGGGCCGCGGCGGCGCAGGTAGCGCTCGAACTCGGCGGCCAAGGCGTCGCCGTCGATCTTGCCCAGCGCCTCGGTCACGTCCATCTCGGCGTCGCCGCGCTCCTCCAGCGAGTGCACGTACTCGGCGATCTCGTCGTCCTCGGCCGTCATCTCCGAGACCGCCTGCTCCCACTCCTCGGCGGCGGTGGGCAGGTCGGCCAGCGGCACCTCGATGTCGAGTACATCCTCGACCCGGCGCAGCAGCGCGACCGTCGCCTTCGGGTTCGGCGGCTGCGACACGTAGTGCGGGATCGCCGCCCAGAACGTTACCGCCGGAATCCCGGCCTGCACGCACGCGTCCTGGAACACCCCGGCGATCCCGGTCGGACCCTCGTAGCGGGTCTCCTCCAACCCGAACGTCTGCGCCGCCTCGGGCGAGTACGCCGCCCCGGACACCGGCACCGGCCGGGTGTGCGGGGTGTCGGCCAGCAGCGCGCCCAGGATCACCACGGTCTGCACGTTGAGCTTGTCGGCCACCGCCAGCAGCTCCGCGCAGAACGTCCGCCACCGCATGTTGGGCTCCACGCCGTGCATCAGCACGATGTCGCGATCGGACCCGGGCGGACGGCAGTGCGCGATCCGCATCGACGGCCACACCAGCTCGCGGGTGACGCCGTCGATCATCCGGATCACCGGCCGGTTCACCTGGTAGTCGTAGTAGGCCTCGTCGTCGATCTCCAGGATCGTCTCGGCCTCCCAGATGGCGTCCAGGTGCTCCAGCGCGTCGCTGGCCGCGTCACCGGCGTCGTTCCAGCCCTCGAAGGCCGCGACGACGATGGTGTCGTGTAGTTCTGGCAGGTCGGGCGGTTTGAAGCCGCTCGCATCCGACGGGGTCACACCGCCAGCGTAAGCCCTGTGCGGGTCCGGCGACGGGCATCGGCACCCGGCGATCCGCGTCGTGAGTCCCGGCGGAAATATCACCTGGCGACGCCGCCGTTGACCGTGGTAAGCACTTTCTGCCGGGCGTCCGGACGGCGATTCGGGCACGACGTAGACTTGCCTGGTCGAGAGGCGTTGCAACGGGAGCCGGCCCGCCGGTTTCCGCCACGCTCGACGAAAGTTAAGGACGCCTTCCAGTCATGGAAGGAGTGCATGTGAACGCGGTTCAGTCGACCACCGTGACCTCCGAATTCACCCCGAACATCCGCCCCGACAGCACCGAGGAGCTGACGGCGGAGCTGCGGCAGCGGATCATGGTGATCGACGGCGCGATGGGCACCGCCATCCAGCGCGACCGGCCCGACGAGGCCGGCTACCGCGGCGAGCGGTTCAAGGACTGGCCGAGCGACGTCGTCGGCAACAACGACCTGTTGACCCTGACGCAGCCGCAGATCATCGAGGGCATCCACCGCGAATACCTCGAGGCCGGCGCCGACATCATCGAGACCAACACCTTCAACGCCAACGCCGTGTCGCTGTCGGACTACGGCATGGAGGAGCTGGCCTACGAGCTCAACTACGCCGGTGCCGCGCTGGCCCGCAAGGCCGCCGACGAGTTCAGCACCCCGGAGCGGCCGCGCTACGTCGCCGGTGCGCTGGGGCCGACGACGCGCACCGCGTCGATCTCCCCGGACGTCAACGACCCGGGCGCCCGCAACGTCACCTACGACCAGCTGGTCGACGCCTACCTGACCGCCGCGCGCGGCCTGGTCGACGGCGGCGCCGACATCCTGATCGTCGAGACGATCTTCGACACGCTCAACGCCAAGGCCGCGATCTTCGCGATCGAGACCCTGTTCGAGGAACGCGGCCGACGCTGGCCGGTCATCATCTCCGGCACCATCACCGACGCGTCGGGCCGCACGCTGTCCGGCCAGACCACCGAGGCGTTCTGGAACTCGGTGCGGCACGCCCGCCCGCTGGCGGTCGGGCTGAACTGCGCGCTGGGCGCACCCGAGATGCGGCCCTACATCGCCGAGATGGCGCGCATCGCCGACACGTTCGTGTCCTGCTACCCGAACGCCGGTCTGCCCAACGCCTTCGGCGAGTACGACGAGTCACCGACGCGGCAGGCCTCCTACGTCGAGGAGTTCGCCGAGGCCGGGTTCGTCAACCTGGTCGGCGGCTGCTGCGGCACCACACCGGCCCACATCGCCGAGATCGCCAAGGTGGTCGAGGGTAAGACGCCGCGAAAGGTGCCCGAGGTCCCGGTGGCCACCCGGCTGGCCGGCTTGGAGCCGCTCAATATCGACGAGGACTCGCTGTTCGTCAACATCGGTGAGCGCACCAACATCACCGGCTCGGCCCGGTTCCGCAACCTGATCAAGGCCGAGGACTACGACACCGCGCTGTCGGTGGCCCTGCAGCAGGTGGAGAACGGCGCGCAGGTCATCGACATCAACATGGACGAGGGCATGATCGACGGCGTCGCCGCGATGGACCGGTTCACCCGGCTGATCGCGTCCGAGCCCGATATCAGCCGCATCCCGGTGATGATCGACTCCTCCAAGTGGGAGGTCATCGAGACCGGCCTGAAGAACGTGCAGGGCAAGCCGATCGTCAACTCGATCTCCCTGAAGGAGGGCGAGGAGAAGTTCATCCGCGAGGCGCGGCTGTGCCGCAAGTACGGCGCCGCCGTGGTCGTGATGGCCTTCGACGAGGAGGGGCAGGCCGATAACCTCGAGCGCCGCAAGCAGATCTGCGGGCGCGCCTACCGGATCCTCACCGAGGAGGTCGGTTTCCCGGCCGAGGACATCATCTTCGACCCCAACTGCTTCGCGCTGGCCACGGGCATCGAGGAGCACGCGTCCTACGGCATCGACTTCATCGAGGCGTGCCGCTGGATCAAGGCCAACCTGCCCGGGGTGCACATCTCCGGCGGCATCTCCAACGTGTCGTTCTCGTTCCGCGGCAACAACCCGGTGCGCGAGGCCATCCACGCGGTGTTCCTGTACCACGCCATCGAGGCGGGCCTGGACATGGGCATCGTCAACGCCGGTGCGCTGGTGCCCTACGACTCGATCGATCCCGAGTTGCGCGAGCGCATCGAGGACGTCGTGCTCAACCGCCGCGAGGACGCGGCCGAGCGGCTGCTGGAGATCGCGGAGCGGTACAGACAATCGGGTCAAGGCGCAGAAAGCACAGACCCGGCCGCCGCCGAGTGGCGCAGTATGCCTGTGCGCGAACGCATTACGCACGCCCTGGTGAAGGGCATCGACGCCCACGTCGACGAGGACACCGAGGAGCTGCGCGCCGAGATCGCGGCCGCGGGCGGACGCCCGATCGAGGTGATCGAGGGCCCGCTGATGGACGGCATGAACGTCGTCGGCGACCTGTTCGGCTCGGGCAAGATGTTCCTGCCGCAGGTGGTCAAGTCCGCGCGTGTGATGAAAAAGGCTGTGGCGTACCTGCTTCCGTTCATCGAGGCGGAGAAGAAGCCCGGCGACGCCGAACGAAGCAACGGCACCATCATCATGGCGACGGTCAAGGGCGACGTGCACGACATCGGCAAGAACATCGTCGGTGTGGTGTTGCAGTGCAACAACTACACCGTGATCGACCTCGGTGTGATGGTGCCCGCGCAGAAGATCCTCGACGCCGCCAAGGAGCACAACGCCGACATCATCGGCCTGTCCGGGCTGATCACCCCGTCGCTGGACGAGATGGCGAACTTCGCCGTCGAGATGGAACGCGAAGGGCTGGACATCCCGCTGTTGATCGGCGGTGCGACGACGTCGCGCGCCCACACCGCGGTCAAGATCGCGCCGCGGCGGTCCGGCCCGGTGATCTGGGTCAAGGACGCGTCGCGGTCGGTGCCGGTGGCGGCCGCGCTGCTCGACGACAGGCAGCGGCCGAAGCTGCTGGAGGAGACCGAGAAGGACTACGCCTCGCTGCGCGAGCGGCACGCCCAGAAGAACGAGCGGCCGATGGTGCCGCTGGAGAAGGCGCGCGCCAACCGCACCCCGATCGACTGGTCCGACTACACGCCGCCGGTGCCCGAACAAGGCTTGGGGGTCAAGGAGTTTCACGACTACGACCTGGCCGAGCTGCGCGAGTACATCGACTGGCAGCCGTTCTTCAACGCCTGGGAGATGAAGGGCCGGTTCCCCGACATCCTCAACAACCCGGCGTCGGGGGAGGCCGCGCGCAAGCTCTACGAGGACGCGCAGGAGATGCTCGACACCCTGATCAAGGAGAAGTGGCTGACCGCCAACGGGGTCATCGGCTTCTTCCCGGCCAACGCTGTCGGCGACGACATCGAGGTCTACACCGACGAGTCGCGCACCGAGGTGCGCACGGTGCTGCACAACCTGCGCCAGCAGGGTGAGCACCGCGACGGCATCCCGAACCGCTCGCTGGGTGACTTCGTGGCGCCCAAGGAGACCGGCCTGGCGGACTACATCGGCGCGTTCGCGGTCACCGCGGGTCTGGGCAGCGTGGAGAAGATCAAGGAGTTCAAGGCCGCCAACGACGACTACAGCGCGATCCTTCTGGAGTCGCTGGCCGACCGGCTCGCCGAGGCGTTCGCCGAGCGCATGCACCAGCGGGTGCGCACCGAGTTCTGGGGCTACCAGCCCGACGAGCAGCTCGACAACGAGGCGCTCATCGCGGAGAAGTACCGCGGAATCCGGCCCGCGCCCGGGTATCCGGCCTGCCCGGAGCACACCGAGAAGGTGACGCTGTTCGAGCTGCTCGACGTGACCACGCGCACGGGCATCGAGCTGACCGAGTCGATGGCGATGTGGCCCGGCGCCGCCGTCAGCGGCTGGTACTTCTCGCACCCGCAGTCGCAGTACTTCGTCGTGGGCCGGCTGGCGCAGGACCAGGTCGCCGACTACGCGCGCCGCAAGGGCTGGACGCTGAGGGAGGCCGAGCGCTGGCTGGCGCCCAACCTGGGCTACAACCCGGAGGACTGAGCGCTACCGAAACTCCCCGGCGTTGCGGGCCGCCCACTGTGCGACCGTCTCCGCCGGGGTGCCGGTGATCTCGGCGACGAGTGAGTTGGCGCGCTGCTGACCGGTTCTGCCGCGCACCAGGTTGTAGTACCAGGCGGCGTCGTCGCCCATGACGGGCTTCAGCGCGGCGACGGCCTCGTCGTGGCTGCACACCTCGAACCTGACGGTGCGGCCGATGCCGACGCCGATCTGTTCGGCGATCTGCGCGCGGGTCAGGGCCTCGGGGCCGGTGAGCTCCAGCATCTGTCCGTGGTGGGCGGGTGCGACGAGCAGCGCGGCGGCGACGCGGGCGATGTCGTCCATGCTGACGGGTGCCTGGACGACGTCGGGGTAGGGCTCACGGACGACGCCCGTGCGTTTGATCTGGTCGGCCCAGATGGTGAAGTTGTCGAGGAACTCGCCGGGCCCGAACTGGGTGTGCGGGACTCCTGAGGTGCCGACCTTGGCGGCGTGCGTGCTCCAGTGCGCGCCGCCGGACAGGGCGACGACGTAGCCGACGCCGGCGGCCCGGATTCGCTCGAGCGTCGCGTCCACCGTTGCCGGCAGCGGTGCCAGGTACATCCGGTCCACCCCGTCGAACACGCCGTCCAGCGAGTCCACGTCGCCCAGATACCCGGTGACGGCCTGCACCCCCGCGGGCAGCCGGGCCTTTGCCGGGTTCTTCGTCAGCGCGCGAATGTCCGTTGCCCCCAGCTCCAGTAGCCGGTCCACGACGCGGCGGCCGATGTTTCCGGTGGCGCCGGTCACAAGAATGGTCATGCTGTTCAAGCTAATAGCGGCCACCAATGTATTCCTGTATTCCCGTATTCCGTTATTCCCGTTGGTGAATCAAGATCAGGATGAGTTTTTACCTCCCTGGGTGGCCGGGTGCGTTCGTACTGTGGCGCGACGTGACTCCGCAATCCCCACTCACACGCGCATTCTCGCGACGACGCGCCCTGCAGCTGCTCGGCCTGGCCACGGGTGCGGCCGCGCTCGGGCCGGTGCTGGCCGCATGCGGTTCCTCCGGCGAAGCCGGCACGCTGGCCGCCGACGCGCCGGTCGCAGGCAGGTTCGAGGGCGTCACGCTCAAGCTGCTGGTCAACCAGCCGCACGTGACCTCGTTCCGCGACATCCTGGCACCCGCATGGAACCGGGAGACCGGCGGCGTCCTCGAGGTCACCGCGGCGCCCTACGACCAGCTCACCAGCAAGCAGATCCTCGATGTGCAAAGCGGCACAGGGGAGTTCGACGTCTTCGACTACTTCTACTTCGGCCTCGGGGATCTGGTCGACGCCGGTGCGCTGGTGGACCTGACCGACTGGATCGACAAGAACTCCCGGCAGATCGGCGTCGACGGCTACCTGCCGTCGGTCTATGACCCGTACACGCTGCTGGACGGCCGCCGGTGGGGACTGCCGTACGACGGCGACGTGCACATCCTGTTCTACAACGCCGAACTGCTGGAGCGGCACGGTCTGGAACCGCCCACCACGTGGGACGAGTACGACGAGATCGCCGCCAAGATCACCAGGGACTCCCGCGGCGCCGCCTACGGCGCGATCGTGTCGGGGCAGCAGGTGCCGATGATTCTCGGCTGCTCCTACATCAACCGGCTGACCGGCTACGGCGGCGACCTCGTCGACGCCGACGGGAAACCGCAGCTGACGTCGGACGCCTCCATCGCCGCGCTGCAGCATCTGGTGGACGTCGCCCCGGTCGCATTGCCCACCCCGCTGCAGATCGGCTTCGACCAGGCCAACCAGGCGTTCCTGTCCGGTCAGGGCGCGCTGCTGGACACCTGGACCGACATGGCGCTGCGTGCCGAGGACCCGACCGCGTCGAAGATCGTCGGCCGCTGGGGCGCGGTTTCGCTGCCGGTTGGCGGTGCCAACAGGACACCGCGCACCGCGCTCGACGCCGGTTTCGGACTCGGCATCTCGACAGCGTCGAAGAACCCCGAGGCCGCGGCGGCGTTCATCAACTGGGCCACCGCGGCACCGCAGAACCTCGCGGTGTCGTCGACGGCGGGTGCCGGCATCGACCCGGTGCGCGGGGAGGTCCTCGACTCCGACGGCTACGCCGAGGTGGTCACCAAGGCCGTCGAGCCGATTCGCGAAGGCCTGCACGGTGATCCGCTGGTGTGGCCCAAGGCCAAGGGCGCGCCGAAGCTGCTGCAGGACCTGGTCGACCAGCTGGCCCTGGCCATCGCAGGCACCCAGACCGTGGAACAGTCCCTGGAGAACGCGCAGAACGCGTGGGAGAACGCCGCGACATGACCCGTCGCGTCCCGCTCTGGCTGGCCGTGCCCGCCGTCGCAGGACTGGTGCTGTTCCTGGTCTACCCGACCGGGTACCTGGTGGCGCTGGCGCTGACCGACTCGTCGCTGGCGCACCCGCTGCGCTCGTGGTCGGGGCTGGAGAACTTCCACACCGCCTTCGCGGCACCGGCCTTCGTGCCGTCGCTGTGGCGCTCGACGGTCTTCGCCCTGTTGGCGACGGTGTGCACGACGGGCCTGGGTCTGGTGGTCGCGCTGCTGCTGCGTTCGCGCGGAACCAGATTCGGTGCGGTGGGTGCGCTGCTGCTGTTGCCGTTGGTGACCGCACCGGTGCTGATCGGCGTGGCCTGGAAACTGCTGTTGGCTCCCGTCGGTGGGGGATTGGCCACGGTGTTCGGCGCCGTCGGTCTGCCCGGCTTCAACCCCCTGGGCTCGGGCCTGGGCGCCTTCGTCGTGGTGCTGCTGATCCACATCTGGCAGTGGACGCCGTTCGCCACCCTGATCCTGTTCGCGGCCCTGGGGGTGGTGCGGCCGGAACTGCTCGAGTCCGCGCGCATCGACGGGGCCGGGCCGTGGCGCACGTTCACCGCGGTGACGTGGCCCGCGATCGCGCCGACGGCCTGGGCGGTGCTGGTGCTGGAGTTGGTGATCGGCTACAAGGTGTTCGACCTGATCGTCGTGATCACCGCCGGCGGGCCGGGTTTCGCGACCACGCTGTCGCCGTATCTGATCTACCAGACCGGTCTGCGGGGCAGTTTCGACATGGGCACCGCCGCCGTGCAGACGCTGGTGTTCGCCCTGGTGGTGGGTGCGGTGGCGACCGCGTTCACCGCGGCCCGGGCGCGCGCGGTCAAGGCGGAGCGCTCGTGAGCCGGCACGTCCTGGTCCGGGTGGCGCTGACGGTGGTGTTGCTGGCCGCGCTGCTGCCGATCCTCTACCTGGTGTCGCTGTCGGTGCGGCCGCCCGACGACGTGCTGAACTCCAGCCTGTGGCCGCGCGAGTGGACCACCGCCAACTTCACGTCGGTGTTCCACACCATCGAGCTGGGCACCATGCTGCAGAACTCGTGGATCTCCGCCGTGGGTGCGGCGCTGCTGGCAGTCGCCATCGCCACGCCTGCAGCGTATTTCACCGCGCGTCGGGTCGCCGGTGAGCGGCTGCTGACCGCGCTGCTGGCCGCCGTCGTCGACCACGACCGTGCGGGTGTGCAGTTCCAGGACGACTGGGATGCGCTGGGGCAGCGCCTGTCCGCCAGCGGCAGCGTGCGTTTCGACAACGTCGCGATCGCGGCCGACGACGTGCTGGGAGTGGTAGGGGAGGAGCCCTATTCGACGCTGGTGACGCCCGGCGTGCAGCTGGGTTTCGCCAACCTGTACCTCGGCATCGCCGAAGGCGCGCTGGCGCGCGCCCGCGAGCTGACGCTGGCGCGCCGCGGTGCCTGGCTGCTCAGCAGCGTCGAGCACTATTCCCGGGATCCGTTCGTGCAGAGGGTGTTCGGTGAACTGCTGGCCCGCGCCGCGGCGGCCGAGGCGCTGACCGACCGCTGGAACACCGAATACGACCGCGTGATCGCGCGCGGCGCGGAGGTCACCGCCGAGGACCGTGCACGCGTCGAGATCGGCATCGCCAAGGCCAAGATCGTCACCACCGAGACCGCGCTGGAGGTGGCGCACCGCGTGTTCGAGGTGACCGGCTCCAGCTCGGCCCGCAGCGAGGTCGGCCTGGATCTGTTCTGGCGCAACATCCGCACCCACAGCCTGCACGACCCGGTGGACTACAAGAAGCTGGAGGTCGGCGCCAACTACCTGACCGGCGACGTCCAGCCGATCACCCTCTACACCTGACCCGGAGCGCCGCTCCAGTTGTGACCCGGAGCGCCGCTCCAGATGTGACGCAGGCCGTCAGCGGCCCACGTTGGGCTGGGCCGCTGACGACTCCGGCGACGACGGCACCGTCGACGGACGCTCGATGATGGTCGAGTTCCTGCCGCCGACCCGGTAGCTCGCTCCCCGGTGCTCCGCGGGCAGACGATCACCCTGGCCGAACAGCTTGTTGCGCAACGTGCCGGGCGCGTACTCGGCCTGATGCGCACCGCGTGCGGTGAGCACCGGGACGACGTGCTCGATGAAATCGGCGAACGTGCCCGGGGTGATGGCGTACGCGAGGTTGAAGCCGTCCACGTCGGTCTCGTCGACCCACTCCTGCAGCGTGTCCGCCACGGCCGCCCCTGATCCCACGATCAGCGGACCGATGCCGCCGATTTTGCCCCACTTGGCGATGTCGGCGACCGCCCACTCGCCACCGTCGGGGTCGGCCGACTGGAACGTCTTGACCGCCGACAGGATCGCGTTGGAGTTCACGTTGCCGATCGGCTCGTCGAGGCCGTAGCGCGCCAGGTCGACGCCCATCCAGCCCGACATGAACACCAGGGCCCCCTCGGCGGAGCCGTAGGACAGGTACTCGGCGTACTTGGCCTGCGCCTCCTCGTCGGTGGCGGCGGTGATGACCGTGGCGAGGTTGTAGATCTTGGCGCCGTACGGGTCACGGCCGGCGAGCTCGAGCTCACGCCGGATGGTCTGGACGGTCTCGCGCAGCAGCGCCTTGGTGGGCTGTGCCGTGAAGATCGCCTCGGCGTTCTCGGCGGCGAACCGCACCCCGCGCGGGGACGCGCCCGCCTGGTAGATCACCGGTGTGCGCTGCGGCGATGGTTCGCACAGGTGGATGCCCGGCACGCTGAAATACGTTCCCTCATGGCCGATGTGGTGCACCTTCGCCGGGTCGGTGAATACATCGCGCTCGGCGTCGCGGACGACCGCGTCGTCCTCCCAGGAGCCCTCCCAGAGCTTGTAGAGCACCTCCAGATACTCGTCGGCGTGGTCGTAGCGCGCGTCGTGCGCGGGCTGATCGGTCTGACCCATGTTGCGTGCCGCCGACGGCAGATAACCCGTCACCACGTTCCAGCCCACCCGGCCCTTCGTCAGGTGGTCGAGCGTGGACAGGCGCCGCGCGAACGGGTAGGGATGCTCGAAACCGGTACCGGTCGTCACACCGAAGCCGAGGTTCTCGGTCACCAGCGCCATGGCCGACACCAGCATCAGCGGGTCGTTGACGGGGACCTGCGCGGCGTGCCGGATGGCCGCCTCGTCGCTGGCTCCGTAGATGTCGTAGGTGCCGAGCACATCGGCGATGAACACGCCGTCGAACCGGCCGCGCTCGAGCAGCCTGGCCAACTCGGTCCAGTACTCGAGATCCTTGTACTTCCAGGACTGGTCTTCGGGATGCCGCCACAGTCCCGGGGACTGGTGGGCCACGCAGTTCATGTCAAACGCGTTGAAACGAATAATGCGAGTCACTGGACGCATGTTGTCGCGGATGCCGGCGCTGGTCACGCCTTTCTCTCCGCACGATCAGAAAGCGAAGTGGGCCCCGCCACATCCGCGGCGTGCGCCGTCCCGCGGATGTGACTTCACGGCCGTCGCCTGACACAATCGAACCCATGCGTGCGGTGCTGTGGGACATGGACGGCACCCTCGTCGACTCCGAAAAACTCTGGGACGTCGCGATGCACGCGCTCTACGAGCGGATGGGCGGGGTGCTGACGCCCGAGGTGCGCGAGACGACCGTCGGCGGCTCCTCGGAGACCGTGATGCGCATCGTCTACGAGGACCTCGGCCTGGACCCCGACCCGGCCGCGATGGCCGAGTCCGCGGACTGGCTGCACGAGTACACCGGTGAACTGTTCGAGCAGGGCCTGCCCTGGCGTCCGGGCGCGCGGGAGCTGCTCGAGGCACTGCTGGCCGCCGAGGTGCCGATGGCGCTGGTGACCAACACCCGGCGCGACCTGACTGAGCGGGCGCTCAACAGCATTGGGCGTCAGTACTTCACCGTCACGGTGTGCGGTGACGAGGTGCCCAGCGGCAAACCCGAGCCCGATCCGTATCTGCGCGCCGCCGAACTGCTCGGCCTGGCCACCGCGCACTGCCTGGCCGTCGAGGACTCGGTGACCGGTACCGCCGCCGCGGAGGCCGCGGGCTGCCCGGTGCTGGTCATCCCGAACGACATCGAGGTCCCGCAGGGCCCGCGCCGCAGGCACGTCGAGTCGCTGAGCCTGCTCGGCGTCGACGACCTGCGCGCCATCCACGCCGAACTGGGACCCGAGCGCCTCAGCGCCTGACTCACCCCGCCGGATACGGCCCTCCCGCGCACCTCGGTGTGCCATTGTGGAGTGATCGGTTTCACTCTCGACGGTGAGAGGACGAGTCATGTCGCACGGCCCGGTTGGCGATGACACCCCGTCGATCTACGACGACGATCCCTCCACGTCCTCCGGGCTGAGCGCGATCCGCATCGCCTCGGTGGCGGCGCTGGGCGGGCTGCTGTTCGGCTACGACAGCGCGGTCATCAACGGCGCGGTGGACGCCCTGCAGAAGCACTTCGCGATCAGCAACTTCACCCTCGGCGTCGCGGTGGCCTCGGCGCTGATCGGCGCGGCGTTGGGCGCGGTGACCGCGGGCCGGCTGGCCGACCGGATCGGCCGTATCGCCGTGATGAAGATCGCCGCGGTGCTGTTTCTGCTCAGCGCCATCGGCACGGCGGTGGCCCCGCACATCCTGGTCGTCGTCGTGTTCCGCGTGATCGGCGGTATCGGCGTCGGTGTCGCCTCGGTGATCGCGCCCGCCTATATCGCCGAGACGTCACCGCCGGGCATCCGCGGCAGGCTCGGTTCGCTGCAGCAGCTGGCGATCGTTACCGGCATCTTCCTGTCGCTGGCCGTGGACTGGGTGCTCGCCGAACTGGCCGGCGGCTCGGGCGAGGAGCTGTGGCTCAACATGGAGGCCTGGCGGTGGATGTTCCTGATGATGGCGGTGCCCGCCGTCGTCTACGGGCTGCTGGCCTTCACGATCCCCGAGTCGCCGCGCTATCTCATTGCCGCGCACCGGATCCCGGAGGCCCGCCGGGTGCTGACGATGCTGCTCGGGCAGAAGAACCTGGAGATCACGATCACCCGCATTCAGAGCACCCTGCAGCGGGAGGACAAACCGTCGTGGCGGGATCTGCGTAAACCGGCCGGCGGCATCTACGGCATCGTGTGGGTCGGCCTGTTCCTGTCGATCTTCCAGCAGTTCGTCGGCATCAACGTGATCTTCTACTACTCCAACGTGCTGTGGCAGGCGGTCGGGTTCGACGAGAGCTCGTCGTTCATCATCACGGTGATCACCTCGGTCACCAACATCGTCACGACGCTGATCGCGATCGCGCTGATCGACAAGATCGGCCGCAAACCGCTGCTGCTGATCGGCTCGTCGGGCATGGCGGTGACCCTGGCCACGATGGCGGTGATCTTCGGCACCGCCCCGCAGGTGGACGGCCAACCCCAGCTCGGCGACGTCGCCGGTCCGGTGGCGCTGGTGGCCGCCAACCTGTTCGTCGTCGCGTTCGGCATGTCGTGGGGCCCGGTGGTGTGGGTGCTGCTCGGCGAGATGTTCCCGAACCGGATCCGGGCCGCGGCGCTGGGCCTGGCCGCCGCCGCACAGTGGATCGCCAACTTCGCGATCTCGGTGTCCTTCCCCGCACTGCGTGAGGTGCTGGGCGCGGCGTACGGCTTCTACGCGGTGTGCGCGGCGCTGTCGTTCGTGTTCGTGTGGCGGTGGGTCGCGGAGACCAAGGGCAAGAACCTGGAGGACATGCACGCCGACGCGCTCGGGGGCTGACGCGCGGGCGAGCGAAGCGCGGATCGCCCGCCATGAAACAATTCATGTTCGTGAAGACCTTCGATGCCTTGTTCGCCGAGCTCAGCGACAAAGCGCGGACCCGCCCTGCCGGCAGCGGCACGGTCGCCGCGCTCGACGCCGGCGTCCACGGCATCGGCAAGAAGATCCTCGAGGAGGCCGGCGAGGTCTGGCTGGCCGCCGAACACGAGGGCGACGACGCGCTGGCCGAGGAGATCAGCCAGTTGCTGTACTGGACGCAGGTGCTCATGGTGGCGCGCGGCCTGACCCTCGACGACGTCTACCGGAAGCTGTGAGCGTGTCCGGGCAGATGTTGCGCGTGGCGGTGCCCAACAAGGGCGCGCTCAGTGAACCCGCCGCCGAGATCCTCGCCGAGGCCGGATACCGGCGCCGCCGCGATCCGAAGGACCTGACCGTCGTCGACCCGGTCAACCACGTCGAGTTCTTCTTCCTCCGGCCGAAGGACATCGCGATCTACGTCGGCTCCGGCCAGCTCGACCTCGGGATCACCGGACGTGACCTGGCCGCCGACTCCGACGCCCCGGTGCGGGAACGGCTCGCCCTGGGCTTCGGCAACTCGACGTTCCGCTACGCCGCACCCGCCGGCCGGGAGTGGACCACCGCCGACCTCAACGGCAAGCGGATCGCCACGTCGTTTCCGAACCTGGTGCGCAAGGACCTGGCCGCCCACGGCATCGACGCCACCGTGATCCGGCTCGACGGCGCGGTGGAGATCTCGATCCAGCTCGGGGTCGCCGACGTCATCGCCGACGTGGTCGGATCGGGCCGCACGCTGGGCCTGCACAACCTGGTGGCGTTCGGGGATCCGCTGTGCGAGTCCGAGGCCGTGCTCATCGAGCGCGAGGGTGCCGAGCCCGACGGAGAGAACGCCGCCGCGCGCGACCAACTCACCGCCCGCGTGCAGGGTGTGGTGTTCGGCCAGCAGTACCTGATGCTGGACTACGACTGCCCGCGTGCGGTTCTGGACCGCGCCACCGAGGTGACGCCCGGCCTGGAGTCGCCGACGATCGCCCCGCTGGCCGACCCGGCCTGGGTCGCGGTGCGCGCGCTGGTGCCGCGCCGCGACGTCAACGCGATCATGGACGAACTGGCCGCGATCGGCGCGAAGGCGATCCTGGCCTCCGACATCCGGTTCTGCCGCTTTTAGATTCAAGGCGTTCACGCGCGTCGCGCGTGTTAGCGTCCGGAGGTCGCAACCACGGCCCGGAGGACGCCATGACGCAGTTCCTGATCCTGGTTTTCGGGGTGTTGATCGGCTTCATCGCGGGACTGCGCGCGCTGACGGCACCGGCGATCGTCGCGTGGGGCGCCCTGCTGGGCTGGATCGACATCGATGACAAGTGGTCGGAGTGGATGGCGCATCCGATCACGGTCACCGTGCTGACGATCTTCCTACTGCTCGAACTCGTCACCGACCAGCTGCCGAGCACCCCGAGCCGTAAGACGGCGCCGCAGTTCATCACCCGGATCATCATGGGTGCCTTCGCGGGTGCGGTGATCGGCAGCGCCAGCTACCACACCTACCTCGGGCTCGGCGCCGGCATGATCGGCGCGGTGCTCGGCACACTCGCCGGAGCCTGGGCGCGGCAACGGTTCGCCGAGGCCCGCTCCGGTCAGGACCGCCCGGGCGCGATCCTGGAGGACGTCATCGCGGTCGGCGGCGGTTTCCTGATCGTGTACCTGGCCGGCCTGATCTGATGGCCGAGCGTTTCGACGCGATCATCGTCGGCGCCGGACAGGCCGGCCCGCCCCTGGCCGGGCGGCTGACCCAGGCGGGCCAGACGGTGGCCGTGATCGAACGCAAACTGGTCGGCGGCACCTGCGTGAACACCGGCTGCATCCCGACCAAGACGCTGATCGCCAGCGCCTACGCCGCGCACCTGGCCCGCCGGGCCGCAGACTACGGGGTCGGCACCGGCCCGGTCCGCGTCGACATGGCGCAGGTCAAGGCGCGCAAGGACAAGATCATGCTCGACGACCGGCTCGGCGTGGAGTCCTGGCTGGACGGGATGGACGGCTGCACCCTGATCCGCGGGCACGCGCGGTTCGAGGACCCGCACACCATCCGGGTGGGGGAGCGGGTGCTGACCGCCGACCGGATCTTCCTCAACGTCGGAGGCCGCGCGGTGGTGCCCGACCTGCCCGGCCTGTCCGATGTCGATTACATGACCAACGTCGACATCCTTGAACTCGACACTGTGCCAGAGCATCTCGTCATCGTCGGGGGCAGCTACATCGCATTGGAGTTCGCGCAGATGTACCGCCGCTTCGGCGCCCGGGTCACCGTCGTCGAGCGGGGGTCGCGGTTGACGTCACGCGAGGACGAGGACGTGTCGGCCGCCATCAAGGAGATCCTGGAGGCTGAGGGCGTCGAGATCGTGCTCAACGCCACCGGAATCCGGATAGCCAAGCGGGACAGTGGTTCCGGGCAGGGTTTCGACGTGATTCCCCGGGATGGCGCCGACCCGATCACCGGCACGCATCTGCTGATCGCGGTGGGCCGCGTGCCCAACACCGACGACCTCGGTCTGGACGCGGCGGGGGTGCGGACCGACGAGCGCGGCTACATCGTCGTCGACGACGAGCTGCGCACCACCGCCGGGCACATCTGGGCGATGGGGGACTGCAACGGTAAGGGCGCGTTCACGCACACGTCGTACAACGACTGCGAGATCGTCGCGGCCAACCTGCTCGACGACGACCCGCGCCGCGTCAGCGACCGCATCCCCACCTACGCGCTCTACATCGACCCGCCGCTGGGACGCGCCGGGATGACCGTCGAGCAGGTGCGCGCGTCCGGGCGAAAAGCGTTGGTGGGCAAGCGTGCGATGACGCGGGTCGGCCGTGCGGTGGAGAAGGGCGAGACGCAGGGTTTCATGAAGGTCGTCGTCGACGCCGAGACCCGGGAGATCCTCGGCGCCGCCGTCCTCGGGGTCGGCGGCGACGAGGTGGTGCACGCGATCCTCGACGTCATGACGGCGCGTCTGCCCTACACCGCGATCTCGCGCACCATGCACATCCATCCCACGGTCAGCGAGCTGGTGCCGACGATGCTGCAGGAGCTCACGCCGCTTCGGTGACCCGGCGGCCGGCGTGCAGTTGGGCGGTCACCGCCGCCACCCGCGCGCCGAGGTGGCGGCAGGTCTCCACGTCGGAGGGATGCACCTGATCGGGGTCGGCGTCGACGTCGGTGGACGCGCCCGCGCCCAGCCAGAACCCGAGCCGGTTGAGGTCGGCGTCGCTGCCCGCGCTGCTGTTCCAGCCGGGCGGCAGGCCGAGGTTCACCCAGTGCATGTGGTGCTGGGCGGCGAACACCGCGAGGCTGATCAGCGTCGACTGCTTGTCGCCGGCCTTGGCGCCGGAGTTGGTGAATCCGGCGGCCACCTTGTCACGCCAGGTCCCTTCGACGCAGCGCCTGCCGGTCTTCTCGGCGAACGCCTGAAACGCCGCGGCGACGTTGCCCATGTAGGTGGCGGTGCCGAAGATGATGGCGTCGGCGGTGTCCAGCGTGTGCCACTGCTCGTCGGTGACGGATTCGACGGGGATGAGCTGGACGTCGGCGCCCGCCGAGCGGGCTCCGGCGGCCACCGCGTCGGCGAGGCGGGTGGTGTGGCCGAATCCGGAGTGGTAGGCGATGCAGATCTGCGAGGGGCGGTTGGACATTCGTTACTCCTTGGTGGCGAGGGACTCGGCGACTTCCCGGTAGCGGGTGTCCCAGTCGGGCAGGGGTGCGCCTGCGAGGTGTGCCTCCAGGCGGTCGAGGTAGGCGTGGGTGCCGGGCCGGAAACCGTTGGCGTTGTCGACTCCGAGTCCTCGGTGGGTGAAAGTCAGTCGGGTGCCGCCGTTTTCGGGGTGCAGCTCGTAGCGCACCACGCTGGGTTCGACGACGCTCTGGTGCCACTCGTGTTCGAGGACGTGTGGAGGATCCCAGACGGTGATCCGTCCGGTCATGCGTTTGGCGTCGGCCGGGATGTCCGGGAAGATCGGGTCCATCTCGATGCGGCCGCCGGTTCGCGGTTCGATGACGGTGGCGCCGAACCACTCTCGGCGTTCGTCCGGATCGGTGATGGCCGACCACACCGCCTCGACGGGGTAGGGGAGGCGGCGTTCGAAGGTCAGGACGGCGCGGTCGCCGTGGACGGTCAGCGTTCCGTTGCGGTCACTCATCGGGGCTCCCGTGCTTTCTGGCCAGATGACGCTCCAGGGCGTCGAGGTGATCGGTCCACAGGCGGCGGTACCGGGCGATCCAGTCGTCGATGGCCATCAGACCGTCAGCGCGCAGCGCGTAGATGCGGCGCTGGGCGTCCGGGCGGACCTCGACCAGGCCGACCTCGCGCAGGATCTTCAGATGCCGGGAGACCGTCGGCTGGGTCAGTTGCGGCAGGGTCGCGACGAGCTCACCGGCGGTGCGCTCACCGTCGACGAGTGCGTCGAGCAGGGCGCGCCGGGTGGGCTCGGCGACCGCTTCGAAGACATCCACGGCTTGAAGTATGCGCCTTCATCTATATAGATGCAAGCGTATATAAGCGAGCGTGGCCAGGATCCGGTGCGGACCCTGGCCACGGGCGGGCCAAGCTCACGTCGATGTCGACCGCGCCCTTGCGCGCGTGAGTTCGGCGAGCTTGCGGTGCACCTGCTCGTCGGGATCATCGTCGCTGATGTCGTGATCGGTGATCTCGATCTCCGACTGGCCGGGTAACAGGGCGGCCGCCAGGCGGGGCATGCCGTCGGGCGTCGCTCCGATCGTGACGATGTTGCCGTCAGTGTCAACGGTGGCAACGACTTTCATCGTTCGTACCTTTCTCCTAGTGGGGGTGTCACGGGATGTCGACCGACGTGTACAGGTTGAACGCCGTGTTGCCGCTGGGTGGACCACCCACATGCGAGTTGTTGCGTACGACGATGTCCATGAAGCGGTCCTCCTCGCCGAACTGGCCGCGGCCGCGCCGGGTCGCCGCCTGGATCACTTCGAGGTAGACGGGGTTATCGCCGAACCCGCTGTCGGGAACCGACAGAGCCTGGGCCGATACGGACACCGCGCCCTGCCCGAGTTTCGGGTGCGGGCCGAGCACCAGGTAGAGGGTCTCGTCGGGCGGAATCTGGGCATTGAAAAGGTTTTTGAAGACGACGGTGGTAGCCATCGATGCACCTCGCTGCTTGTCGTGAAGACCCGAGTTTCGGGCTGCTCACACGGTGTCACCGGCGCAGCCGGCGCGTCATGCGTAGTGCACTACCTGAATTGCCGTGCGCGTCAGTCGCGAACCCGGCGGGCGAAGTCGGGGTCTTGAGTATGTGCTCGACTGGACCAACGACGACCACCAGTACGAGCACCTGCACGCCGACGCCGCCAACGGCGGGCGTGTACTGGTGCTCGCGTTGATCCGTTCGTCATCGGCCAGCCGTTCCGGCACATGTACCGCGGGCTGACGATCGGCGGGGGCGTCAGTCCAGGATCCGGCGCGCGACGTTGGTGGTGATGAGGTCGAGCAGTTCGTCGCCGCGGCCGGCCAGGATGGTGCGGATCGCGTACAGCGAGAAGCCCTTGGCCTGCTCGGCGGTGATGGTCGGCGGGATCGAGAGCTCCTGACGGGCGGTGACGACGTCGACGAGGGCGGGTCCGTCGTGGGCGAAGGCCTCGGTCAGCGCCTGCTCCAGGTCCGCGGGCTGTTCGACGCGGCGCCCGAAGATCCCCATCGACTGTGCGACGGCGGCGAAGTCGGGGTTGGTCAGGTCGGTGCCGAAGTTCACGATGCCCGCGGCCTTCATCTCCAGTTCGACGAAGTTCAGCGAGGAGTTGTTGAACACCACCACCTTGACCGGCAACCGGTTCTGGATGAGCGTGATCAGCTCACCGAACAGCATCGTCAACCCGCCGTCGCCGGCCAGCGCGACGACCTGGCGGCCCGGGTAGGCGGTCTGGGCGCCGATCGCGTGCGGTAGCGCGTTGGCCATGGTGCCGTGGTTGAACGACCCGATGAGCCGGCGACGGCCGTTCATCGTCAGGTACCGAGCCGCCCACACCACCGGCGAGCCGACGTCGCAGGTGAACACCGCGTCCTCGCCGGCCAGCCGGTTGATCAGTCCGGCAACGTATTCCGGGCGGATCGGGGTGCGGTCACGGTCGTTGACCGCCAACTCGTCGAGGCGCTGCCGGGTCTTGCGGTAGTGACGCAGTGAGCGATCCAGGTGCTGGCGGTCGAACTTGGGCCGCAGCATCGGTTGCAGCGCCTCGAGGGTGTCGGCGACGGTGCCGACCAGGCCGACGTCGACCGGGGTGCGACGACCGATGTGGCGGCCGCGGATGTCGACCTGGATGACCTTGGCGTTCTCGGGATAGAACTGCTGATACGGGAAGTCGGTGCCCAGCATCAGCAGCACGTCGGCTTCCTTGATGGCCTTGTAGCCCGACGCGAAGCCGAGCAGACCTGTCATCCCGACATCGAACGGGTTGTCGTACTCGATGAACTCCTTGCCCCGCAACGCGTGTACCACCGGTGCCTGCAGCGTGGCGGCGGCCCGGATCAGCGCGTCGTGTGCGCCCGCGACGCCGGCCCCGCCCAGGATCGTCACCGCGTTCGCCTCGTTGAGAATCCCGGCCGCCTGCCGCAGGGCTTCGTCATCGGGCCGAACGATCGAGTGCGACGCGGTGATCGGACGGGTGCTCCAGCCGGTGGCCTCGGCGCGCTGGTTGAAGATCTCGCCCGGGATGACCACCACCGCCACGCCGCTGTCCTCGATCGCGGCGCGCATGGCCATCGCGATGATGCGTGGCGCCATCTCCGGGGTGCTCACCAGTTCGCAGTACACACTGCACTCGCGGAACAGGTCCTGCGGGTGGGTTTCCTGGAAGTAGTCCGAGCCGATCTCGGTGCGGGGGATGTGCGCCGCGATCGCCAGCACCGGCACCCGGCTGCGCTGCGCGTCGAACAGCCCGTTGATCAGATGCAGGTTGCCAGGACCGCAGCTGCCCGCGCAGACCGCCAGCTGACCGGTGAGCGCGGCGTCGGCGGCGGCCGCGAAGGCCGCGGTCTCCTCGTGGCGGACGTGCTCCCAGCTGAGTTCGCCGGAGCGGCGAATCGCGTCGGTGAACCCGTTGAGGCTGTCGCCCGGCAACCCGTAGACGCGGCGCACCCCGCTTCGCGACAGTACGGATACGAGGTGATCGGCAACTGTGGACATGGGACAAACGTATCCCGATTTTTCGTGTGCTGTCGACACATGATCAAATGCTCACGGGCAGTGGGTAATTGAAATGGATTTGCTATCCGCTACTCCTGTTGACACCCCGTCGCGCCGTCGTGATGATCACAATGTCAATGCGCTGAGACGGCCGCTGTATTGCATTGGTATATCTGCCCGTTCGCTCACGCTACCGGGAGAGCGGGTATGTCAGAAATGCGAAGAACCTCCCATTTTCAGGAGACATCATGTCCAATTTCGGGGACTATCAGAACGACATTTATCGTCAGGGGCTGGCGGGCGTCATTCCCACGCTTCCCATGACCTATGACGACTGGGAATCCCATGCGCAGCAGGCGCTCCCGCCGAGCATGCTGTCCTACGTCGCCGGTGGTTCCGGTGACGAGCACACCCAGCGGGCCAATGTGGAGGCCTTCAAACACTGGGGGCTGATGCCGCGGATGCTGGCGGCGGCCACCGACCGCGACCTGTCGGTCGAGCTGTGGGGCCGGAAATGGACGGCTCCGATGTTCTTCGCTCCGATCGGTGTGATCGCGCTGTGTGCCCAGGACGGCCACGGTGACGTCGCCAGTGCCCAGGCCAGCGCCCGCACCGGCGTCCCGTACATCACCTCGACGCTCGCCATGAGCCCGCTGGAGGAGATCCGCAAGCACGCGGGGGACACCCCGGCGTACTACCAGATCTACTATCCGGAGGACCGCGACCTCGCGGAGAGCTTCATCAAACGCGCCGAGGCGGCGGGCTACGACGGTCTGGTGATCACCCTGGACACCTGGATCTTCGGTTGGCGGCCACGCGATCTCACGCTGTCGAACTTCCCGTTCCTGCGCGGGCTGTGCTTGACCAACTACGTCACCGACCCGGTGTTCCAGGAGAAGTTCAAGGCGCAGTCGGGAATCGACGCGTCTGAACTGCAGGCCAATCCGAGGCTGGCAGCCGACTACTGGCACAGCCTGTTCGGCCACTCGGTGACCTGGGAGGACGTCGAGTGGGTGCGGTCCATCACCAAGATGCCGGTGATTCTCAAGGGAATTCAGCACCCCGACGACGCACGACGCGCGGTCGACGCCGGCGTCGACGGGATCTACTGCTCGAACCACGGTGGCCGTCAGGCCAACGGTGGCCTGCCTGCGTTGGACTGCCTGCCCGACGTCGTGGCCGCCGCCGGTGACACCCCGGTGCTGTTCGACTCCGGAATCCGCACGGGCGCCGACATTGTCAAGGCACTCGCGATGGGCGCCTCGGCCGTAGGGATCGGCCGCCCGTACGCATGGGGCGCCGCGCTGGGTGGTTCGAAAGGCATCGAGCACGTCGCCCGGTCACTGCTGGCCGAGGCCGACCTGATCATGGCCGTCGACGGCTACCGCAACCTGAAGGAACTGACCTTCGACTCGCTGCGCCCCGTCCGCTGACGTGTCTGGGCCTCGGCCGCAAGGAGACTGGTCCTGCTTGCGGCCGAGGCTAGCGGACCGCCATGCCGTTTCTGGGCCGCCGGGGAAGCAGGCCGACGAGCAACGCTCGCAGGTAGCGGTCGGGGAGTGTCGGGTCGCTTCGATCCGGCGCGTGACGGATGGCGGTGCCCGCTCCGCACAGCAGCAGCATGGCATCGGTCGGCCCGAGCGTGGGGGAGAGCGAGGGGTCGGAGGCGACGATGCCGGTGACGAGCGAGCGAAGACCGTAGAGGAGTCGACGGCGCTGCGTACGGACGTCGTCGGTGACGGGATCGATCAACGCGGTTGCCGGCGCGCTGTCCCGCATGAACACCGCCAGGGCCGTCTTGATGAAGCATCGGAGGCCCTGCACCGTTTGCGGGACCGACTCGACCTTGGAGATCAGAATCGAGATCTGTTCGGCCGCAAGCGCTTCGGTGAGCGCTTCCGACGTGGGAAAGTGGCGGTACACGGTGGCGACGCCGACTCCGGCGTGCTGGGCGACGAGATTGAGTTGTAACGGCTTTCCGTCATCCGCAAGGCTCCGGGCCGCGTCCAGAATGCGACGGCGGTTGCGGGCGGCATCTCTGCGCAGGACGGTGGGCCGTACGGCGCCCTGGCTCACGGGGTACTCCTAAGGTTACTTGTTGATTGCTGAGCAAACCCACGACGTGACCCCGTTGCCGACGCCGGGCTTTGCTGCATCCTGCATGCAGGAGTCTAGCAGAGGTTGCATGCAAGGCGTAGTGAACTAATCGCACTTAGTTCGTCGCGGTCTCGAAGTGGGCCTGCACCCGGCCGATGAGCCGTTCGAGGTGTTCGATGGCGGCCCGCTCGGCGGCGTCGGCGTCGCGCGCCTCGAGAGCCTTGAGGATCGCCTCGTGCTCATCGACGACCACCTCGTGGGCGCTCACCCAGGCGGTGGTGTAGGTCGCGACGATCACTCGCGCCTGGACCCGGCGGAGGTTCTCGACAAGCAGACCGTTGCCGCAGTTGTCTCGGATGACGCTGTGGAAGTCGAGGTCGAGCCGGCGTGCGGTGAGGGTGTCGCCACTGCGCACGGCGGACTTGAAGCGGGTGAGGTTGTCGCGCAGGGTGTCGAGGTCGGCGCCCGACAGGCGGTTGGTGGCCAGTCGTGCGGCGAGGCCCTCGAGGCGGGAACGCACCTGCAGTCCGTCGATCAGGTCTCGGTGATCGAGGCGGGCCAAGTCGATGCCGACCGCGGTGACCACTAGCAGGCCCTCGTTCACGAGGCGTTCGACGGCGGCCCGCACCGGGCTGCGGCTCATGTTCAGCTGTTCGGCGATCGAGACCACGCTGGTCCGGCGGCCGGTCGGAAACTGACCGTCGAGGATGCGGGACCGAAGCTGGTCGTAGGCCAGATCGCTGAGGCCTGCCGGGCGTTGCACCGGTTCGAACGGCACGCACGTGCTCCTTCCTGTGCTCTTGCATTCAGCATACAGAGTGGCGCGATGGCAAGCATTTAGAGTTTGCTAGCGGTGTCCGTTCGCGGGTCGACCCCTGATTTGTCAGAGGTCGAATGTATGTTCGAGTTATGTCAGGTACGGGTCTGCAGGCAGCGGTTAAGGGGCTGCGGGCGGCCGTCGACGCGGTCGCCGGCTGCGACCTGACCCTCGCCACCGGCTCGGAGTTGGTGGCCGTCTTAGACGATCTGGAGATGGTGGCCTGCCAACTACCCGCGCTACAGCAGAGGGTGCTTTCGCGGCTGCAGACCGAAACCACCCCGCATAAACTCGGGGCGCATAACTGGAAAGAGGTGCTCAAGGCCCGCTACCGGATCACCGGTAGTGAGGCCAACCGCCGCCTGGCCGACACCGAGGTGCTGGCACCCCGACAGGCGCTCACCGGGCAGGCATTGCCGCCGGTGTTGGCGATCACCGCCGACACCCAGGCGTTGGGGGTGCTCACCCCGGGTCATGTCGAGGTGATTCGTAAAACGGTCGACAAGTTGCCTGGCTGGGTCGATGGTGCGACGCGGGAGCGTGTCGAGGCCGACCTGGTGCGCGCCGCCCTGGGGGTGGACTGTGACCAGCTGGCCTCAAAGGCCAAAGAACTGCTGTACCGGCTCGATCAGGACGGCCCAGCCCCTGATGACACCGAACGCGCCCGCCGCCGCAGCGCCACCCACGGAAAACAAGGTGAAGACGGCATGACCGACTGGCGTCTGACCCTGACCCCGGAGTGCCACGCCACCTTTGAGGCGCTGCTGGCCAAACTCGCCGCCCCCGGCATGTGTAATCCGGATGATCCGCAACCGTGTGTGTCCGGCACCCCCACCCAGGCCCAGATCGACAACGACCACCGCACCCTGGCCCAACGCCAACACGATGCGTTGTTGGCGATCGGGCGCATCGCCCTGATGGGCGGCGACCTAGGCACACTGAACGGTCTGCCGGTCTCGGTGATCATTCGGGTCACCCTCGACCAGTTGGAGTCCCGGGCCGGGTTGGCCACCACCGGCGGTGGCACCAAACTGCCCATCAGCGATGTGCTGCGCATGGCCGCACACGCCCACCACCATCTAGCGGTGTTCGACGGCGCCACCGGCTCCG